>Ga0256404_1000021_pt1 | contig 312911 bp, 281 predicted proteins | sample RumenRJG_01DNA_FD_185990 | JGI IMG/M metagenome (GOLD analysis project Ga0256404, IMG submission 185990) | Bovine rumen microbial communities from Lethbridge, Alberta, Canada - RJG_01 | ecosystem: Host-associated > Mammals > Digestive system > Stomach > Rumen | place: Canada: Alberta... | reverse complement strand
CTTGGCAGTAAAATGGCGGCGTGTACGGGACATGATGAATCTCCTTTCAATTGGTACCTTCAGTATACCACGAGATTCATTATAAAGGCGGCTGGGATATGTCTTAATTCATGGTGCCATTATACTTTGCTGCTCATATCGGCTTCATGACATGTTACATTTAGCTGGTGGCTTTATGGCCACCGGCTTTTTTTATCAGGTGCAGCGGAGGATCATCCTATAGGACATAAGGGCATTTTCCTTTATTGCGGCAGAGACAGGCATACGATATAATATACGCAGAAACATGAATTTACGTATGGTGCAGGTATGAGATAAGCAGGAAAGCTGGCGAATCAATGAAAAAGAGGATTTTTGGTTTAACGGTGGCCGTGCTATTTTGTCTTGGACAGGCAGCCTTCGCGCAGGAGGTTATCGTGGATGGTAATGGCAGCGATGAGGCCAGTGCCGTGAGGGATGCCTCGCGCAACGCGGTGGAACAGGTACTTGGCGCGCAGATTCGTTCAACGACGCAAGTCAATAGTAGTGTCGTGACCAAGGATCAGATCGATACAAGCTCGCAGGGGTATGTGAACCATATCGATATTTTGGAGCGGAGCACGTCGGGCGGTGTGGTTCATGTTCGCGCCCGCGTTGATGTGGAGACGGATCCGGCAGCCCGTCAGCTCAACAAACTGATGCGCCATCCGACGGTCGGTATTCTGCCGTTTCAGAACAAGGGCATTGTGTCGAAGGAATGGAACCGGGAGGATATGAACCAGGTCACCGGCTTTGTTCAGAATTATATACAGGATCTGCCATTCAATCCTTTGGAACGCGAGAATATGAAGGCTCTGGATGATGAGGCAGCTTTACGGACGTCGGGGCGTGTCGATACGGTGAGTGATATTCAGACCGGGCGGATGCGCGGTGCGCAATATCTGCTGCTCGGCAGCATTATGGGCGTGACGGCACGCCGATCGGAGACATCGGTTGCCGGTGCCGGCACGAAGCGATATCAAGTAACGGCGATGGTCTCGATGCGCCTCGTGGATACGGAGACGAGTGAGGTTGTACTGGCCTCGGTGGGGCGCGGCGTATCGAAGAACACCGTAGCCAGGGCGCCGCTCAATTTGATTCGCATTGGCACGGCAGAGTTGGAGGGCGAACAGGTACTGGCTGCGCTGGAGGCTGCCGTCAGGGATGCCATGACAGGACCGCGCGGTTTGAAAGCAAGGCTGGACGCGAAGAAACAAGGAAAGTGAGGGGGTAAAATGGGGAGGAAGCTTGCTTTTCTGTGTGGCCTGATCACTTTTATGTTCAGCTTGGTGGCAACACCTGCGGAGGCAGGTTTTCTGCAGCAGGCTGAGGGTGACAGGGTCATGCTCGCCGAGGTGCAGAGCTATGGCGATTATGAGTTGAAGCCGGCATTCTTTCAGACGCTGGCGGACAAGCTGGCGCAGCTCTTGTCCGAGCAAAAGGTTCCCCTGGTCTATTGCGATAGTGCGGATATGACGAATGAGAACGGGCGGCATAGTACAGGCAATGCATCGGGGACGGATGAGACGCTCTCGCGCATTCATATGGATGCGATTGTGCGCGGTCACCAATTCAACTACGGCTTTGCAGCGGCAAAACTGATCCGCTATGCTGATGCAGTCGTGGGGCGGAAGCATTTCTATGATGATGCGGCGGTCAAGGTGTGGCGGGAGCACCCCGCGCAGCTCTATCATCTGACGCCGGCTGTTCAGGAGCAGGCTCAGCAGGTCGCGAAGCAAAATGGCGCGAAATATCTGCTTTTCGTCAATGATAAAGATGTGGATGTGCGGCTCAAGCATACGATGTTTGCGACACGCACGGAGCGCGAGACCCGTGGCAAAAAGATGAAGGCCTCGCTCGATTATTACATCGTCAATACGGAGACAGGCAATGTCTATGAAGGGCATTGCGATAACAAGAAGACAGCGCAAATGCTCAACCTGGCCATTGTGCAGACCGGCAAGGGCATGTCGGTCGATGAGATGCTGAATCAGGTCATGGAGGCCCAGGCGAATGATGTGGCAAAGGATTTTTGCCAGAATGGGTTTCCAGCGGTGAAATCGTGAGGTGCGACATATGAAGAAAGCATGCTTTGGCCTGCTGGTGCTTTTGGGCTGGCTCTGTCTGGTGGCCAGCACACCAGCCTATGCGGCGAAACCGGTCGTGGCGATTGTCGGCTTTCAGAGCCGTGTGTCAGATACAAATGTGAACATCGAGCAGGATGAAATGCTCGGAATACCGGTTGGGGTCTTGTATACTGAGTTAAATGATCCGGCCTTTCCGTTTGAGGTCAAGGATCTTTCGGATGCAACGACACAGCATCGCATGGAAGAGATTCGGCTGTTCAATGATTTGGGGAATGGCAGGATTGATCCGGCGTTGCAAAAAAAGGCGGATTTTCTCATCTATGGGTATTTGACGAACATCAGCAGCATCAAGGCGCAGAGTGGAGTGCTGGGGCTCAAAGGCAAGGATAAGACGGTTGACCTGGAGCTGAGCATGCGCGTTGTCGATGCACATACAGGCAGGGTCGTATTTATCGCCACGGCGGATTCGCGGCGCAAAAGCGAGTTGAAGTATAACGCCATTTTAACCAGAAATGATAGTGGCGAAGATGATGCGGTACAGAAAGCACTTAGCATTGCAGCGACGAATTTGGCGGCTAAATTCAAGAAGGCGGCCTGAAGATTGGAAGGTAAAGACGGGGGATGATGGGATGAAGCGCGGGAAAATAGGCGCATTTCTGTTAGGGGCAGCGCTGTGCCTGACGGCATGGAGTGGTCAGGCATCGGCAGAGGGGAATATCTGGATGGATGAGAATGCGGAGATCCTCCCATACCAGTACAAGAAAGTAGTGGTTTATCCCATCCGTTACCTTCAGGAGCAGGATGGCAATTATGAGACTGCACCGAAATATAACAAGATGCTTTTAGATCGCCTGAACAAACGCGGCAAGGGTGTGAATTGGATGGGGTTCTCTCCTATGCTGGAGGAGAAGAAGCATATCCTGCGGGATAACCCGAAGTATGATCATCTGCGCGATCATTTTGCGACGGAAAAGGAGCGGGCGGCGGCTGTCTATGATGCGACGGCAGCGGATGGATATCTGCTGCCGCATGTCCGCTGGGATCAGGTGCGCGTCGATCATTCTCCTGCGACATGGACAACGGTGAAGATCGAGACGTATTATGATGAGAAAAATGGGCCGAAAGGCAACCGGGATAAGCTGAATTATCATTCGTGGCACGAGAGTCATCTGATTCCCGCACATGATAGTAACCTGCGCATGCTCGATATGGATTTTTCCCTTTTGGATCGTGAGGGAAACAAGACGCTGACGCTGATCGACTATTACCGGGATTACGAGCGGAGTACGGAGCACGCACTCAATCAGATTTTCAAGAATTTCACGGGGGACTGGAGCCGCCTGCGTCGCGATAAGCCGCAGGAGGCAGCAGCAGGCGCACCGACGCTTGGCTTTCGGAACCTGAACCTCCCGGCATCTGCGGGGCGTGATGAATACTCGATCAAGACGATTTACTATGCCTACAAGGATGCGGCTGGTGACAGGATGAAAGGCGTGAAGGTAGATTATACGCCGAATGCAGGGCAATATTACGTTACCGGTACGGTGGATACCTACCAGCGCGGACAGACGTGGCATCCGCCCTATGCTGATACCAGTACGTATCTGGATGAAACGAAAAAGTTCACCTGGACCGATGCGGATGGCAATTCCCATGAGGGCAAGCGGGAATATTATAAGACATCCGTCCACGATTATTATGGCTATTATACCTTTTGGTATAAGGTAGGAGCTTCATTGCGCCTGGTCGATGCCTCAACAGGCCAGACGATATTTCAGCATCATTATGCGGCTGATGATACCGAACGATTCGGCAATGCCCTGCGCAGTGTATTCAATGATTTCTATCGCGACGTTGAGCGGAGCATTGGCGTCAAAGTGGATTAATGGGTGGGGAATCATTTAGGGACGATGGGGATAAGAACCCAAAAAGAGAGGAGGACGATATTATGCGCAGATGGTTTATGATGGTTCTGGTTGTGTGTCTGTGCCTGCTGAACGTTGGCAGTGTTTTTGCGGCGGAGCAGTTCAAGGGTGAGTATACTCGCACGACGGGAAAGGTATGGGCCTATCCGGGGGAGAATGTGCGCTTTATCGTCAGTAACCCCCGTGTAGCAGAGGAATTCCGCTATAAGAACGGGGAGTACCGCCTGCGCTTCAAGGAGCCGGGCGATGTGGAGGTCAGGGCCATCTTTCAGGATCCCGGACAAGAGCCGCTGGTTTATCGCCTGATTTTCCATATTCTGGGTGCGGTCTCGGACGAGAATGCCGTTGATCAGAAATATTATCGCCAGGATGTGCTGGATCTGGTGAACCAGGAGCGGGAAAAAGCGGGTCTGAAACCGTTGCGTCTGGACGACGAGCTCAATCATTATGCAGAGCTCCGCGTGCAGGAAGCGGCGAAATATTATTCACATCAGCGTCCGGATGGCAGTGATTTCAATACGATTGTGCCATCCGGTCAGGCCGGTAAGTTTGCTAAGCTGGGAGAAAATCTTCAGCGGGGAGCGAATTCGCCTGTTACGGTAGTGGCGAACTGGATGCTTTCTCCTACGCACAAGGCCAATATCCTTTATCCAGATTACAATGTTATGGGATTAGCCTATGTGTACAAAGCCGATGATAACAGCCACCATTATTGGGCACAGTGGTTTGGCAAACGTTGAACATGTACGGTGTGGTCTCTTTTTGAAGCATGGTTATATGTTGCAAAATGGGATATGTGTCTTGACGCGCTGTGTTGAACGGGAGTAAAATAAAGGAGGATTAGATTTTTATAGGGTGGATTTTAGAGAAAGGAAAGGATTTTTATGCAGAGAAAAGGAATGGCAAGCGTTGCTATGGCCGTCATGCTGGGGATCGGTGGCCAGTTCGTGAATCCTGCAGGGATTACGTCGCCGCAGACATCGACATTGGGGATGCAGTCTGCTGAGGCGTTCGGGCTCGGCAATCTTGGTGGAGCGCTTAAGCAGGCGATAGGTCAGCAGCTCAATGTGGATCTCGGAGCCATGTCCAATAAGAAACAGGATATGCTGCTCAATCTGGTACGCGCTGCTTACTGTGAGCAGTACTCGGCGGTGCAGCTGCATACACTGGTGAAGGATCCGAACCTTGCCCAGTGGAATGCTGACCTGAAACAGAAGCAGGCACTCTTAGGCAATGTGGGCTCCTTGACGCCGAAGGCGCTGGAGGGCATGAAGACTTCTTTGTCTGGATCGATTGAGACGAAGGATCAGACGCAGATGATGCTGGACCAGATCAATCAGATGAAGGAGTCCGATATCACGGAGCAGACGAAAGCGTTGCAGCATGAGGCCAAAGTCTCCCGCAACCGTGCAGCGTTCTACAACGCGCTGGCCCTGCGTGATGCCTCGATGATTATCGGCCAGTCCACCAAGGCATTGGCTAATCCGAGCAGCCTGGGCGACAAGGTCAGTACCGTAAAAGAACTGATGTCCTATGCGCAGGCGGCGCAGTCTCTGCTCAATGCACAGAAACAGGCATCCAAAGCCCGTGCGCAGCTGCAGCAGGCGGCGGACAAGAAGTTCAAGGATGCGGGCAAGGTCTCCAAGGCTGAGGAGCAGGCCTTCGATCAGAAAATGGGGATTGCGCAGTAATTCAGGCCTGTCATGGTATAGGCTGGTGCAAAGGCAGGAGGAAATATCGTGAAGAGATTACTCACCTACTGCCTGACGGTTTTATGCTGTGCTGTATGGATGCTGGAGGGTGCTGGTGTAGCACGGGCGGCGGAACAATCGCTTGTCCCGGTTACATTGGCACCTTTTCTTGCTACTATGCCGGGCGCAGCGGACGGTCAGGAATTATTGAGTGGCGATGTGCAATTAGCCGTTTACCAGAAAATCAAGAATCAGTTGCTCCGTATGCAGGGGAATGGAGAGCTGCCCTTTCAGTTGGTCTTGCAGGACAGTACGGGTTCGGATCATAGTTTTGCCAACGATTTTTCGCTGGAGCTGATGCCGATTGTTACGCTCGACCGGGCTTTTGATGTCCATGCCCGCGCTCAGGGCGTGGACTATTATGCTTCTACGGTCGTCAGCGGCCTGAATCTGGCATTGGTCAGCCGCACGACTATGGTAAGTGAAAGCGAAGACGTGATGGCAGCGGATGGAAAGAAGAGCATGCGCCTCCTTTCGATTCTCCCCATGGGTGCCAGGACACTTGAACCGAAGCAGTCCATTGGGCAGCCGGTCAGTATCGAGGCCAAGCGTGCCATCTATGAGGATATTACGGAGCAGGCTATTGCGACGCAGATGGTATTCCGGGCAAAGGTCGAGGATTTTCATAAATTTGTCGAGAAGGCTTTAAAGCCGGGCGGAAATTCCGATAATACTTTTAGGACGTATCAGGTTACCGGTGTGACATTCCGTTCCCCGCGCGCGAAGAATGAAATTTTCCCAGGAGAGAAAGGACAGAAGCTGCAACAGCTGCTCGCGAGCGTGTATACTGCGGCTTTCCAGCAGGCACATAATCAGGTCGTCCTGCCGAGCGTGTTCGGTAATGACGCATTGGACCAAAACATCAACCGCATGCGGATCAATACACCGTTGGGTGAGCAGGAATTGTCCTGGGAACAGCCGACAAATAAGATTACGCTGGATGTGTATGGGGTTAATGACGGAGTCATGGATCCGGGCAAGGCGGCCACGGAGCATCATATGTACAAGGCATGGCTCACGCAGCAGGAAATCGATGCAAATGGACAGGCAGCGGCACCGGCGGAGCCACTGACGAAGCATCTGATCCTGATCGATGTGCCGGAGGCAGATAAAGCTCTGTCAGAGCAGGATCGTCTGGCGAAGAAGCAGCAGACAGAGTATTATGCCTTTACGTCACTCTTTTATGATTTGTCTAATGAACTGGCACAGCAGAAGCGCAAAAAGTGAGGAGAAGGTTGTCATATGAGGAGAACCGATATACGACTGGCCTTGGCAGCCGTCGCGGTAGCGGCGTGCAGTTTTTGGGGGCAGGCATCGGTCTGCCAGGCGGAGATTCAGCAGGGGCGCGCGGTTATCACAGATGGTGATACGGTGCGTGCTAGGGAGCAGGCGATTCAGGATGCTGAGCGTACACTGGTCGAGGCCAGGGTCGGCGTGCAGGTCTCGGGCACGACGCTGGTGGACAAGAACGTCGTGCTGACCGACCGCATCATGTCGAATTCTAACGGCTATGTGAAGCTGAATCGGGTCTTTGATGAGCATCAGGAGGACGGGATGTACATTCTGTCAATCGATGCGGAGGTCAGCACGCACGCGATTGAGACCGAGATGGGAAAACTGAAGGATCGCATCTCGGCACTGAGTGATCAGTCTAACCGCCACGGTGTTCTCGTGGCACTGGCAGGTAAGACGGGTATCTTTGGCAGTCAGGATGATGTCTCTACCTACGTACGCAGCAGGCTGGAAGATGGCGGCTTTGCAGTAGGGGAAAGCTCCCGGTTAAACGACTATGTCCAGAACCAGGTTCGCAGTGGCCAGCCACTGTCGGCCACACAGATTCGCGCCATCGCCTCGTCTATGGAAGAGCGCGGCGATGCCCATGCCGTGCTCTATGGCGTGTTCTCCACCATTCAGATTAACCCGGGGCGACAGGGGGTTTCAGCTGTTGTGCAGGCTTCCTTCAGCATGGTGGGGCTTGACAATAATGCGGTAAATTCCTTTGCGGATTATTTTACTGCCGTGGGTAACGATGCGAATGCGGCGGTTCTGAAAGCGCAGAATCTGGCGGCACGCAAGGCGGTCGAATCCCTTTCGCAGAAGGCACTCCTGACAGAGCAGCGCGATACGCGCGGTGGGGTACGTCATATCAAGACGTTACTTGTCTTCCAGAACATCACGGATCGTGTCAATCAGAAAAATGCGATCGTGCAGGCTTTGCAGGGGATGACCTGCCGGATCGTCCGCATGGGATTCTCCAGCACGGGTGCGTTGCAGATTTTTGTCGATGCTATGGGGTATAGCACGCCGGGCGATTTCTCGAATGCCATTCAGCAGAGACTGCCAAACGCGGTACCCGGTGAATCTGCCGGAGGCAAGATGATCTTTTCATTTTGATGCCTTGTCTGGAGGTGGTTGCTTATGATACGGGGGTTGGGGCGTATTCTGCTGGCAGCCGCGTTCTGCTCACTCTTCTTTCTGCCGATGGCTGCCGTACAGGCGGCCCCAACGACGATGACGGTTTGCGGGGTTTCCTCGCAGGGCAGTGAGCAGGGAGCGATCGCGAATGCACGGAAGAAAGCGATGTTCAAGGCACTTCGCTACCTGATAACACCGCAAAATCCGCTGTTTCGTCAGCTCATGGGGGAGTATGAGCAGTACACGGCGCAGCCCCAGGTCTTCAATCAGCAAAAGGATGGGAGCAAACTGCTCCTTTACAGCAAAGTCACGGTCGACATGGACAAACTGACAGCACGTATCGGCCAGGTGAATGCGGCACAGACAGAGCGCCATGATGATAAGGCTTTTTACTGCCTGATTCGCGTCAATGGCATGGCGATGGATGCGGCGCATTTCCAGAGCAGTCAGTCCCAGCTCGCGACGGTCTATAAGGATGTTTTCGAGCGTCTGGGATTTCAGATGGCCGATCAGGCAGATTTGAGCCGTTCCATCATGGATAACCGTCAGCCGTTTGAAACCTTCTGTCAGAGCCTCTCACAAAGAATTGAGACTGACCATCAGGATGTGCCGCTGGCGATCATCGGCGAGGTCAGTATCCGTCCGGTAACGGATGATGCGACCGGGCATACCTGTCAGGGAGATGTTATCGTGCGCGCAGTGGATATTTATAACGGGCGCCGCGTCATCGGCGAGTACCGGGACTCCTACCAGCTCGTGCTGGAGGAGAAACGGCTGACGGGGCAGCGCGTGCTCGACAAGGCGGGCTTGAACTCCGCACGGGCCTTGGCGGATAAGGTGGCTGCCTATTGGCAGCAGCACTGATGGGACAGACGATTCCGGGTCGTTTTTTTTAGAAAAATAGGACATAAGACTTGTCAAAAATGAGACACGTCTTTATAATAAAGTTGTGCTTCACAACGAAGTGTTCTGATTAAGGAGGATTGGACATGAATAAGTATGTGAGATTGCTGACGACGGCTATGGTCGCTGCGGCCATGGTCGTCATGTCAGCAGCCAGTGCCTTTGCCATGGGTAACGGCACGGGCGAGATCGACTACGAGAAGGGTGTCGTTCGCGCTGTGGGTATGGGCGTTATGCCGCCGCAGGCCGTCAATCTGGCTCAGGGCAAGATTCTGGCGCGTCGTGCTGCTATCGTCGATGGCTGGCGTCAGCTCGCTGAGACGGTAAAAGGTGTTCAGATCGATTCTGATACGACGGTCGAGATGAACATGACGACGAGTGATGTCGTGAAGGCGCATATGTCTGCTACGATTAAGGGCGCTCGCGTCGTCAGCGAGTCCTTTGACAAGGATGGCGCTTACACGGTCACGATGGAGGTGCCGATGTTCGGCGTGACTTCGTCTATCGCGAAAGCCGTTCTGCCGCAGCCGACGGTAAAGGAGCCGTTCCCGCAGCCCGTTGCTTCGGTAGCTCCGGCACCAGCTCCCTCGACGTCGGTTAATGTTGAGGTAAAGGTCAATACCCCGACCCCGCAGCAGTCGGCCGCTACGCCTGCTGCCCCATCCGTTCCTGCCAGCTCGGCTGCTCCGGCTCCCGTTGGCCAGGCGGTTGGCAACTACACGGGCCTCATCGTTGACTGCCGCGGCCTCGGCCTGCGTCCGGTCATGAGCCCGGTCATCAAGAACGCTGAGGGCAACCCCATCTATGGGTACAAGAACCTCAATTATGACCTGATCGTCAAGCAGGGCATGGCATCCTACACGTCGGATATGGGCCAGGCTGCCCGTGCTGGCAGCAACCCGCTGGTGGTCAAGGCTGTTTCGCTGGACAACCACAATGGCAATCCGGTGCTGAGCACGGCAGATGCGAACCGCGTGCTCATCGAGAACGGTGCTACGCACTTCCTCGATAACACGAGCGTCGTATTTGTACGCTGATTTTTCTTTCGGATTGAATATCTTTCATCCTGTTCCTTTGGGGAACAGGATTTTTTTGTTGTTATGCTTGACGATGGCGAGGAATCCTCCTATAATAAGCAAGTAATTAGTTAGCAAGCTAACTATATAGCGAGGTGAGAATTTGAAACGGGAAATGATCCCGACCTGGGAAGAATTGGAACGTCATAAAAAATTAGTGCCGGAGATCAATCCGGCGGCGGTCATCGCGATGCTGGGCATCAAACAGGCCGGTGAGGATGTGCAGCAGGAGATTCTCGATGTATTACAGCGGGAATATCATCTGTCAGAGGGGCGCTTCTGTGCCCTTATCGTGCTGCATCAGAACCGCGTGGGCGTGGCGCCTTCGCAGCTGGCTGCGAAGGTCGGCGTGACGCGCGCGACCATCAGCAATATGCTGCAGCGCCTCGCGCGCGAGGGCATGGTGGATGTCGTCCCCGCCGCCGGGGACGGGCGGGGCAAGGTCGTGTGTCTCACCGCGCGGGGGGTTGCCTTTATGGATGAAATCCTGCCGCCGCATTACCTGCGTGTCACGCGGCTCATGGAGAAGCTGACCGAAGCGGAGCAGAAAGAACTAATTCGCCTGTTGCACAAGCTGGGCAGCTGAATGGCATATGAGAAGGAAAAATCGTCCTGCCAAAATGCTTATAGGCACAATTGTGCAGGCGTACGGATTGGGTTAGTCCGGGAAAAGGAGAACGATGCAGAAGGTCAATACGAGGAAGAAAGCGTTGCGCGTAGGAGCAGTCTTTATCGGCTTGCTCTTTATCGGCGGTTTGCTCCTCATGTACAAGGGGCACGATGCCATCGCATTGGGCATGGAGAAAAAGGAAGGCATCCTCACGGCCGAGCAGGTCAAGATGTCCTTTGATAGCGTGAGCGGCCGTCTTTTGAGCGTGCATGTCAAAGAGGGCGATGAGGTCAAAAAGGGCGATGTCATCATGGAGATTGACGCGACCGATACGGATCTCGCCATAGAGAAATTGCAGGCTCAGATTGCGCAGCTCGATGCGCAGATCCGCTCGCAGGGCGGCACGCAGGTCGTGAACTACATGAAGGCGGATAACGATGAGACGCAGAGCTTCCGCCAGATTGACCAGCAGCGCGCAGCCGTCTCAGCAGCTGCGGCTACGTTGAAGAACAGCCAGATCGACTATCAGCGCAAGGCGGCACTCGTGTCCGCCGGTGCGGTGGCACAGTCCCAGCTCGACGATGCAACCATGGCCTTGAATGTGGCGCAGGCCAATGTGGAACAGCAGCAGCAGCTCCTCGATAAATTGCTCGCGGGTGCGCAGGATACGGGCAATACGGACAGCCTGAATCTGCCGACCATTGCACAGCAGCGTCAGGCCGCAAGCAACATGAGCAATGACATCGACGCCCTTGCCCAGCAGAAGCAGGCGCTGGAAGTCCAGCTCAAGCAGCTGCAGGTGCAGAAGGAACGCCTCACGCTGCGCGCGCCGGAGGATGGCAAAGTGCTGAAAGTCCTCGCCAAAGAGGGCGAGATGATCGCCCCCTCGACGCCGGTGGTGCTGCTGGAGAGTGACCGTGCCTACTACGATATCTATATCAGCGAGCAGCAGGCCAGGGGCCTCAGCGAGGGCGACACCATCACGGGCACGACTGTGGCCGGAGAAAAGAAAGTCACGGGCACAATCCGCCTGCTGACGAAGGCGCCGGGCTTTGCCGATCTCAAGCAGTCCCGCGAAAAGGGACAGGCGGATCTTACAGGGTTCCAGGTGCGTATCTTCATCGATCCACAGGATGGCGTGATGCCAGGCATGACGATCGGGGTGAATGACAGTGAATTCGCTAAAAGATGAAATCCGCTTTCTATTCTCCGGTCAGGGCATGCCCTATGAGAAAGTCTGCATCATGGTGGCCACGGTCATCGCGCTCGTGCTCGGCACGATGCTCAGCAGCAATATCGCTGCCGATGCACCGGTTGCCGTCATCGACCTCGATAACTCAGCCTACAGCCATGAGATGACGAACCGCATCAATGCCTCGGAGTTCATGCACGTCACGGCGGTCATCAATACGCCGACGGATCCGCAGACGCTTTTCTATCGCGATCAGGCCATCGCGGTGGTGTATTTCCCGCCGGATCTCGAGAAGAGCCGCTATACGGGCGAGGCCGCGAATATCGGTGTGTTCTATGATAATACCAACACGGCGCAAAGCTCGGAGATCAAGGTGGCACTCAATGAGCTTGTCGGGCTCGATAATGCTGCTGCACAGGGCGATCCGGGCAGTACGAACGACAGCCTGCGCGGCACCATCGGCCTCGCCGACCGCAACCTCTTCAACCCGAACGGCTCGAACTACAACGTGGAGGTACAGGGCTTCCTGTTCTTCTTCGGTTCGATGTTCTTCACCTTTGCGACCATCGGCATGATTCCACGTCTGCGGCTCACGCATCAGCTCGACCGCATCCTGCTGGAGGGCACGCCGTGGGATCTCATCCTGCGCATCCTGCCCTATGGTGCATGTCTCGCCGTGTCCTTTGTCGTTGGTATGGCCTTGTTGCGGGTACTCGGGGATATGACTTTCTCCGGGCACCTCGCTGCATTCCTGCTCATTCAGGCCTTTTACGTGATGACCGTGGGCATGCTGAGCTTGCTCTTCGGCTGGACGGCAGCCAATCCGGGTATTGCCTCCTCGCGTATGATCCTGTTCATCCCGGGCGGCTTCATCTTTGGCGGCCCGACGGGCCCGACGGCATTTTATCCGGACTGGGTGCTGAACCTTTCGCATGTCTTTCCCCTGACCTGGGAGTTCCATTTCACGCGGGACATCATCCTGCGTGGGGCGGGACTGGCGGATATCTCGAAAGAGATCGGCGCATTTCTCATCTATATCGGCGTGGTGGCGGTGCTGTTCTGCGTGAAGTTCTACCGCAGCAAGCAGCAGCTCCAGCAGCGTCAGGTCGCTGACCAGCGCCGTGAGGCAGAGATGCAGAAGCTGGCTGCGGAGGCTGAGTAAGTTCGTGGAATGAGGCCCGCATAGGCTTTTCAAGAAAAGAGGCAGAGCAGATGTCAGAACAGGCAGAAATGCAGGCCGCCAAAGTCGTGGCGGTGATTCAGGAGCGGCAGGGCGAGCCGGCAAGGCATGTCAAATGCCATCGTATCCTCGTGCCGACGGATGGCTCGGGAACGGCATTCAAGGCCGTGGGCGAAGCGATTCAGCTCGCGGAGGCCACGGGTGCGGAGCTTACGTTGCTCATGGTTGTGGATTACAATAAAAATGTGGCTGCCTTTGAGCAGGTCAGTCTCAGCGGTTACGTGCCGGCTGAGCTCAAGATTGCGGCTTTTCAGTTCCTGGCGGATCTCATGCATGTGATCCCGCGCCATGTGCGCGCACATACGCGCGTGGAGGTGGGCGACCCCGCCGAGACCGTGCTCGATATCGCTGAGGAAGAGGAGAGTGACCTCATCGTCATGGGCAGCCGTGGCTTTGGCACGTTCCGCCGCCTGCTCATGGGCAGCGTTTCCAGCCAGGTACTGGCGCAGGCGCATTGCCCGGTTCTGGTCGTCAAGGGGATGCCAGATGACTGGGCCGATGAGGATAATTTCCTCGGCGATCTGGGGCGATAACGGTTTCTACATCGAAAGTTCTATTGACGCTAGAACGTTTGTTGACTAAAATATATGCATAACAAGAGGACGAACATTCACCATAGCGTGATGTTCTGATGGCAACGGTGCCGAGGGAAGGATAGTCTTCCTTTGGCACCGTTTTTGTTTTGGGAGGGATATTCGATGATGAAACCTTGGAAAAAATTGCTGGCCGTCGCTCTGGTTGGCGTGATGGCTGTGGCCGCCGGCTGTGGTGCTGTAGCGGAGAAGACGGATTCCAGCAGCTCGTCTTCGTCTGCCGGTCAGGCCAAAAAATTCGTGATTGCCTGCGACGCCAAATATGCTCCGTTCTCGATGGAGGAGAATGGCAAATATAAAGGCATCGACGTGGAATTGCTCGACGCGATTGCCAAAGAAGAGGGCATCGATTACGAGCTGAAGCCGATGGATTTCTCGGGCATCATTCCGGCTCTCGTTTCCGATCAGATCGATGGCGCGATTGCGGGTATGAACATCACGGATGAGCGCAAGCAGAAAGTTGATTTCTCGGATGGCTATATCCAGTCCGGCCTCGCGGTGGTCGTGAATAAGGATAACACGAGCATCAACAAGGTCGAGGACCTCAAGGGCAAGACGGCCGCCGTCAAAAAGGGCACGACGGGTGCGAAGTTCGCCGAGGACAACAAGGATAAATACGGCCTGACCATCAACTACTACGATGATTCGCCGAGCATGATGCTCGCCGTGGCCAACGGCAATGCGGACTTCCTCATGGAGGATTATCCGGTCATCAACTATCAGATCAAGATCGGCGAGCAGGCGAAACTGCGTATCGCTGTGGACTCCGTCATTGATCCGCCATCCTATGGCTTTGCCGTCAAGAAGGGCGCCAACGCGGAACTGCTGAAGAAGTTCAATGAGGGCCTGAAGAAAATCAAGGAGAACGGCACGTACGACAAGATTGTCGGTCAGTATATCTCCAAGAAGTAACGCATTTACCGCTTCAGTCACATCCAGGGATGTAGGCAAGGAAAGAGACAGGTTGGCTGCTTCTTTCCTTGTTTCTAATTTGGGGGAATTTTTTCATGGAACAATATCTTGCGGTCTGGGCCGAGTGCTGGCCGAGTCTGTTCGCAGGCTTGGAGGTTACGCTCATCATGGCGGTCACCTCCCTTTTCTGCGCGTTTTTCCTCGGCATTGTACTCGCCGTCATGGGACTTTCCCATATCAGGGCACTGCGGGCTTTTTACACGCTTTATCTGTACGTCGTGCGCGGCGTGCCGGTGATGATTTTCGCGCTGTTCCTCTTCTTCGGTGTCGGCGCACTGCTGCATGTGAAGTTCAATCCGCTCTTTGCGGCCATCGTCACGCTGACGATCAATGCGAGTGCCTATCTAGCGGAGATTTTCCGCGGCGGTATCCAGGCCGTGGATGTCGGGCAGGTCGAGGCGGCGCGCAGCCTGGGCCTTGGCTATTTCAAGACCCTGCAGAAAGTCGTGCTGCCGCAGGCGATCAAAATCATGATTCCGCCGATTATCAACCAGTTCATCACGACGCTGAAGGATACCTCCATCCTCTCGGTCATCAGCGTACGTGAGCTCACGATGAACTCGCAGATCATTATCGCGCGCACCTATATGCCCTTCGAGGTGTATTCCTTCGCGGCGCTGCTGTATCTCGTGGTCATTGTCGGCTTGTCGCTGCTGTCGAAGGTCGTAGAGAGGAGGCTCCAGCATGATAATTGAAGTTGAGCACATGGTGAAGTCCTTTGGCACGAATGAGGTCCTGAAGGATATTTCGTTCCACGTCGCTGAGGGCGAGGTCGTCTGCATCATCGGTCCCAGCGGCTCGGGCAAAAGCACGCTGCTGCGTTGCCTGAACCGTCTCGAGGAGGCGCAGGGAGGGACGGTCAAAGTCTTTGGTACGGATGTGCGCCATACGAAGGACATCGACAGTTTCCGCGAGCAGATCGGCATGGTGTTCCAGATGTTCAATCTGTTCCCCAATTATACGGTCATGGACAATATCACGCTGGCGCCGGTCGAGCTGAAGAAAATGACCAAAGCCGAGGCCGAGAAGCGCGGCATGGAACTCCTGCAGATGGTCGGCCTTGCCGACAAGCGCGACGCCTATCCTTCGCAGCTGTCGGGCGGGCAGAAGCAGCGCATCGCCATTGCGCGGGCGCTCGAGATGAATCCGAAAATCATGCTGTTCGATGAGCCGACGAGTGCGCTCGACCCCGAGATGGTCGGCGAGGTACTCGGCGTCATGAAGCAGCTGGCCCAGCAGGGCATGACCATGGTCATCGTCACGCACGAGATGGGCTTCGCGCGCGAGGTCGCCGACCGCGTGATTTTCATGGGCGATGGCGTAATCATCGAGGAGGGCAAGCCGAAAGACCTTTTCGAGCACCCTCAGAACGAGCGCACGAAAAAATTCCTCAACAGCGTGCTGCACCCGATTTGACCCGAGTTGCTTTTCTCCGTGCAATGTGCTAGCATGGAGAGCGTAGCAAAAGATGACACCACTTTAAGGAAACGCTGACTAAATCGTCAGTGTTTCCTTAGCGGGTTGTACTTTTTCGGCATCATGCTGCGCGGGCGCGCCGGGCCGCCTGTACCGCTTTTGCGGACAGGACGGCGGGGGTTACCGTCTGTGTTTTGCATGATGGAAATCAGGAAATTTACGCGTCAGGCTTTTGTGCCTGGCGCGTTTTGTATGACGTTCTTTTGCTGCATGTCGTTTATCAGGGAAATGCGGATACAATCGTTCGATTCGCCTTTCCCGAACTGTAGCAAAAGGAGGTCTTTTTTTGCGCAAGTTTGCTAAATTTCTCGTGGACAACATGGCGCTCTTCGTCGTGGCTGCGGGCGTGCTCGGTGCATGGCACCCGGAGCTCCTGCACTGGGTCGGCGGCTACGTGAGCTGGATGCTCGGGCTCGTGATGTTCGGCATGGGCATGACGCTCTCGGTGGATGATTTCCGCAACGTGCTGCGTCAGCCGCGCAACGTGGCTATCGGTGTCTTTGCCCAGTTCCTCATCATGCCGCTGGTGGCCTTCGGTCTCGTCAAGGCCTTTGGCCTGTCGCCGGAGCTCGCCATCGGCGTGATTCTCGTGGGTACGTGCCCGGGCGGTACGGCCTCGAACGTGATTTCGTATCTCGCGCGCGGCGACGTGGCGCTTTCCGTCTCGATGACGATGGTGACGACGCTTTTAGCGCCGCTGGTGACGCCCGCGCTGACGCTGCTCTATGCCGATGCGCATATCGCGGTATCGGCATCGTCCATGATGATCTCGATTGCAGAGATGGTACTGGCGCCTATCGTGCTTGGTCTCATCGTGCACCATGCACTGGGCGAGAGGCTCGCGCGTATTGAACCGGCGCTGCCGCTCCTTTCCGTCATCTGCATCGTGCTGCTCGTGGGCGGCGTCGTCTCGCTCTCGGCGGAGAAGCTGTTCACGGTCGGTCCGCTGCTGGTGCTCATCGTCGTGCTGCACAACGTGCTGGGGCTCGCGCTGGGCTATGGCCTCGCGCACCTCTGCCACATGGACAGCCAGCGGGCGCGCACGGTCTCCATCGAGGTTGGCATGCAGAACTCGGGTCTGGCAGCGGCGCTGGCCGTGCTGTATTTCGATCCGGTCGCCGCGATTCCGGGCGCGATTTTCTCCGTCTGGCACAATATTTCCGGTTCCCTGGTCGCCAACTACTATGCGCGTCGTGACGCGAAAATGGAAGAAAAAGAGGTTGTCATAGAATGAAAGAGTTAAAAGTTTTCACCACGGTCAAAGAGATGCAGGCTTATGCGGCGGCGCAGCATGCGGCGGGCAAAACCATCGGCCTTTGCCCGACCATGGGTGCCCTGCATGAGGGCCACATGACGCTCATGCGCGCGGCGCGCAAGGCCTGCGACGTCGTCATTGCCTCGGTCTTCGTCAACCCCGTGCAGTTTGGCCCGAACGAGGACTATGACAAGTACCCGCGCCAGTTCCCCGCCGACTGCGAGAAGCTGCAGGCCGAGGGCGTCGATGCGGTGTTCCATCCGGAGCCGCAGGAGATGTACCCCGAGGGCTATGGCACCTACATCACGGTGGAAAACGGCATCACGGACGTGCTCTGCGGCGCGCGCCGTCCCGGCCATTTCCGCGGCGTGGCCACGGTCGTGACGAAGCTCATGAACATCACGCGCGCCGACAAGGCTTTCTTTGGCCAGAAGGATGCGCAGCAGGTCGCGGTGGTGCGCCGTTTCGTCGCGGATCTGAACCTCCCCGTCGAGGTCAATATGGTGCCCATCTGCCGCGAGGAGAGCGGCCTCGCACGCAGCTCCCGCAACGCCTATATGAGCGCAGAGGAGAAAAAGGCAGCCCTCGTGCTCTCGCGCAGCCTGCGGGCGGCCCGGGCGGCCTATGAGCAGGGCGAGTGCAGGGCTGAGGTGCTGAAAAAGGTCACGGCGGACGAGCTGGCCAAAGAGCCGCTGGCGAAGATCGACTACGTCGACCTCTACACTTATCCGGCGCTGCAGGCGACGGACAACGTCACGGAGCCGTGCCTGCTGGCCATTGCCGTCTACATCGGCAAGACGCGCCTCATCGATAACATCATTCTGGGCTGAGGTACAGGCAGTTCAGCCTCGGTCATCATTTGGAAAGGAACAAACATGATTTTACATATGCTGAAGTCCAAGATTCATTGCGCTACGGTGACGGAGGCGAACCTGCAGTACATGGGCAGCATCACCATTGACCGCGACCTCATGGACGCGGCCGGTATCCTCGAGAACGAGCGCGTGCAGGTCGTCGACAACAACAACGGCGCGCGACTCGAGACCTATGTCATCCCCGGTGAGCGCGGCTCGGGCGTCATCTGCCTCAACGGCGCCGCCGCCCGCCTCGCCCAGCCCGGCGACATCGTCATCATCATGGCCTACGCCTTCTTCACCGGCGACGAGGCCCGGACCTATCGCCCCACCGTGGTCATGGTGGACGCGCAGAACAAAGTCAAAGAAATCCGCCACCTCGAACACCACGGGGAGCGCGGATAATAGCGAATAAAAAAGAAAGCTCTACGGTTCAGGCAAGTTTGCCTTAGCCGCAGAGCTTTCTTATTGAACATCAGATAGCAGCTCCTTCATCATGGCATCTACATCTTTGTAGCGCTTGCCGTAATTCGGGTCGGCTTTCATTTTTTTCACCTCAGCCAAGGCCTCCAGTGTCTCTGTGTTTGGTACATCTCTGCCAATGGAGAAGGGGATGCGTTGCTCAGCTACAGTTTTCTTAGCAAAGACATTAAAAGCTGCGGTCATCGTCAGACCAACCTCTTTGCAAAAGGCATCAAATTGATTCTTCAAGTCGGTATCCATGCGGATGTTGATATTAGCACTTGGCATAGGGTTTCACTCCTTTTTTGCGCATAGTTTATTACCTTCATTGTAAATAAATTTATATGCAATGTCAATATATCGTAACGATTTTTATGTATGACCAGACGGATACGAACTTAATATGGTATAATTTTGCTGAGACAAAGGTGTTCTATATGGTTGCTGCAGAGAGAGCAGGCGTAAATTCTGGAAGGGGGCGGGAAAGATGCGAAGACTGATATATTTGCTCCTGGCGTTGATTTCGGCGGGTGTATTTGTTTATTACGCGTGGGCCGGCGTGCAGGAATGGAACCGCGGCGGTGCGGCCGCAGATGCGCTCGAGGAAGTGTATACGGGTGAGACGAAGGGAAAGAAAATAGCGCAGGAGAGGTATATTAAATACTACATCAAACGTGTCAGTTATTACAGGGCGACCTTTGTTTACGAAGTGGACGGCGTGACCTATCAGGCAAAGACCGATACCGGTATGGAACCGTGGAACGAAGAAGAAGTCCACTACGATCCGGCCAATCCAGCGAAGTCCTACGTCGGCCAGTATGCCCCGCAGGACGACGACAGCGGCACCTGCTTCGGCGTTGCCGTCGTGGCGCTCGTCATAGCCATCGTCTGTGCCGCCGGGGTGTGCGGGTATTTTTGAGCGTGCCATTATAGCAGGCGTTTGCAGATATTAGATGAGATGCAGAAGCACAACTGAATGCCAGCGGTAAAGATTGCAGCAAAGAGCCGCGATTTTAGCCAAGAGAGTTTTCGTCCATGAGGAAGTCCAGCAAATTTAGATGCCGGATGCCGTTCTCGTCCTGGGTGATGGGGTCCATGGTGATGACGTAGCGGGGATAAGCGTCCTTGATGGGGGCGAAGGCGCCAAACTCGCGGGCACTGGTCTCGGGAGTGGAGAGCATGTAGGCGGCCTGGATATAGCATTTTTGCTGGTTGTGCGTCACGACGAAGTCGATTTCGCCTTTGGGCGTTTTGCCGACGTAGACGTGATAGCCGCGGGCGATGAGTTCGTTGTAGATGATGGTTTCTACCATGAAATTGTATTCGTCCTTGACGCGGTTCTTTTTTAGCTGGAAGATGCCGAGGTCGCAGACGTAGAGCTTGGCCTCGTAGGCCAGCAGTTTGCTGCCGCGAATGTCGTAGCGTTCGACCTGGTTGATGATGCAGGCATCGAGGATGGCCTTCAGGTAGTTGTTCACCACGGGCGCAGAGACTTTCATGGCCTGGCTGGTGAGAACACCGGCGATGCGATTGCCCGAGAAAGTGGTAGATGAGTTGGCTATAGTATAGTTGAGAATCTTCTCCAGAATCAAAGGTGACTTGATGCTGTTGCGCAGAACGATATCCTTGAGCACAATGGAATCGTAGAGGTTCGTGAGGATGAAGGTGCGCTCTTCGTCGGCAGGTACCGACCAGACGAGGGGAAAGCCGCCCCAGCGGCAGTAGTCACGGAACATCTGCATACGGTCACTGTCCTGCCCCTGCTCGCGCAGCAGTTCCGTGACTTCGCTGAAGGTAAAGGGCATGACACGGAAAGAGAGCGTGCGCCCACCGAGATGTGAAGCCAGCTCGCCGGACAGCAGTTTTGAGGTTGAGCCGGTCAGGAAGATGCTCACGTTATGGCCGGCGCGGAAAGAGTTTACGACCAGCTCAAAGTCCGTTACGTTCTGGATCTCATCGAAGAACAGGTAGTATTTCTGCGTATCGGTGATGCGTGATTCGACATAATCATTGAACTTGTCAGGGGACAGCAGCGACCGGAATTTATAGATTTCGAAATTGATGACCAGAATGTGGTCTTCAGGCACACCCTTTGACCGGATTTCCTCGACAATCTGCAGCATCAGGGTCGATTTGCCGCAGCGGCGGATGCCGGTGATAACCTTGACCAGTTCAGAATCGTAAAAGGGACGTATACGACGTAGATATAGTTCACGTTTTACCATGCGAGCGACCTCCTCTATACCTTCATACTGTAATTATATGGTTATGGTATTGCAAAATCAAGAAAACTGTAAAGAGAATTTTATGATTTAGACGATTTTGCGATACTGTAAAATTTTCGTTACAGTTTTTGCGCGGTGGCGAGCGGGCGGATTATTTGCGCGGGGGGCTTTATTTTTAAGGGAAAATAGACGATAATATAGGTGGAAGAGTGGATCCTGCATTACCAGGGAAGGGAGGAAATATTATGGCTACGATTTCGGCAATGGCCAACAACACCTACGCCATGTACAAGATGGCGCAGAATAATGGCCTGTCACTGTTCGGCACGAGTACGAGCAGTACCAGTACGGCGAAGAGCACATCGTCTGCCACGAGTTCGACGTCGCTTTCGAGCATCAGCAGCAACGCGAAGTCCAGCTCGGAGGCTATCGTCAACAGCTGGAAGAATGCGGCTACGCAGGCGTCGGAGGACATGAAGACGCTCACGAGCATCAAGTCGGGTATCCAGGGCCTCATGAGTTCCTATACCTCGACGAACAAGGCATTTTATGCGGAGTACGACAGCACGATGTCGGATCTGAAAGATGCGGCGAGCACCGTCAAGTATATGAATTTCGACTTCGGCAAAGACGATATCACGACTAATGCCGATGGCACGAAGACCTACAGCAGTGGGCTCAAGGCGGCCATCAAGAACGTCAGCAATCTCGTCTCGGCCTACAACGATGCGCTGCAGTTCACCAGCGACAACGCGGAGGTCAGTGACCGCATGAAGGCACTGAGCAGCAACTTCGCGGATACGACCTATCACGCTGGCCAGTACAGCACGGTGGGCATTACGGTTGATACGAAGACCGGTGCGCTGTCGCTCGATGAGGACAAGCTGGCCAAGGCCCTGACGGAGAACAGCGATGCCACCGAGTATACGCTGGGACGCAGCGGCCTCGCCGGCAAGGCGGAGACGCACATCGAGCAGGCCAACCATCAGCGCAGCAAGCTGTTTCCCTCGATGAAGCAGATGATCGGCGGCGAGATGGAGGTCGCGTCGCTCTACACAGGTAAGGCCCTTCAGGGCATGACGACATATGCCTCGGTAGGCAATTTGCTCAATTTCATGTTTTGATTTCTGCTGCCCGCATTTTTGCGGGCAGTTTTTTTGTTTGGCGGGGAATGATGCCAGCAGGGGGATTTATCACTTTTCGCGCAATGGCACGTAGTGTAAGCCGATAAACATTACTTATACGCTATAGCAAAAGCAATAAATAACATGAATTTTTCTGAAAATAATTTCTTTCCCGTATAAGGGGGATTTTGGCTTGAGGGTGGCGAATAAAGGGTGTAGAATGAGGTTCATAGTAAAGGATTCTTGATGGGGGTAATAGCAAATGTTGAAAAAAACGAAGATCATCTGCACGCAGGGCCCGAGCACGGAGAAACCGGGTGTCGTGGAAAAGTTGATCGAGAACGGCATGAACTGCGCTCGCTTCAACTTCTCGCATGGTGATCACGCCGAGCATCTGGCACGTATCCAGGCGGTGCGCGAGGCTGCCAGGAAGACGCGCAAGGTCATCTCCTTCATCCTTGATACGAAGGGACCGGAGATGCGTCTGGGCGAGTTCAAGGACGGCAAGGTCATGCTGGAGAAGGGCAAGAAGTTCACGCTGACCTACAAGGATGAGCCGGGCGATGAGACGCATGTCTCCATCAACCACAAGGGCCTCTACACCGAGGTCAAGCCGGGCGACAAGCTGCTGCTCTCCGATGGCCTCGTTGAGCTGAAGGTCGACGAGATCAAGGGCAAGGATATTATCACGACGATCCTGAACAGCGGCAAGATGAGCACGCGCAAGCGCGTGGCTGTACCGGGCGTGTCGCTGGGCCTGCCGCCCATCTCCGAGCAGGATGAGAAGGACATCATCTTCGGCTGCGAGAACGACATGGACTTCGTCGCCGCTTCCTTCATTCAGCGCGCTTCCGATGTGCTGGCCATCCGCAAGCTCATCCAGGAGCACAACGGCCACATGGAGATCATCCCGAAGATCGAGAACCTCGAAGGCGTCAAGAACTTCGACAGCATCCTCGAGGTTTCCGATGGCATCATGGTTGCCCGTGGCGATCTCGGCGTTGAGATTCCGGCGGAGGATGTGCCCCTGATCCAGAAGGAGATCATCAAGAAGTGCAACAAGGCCGGCAAGCCGGTCATCGTTGCCACGCAGATGCTGGAGTCCATGACGAACAACCCGCGCCCGACGCGTGCCGAGGTCTCCGATGTCGGCAACGCCATCCTCGATGGCACGGATGCCATCATGCTGTCCGGTGAGACGGCCAGCGGTGACTATCCGGTCGAGGCTGTGGCGACGATGAACCGCATCGCACTGCGCATCGAGGAGTCCCTCGACTATAAGAAGATCTTCGCGCGCAAGGGCTTTGAGCATCAGCCGTCCACGACGGACGCCATCGCGCATGCTACGGTTGAGCTGGCCTATGAGCTTGATGCCAAGGCAATCATCACGCCGACGATCTCCGGCTACACGACGAAGGTCGTTTCGAAGTATCGCCCGAAGGCCTGCATCGCCGCCTACACGCCGTCCGATAAGGTGGCACGCCATCTGAACCTCCGCTGGGGCGTCTATCCGCTGAAGGGCCGTTCCTGGCATACGGTGGATGAGATGACGGGCTCCGCGACGACCTGCGCCCTGGATCATGGCCTGGTCGAGATCGGCGACATGACGATCGTGACCTCCGGCATCCAGCTCAGCGAGGGCAATACGAGCTCCATCCGCGTCTATACGTTGCACGAGTAATCGCGTTGCAGCCGGAGCTGTAACAACAAAAGCAAATACAACGAAACCATCCGCTTTTTGTAGCGGATGGTTTTTGTTTGTGCTAAAATAAAGAAAGAGTTATTAACCGGTTTCTATAGACGAGAAAGGGGCTTTATGATGCAATTAGGGATTCGCCTGCACGACATTGCGCCGGGCACCATCGAGGAAAGACTGGCCATCGCCGAGGAGCAGGGCTTTGCCTGCGGCCATCTGGCACTCACGAAGATGCTGAAGGACTATCCGGGCAATCAGGCGCTCACACCGGGGTTCGCGATGTATCTGCGCAAGCTGTTCGCCAGATATCGCCTCGACGTGGCCGTGCTCGGCAACTACAAGAACCTCGCCAATCCCGACCCCGCGCAGCTTGCCGCCATCCAGCAGGGCTACTATGAGAATATCCGTTTCGCGGCCATGCTCGGCGCGGGTGTCGTGGGCACGGAGACGGGCGCACCGAATGTGGACTATATCGAGGACACGCCGGAGAGCAAGACGGAGGCGGCGCTGGGCACGTTCATCCACAACCTGCGCCCCGTCGTGGCGTGCGCGGAGCGATTCGGCGTCATCCTCGCCATTGAGCCGGTCTGCCGCCATATCGTCTATGACTCCCAACGCGCACTCGCGGTGTTGCGCGCCATCGACTCGCCGAACCTGCAAATTATCCTCGACCCCGTAAATCTGCTCGGCCCGCACAATGTGGACCGGCGCGATGAAGTTATCCGTCAGGCCATCGAGGACCTCGGCGACTATGTGGCGGTCGTGCATCTCAAGGATTTCCAGCGCGGTGCCGATGGCAAACTGCGCTCCGTGGCCTGCGGGCAGGGGGAGATGGACTACACGGACATCCTGCGCTTTATCAAGACGCGCAAGCCCTACATTCACGCCACGTTGGAGAACACGACCCCCGACAACGCCGAAGCTACACGTACCTTCATCCAGCAGCAGTACGACGCGCTGTGAGCACGATGCTCTATCGTATATCCTTCCTGGCGGCTTTCCATAAATTTGCCTCGCCAGGCTATAGGATGTCCCCCCTGGCGTGTTATACTAGATAGGAAAATACTGAAGATAAACGAGGGATGGAACGTGAGTTTAGCTGTAAATGTCAAGGAGAAAGCGGACCTGATCTGGGCTATGCCGGACGTTTCGGCGCGGGCGTGCCGGCCATCGGCGACAGCCAGATGCTGTTCCTCGAGACGGCCGTGAGCAAGATGAAGCGGGAGGGCAGCCGCGTGGCCATCATCCACAACGGCTCGCCGCTCTTTACGGGCGATGCGGGCAGCGGCCCTTCGGAAATCCGCCGCTACCTGCTGGAGCATGATTTGCTGGAGGCCATCGTGGCTCTGCCCAACGACATTTTCTACAATACGGGCATCGCCACGCTCGCGCAGGAGTGCGACGGCAGCCTGGCGGACATCTTCAGGAAGAAATAAAGTACGGTATACAAAAACACCAGTACATGCTATACTTTACGTGAGAGCAGCTGACATCAGCTCTCCCTGAATGGGGAGGTGAATGTCATGAGCACTTACGAAAAGCTCAGCCTTGTACTGGCGTTCGTGGAGATCGTGATTGGCATTCTGCAACTTCGGAAGTAGTTCGCAGCTACGGATGAAGTGAAGAAGCCGATCCGGAAGGGGTGATGCTGACACGTGTCGAGCCGAAGCCCCTTCTCGTTCTAGTAGTATCGAAGGGCGAGCTGATGGTTCCAGACACCAGCTGCTCTTGTTACGATAATTATACCATTTTGGCCGGGCGCTTACAAGCAAAAGCGGATGTGAAACCTGTGTTGTCAATGGCGGTGGTATATGGTAGAATGTAGTGTAGACTTTGTATTGGTGTGAAGGAGTGGCTATTTTGTTACTGACACTTTTGATGATACTCGATGCCATCATCTGCATTGCACTCATTGCTGCGGTGCTCGGACAGGAAGCGAAGTCCGCGGGCATGGGCGGCATGGGCGGCGGTGCCGACACGGTATTTTCGAGCAAGGCCCGTGGCATGGATGCGCTGCTGGCTCGCGTGACCGTTGTACTGGCGATAGCCTTCGGGGTTATTACCATCGTGATTGCCCGGATGACGAACTGATACGGTAAGGCATTGACGTTCTCTGTCCTGTAGGGCAGGGGACGTTTTTCGCGTTAGGGGGATGCTGCATGATTTTGCCGGGAGCGGAGCCTTTCTTCCTGCCGGGCGGACCGCAGGGCGTGCTGCTCATCCATGGATTCACGGGCCTGCCAGCGGAGCTCCTGCTCATGGGGCAGTACCTGCAGCAGCAGGGCTTCACGGTGCTCGGCGTGCGGCTGGCCGGTCATGGCACGACGGCCGAGGATATGAGTCATATGGTATGGGAGAATTGGTATGACTCGGTACGTGACGGCCTGGCCGTGCTCGGCGGGGCCTGCGAGCACATCAGCGTCGTCGGTCACTCCATGGGCGGCCTGCTGGCGCTGCTCGCGGCGGCGGAGTACGAGGTGGACCGGGTCGTGCCGCTCGCGGCGCCCATCTACATCGCCCAGGAGAGGGGCATTGGCCTGTTGCCGCCGCGCAGTGTTTCGGTGGGCGTCTTTGTGCCCAAGGCACGCCGCCGCCTGAAGAACGTCCCCCCTGCGGCGAATCATACCTACCGCAAGATGCCGCTCATCAGCGTGCACGAGCTGCTCGACGTCATCGAGGTGGTCAAGGGTGAGCTCGCACACATCGAAGTGCCATGCCTCATCGTGCAGGCACAGGACGACCATACGGCGGATCCTCGCAGCGCCGTCTACATCTACAATCATCTGGCTACGACTCACAAGGAAATCTTTTGGCTGGAACGCGGCGGCCATCTGTTGCCTCTGACGGAGGAGCGCGAGCAGGTCTTTGCCCGCACCGCCCGGTTCCTGCAGGCTGCTGCCGAATGAGTCCGGCAACAGGCGAACTATCGTATTAGCGAAGAAGAAAAGAAAGCGAAAACGGAGAAAAGAAAAATTATGGATTTAAAAGAACGGATTTTAGCTTATATGCGCGAAGAAGCATATAAACCGCTGCTGGCCGGGGACTTAGCCGAGGCCATGCAGCTGACGCCGGAGGAGCAGGTGGGATTCCCGCAGGCCCTGGAGGCACTGGAGCAGGAGGGCGCAATCATCCGCAACCGCAGCGACCTCTACGGCACGCCGGCGCGCATGCACCTCGTCGTGGGCAAGCTCTCCATGACGGCCAAGGGCTTCGGCTTCATCATCCCCGACGTGCGCGAGACCGAGGAGGAGACGGACGTATTCGTGCCGGGGGTCAGCCTGAATTCGGCTATGCACGGCGACCGCGTCGTGGCCCGCGTCACGCCGTCGCAGGAACCGGGCCGCTCCCGCGAGGGCGAAATCATCCGCGTGCTCGAGCGCGCGAACGAGCGCATCGTGGGCACGTATGAGAGCAGCCGCACCTTCGGTTTCGTGACGCCGGACAATACGAAACTGAACAACGATATCTTTATCCCGAAAAAGGCCGCGCACGGTGCGAAGACGGGCGCAAAAGTCGTCGTGGAAATCACGAAATGGCCGACGGGCCGCCACAACGCCGAGGGCAAGGTCACGGAAATCATCGGCATGAAGGGCGACCCGGGCGTCGATATCCTCTCCGTGATGAAGCAGTACGACCTCTCAGAGACCTTCCCCGAGGATGTACAGGCTGCGGCCACGGCCTGCGAGGAGAATCCGAGCCCTGAGGAATATGAGGGCCGCCGCGACCGCCGCGATCTGTCCATCGTCACCATCGATGGCGATGATTCCAAGGACCTCGACGACGGCGTCTATGCGAAGAAGAACGCCGATGGATCCTATTTCCTCGGCGTCTACATCGCCGATGTGAGCTGGTATGTGCGCGAGAACGAGCCGCTGGACCGCGAGGCGCGCGAGCGCGGTACGAGTGTCTACCTCGTGGACCGCGTGATCCCGATGCTGCCGAAGGAGCTTTCCAATGGCATCTGCTCGCTGAATGCGGGCGTCGACCGCCTCTCCATGGCCTGCGAGATGCAGATTTCCCCAGAGGGCGAGGTCACGAGCTACGAAATCGTGCCGACGGTCATCCATGTGCACCGCCGCTTGACGTACAACATCGTGAACAAGGTACTCGTCGATCACGAGGAGCCGTATGTCTCTGATAATGCGGATATCCGCGAGATGCTGGAGACGCTGCGCGACCTGCGCGACATTCTCAAGGCGAAGCGCCATCGCCGCGGCTCCATCGACTTCGAGATCCCGGAGGTCAAGGTCAAGCTGGATGCGGAAGGTCATCCGATCGCCCTCATCAAGCGCGTGGGCTCGCTCTCCGAGTCCATCGTCGAGGAGTGCATGCTGGCCGCGAATGAGACCGTGGCCCGCCACATGGATACGAAGCATCTGCCGTTCATGTACCGCGTGCATGAGCAGCCGAGCGAGGAGAAGCTGGAGCGCCTGAACAACGTGCTCGCGGCTTTCGGCCTTTTCGTGCGCTCCGACGAGATGGGCCACGTGAAGCCCATGGATATCCAGAAAGTCCTCGCGAAGGTCGAGGGCAAACCGGAGGAGCGCCTGCTCTCGACGGTCGCCCTGCGCTCGATGCAGCAGGCCCGCTATTCGCCGGAGAGCCTCGGTCATTTCGGCCTGGCGGCGCGCTACTACACGCACTTCACCTCGCCGATTCGCCGCTACCCGGACCTCATCGTGCACCGTCTGCTGCGCGAGACGTTCGCGACGGGCACGATGCCGGGCGCGCGTCAGGAGAAACTGCGCAGCCTGCTGCCGGAGATCGCGGACCATGCGTCCGAGCGCGAGCGCGTCGCCATCGAGGCGGAGCGCGAGACGACGGACATGAAGAAAATCGAGTATATGGCGCAGTTCGTGGGCGAGGAGTTCCACGGCATTATCTCGGGCGTCACGGCTTTCGGTATCTTCGTCGAGCTCGACAATGGCGTGGAGGGCCTCGTGCATGTCTCCACGATGGTCAACGACTTCTATGAGTACAAAGAGGAGCAGTTCGCGATGGTCGGCGAGCGTACGCAGCAGCGCTACCGCCTCGGCGACGAGGTCGATATCCTGCTCGTGCGCGCCAACATCGAGGAGCGCAACCTCGACTTCGTGCTCAAGGACAACGGTGCCTATGATCCGAAGGCCATGGCCAACGCCGTGCGCGGCGGCCGCAAGCCGGGCAAGCCGCAGGGCGGCCGTGATGACAAGGAGAAGAAGGAGCGCGGCGGCAGACGTGGTGAGCGCGGTGGCCGCCGCGAGCGGAAGAGCGAGGGCGGCAGCTCCATCCTCGCTGAGGCCTTCCTCGATGCCAAGGCACACGAGGGCGAGCCGAAGCACCACCGCAACGGCAAGGGCAAGGGCAAGGGGCGCCGCGGCCCTTCGGGCGAGAAGCTGCCCCATCGTGACGACCATCACCGCCCGGCCGAGCGCAAGAACAGCACGGGTTTTGGCCGCAAGGACGAGAAGCGCGATCGTGACGACTATCATCATGTACGCGTGACGGGCCTCAACAAGGCCGTGTGGCCGGATCCGCCGGGATACCACGAGCGCAAACAGCGCCAGGAGGCCATGCAGGCGGAGAAGCCGCGCAAGCAGGCCCCGCAGCGCAGTCATCACGGCCACAGCAAGACCGAGGGCAGCACGGGCAACGCAAAGAACTAAAACGACGTGACGCGGGGCAGCAGCTCCTTGTTCACGTTTTGGGAAAAGAGGGAGATTGGCTTGGGGAAAAAGAATGCGGGCATCAAGATTGCCTGCGAGAACCGCAAGGCACGGCATGATTACTTTATCCACGAGACGTTTGAGGCCGGCCTGGAGCTGCAGGGCACCGAGGTAAAGTCCCTGCGGGCGGGCCGTGCCAACCTCAAGGACAGCTACTGTAATATCCGCAACGGCGAGATCTTCATCGAGCACATGCATATCAGCCCCTACGAACAGGGGAATATCTTTAACCATGACCCGCTCAGGACGCGCCGTCTGCTGATGCACAAGGCGGAGATTATCAAGCTGTTCAGCAAGACGCGCGAGAAGGGCTATACGCTGATTCCGCTGAAGATTTATTTCAAGCGGGGCCGCGCGAAGCTGGAGCTCGCGCTGGCTTCCGGCAAGCACAACTACGATAAACGACAGGATCTGCAGGCCAAAACGGCTAAGCGTGAAATGGAGCGGGCTCTGAAAGACCGCCAGCGCTATTAATCGCTATTAAATTACTTACTGCATGGGCTGCACATAGATGGGAATTTATGTGCAGCCTTTTGTATAGGGAGGTGCGCCATGTCTGAGAAAATCAAGCCGGCCCTGCTGCAGTTCCTGCAGCCCGCCGCGCTGCCGCTGCGCGTGCTCGTCGTGGAGGATCTCCATTACCTGCCCCGGTTGCGGCAGATGTTCCCCATCGCTGAGCTCTATGGTGCAGCCGCTGACAAAGACCGCCTGTCCGCCTATGCGGCGACGGGGGCGGAGCTCACGGTCTGCGACTATCTCAGCGAGCCGCTTCCATATCCGCGTGCATCCTTCGACTACATCATCTCGGACCTCACGCTGGAGCAGGCGGGCAACCCGCAGGATATCGCGGCCGGCTTCTCGACCTATCTCAAGGAGACAGGCAGCTGGCTCACGAGCTTCCGCAATTTGCGGCACTGGTCGGAAATCCGGAATATCATGGAGGGGCACTACTATCATGTGGCTGCGCGCCTCTATGCCAAGCCGGAGTTCGAGAAACTGCTCTATGCCTCGTACTATAAAGACGTGCACCTCCGGCCGCAGCGCCGCAAGGCGCCGGAGGGCCTGCTTGCGAAGCTGGAGGCGGCGGGTTTCGAGAATCTGCATGATGATCTGGAGACGGAATTCTGGCTGGTGAAGGCCGACCGTTCCATGCCGGAACTGGCGCTCCTGAAGTCGATGTATACGAAGGAAGACAGGCAGGAACTCGCCTGGCTGCTGCACCGCATCGAGTATGATGTCGATACGGAACGGCAATGTGCGGCCTTTTGGGCGTTTTACGCGCGGCTGGGACTTTTCCCCGACTACGTGGCGGCGTTCATCCATGAGACCGTGTTCCATATTACGCGCTTCTTCCAGCATCTGGAGCAGTATGCGGGGACGCATGGGGAGGAAATCGCGGCTATCCGGGCGGCGGAAATCGCAGCGCATCCCACGGGAGAGCTCGCGCAGGGAGGCGAAGACGATGCCTGAAGCAAAACAGCTGAATCCACAAAAAGTAGCTTTCATCACCTGCGTGAATCAGGAAGACTGGTACAGCGAATGCCGCCGCTATCTGGCGAGCCTCGCGCTACCCGCGGGCTTTACGGCAGAGTACATCCCCGTGCGCGGTGCGACCTCGATGTGTGCGGGCTATAACGCAGGTTGCCGGCAGACGGATGCGAAGTACAAGGTCTACCTGCATCAGGATACGCTGGTGGTCAATAAGAATCTCGTGGCCGACCTGCTGCGACTCTTTGCCGACCCGGGGATCGGCCTCGTGGGCGTCATCGGCTGCCGCTGCCTGCCTGAGAGCGGCATCTGGTGGGACGGCATGCGCACCTACGGCCGGGTGCTGCACGCCTGCGAGCCGGAGTGCGTCGTGGATTCGCACTGCATGGAGCCAGCAGGGGCCTATCAGGAAGTCGAGGCCGTCGATGGGCTTTTCCTCGCGACGCAGTATGATATCCCCTGGCGTGAGGATCTTTTCACGGGCTGGCATCTCTACGACACCTCGATGTGCAAGGAGATGCAGCGGCGCGGCCGCCGTGTGGTCGTGCCGAACCAGAGCGAGGATTTCTGGTGCATCCATTGCCCGAAGGAAAAACCGCTGGCAAGAGAGTACAAGGGCTATCAGAAAGTATTCCTGCGTGAGTATGGGCAGGAACTCCATCCGGAGGTGTGAGCTATGTCCGAAACGGTCAACTGGCTGAATCTGGCCGATAAATTTGCGGCCGACGGAGACCCGCAGGGCATGCGGGCCTGTGCGCGTGAGCTTTGGGAGAGCGACGCCCGCAGCAAGCTGGAGGGCGCGGCCGTCATGGCCGAGGCCGCGCTCTACGGTGGCGACCTCGACGAGGCGGCTTCGCTGGCGGACGGCGTGCTGCAGTCCGAGCCGCAGCATCTGCGCGCGCGCCTTGTGAGCGCGGGCGTAGCCGCGCGCGAGTTCCGGCTCGATGCGGCGCTGCCGGGGCTGCACGACGTGGTGGAGGAGGCGATGCGCAAGCTGAAGGCGCTCGACAGTTCCGATGCCTATTACGCGACGCTGCAGAATGTCGTGCGCAAGGCGCAGGGCTGGATGGCGGACATGCTCTATCTCGCAGGGCGTCCTGAGCAGGCGGCAGAAGCGCTCAGGACCTGCGCGCGGTTCGCGGTGACGCCGGAGCAGCGGGCGATATTCACCAGCAAGGCGCTTTTCATGGATAATTACCGTGAGCTCGCCCCGGCGGAGAGCCGTCAGCGGGCCGAGGATTGGGCAGCCATCTGCCCCGTGAAGCCGTACCAGCACGCCGCCGCGCGCAAGATTCCCGACAAGCGGCTGCGCATCGGCTACCTTTCGCCGGACTGGCGCGAGCACGCCGTGGCTTCCTTCGTGACGCCGCTTCTGGCCGCGTTCGACCGGAAGAACTTTCAGGTGTACGTCTACGCCACGGGCCGCGAGGACGATGTGACCAGGCGACTGCACAAGAACCACGTGAACTGGCGCGATCTGCAGGGGCGCTCGCCGCGCACGGCCGCGCGCATCATCGATGAGGACAAGATCGATATCCTCGTCGACCTTTCCGGCCATACGCAGGGCAGCTGCCTGCCCATCATGGCCTATAAGCCGGCACCCGTGCAGATCGCGGGCATTGGCTACATGAATACGACGGGCCTGCCCGCCATCGACTACTTCCTATCGGATGAGACCTGCCTGCCGACGGGCGACGAGATCGCGGCCAGCGCCTTCACGGAGCAGATCATCCGCCTGCCACACAGCCATCTCTGCTATTCGCCGCGCGTCGTGCGCCGCCTGCCGGACCTTCTGCCCGAGGCGCCCTCCGTGCGCAACGGTTTCGTCACCTTCGGCAGCTTCAATGATTTCAACAAGGTCACGGATGAGATGCTGCTCCTCTGGCGCGGTATCCTCGATAGCGTGAAGGATGCGAAGCTCGTAATCAAGGGCAAGGTATGCAGCGTGCCCTCGGGCTGCGACATTGTGAAAAAGCGCCTGCAACGGCTGAACTTCGATGTGCAGCGCGTGGAGCTGCGCCCCTACAGCCCCGACTATCTGGAGCAGTACCGCGATATCGACGTGGCGCTGGACACGGCACCCTACAACGGCGGCCTCACCACATGCGAAGCGCTATGCATGGGCGTGCCCGTCATCAGCATCCGCGGCCGCACCCATGGTGCGCGCTTCGGCGCCTCCATCCTGAAGAACGCGGGCGTGCAGGAACTGCTGGTCGAGAATGACCTCAACTACCTGCGCCGCGCCGTGCAACTGGGCAAATCGCCGAAGCTCATCAACGCCTATCACGGTGCCCTGCGCGAGCAGCTGCGCAAGTCGGCATTGATGAACGAGAAGCAGTATATGAAGGAATTGGAGTCTGCTTACAAAGAGGTCTGGCGTCGTTATTGCGCGGAGTGAGTAATAGGAAAAGTAGAGAAAGTAAGAATAATAATACTTGCTTTTCGCAAGTATATTCGCTATAATAATCACTGGACGTTCTTTTTTCTCAGTCACATTGCTAGCTGAAGTGTACGAGATGGGACATCTAATAATCGTTTTTCTGCTTTTTAAGGGGATTATCTTATGGCATTTGAAGACAAGACACTCGTATGCAAGGACTGTGGCAAAGAGTTCGTATGGACTGCTGGTGAGCAGGAGTTCTACGCTGAGAAAGGTTTCGAGAACGCACCGGCACGCTGCCGCGACTGCCGCGAGAAACGCAAACGCAGCCGTGAGGGCGGCGAGGAGCGCAAGATGTACAAAGTGATCTGCGCTGATTGCGGCAAGGAGACGGAAGTTCCGTTCGAGCCGAAAGATGACCGTCCGGTATATTGCCGTGACTGCTTTGCGAAGCATCGCGCAGCCCGCGGGTAATTTTTAAAACAAGATACTGAAATATTTATGCAAGAAACTTGCATATACATGAATGCGTGCTATAATGGTTAGCATGTACAGGCAATGGAGCCCGGGAGTACAAGGATACTGTACAGCCCTGGGCTTTTTTGTTAAAAATATTTTATCAAAGTGAGGGAATGACTATGAAATTCAAGAAGATTCTCGCTGTCGTCGCGGCTATGAGCTTCGCCGTGGCTGCTTTCGCTGGTTGCGGCGGTGGTGCCGGCTCGGGTTCCAGCTCGTCGGGTTCCGGTTCGGCGCCCAAGACGCTGAAGGTCGGTTCGTCCATCGACTTTGCGCCGTTCGAGTTCCAGGATGAGAGCCAGAAGGAGTATCAGGGCTTCGATATGGATCTGATCCGCGCGATTGCCAAGGAGATGGGCAGCGAGGCCGAGATCCAGAACCTCGGCTTCGATGGCCTGATTCCGGCCCTGCAGGGCAAGCAGGTCGATGTCGTCATCTCCGGCATGACGATCAACGACGACCGCAAGCAGAACGTGCTGTTCTCCGATCCGTACTATGATTCCGGCCTGACGATGGTCGTCCGCGACAATGAGCAGAGCATCCAGAAGTTCCAGGATCTGAAGGGCAAGAAAGTCGCCGTCCAGATCGGTACGACGAGCGCTGAAGAGGTCAAGAAGATCGAAGGCGTTGAGGTCAAGGAGCTGAACACGCCGGCTGACTGCTTCATGGAGCTGAAAGCTGGCGGCGTCGATGCAGTCGTCAACGATCGCCCGGTCAACGACTACTACATCCAGAAGACGGGCGCTACGGGCGTCAAGGCTCTCCCGGAGAAACTGACGGCGGAGCAGTACGGCATCGCCATCGGCAAGGACAACACGGAGCTGCAGCAGAAGATCAACGACGCGCTGAAGAAGCTGCATGAGAACGGCGAGTACGACAAGATCTTCGCGAAATGGTTCGGCGAGCAGAAGAAGTAAGTACGCAAGCGCAATATGATTAGGTGAGTTTTATGCAGTTCAACTGGGATTTGGTCGTCAATTCCTTCCCGCTCCTGCTGGTCGGTGCTGGCGTTACCATCAAGATTACGGCCATGTCGGTGGCACTCGGTGTCATCATCGGCCTGTTCGTCGGTATTGCAAGAATCTGTCACTTCAAGCCGCTGCGTTTCGTCGCAGCTGTGTACGTGGATTTTTTCCGCGGCACACCGCTTTTGGTACAGATCTTCCTCGTCTATTTCGCGCTGCCGGTCATCACGGGCCAGCGCATTGATCCGTACGTGGCGGCGGTCGGTGCCTGCGGCATCAACTCCGGCGCGTATGTGGCGGAGATTTTCCGCGCGGGCATTCAGTCCATCGACGAAGGTCAGATGGAGGCCGGCCGCTCGCTGGGCATGACCTGGGTACAGACGATGCGTTACATCATCGTGCCGCAGGCGTTCAAGCGCGTGATTCCGCCGCTGGGCAATGAGTTCATCGCCCTGCTGAAGGATTCCTCCCTCGTGTCGGTCATCGGCTTCGAGGAACTCACGCGTCGCGGCCAGCTTATCATCGCCAAGACGTATGGTTCGCTGGAGATCTGGATCAGTGTCGCCATCGTCTACCTCGTGATGACGCTGACGATTTCGCGTTTCGTCGCTTATCTGGAGCGGAGGTTTGCTACGGATGATCAACATTGAGAAACTGCATAAATCCTTTGGCAGCAATGAGGTGCTCAAGGGCATCGACCTCGACGTCAAAGAAAAGGAAGTCGTGGCTATCATCGGGCCTTCGGGCTCGGGCAAGAGCACGCTGCTGCGCTGCATGAACTATCTGGAGCAGCCGACGTCCGGGATGGTCAGCGTGGACGGCATCGTGCTCAACGAGGCCGACATCAACAAGGTGCGCGAAGAGGTGGGCATGGTCTTCCAGCGCTTCAACCTCTTCCCGCACATGACGGTGCTGCAGAACATCATGCTCGCGCCGCTCAAGGTGCGTCACGCCGACAAGGCGGAGACGGAGCAGACGGCACGCCAGCTCCTGAAGCGCGTCGGGCTGGCCGACAAGGCCGATGCCTGGCCAAATCAGCTCTCCGGCGGCCAGCAGCAGCGCGTGGCCATTGCCCGCGCGCTGGCCATGAAGCCGAAGGTCATGCTCTTCGATGAGCCGACTTCGGCGCTCGACCCGGAGATGGTCGGTGAGGTGCTCGACGTCATGCGCCAGCTCGCGAAGAGCGGCATGACGATGGTGGTCGTCACCCATGAGATGGGCTTTGCCCGCGAGGTGGCCGACCGCATCCTCTTCGTCGATCAGGGCGTCATTTTGGAGCAGGGGACGCCGGAGCAGGTCTTCGACCATCCGCAGCAGGAGCGCACGCAGACCTTCCTGTCGAAAGTCCTTTGAGCTAAGAAATATGTATGCCATTGCATCCCGTTCGTTTCGAGCGGGATGTTTTTTTACATAAATTTTTCTTTTTTGCGGGAAAAAGAAGGGATTTTATGGCCTGTGCCGAATATAACCAATATAAACAAGAAAGGGGATGTGTCTTATGGCAACATTCACGGTAAGAGGCAAGAATATCGAGATTACCCCGTCCCTGCGCGAATATGTAGAGAAGCGCATTGGCAAGGTAACGAAGTACTTCGACAAAGTGGGCGACATCAAGGTCCTGCTGACGGTCACGAAGGGCCGCCATATCGTTGAGGTCACGGTGCCGGTCGAAGGCGGTTTCCTGCTCCGCGGTGAAGAAGCTACCATGGATATGTATACGTCCATTGACCTGGTGGTAGAGAAACTGGAGCGCCAGATTCATAAGCATAAGACGAAGCTGGCCCGCCGCTTCCGCAATGGCGGTCTGAAGACGGATCTGTTCAAGAATGATGTGCCGTTTGCGGATAAACGGGACGCGAGCGAGGAATATCCTATCGTCAAGACGAAGCACTTCGTGGTCAAGCCCATGGATGTGCAGGAAGCTATCGTGCAGATGAACATGCTGAACCACAACTTCTTCGTGTTCCGCGATGCACAGACGGAGGATGTCAACGTCGTTTACCGCCGCACTGACGGGAACTACGGTCTCATCGAGTCCGGCAATTAATCGCTGATAATTCAATGAATGGGTAAACAGGGAACTGCCGCCATTTTGGCGGCAGTTCTTTTTGTCTGCCTGTGATTTGTGCCGTTGACTTGAGCCGGGGAAAAGATTATGATAGAATGAAAACATTATTTCATAAGGTTCCATAAATTTTTCAGTGATCAGGCCAAAGGCGGGGTGTGTATGCGTTTGCGAGAGCGGAGAGCCTGGCAGAAACCGGAGCTCAACATCATCCCGATGATTGACATCATGTTCTTCCTGCTTGTATTCTTCATGATGAGCACGCTCTACATGGTGCAGGTCAGAACCGTCGATGTCGATATGCCGCAGGCGGCGGGCGCGGAGACGCAGCTCGCGGTCTCCTATGTGGTGACGATGAAGCGCGATGGCTCGCTCTATCTGGAGGATCAGCCCATCACGGAACAGGCCCTGCTCGCCCAAGCGGCGGCGGAGAATCAGCGCAATACGAAGTTCTCCGTCGTCGTGCGTGCGGATCAGGGCCTCGACTACGGCATGGTCGTAGGCCTGCTGGATAAATTCAAGCAGCATGGCATCAGCCATATCGGCCTCGCGGCAGCTGCAGGAGGGCAATAAGATGCGCGCGCCAAAGCAGGTGCGGCGGGCGGAGAAGCTGCGCGCCTGGGGCCTCTCGCTCGCGGTGCATTTCGTGCTGTTCCTGCTGCTCGGAGCTTCGGGCTTTTTCCTGCTCATGCAGGCCAGGCCAGCCACATCGGAAGAGGACGTCGTGGATATCGCGCTGCTTGCAGGCGATGCGGGCGGCGGTGACGGGGGCAGTGCTCCTGCCGGACCGTCCGCCGGGGCTGCACCAGCGGCCCCCGTCGTCACGCTGCCACCTGCCTCCAGGCTGCCGGAAATCGCCGAAACCTATACGAAAGAGCCGCAGACGCAGCAGGCCTATCGCCAGCAGCACAAGGCGGAGCAGGCTGAAGCTGCCAGGTCCGCGGCTACGTCGAATCCGGCAGCCAATGGCGATGCGACGGCAGTTGGCACGGACAAGGGCAGGGCGGATGGCGCAGGCGGCGGTCAGGGAAGCGGGTCTGGTGCGGGCGTGTCAGGCGGTGATGGGCAGGGCACTGGCCATGGTAATGGCAGCGGACAGACGGGCGGTGACGCGCAGGCGTCGGCAACGCCTGTCGATGCTGCGGCCTATTGCATCTATCGTGCCACGCCCGCCTATCCTCCTGCCATGATTCAGGCGGGCGCACAGGGAAGCGTGACCGTGCTCATCACGGTCTCGCCCGCGAGTGCCGTGACGGATGTCTCCGTCATCCGCTCGTCGGGTCACGCCGCGCTCGATGCGGCCGCCGTGGCGGCGGGCTGGGCCTGCCGCTTCCAGATGAACGGCCATCCGGGCCGCTACCGCACGACATACCGCTTCGAGTTGCGGGGCGGCGATGATTGGTAATGCTGCATACCTGGAGAGAAAAGGAGCACAGTTTGAGAGGATTTCAGCGTGTTAACCGGACCCGCCTGCTGCCGATTTGCGGCCTGCTGCTGGTCTGCCTGCTCACCTTTATGCTGGCGGGCTGTCGTGATATACGGCAGGCGGCAACAGAGCAGGATACGGCCTATGAGGTTACGGATGCACAGGGTACGGTCGTGAAAATGCCGGCGAAGCCCCAGCGCATCCTGACGCTCTCCATGAGCACGGATGAAACGGTGCTCGGTCTCGTGCCGCCAGACAAGATGGCCGCGGTGAATGACTTGCTCGATGATCCCGTGAGCTCGAATGTCGTGCCGCTGGCCCGGCAGGTCAAGGGACGCATCAAGGATCCTTCGGTGGAAGAAATCGCGGCGCTGCAGCCAGACCTCGTGATTGTGCCGGACTGGGGTGACCTCACGCGCGTGGCCTCGCTGCGCGACCTCGGCATCCCTGTGGTCGTCTGCAAGGGCGCGCGCAACCTCGCGGAAATCGAGGAGACCGTGCGTCTCATCGCCCGGGCTGTGGGGGAACCGGAGCGTGGCGATAAGCTCGTAGGCATGATGGAGGAAAAGCTCGCGGCGATTCAGGAGAAGGTCAAGGCGATTCCTGAGAACGAGCGCAAATCCGTCGTCCTGCTCTCGCTCATGAGCACCTATGGCGGCAGTGGCAGCTCCTTTGATGACGCCTGCAAGTATGCGGGCGTCATCAATGGCCGGGCTCGGGCGGGCATCCGCGACGGGCAGGAAATGAGCAAAGAACAGCTCGTCGCCATCAACCCCGATGTACTGTTCCTGCCGACCTATAACAATCACGGCAATTACGATGTTGCCTCGGCCCGTGACCGATACCTCTCCGATCCGTCCCTGCAGACGCTGCGGGCGATTCGGGAGGAACACCTCATGGAGCCGGATGAGGCTTATATTTACAACTGCTCGCAGGACTTTGTCTTCGGCGTGCAGGAGATTGCTTATCGCGTCTACGGCGATGCTTTCCATCAAGAGGCTGGCGAGCATCTTTCCGCTGTGGATGATTGATAATAGATGTTTTCAAATCAAATTGATGAAGGAAAGGGAGTATTGCATGCAGAACCAGAAGCTCACGCTTACCATCCTGTCCGCACTGGCGGTCGGGACATTCTCTATCACGGGTACGGCGGCAGCCGCCAGCGATCAGCCCACCGACCTCGGTGAGACGGTCGTTACGGCCGAGCGCGTGCCGTCGCAGAACATGAACACGCCGGCAGACGTGACGGTGATCAGCGCGGCTGAGATCGAGGCGAACCACTACGCCGATGTCGCTGAGGCGCTGAACCACGTCGACAGCATTGTCATGACGAACGGCAATAGCGGCAACGATCAGGTCGTGCGCATCAACGGCGAGGAGCGCGTGGTCGTGCTTGTCGACGGCGAGCGCCTGAACGATGATCAGGGCTCCATAACGCGTGCTGGTGCCACGCTTACGCGCATCCCGTCCGTCAAGGACATCGAACGTATCGAGGTGGTTAAAGGCGCGGGCTCGGCTCTCTACGGCAGCGATGCAATCGGCGGCGTCATCAACATCATCACGAAGCAGGCCAAGGAGAATAAGACGCAGGTCGATCTCAATACGGGCTCATGGCATACGCATAACTACGAGCTCTACAATCAGGGCTCGGAGAAAGGCCTGAGCTGGACGCTGGCAGCTGGTATCCAGAAACAGGGATTCTTTGACTATAAGGATCAGCAGGGCGATTCGAAGCGCATGCCGAGCAGCGACTACAGCAACAACGGCTTGTCCCTGAACCTGCGCCAGCAGATTGCGGATGACCAGTCCCTCTCCCTGCGTTATGCACACCGCACGATGGATGGCAATACGTACTTTAATTTTTCTCCGTCTTCTCCACAACGGCAAATCATGAATGACGTCTCTCTGACTTATCGCTTCAAGGAAGACACGAAGCTTCCGGGTTATTTGCGTTACTTCAATCATTATAAGGATGTGGACTTTGGCGGAGACTTTCACACGCGCCTGCAAGGAATAGACTATCAGGATGGCTGGCGCTTGGACGATAATAACAAACTGATTGCTGGTGCGGAGTGGCATCAGAGTTCGTCTAGCAACGAGAAGAAGAGTTATGCGGACAAGAAGGTTACGACGACGGCACTCTACCTGCAGGATTCCATGCGCCTAGCAGACAAATGGGTATTCATTCCGGGCGTGCGTATGGATCATCACGATGCCTTCGGCACGCATTGGTCGCCAAAAGCCGCGTTGAATTATCGCCCAGAGCAGAATACGAAAATCTATGCTTCATGGGGGCACGTATTCAAAGCGCCAACGGTGGATGATATGTATTATTATTCTCCTGCTGGATCCTATGGCTCCTATAGTTGGCCAGCTTATTACGGTAATCCCAATCTGAATCCAGAGACCGGCCATGTTGAGACGGTGGGAATCAGCCACGTCTTTGCGCCAGGTACTTCGCTGAGTTTAAATTATACGAACTCTAAGTTGCATGATGCCATTGATTGGTATAAGGGGACGGATGGCGATTGGTACGTAACGAACTTCGCCCAAGAGAAAAAGCATGCGCTGGATTTGAGCTGGAAACAACGTCTTTCTGAACAGTGGAGCTATGATCTCGGCTATACGTATACGCATACGGAGACCGATGATACGAATTCTTCATCAACGGCGAAATATCTCAAATATAACAGCATGCCGAATGCCTACCGCATTGGACTGCATTACCATGAAGGTGCCTGGAAGGCAAATCTCACGAGTCGCATGGGAACAGGTCTCGATAAAGCGACGTATGGTGACAACCGCTTCGCCATTTTTGATTTCAATACGAGCTATGCGGCGACGGAGCAGTTGACGATCTATGCGAAGGCTATGAATTTCACGAATCAGGCCTACTCGCGTTACGTTGGCTGGCAGTATCCCGCACCGGGACGCTTCTTCCAAATCGGTGCAACGTATGCGTTCTGATGACGGAATCAATATGAGAATCTGAATATGAATGAAACGGTTTTGCAAGGGATAAATCTGACGGTGGGCTATGCGCAGCGTGCGGTTCTTGCGGACGTTTCCTTTACCATTGGCCCCGGTGAGTTCGTTGGACTCGTCGGGGCCAATGGTGCAGGAAAGAGCACGCTGGTGAAGACCCTGCGGGGGCTCGTGCCCGCGCTGGGGGGCAGCGTGCAGCTGCTGGGCAGGGATATCCGCGAGCTTGCGCCGCGCACTTTTGCTCAGCAGGCGGCCTATCTGGCCCAAAACACGGAGATTCCCTTCGCCTATACGGTGCGGGATGTCGTGCGCACGGGCAGGTATCCCTATCTTGCCTGGTGGCAGCGGGAAAGTGCGCAGGATATGGCCATCGTGGACGCGAGCCTCGCCTTCGTCGGCATGGCGGAGCTGGCCGATCGGCCGCTGCGTGAGCTTTCGGGCGGGCAGCGGCAGCGGGCCTTTTTCGCGCGCGTACTGGCCCAGCAAGCGCCCGTGCTGCTGCTCGATGAACCAGCCACAGGGCTGGACCTCATTTATCAGGAGGAGCTTTTCCGCTTTTGCCGGGAGAGCTGCGCGGCGGGGCGCACGGTGCTCATGGTCGTGCATGAGCTCAGCCTTGCGGCGCGCTTCTGCTCGCGGCTGCTGCTCGTGGGGCAGGGAAAGCTGCTCGCGGACGGCAAGCCGCAGGCGGTGTTGACGTCAGCACGGCTCAGTGCGGCCTATGGCGCGCCCATCGCGGTGGAGCAGTCACCGGTTACGGGGCATTTCGATATCTTCGTGCCGCCGCAGGTGATACGTGAAGAGAAGCCGCAGCTGCGGACACTGCTGTTTGGAAGGGGGACGATGGATGAAGAGCCTTGACCGGCGGCTGGCACTGCCGCTGCTCGTCCTGCTCGTCGCTGCCGCCACCTTGCTATCACTGGCCTGGGGGCAGATGGCGATTCCGTTTCATTACGTCATCGCCTCCCTCTCGCAGGGAATAGGGCTGCCCTTCTTTCACGGGGTGCGAGTGCCGGCGGATGAGGCGGCTGTGCTCTGGCAGATTCGTCTGCCGCGCACGCTCGTCGGCCTCATGGTCGGTGCGGGACTCGGCATTTCTGGTGCTGTGCTGCAGGGGATTTTTGCCAATCCTCTGGCGGACCCAGGCATCATTGGTATTTCCAGCGGCGCTTCGGTCGGCGCTATCTTCGCCATTGCGGCGGGGATTACGGGCTTCAGTCTCTATGCACTGCCGTTCTGTGCGCTGCTGGGGGCGTTGCTCGCGGTCGGCTGTACGGTGCTGCTCGCCATGCGCCATGGCCGCGTGCCCGTGCTGACACTGCTCCTGGCTGGCGTCGTCGTCGGCATGTTCCTCGCGGCCGTGACCGCAGCCGTCCTCACGGTGCTCGATGCGAGCAAGGTGCAGGCGTATTTCTTCTGGACCATCGGCAGCCTCGATTACCGGCGCTGGGAGCATGTGTTCCTCGCCGTCCCGCCGATGGCCGTGGGCATCGGCATCATGCTGCTGCTCGCCCGCCAGCTCAATGTGCTGGCCATGGGGGAAATGGAGGCACGGGCCGTTGGCATGGCCGTGCAGCGCTATCGCCTGCTTTTTTTGCTGCTCGCCTCGCTGACGACCGCGACGGGCGTCTGTGTGAGCGGTAATATCGGTTTCGTCGGCCTCGTCGTGCCGCATATGCTGCGGCTGCTTTTAGGGCCTGACCACCGGCTGCTGCTGCCCGCGAGCCTGCTGGCGGGCGCTGCCTTCCTCGTACTCTGCGATGCGCTGGGTCGCATCGTACTGCCGGGGATGGAGATTCGAGTGGGCATCATGACGGCTTTCATCGGCGCGCCGTATTTTCTCTATCTGTTGCGCCGCGAAGCGCGGCGGCTGGACTGAGGGCTGGTTGGCTGCAGGAAGATGTTGGAGGGAAATTTATGGAGAATATCATGGCGGGTGTCGCGCTTTTCCAGAAGGGCGGCGTCATCATGTACGTATTGCTGCTCTGCTCGCTTTTCGTCGTTGCGACGGGCGTGGAGCGCTGGCAGTATTTCCGCCGCATGGACGCGGGTAGGAGCTTCGCCGCTGACTTTGCAGCAAAGGCGGAGCAGGAGGATTGGCAGAGCGCGACAGCATTGGCGAAGAAGACCGCTGGTGCACTGCCCGCGCTGCTCACGCAGGCCATGCAGCGCGCGTCGGAGGGCAGGGATATCCATGCTTATCTGGAGATCCAGTCGGGCCTCATCCTTGCGCGCCTGCGTGACCGGCTCTATTACCTCTCGGTCATCGTTACGCTGGCGCCGCTTCTGGGCCTGCTCGGCACCATCAGCGGCATGATCTCGGCGTTCAGCGTCTTCAACGTGCAGTCCGCGCAATCCAGCGCCATCACGGGCGGCGTCGGCGAGGCTCTCGTGGCCACGGCCTTCGGCCTCTGCGTCGCCATCCTCGCCCTCATCATCCACGCATACTTCACCCAGCGCACCGACCGCATCCTCACCGACATGGAGGAGTGCTGCTCCCTCGTCGAGAGCCACGCGGCGTGGTTGTGATTTTGCAACCCCATAACAGCTTCGCAGCGACCATGCTGCGGAGCTGTTTTATATTTGCCAGGCAGAATGCAGGGGCGGACGGTTTGACTTCTATCATAGGGTCTGTTAATATTGTAAGGTAGCGATACTATGGGAGCCGTGGAGAGCTCTCTTGATGTGAGGAGTTGATTTTGTTTGCTGGGATTCATCAAACGATTCTTAGGTGACAATAACGATAAAGAGATTGCCCGCTATCGTCAGGTAGTGGATAAAATCAATGCCCTGGAGCCACAGATGCAGGGGCTGACGGACGACAAGCTCGTCGGCTATACGGCGAAGTTCAAGGAGCGCCTCGCGAACGGCGAGACGCTCGACGACCTGCTGCCCGAGGCTTTCGCGGTCGTGCGTGAGGGCTCGCGCCGCGTGCTGGGCATGCGTCATTTCGATGTACAGCTCATCGGTGGCATGTGCCTGCACGAGGGCAAAATCGCCGAGATGCGTACCGGTGAAGGCAAGACCCTCGTGGCGACGCTCCCGGTCTATTTGAATGCCCTCACGGGCCACGGCGTGCACATGATCACGGTCAACGACTACCTGGCCAAGCGCGACAGCGAGGAGATGGGCCGTCTGTACCGTTTCCTCGGCCTCTCCGTCGGCCTCGTGGTGCACGATATGGATTTCCCCGAGCGTAAATACGCCTATAGCTGTGATGTCACGTTCGGTACGAACAACGAGTTCGGTTTCGATTACCTGCGTGACAACATGGTTATCTATCCGCAGCAGATGGTGCAACGCGAGCTGAACTTCTGCATCGTCGATGAGGTGGACTCCATCCTCATCGATGAGGCACGTACGCCGCTCATCATCTCCGGCCCGGGCAGCAAGTCGACGGATACCTACGCCATCATGGCCAAGGCTGTGGCCGGCCTGCAGGAGGGCAAGGATTACACGGTCGACGAAAAGCAGAAGACCGTTTCCCCGGCCGATTCGACGGTGCCGAAGATCGAGAAGATCCTCGGTATCAACAACCTCTACGCACCGGAGAATATCGAGCTTTCGCATTGCTTCACCTCGGCCCTGCGTGCCAAGGCGCTCATGAAGCGCGACCGCGACTACGTCGTGCGCAACGGCGAGGTCATCATCGTCGATGAGTTCACGGGCCGCCTCATGGAGGGCCGTCGCTATTCCGATGGCCTGCATCAGGCCATCGAGGCGAAGGAAGGCGTGAAGATCCAGCGCGAGTCCCAGACTCTCGCGACGATTACCTTCCAGAACTACTTCCGCATGTACAAGAAGCTGGCCGGCATGACCGGTACGGCCAAGACCGAGGAAGACGAGTTCATCAAGATCTACAACCTTCCCGTCATCGTCGTGCCGACGAACAAGCCGGTCATCCGCAAGGACTATCCGGACCTCATCTACAAGACAAAGCGTGCGAAATACAAGGCTGTGGGCAAGGCCGTGCAGGAACTGCACGCCAAAGGCCAGCCAGTGCTGATCGGCACGACGTCCATTACGCAGTCCGAGCAGCTGAGCTCGATTCTGCAGCACCTCGGCATCCCGCATAACGTGCTGAACGCGAAATACCACGAAAAAGAGGCAGAAATCATCGCCAACGCGGGCCAGAAGGGCGCCGTGACCATCGCGACGAACATGGCCGGCCGTGGTACGGATATCAAGCTGGGCGAGGGCGTGCCGGAGCTCGGCGGCCTGTTCATCGTCGGTACGGAGCGCCACGAATCCCGCCGTATCGATAACCAGCTGCGCGGCCGTGCCGGCCGTCAGGGCGATCCGGGTGCTTCCCGTTTCTTCCTCTCGCTGGAAGATGACCTGCTGCGTCTCTTTGCCTCCGATCGCATCGCGGGCATCATGGACAAGCTGGGCATGGAGGAAGACGAGCCCATCGAGCACAAGATCATCACAAACTCCATCGAGCATGCGCAGAAGAAGGTCGAGGCGCGTAACTTCGACATCCGCAAGCACGTGCTGGAGTACGATGATGTCATGAATGAGCAGCGCGAAGTCATGTACGGCGAGCGCCGCAAGATCCTGCTCGGCGATAACCTCAAGGAGAACATCCTCGGCATGGTGCACCACATCATCAAGGATGAGATGAACCAGTACTGCAACGAGAAGCTCTATCCGGAGGAGTGGTCGCTGGACGACCTCATCAAGGACGCCGAGAAGATCTACGCGCCGCAGGGCCGCCTGAAGAAGGAAGAGCTCGTCGAGATGAGCCGCGACGAAGTCAAGGAATTCCTCGAAAAAGTGGCCGACGAAGGCTACCATCAGCGTGAGGAGCTCTTCGGCGAAGACAATATGCGCGAGCTCGAGAAAGTCGTCATGCTGCGCGTGGTCGACAACAAGTGGATGGAGCACCTCGACCATATGGATATGTTGCGCGACGGCATCAACCTGCGCGCCTATGGCCAGCGCAACCCGCTGGTTGAGTACAAGATCGAGGCCCTCGACATGTTCGAGGAAATGGAAGCGAACATCCAGGATCAGATCGCCTCGCTCATGTACCATGTGAGCATCGTGACGCCGGAGCAGCAGGCCCAGATGCAGGCCGAGCAGGCAAATGGCCAGGAAGATGCGGCCAAGGTCGAGGCGCAGCGCCGTCAGGCGGAGCGCGAGATCGAGAAGCAGCGCGCGGGCCTGCAGGATCACCTGCAGAGCGCCATGGCCAGCCACGGCGACGAGGTCAGCCGCGCCGAGGTGCAGAAGAAGCGCCCCGTGAAGGCGGATGGCCAGAAGGTCGGCCGCAACGATCCCTGCCCCTGCGGCAGCGGCAAGAAGTACAAGAATTGCTGCGGCAAGGACAAGTTCTGACCTCAGCTTTTCAGCGAGCCGGAGCAATAACTGTAAGAAATAAAGGTGTAAAAACATGCTGGAAGATTTGAAACCTCAGCTGACGGACTTAAAAACGAAGCTGGACCAGATGGAGGTCTCGCTGGAAGTCCCGGCTAAGGAAGAAAAGATTGCCGAGCTGGAATACAAGATGGGCGAACCCACGTTCTGGGATGACGCCGAGAAAGCCCAGAAGATCAATCAGGAACTGAATGACGTCAAGATCAGTGTCGACAAGTACAAGCACCTCGTTGAGAAGTACGAGGATGCGGAGACGCTGTACGAAATGGCCGTGGAGGAAGAAGACGCGGACATGGAGGAAGAGATCAAGACCGCCATTCAGGATGTGGTCGATGGCTATGAGGCGCTGCAGCTGGAAGTGCTGCTCTCGGGTCCTTACGATGCCAACAACGCGATTCTCACGCTGCACGCCGGTGCGGGTGGCACGGAGGCACAGGACTGGACGCAGATGCTGCTCAGGATGTACGGCCGCTGGGCTGAGCGCCACGGCTTCAACGTCGAGACGGCAGATCTGCTGCCGGGAGATGAAGCCGGCGTGAAGTCGGCGACGCTCTTCATCAAGGGGCACAATGCCTATGGCTTCCTGAAGTCGGAGAAGGGCATTCACCGCCTCGTGCGCATTTCGCCGTTCGATGCGAATGCGCGCCGTCATACGTCGTTCTCGGCCTGCGATGTCATGCCGGAGCTCGACGACGCCGTGGAGGTCAACATCAACATGGCGGAGGTGCGTGTCGATACGTACCGCGCTTCGGGCGCCGGCGGCCAGCACATCAACAAGACGTCTTCGGCCGTGCGCATGACGCATGAGCCGACGGGCATCGTCGTGCAGTGCCAGAACGAGCGTTCCCAGCTGCAGAACCGCGAGCAGTGCCTGAAGATGCTGCGCGCCAAGCTCTTTGAGCTGGAGCAGGAGAAGAAGGAAGCCGAGCTCGCGAAGCTCGAGGGCGACCAAAAGAAGATCGAGTGGGGCAGCCAGATCCGCTCCTACGTTTTCCAGCCCTACACGATGGTCAAGGATCATCGCACGAACTGCGAGACGGGTAATGTACAGGCCGTGATGGATGGTGAGCTCGATCCGTTCATCCGTGCTTATCTGGCGGCAAAAGCCAACCACGAAATCTGATTGCAGTCAGGTCGGATATCATATGGGCCTCCCCGGGGAGGCCTTTTTCCGTGGGGGTAATATGGTGCGAAAAGGCTTGACTATTCTGGTCGTGTTTTGCATAATATTAGTCGTGTCCAGCTTCACACTGCTGCCCTGGCTGGTGACAGCCACGCTGCAGACGCGCCTGACGCAGAAGCTCGCGACAAACGATGTGCAGGTGGAGCTCGCGAGTATGCCGACGTGCGTGCTCGTGCTCGGCCAGGTGGACAAGATGCACATCATCGCCCACCACGCACAGGTCGGCAAGGCGTCGCTCAGTGAAGTGACGCTGGAGGGCACGCACGTCATGGCGGATATTCCCGCTATGCTTACCAGCAATCAGTTGCAGATTCGCCGGGCGAACAGTCTGGAACTGCGCGGCATCATCGATGCCGAGGGCATGCGGCGCGCCATCGCCGGGGCCAACGACAAGCTGGAGAACGTGCAGGTGGATATTAGTTCCGAGCGCGTGCTCGTCACGGCGCAGGCGAAGATCATGGGCAAGATGGCGGACATCGAGCTCGAAGGCGTCGTGCGCGGCGACTACGATGGTATCTATTTCGATATGACGCGGCTGAACATTCACAACGCGCGTCTGGGAACGGCGAAACTGGGCGAGATGTTTGGCAACATCACCCTGGCGAAGCGCGACAAGCTGCCGCTTGGCCTGCGCTTCGACGATGTGCAGCAGACGGACGGCGCGATTATCATTACGGCGGTCCTGCCGTCTCAGGCCGGAGGAGATAAAGCGTAAATGCAGAGATTCAAGTACAATAAGTTCCTGATCGGCATGATCATCATCGGACTCGTGGCGGCGCTCGTCATCAGCTGGCAGCGCCATCAGGTCGAGCAGGCCAACCGTCAGGTGGACATGGCCATCGACTATGAGGACCTGCAGGCGCTGGCGCAGCGCGAGGGCCTGCCCGAGAGCTATGTGCTGCAGCAGGCGAAAGAGGCCGGCATCACTTCGCTGGCCGTCTATGAGACGACGTTCCGCAAGCTCAATGCCAATGGCAAGGCCTCAGCCGTTGCGGGCAGTGATCTGCTGGCTGCCTACCATAAAGGTGCGCTGACAGATCCCGCATGGCGCGAGCTCGCGGCCAGCGGCAAGATCGTGGGCACGGAGGTCTATGTGACGGGGCACGATCCTCAGACCTGGCGTGAGCTGAAAGAGGACATCGTGCGTCGTCTGGGCGAGGATCGTGTCGAGAAGCTCGACGTGGGCGGCGAGGAAGTCCTGGCCGTCAAAGCCTTCTATAACGATTTCATCAAGATGAATCTCGGCATGCCGACGGACGAGATGCAGACGGTCAATGATGCGGGCTTCTACGTGCTTGCACGGCCGAGCAACTATGCAGAGTGCACGCCAGACGACGTGCATGCGGTATTCCAGCGCCTCGATGGCTTCAAGATTTCGGAGATCGTTTTCTCGGGCAAGGAAATGCTCGGTGCGCCGAAGACCATGCAGCCGACCATCGACGAGCTGAAGGAGCGCAACATCACCCTCGGTCTCATCGAAGCGGTCACGCAACTGCAGTTCTATCCGCAGACGGGTTTGGATGTCGTGACCAAGCGGCTTGGTTACGATCGGGTGGCGCGTCTCTATTCCGTGCCGAAGGATGAGCAGCCGAAGCTCAAGATCGATACGCTGGTGGAGCGCTGGTCGAATACCGACCAGGAGCGCAATATCCGCATCGACCTGTTGCGTTCCTACGACAAGCCGTCGCCGAACATGACGCTCATGGAAACGAATATGAAGTATTTCCGTGACACGCATGATCAGCTCATTGCACACGGATTCACCGTGGGCCCGGCTGACCGTTTTGCCGCTTTCTATCCGCAGAAAACCCTGCGCGCCATCGTGATGCTGGGCGTAGCGGCAGCGGTCGTGCTCTATCTGTCGCTGGTCATACCGCGACTCAACGCAAACCGCCGCCTGCAGTTCATCCTCTGGCTTGTGTTCGGCCTCTGTGCCGCCGTGCCGATGCTCATGGGCAACGGTACGAAGATCCGCGTGCTGGCGGCGCTCGCGAGCGCGAATGTATTCCCGGCCATCGCCGTGCTCGCGCAGCTCGACTGCGTGCGCAAGCACCAGGGCAGCCTGCATATCTCGTTCCCGCGGCTCGTGGTGACGGCTTTCGTGGCTCTGTTGGGCACGGGCCTGCTGTCCTATTTCGGTGCGGCCTATATTTCCGGCTCGCTGGCCGACGTGGAGTATCTGCTGGAAGCGCAGATTTTCCGCGGCATCAAGCTGACGTTCGTGCTGCCGCTCATCCTGGTGGCCATTGGTTTCCTGCAGCGCTTCGATGTGTTTGACGGGAAAATGGATAATACCTCCGGCGTCAAGGAGCAGCTGAAGCTGTTGCTCGATATGCCCGTGAAGATCAAGACTCTGATCGGTCTCGCCTTCGTGGCTCTTGCGGGCGTTGTCTTCGTCGCGCGCAGCGGCCATACTTCGGGCATGCCTGTGCCGCAGGCCGAGCTGCATTTCCGAGCGATGCTGGAGCAGGCCTTCTACGCGCGTCCGCGTTCGAAGGAGCTCTTGATCGGCCATCCGGCCTTCATGCTGGCGGCGCTGACTTTCTGGCGCAAGTGGCCGACCATGGTGTTCTTCGCGCTGGTGCTCGTGGCCACGATCGGCCAGGGCTCCATGGTGGAGACGTTCGCGCATATGCGCACGCCGGTCTATATGTCGATGATGCGCGGTATCGGCGGCATCGTTCTGGGCGGCCTCATCGGTGCGGCCTGCATGGTGCTCGTGCAGTTGTGGCAGCTGGTCATGGCGCGCGCGACGGCAGAGGAGAAAAAAGGAGCGTAATCTTTACTCATGAGCAGAATTGTCGTATCGGGCTACTATGGCTCCAAGAATGCTGGCGATGAAGCCATGCTGGCAGCCATGCTGGAGGTGCTCGGTGATCTGGACCCAAAACTGCATATTACGGTCATCTCGGCGAACCCCGCGGATACGGCAAAGCGTCATGGAGTGGAGGCAGTCTCCTGGCTGGATCTGCCGGGCATCTGGCGCGTGATGCGCCAGTCCGACCTGCTGATCAGCGGCGGCGGCAGCCTGCTGCAGAATGTCACGAGCCGCCGCAGCCTCTATTACTACATGGGCATCATCTTCCTCGCGTTCATGGCGGGGCTGAAGGTCATGCTCTATGCACAGGGCATCGGCCCCATCCGCGGCCATTTGCCGCGGCGCCTCATGCGCTGGCTCGGCAATCGCGTGAGCCTCATCACGGTGCGCGATGAAGGCTCGCTCGATGAGCTGGCGGATATGGGCATCACGCGGCCGCAGATTGTCTGCACGGCGGATCCCGTGCTCGCGATTCATCCTGTGGACCGGGCATTGGGCCGCGCCATCCTGCATGCCTACCATGCGGACGGCGCGAAGCCGGTCGTCGGCATCTCCGTGCGCGACTGGCAGGGGTGGCACCATTACAAAGAGGTCATCGCGGCGACGGCGGACCAGATGATCCGCGAGCTCGGCGCGCGCGTCGTTTTCCTTCCCATGCAGTATCCTGAAGATGTGAAGGCGGCACAGTCCGTGGCCGCGCTCACCCAGGAGTCCTGCACGGTGCTGGAAGATGAATACTCAACGACAGAGTTCCTCTCCCTCGTGGGCAACATGGAGCTTGTGCTGGGCATCCGCCTGCATGCGCTGATCTTCGCGGGCGTCATGGGCGTGCCGATGCTCGGCATCTCTTATGACCCGAAGATTGACCGTTTCCTCGCCTCGGTCGGCGAGCAGCCGGTGGGGCGTCTGCAGGACGTGACCGTGGAGGAGCTCATGACGGCGGTGCGCCAGAAATGGCATGCGCGGCAGACGCAGAATAAGCAGACCCGTCATCAGGCACTGCTGAGCGAACTGCGCGGGAAGGCCGCTTCCAATGCGGAACTGGCATTGCAGCTGTTGCAAAAATAAAGAAGGAATCATCCCGGAGACCGGGCGCGTCAGCGTCCGGTCTCTTTTTTCTTTCAGCCGCCTATGCTACAATGGAAGATGTGTAATTTGCAAGGGGTGAAAAGCTTTCATGATTAAGATGCGTAACGTATCGAAAATATATCCGAACGGCACCATCGCACTCGACCATGTGAACGTGCATATCCGCAAGGGAGAGTTCGTCTTCATCGTCGGCGCGAGCGGTGCGGGCAAGTCGTCCTTCATCAAGCTGCTTTTCCGCGAGGAGCTGCCGACCTCGGGAGAACTCGTCGTCAACGGGCAGGATGTCGTGCATATGGAGCACGATCAGGTGCCCTATCTGCGGCGCGGTCTGGGCGTCATCTTCCAGGACTACCGCCTGCTGCCGGACAAGACGGTCTATGAGAATGTGGCCTTTGCCATGCAGGTTATCGAGGCGCCGCGCCGCTTCATGCAGCGCAGCGTAAATACCGTGCTGGACATCGTCGGCCTGCGCGATAAGTACCGCTCATTTCCCTCGCAGCTTTCGGGCGGCGAGCAGCAGCGCGTGGCCATCGCCCGCGCTATCGTGAACAATCCGGCCATCGTGATCGCGGACGAGCCGACGGGCAATCTCGACCCGGAGACGAGCTGGGACATCATGGATATCTTTCAGCGTATCAACAAGTCAGGCACGACCATCGTGATGGCGACGCACGACAAGAGTATCGTCGATACGATGCAGCGTCGCGTCATCGCCATCGAGAACGGGCACATCGTGCGCGATGAGGCACAGGGGGTGTACGGCTATGAAGCTTAGAACCAGTGAGTATTTCATCACGGAGGTCGCGCACTCCCTGCGGCGCAATACCTGGATGTCGCTGGCCTCGGTGGGTACCGTGGCCGTCTCGCTCTTCGTGCTGGGCGTATTCCTCATTCTCGTGCTGAACATGAACCGCATGGCCAGCATGCTGGAGTCGCAGGTGCAGATTTCCGTCTACCTTGAGGACAGCGTGTCGGATGTCGACCGGCGCGGCCTCGAGCATGATATCCGCAATCTGCAGGGCATCGCGCATGTGGATTACGTGAGCCGCGATGAGGCGAAAGCGCGGCTGGCAGAGCGTCTCGGTGACCAGAAATATTTACTCGATGCGCTCGGCGATACGAATCCCCTGCCGGACTCCTTCGAGGTCACGGTCACGCAGCCGGACATGGTGGAGACGGCGGCCAAGGCCATCGGGGAGTTCCCAGGCATCGAGTCGACGCGCTACGGGCAGGATGTCGTGCAGCATCTCTTTGATATCACGCGCCTCATGCGCATCTTCGGCGTGGCGCTCATGCTGTTGCTGGCCGCGGCGACCGTATTCATCATCGCGAATACGATTCGCCTCACGGTCTACGCGCGGCGTAAGGAAGTGGCTATCATGAAGTATGTGGGCGCAACGGACTGGTTCATTCGCTGGCCGTTCCTGCTGGAGGGTATCGTGCTCGGCTTCGTGGGCGGCATCCTCGCGGCACTGGCGCTGCGCAGCTTCTACGCGGCCATGGCGGCGAAGATCTACAGCACGCTGGCGTTCTTTCCGCTCATGCCGCAGTATCCCTTCATGAATTACGTGACGCTGGCGCTGCTCCTGGCCGGCATGGCCATCGGTGCGACGGGCAGTACCGTCTCGTTGAAGCGTTTCCTGAAAGTGTGAGCCTGATGCAGCAATTTTTAGGTAAAAAGCTCGTGGCGGCGGTGCTGGCAGCGCTCCTTTTTGGCAGTTCTTCTATCACGGTATGGGCGGATTCGCTCGATGACCAAAAGGCCGACTACGAGAACCGCGCGGCGGAGAAGCAGAAGAAGAGCAATGAGATCCAGCGGCGTATCGCGACGATTTCCGAGGAAAAGCGTGCACTTGATGAGCAGGCCGATGCGGCCATCAATGACCACAAAGAGGCAAAGGCAGCGCTCGACGAAACGCTCGCCCGTATGGCGGACAACGAGGCGAAGCTCAGCGTGGCGCAGGGCGAGTACGAGGTGAAGAGCAAGCGCCTCGGCAAGCGCGTGCGCGACATCTACATCAACGGCCAGATTTCCTATCTCGACGTACTCTTTGGCGCGAAGGATTTCTCGGATTTCCTCACGCGCATGGATCTTTTGAAGCGCGTCATCAAGCAGGACTATGACCTCGTGCAGACGGTCTTTCAGGAGAAAAAGGATATCGAGCAGGCGCAGAAGGAACTCGCCGAGGATAAGGACAAGCAGGCGGAGCAGGAGCTCAAGGCGCGCAAGGCCCGCGAGATCATGGAGCAGAAGGTGAAGAAGCGCCAGGATCTCATCGACAAGATGAAGTCCGATAAGGCCGTCTTCGACCGGGAGTACGATGAGCTCATGGCCGCCTCGAAAGAGGTCGAGCGCATGATCAGGAACAGCCACGCCGATGTGCCGGTCACGGGCAGCGGCGCGATGATCTGGCCGATCTCGGGGCCGGTTACTTCGGAATTCGGTTGGCGCACGCACCCGATTACGGGCGATCAGCGCTTCCATAGCGGCCTCGATATCGGCGGCGACTACGGCATGCCCATCCATGCGGCGCAGAGCGGCACCGTCACCTATGCGGGCTGGATCTCGGGCTACGGCAACGCGGTCATCATCGATCATGGCGGCGGCGTCACGACACTCTACGGGCATAACCAGTCCCTGGCCGTGAGCGTGGGGCAGAGCGTGAGCCAGGGCGAGACCATCGCCTACTGTGGCTCCACGGGCAATTCCACGGGACCGCACTGCCACTTCGAGGTACGTGCCAACGGCGAGCCTGTCTCGCCGTACAGTTATCTGTAAAGAGGAAAAGCTTTATGTTTTTGAATAAAAAGAAATTAGCCGCTATCATCGCCGGTTCGCTGGTGACGGGTTCGGTGCTTACGCTCGGTGGCCTGGGCTGGCTGCTGGATTTGCATAGTGTCAGGGATGTCAGCGACTGGGCGCGCTTCGTCGGCGTGAAGAAATTCATCGAGGCGCGCTATGTGGAGCCAGTGGACAGCGCAACGCTGCTCGATGGTGCTGTCGGCGGTATGGTCAGGAGCCTCGGCGACCCGCACTCGCTTTACATGCCAGCGAAGCAGTTCAAGGCGTTGCAGGACCACACGATAGCGAGCTTCGGCGGCATCGGCGTGACCATGGGCTTCAAGGACGACAAGGTCACGGTTATCTCCGTGCTGGAGGGGACGCCGGGCGAGGGGGCAGGCATTAAGGCGGGCGATGAAATCCTGGCCGTTGACGGTACACCGGTCAGCGAGTATCAGCCTGACGAGGTCGCGCTGCACATCCGCGGCGATGTGGGCACGCAGGTCACGCTGACGCTGCACCGCGAGGGGCAGGACGATTTCGAAGTGGAGATCACGCGTGATCTCATCCACGTGCCGACGGCCAAAGGCAAGATGCTGCCGGATACGGACCACATCGGCTACATCCGCATCGCCTCCTTCTCGGAGAATACGGCGGACGAATTCAATCAGGCGCTCGATGAGCTGGAGAGCGATAATATGAAAGGCCTCATCATTGATCTGCGCGAGAACGGCGGCGGCCTCATCACCTCTGTCGTCGCCATCGCCCAGCGCGTCGTGCCGGCCGGCCCTATCGTCTCGGTGAAACAGCGCGACGGCTCGACGGAGGAACACGACTCCGAACTGGCGGAGAATAAGTACCCCATCGTCGTACTCATCGACGGCAACAGTGCCAGCGCATCGGAGATTCTCGCCGGCGCGCTGCAGGATACGGGCGCGGGCACGCTCGTGGGCACGAAATCCTACGGCAAGGGCTCGGTACAGGTCGTGCTGCCGCTCCTGCACCACGACGGTCTGAAGCTCACGATTGCCCGCTACTACACGCCATCCGGACGCTGTATCGACGGCACAGGTATCGAGCCGGACGTTGAAGCTGACCTGCAGCAGGGAGCTACCGGGGATACCCAGCTGCAAAAGGCTATTGAGGTCATGAAGGAAAAGCTGGCTTCATAAGTATGAAGCAATGTCTCCTGCAAAATGTGCTATTGACATAAACAATGGTACGTAATATACTGACAGTAACAGCTGTTATGGACAAATGTCATCGGTCATTTGCGCGCAGGCCGGTGTAACTGCGGCTGGCTTCTGTCAGCTGTTATGGAGGCATAACACGAATGAATAAAATTTTTCTCACGGGCAGGCTCACGCGCGACCCGGAGCTGCGCACGACGCAGACGGGCAAGAATGTGGCGGCTTTCAGCCTCGCTGTTGACCGCGGCTACGGCCGCCGGGGCGAGGCGCAGGGGAGCGAGCAGCCCACGGCGGATTTTTTCAGCTGCGTCGCCTGGGCGCAGCACGCGGACTTTGTGCATAAATACCTGCAGAAGGGCAGTCCGATTCTCGTTGAGGGGCGGCTGCAGACGCGCAGCTATCAGGCGAAGGATGGCGCGAAGCGCAACGTCACGGAGGTGGTCGTAAGCAGTATCGAGTTCATGGGCCCGAAGCCCGGCACAACGCATGGTGCCGCCCGGTCTTATGGTCAGTCCGCCAACGCTTTCGGTCAGCAGTCGGAGGAAGAGATTCCGTTCTAGCGGCTACGTGAGTGGATTTTTCCGCATCGTATCGTCAGGGATTTTACTATAGCAAAACCGCAGCCTTGCCGAAGGGGCAGGGCTGCGGTTTTTGTGCATATCTTATTTGTTGGCCTGGATGCAGTCGAGGAATTGCTGGCCGAAGCGGTTGAGCTTTTGTTCGCCGACACCCTTGACGCTGAGCATTTCGTCGAGATTCCGGGGCATGACGGCGCACATGTCGCGCAGGGTGGCGTCGGAGAAGACGAGGTAGGGTGGGATGTGCTGCGCCTGGGCAATCTCCTTGCGCAGGTCGCGCAGGTGGTCGAAGAGTGCGGGTTCCGCCTGTTTTTTGACCTGTTTCTTCGGCACGGGCTGCCAGACCTTCAGCTGGCCGCGCATGACGGCGTAGGCGGCGGGGCGCAGCTGGACGACGGGAAATTCACTTTCGGAGAGGGCCATGTAGTCCTGGGCGATGAAGCGCTGCATGAAGAGCTTGATATCGCTCAGCGTATGGTCGCGCATGATGCCATAGGTGGAGAGCTCATCGAAGTGCAGCTGGTGTACGCGCTTCTCCGTCGAGCCCTTGAGCACCTGGGCGACGAGGGTGAGGCCGAAGCGCTCGTGCATGCGGTAGACGCAGGAGAAAATCTTCTGCGCCTCGATGGTGACGTCGACCTTCTCCGTATCGTCCTGACAGCTGCTGCAATTGCCGCAGTCCTCCTTTTCCGGTGTACCACCGAAGTAGCGGATGATGAAGGCGCGCAGGCAGTCGGGCGTGTGGCAATAGTCGACCATCTTCTGCAGCTTGGCGAGGTTGTGCACCTTACGCTGCTCGTCCTCGGTGGAGACGTTGATGAGGTAGCGCTGGGTCATCGTGTCCTGCGGCGAGAAGAGCAGGATGCATTCGCCAGGCTCGCCGTCGCGCCCGGCGCGGCCCGCTTCCTGATAGTAGGCCTCGATGTTCTTCGGCATGTTGTAGTGGATGACGAAGCGTACGTTGCTCTTGTCGATGCCCATGCCGAAGGCGTTTGTGGCGATGATGACCTGCAGGTTATCGTAGAGGAAGTCGTCCTGCGCCCGGGCGCGCTCCTGCTCGCTGAGCCCCGCGTGATAGCGGCCCACGGCGAGTTTTTTCCGCCGCAGCAGGTCGTAGAGCTTGTCGACTTCCTTGCGCGTGGCGGCGTAGATGATGCCCGGCTGGTCGGCGTGGTTTTTGATGTAGCGGGTGATGTAGGCCTTCTTGTCGACGCCGCGCTCCACGGCGAAGTAGAGGTTCGGCCGGTCGAAGCCGGAGACGTGCACGTCGGGCTGCTGCAGTTCCAGCAGGCGGATGATGTCGTCGCGCACCTCGGGCGTGGCCGTGGCCGTGAAGGCGGCGACCAGCGGGCGCTGCGGCAGCCCTGCGATGAAGGGTGCAATCTGGCGGTAACTCGGGCGGAAGTCGTGCCCCCACTGCGAGAGGCAGTGCGCCTCGTCCACGGCCACCATCGCGATGCGCTGGCTCTCGATGATGTACTGGAAATAGCCGGTGTCGAGACGCTCCGGTGCGACGTAGATGAGCTTGTACTCGCCGCGGGCGATGGCCTGCAGGCGCGCGTCGGACTCACTGTGCGAGAGGCTGCTGTTGATGTAGGTCGCGGCGATGCCCGCCTGCTGCAGCGCGTCGACCTGATCCTTCATCAGCGAGATGAGTGGCGAGATCACGAGCGTGATACCGGGGAACATCAGCGCGGGCACCTGAAAGCAGATGGACTTGCCTGCGCCCGTCGGCATGATGGCCACGGTGTCGCGGCCCGCGAGCAGACTCTCTACGACGGGCTCCTGGGCGGGGCGGAACGAGGGGTAGCCATAATACCGTCGCAGCAGATCGAGGGCCTGCGTCATATATGCGTTGAACATTTTTACAAACTCCTAATTACAAGCTAAGCGCTGGACAACTACCTTATTCTATCATAGCTGTAAAACTTTATGGTAGTAGTTGCGTGCTATGAGGCGAAAAATGTATAATAAAACAGTGTATAGGCACGCAAGGATCGATCATATTTCGGAGGAGGAATCTCTGATGCGATACAATTGGAAAGGTCTGGTGGCGGTACTCTCGGTCTGTTTGCTGGGGGCTGCACCGACGAGCTATGCGGCAGATTTGTCGCTGCAGGACGCCATCAATCTGGCGCTGGCGCAGAATACGGGGCTGCTCATCACGCAGAAGGGCGAGGATACGGCAGCGTCGACGCTCGCACGCGCCAAGGGCAGTAACAATGTCAAGGTGACCACGTCGGCCAATGTGTTCAGCACGGAGAAAAATCAGGGGCAGGACTGGCAGTCCTCCTCGTCGTGGAGCGGCGTGTCAGCCAGCCTTCCCCTGTATTCCGGTGGCGCGAATGAGGCAGCCATCAAGAGCGGTGAGCTCGGCGTCGATGCAGCGCGCCTGAAAACTGAGCGCGAACGCGAGGATCTGAAGCTCTCCGTCATCAAGGCATACTACGATGCGCTGGAGGCGCGCAAGACCATCGACGTCGATCAGGAGTCGGTAAACAACTATGAGGCGCATTACACGAACGTCAATCAGCTCTATTCTGCCGGTTCCAAGGCGAAAATCGACGTGCTGCGTTCCTCGGTCGAGTTATCCAATGCACGGCAGAAACTCATCAAGGCCCAAAATGCCTATGAGGTGGATCTCGCGACGCTGCGGAATCTGCTCAATGTGGATCGCAGCGAGCCGTTGAATCTGACAACGGATTTTACCTATGATAAATTCGCGATCAGTATGGATGACTGCGTGAACTATGCCTATCGCAACCGCAAGGACCTGCAGATCGATCTCTATACCTTGCAGCAAAAAGAGCTGGGCATTAAAGAGGAAAAGGCCGGCAATGGCCCGAGCCTCACGCTGGATGGTGCGGTGAAACCCAACTGGAGCATCGATCGGGATGACAGTAAGAGCAGCGGCAAGCCAGCCTACTCGGCGGGGGTCGGCCTATCCTGGAATATCTTTGACAGCGGCGTGACGAAGGCTAAGATCAAGGAGGCGGAGAACCAGCGTGATGTCGCCAAGCTGCAGGTAATGAAGGACAAGGAGAGCATCGATCTCAACCTGCGTCAAGCTTACTACAATATGCGCGAGGCGGAGAAACGCTTCACCTCGACATCGGATGCCGTGGGCCAGGCCGAGCAGGATTATTACATCGCGCGCGAGAAGTACCGCGCGGGCGAGGGCCTCATGCTCGACATCATCGATGCCCAGCTTGCTCTCTCCACGGCTCGCCTGAACCATATCAGCGCCCAGTATGACTATGCGCGTTATAAGGCCCAGGTAGAAAATGCCATGGGCATCGGCCTCACGGAGGGCGAGAGGCTGTCCGCAGCGGGGCTGCAGACCGACGTGAGCAAGGTCGTGCAGAATGCGCCCATTCCGGTGACGGCACAGGAGCAGGCATCGGTGGTGCCTGACAAGAAAACGAAGAAAAAGGCAAAGGCCGGGGCGGTGAAGTCAGCGTCTCCAGCGAAGGTGCCGGTGGAGCAAAAAACAACGGCCGCAGCGCAGAATGTACAGGCTGATGCTCAGGCTACTGTCGCAGCGTTGGCACAGGATAAGGAGCAGTGAGATCGATGAAGATACCGAAAATTCCTCTCGCGGGCAAAATCGGCATGGTCGTCATCCTGCTCGCGGCAGCTGGTTTCGGCGGTTGGCAGTATTATCAGGGGCAGCAGGCGGCCAAGCAGCAGGCGGCTGTCGAGACGACGATGGTGACGCGCCGTGACCTGAAGTCCACCGTATCGGCGACGGGAACGATTCGTCCGGTCAATTCGGTCGAGGTCAGCTCGAAGATCACCGCACGCATCAAGGAGGTTCTCGTCAAGGAGAATGACGAGGTGAAGGCGGGCCAGACCGTCGCCATCCTCGATGGCAAGGACTACGAGTCAAAAAGGGATCAGGCCCAGTATAAGGTCACGAATACGAAGGCCAAGCTCGACCGTGTGAGCTACCTCTACTCCATCGGTGCGGATACGCAGGAGCAGTATGAGGATGCGGTGTTCAACTACGATACCGCGCAATCCTCGCTGGCCGAGACGGAATCGGATCTCGCGGAGACCGTCATTACGGCCCCCATGGACGGCGTGGTCGTCGGCGAGCCCAAGACGGCGGGCTCCATGGCAACGCAGGGCTCAGACAACCCGACGGTTATCATGCGCATCGCGGATCTCTCCAGCAAGCAGATTATGGCGAAGGTCGATGAGACGGATATCGGCAACATCAAAGTGGGGCAGGAAGCCGTCTTTACCGTCGATACCTATACGAATCGCAAGTTCACGGCGCATGTTTCAAAAATTTCGCAGACGGATACGAGTAATACCTGGGATACGACGAGCTCCAGCAGTTCGAGCAGTTCCAATTCTTCGGCAAGTGTCATTTACTACTATGTGACTCTTGATGTCGATGATCCTGACAACGTATTGCTGCCGGCCATGACGGCGCGTGTGGAGATTAACACGGCAGACAAGCCCGATGCCCTGACGCTGCCCATCTCCACCCTGAAGACCGATACGAATGGCTCCTACGTCATCGTGCGCAATGCGGATGGTTCGCAGGAGAATCGCTATGTGACCACGGGTATTTATAGCGATGAGTACGTGGAGATCCTCTCCGGCCTCGAGGAGGGCGAGGAAGTCGTTTCGACCTATACGGCGAAGAAGAGTTCCTCCTCGTCGAGCAGCAAGAACGATCGCGGCGGTCCGCCACCGATGTAAAAGGCAGGTGAACGCCATGAAAGATCATAGCCAGGAGACGCGTTATGCCACCATCAAGCTGCGTGGCATCAAAAAAATCTATCATATCGGTGAGCAGGAGCTCGCGGCCCTCGATGGCATCGATCTCGATATCCACAAAGGGGAGTTTGCCGCACTCATGGGGCCGTCCGGCTCGGGCAAGTCGACGCTCATGAATATCCTCGGCTGCCTCGACCGTCCCACGACGGGCTCATACAAGCTCGACGATGAAGAGGTGGCACACCTCGGTGATGACGCGCTCGCGCATACGCGCAACGCGAAAATTGGCTTCGTGTTCCAGAATTTCAACCTGCTCTCGCGCATCTCGGCGTTGGAGAATGTGGCCCTGCCACTCGTCTACGCGGGCGTGGGACGGCGTGAGCGCAATGAGCGCGCCATGCACTTTCTCGAGGCCGTGGGCCTTGCGGATCGCGCCGATCATCAGCCCAACGAGCTCTCGGGCGGTCAGCGGCAGCGCGTGGCCATCGCGCGAGCCCTCGTGAACGATCCGCACATCATCATGGCTGATGAACCGACGGGCAACCTCGATACGAAGTCGACGAAGGAGATCATGCAGATCTTTGAGCAGCTCCACGATGAGGGGCGCACGGTCATCCTCGTCACCCATGAACCGGAGATTGCAGCCTGTGCGAGCCGCCAACTGTTGGTGCGCGATGGCAAAATCACGCGCGATGAGGGCAAGGGGGTGGTCATGGATGTTGTTTAGTGAGAGCTTCTCCATGGCCCTGACCTCGCTCTATGCGAATAAGATGCGCACGCTCCTGACGATGCTCGGCATTATCATTGGTGTGGGCGCGGTCATCGCCTTGGTCTCCGTCGGTATGGGCGTGCGCAGCAATGTCACGAGCTCTATCGCGAGCCTGGGCTCCAATATGCTCATCGTTTCTCCCGGCTCCTCGAATCGGGGCGGCGTGCGCGGTGCAGCCGGCTCCATGCAGACGCTGAAATACGATGACGCCAAGGCAATTCAGACGAAAATCAAGAATATTGATTACGTCTCGCCCACGGTCAGCTCATCTTATCAGCTGGTCAACGGCAATATGAACTGGAATTGCAGCGTGCAGGGTGTGACGCCGGAATTCCTCGCGATTCGCTCGTTGGAGATTGACTATGGTTCCTTTATCTCTACGAATGATCTCGACAAGCGCAATCGCGTCTGTGTCATCGGTACGACGGTGGCAGAGAATCTCTTTGAGAATCAAAACCCGGTTGGCCAGACCATCCGCATCAAGAACCAGCCGTTCAAGGTAATCGGGCTGCTCAAGAGCAAAGGACAGTCCTCCATGGGACAGGATCAGGATGATATGGTCTATATCCCCCTTACGACGGCGCAGGAGCGTATGCTTGGCATTACTTATGTCCAGTCGATCAATCTGCAGGTATCGGATTCAGGCAAGATGGATCAGGTGCAGGCGGAGGTGGAGCAGCTCCTGCGGGAGCGCCACCATATCACAAATGGCAAGGACGATGACTTCCATGTGCGGAATCTCACGAGCCTCATGGAGACCGTCAATCAGTCTACCTCTATGCTCACGCTTCTGCTCGGTTCCATCGCAGGGATTTCGCTGCTAGTCGGCGGCATCGGCATCATGAACATCATGATGGTCTCCGTTACGGAGCGCACGCGCGAGATCGGCATCCGTAAGGCATTGGGGGCGACGTTCATGAATATCATGATGCAGTTCCTCATCGAGTCGATGGTTATCGGCATTATCGGTGGCATCATCGGCATCGGTCTTGGTTGTGCCGCATCAAAGATTATTTCGCAGTTTGGAAATTTTACGACGGTGATCACGGCATTGCCCATTATCGTATCGTTTGGTTTCTCTGTGGGGATAGGCCTCTTTTTTGGCATCTATCCAGCGCGTAAGGCGGCGAAACTCGATCCTATCGAGGCCCTGCGCTACGAGTAAGCGGTACAGGAAAAAAGCAAAAAAATAAGGTGGCGGTTCACGAGGAACTGCCACCTTATTGGCATAAATGCTATTTTATTTTGGATTGTATTCGGTAATCGTAAGCTCCGGGTGATCGTTGAGGTTGATGAGCTCTTTCGGCGTGATCTCGATGACCGGATGTGCCGCATAGTCGTTGGGATAGGCTGCAATCGTGCCCTTCTGCCCGTTGTTGAGGATGACGCGTGAGCCGAGGAAGGCATCCTTGATGCGCGTGAGCATCGGCACGCAGACTTCCGGGTCCAGCGTGCTGAACATGTTCTGCGTGAGGTAGGCGATGGCCGAGAACGGCGTCTGCTTGACCTTGCCCTCTTTCTCCGTTGTGATGTTGTCGTAGATATCGGCGACCATGACGATGCGGGCGTATTTATGGATATCGTCGCCACTGCTGCCAAAGGGGAAGCCGGTGCCATCCATGCGCTCGTGATGCTGCAGGGCCGTGAGCTTGACGCCCTCGCTGAGACCTGGCTCGTTATTCAGCATATGATGACCATCCACGGTGTGCTGGATATAGGCCTCATAGTCGGCGCCCTGCAGGTTCTCAATGTCCTTGTCCAGCAGGCGCTGTTCGAACTTCGTCTTGCCGATGTCGTGCAGGAAACCGGCGAGGATAATCTCGCGGGTCTCCTTCCGGCTGCAGCGCATCCACTTGGCAATGACGCCGCTCAGCACGGAGACGCGCAGGGAATGGTTGTAGACATTGGCAGCCAGATGGTTCAGCTCATAGAGGTAGTCGATGACGCCGCTGTTCTTCGTGAGCGGCATGATGTTATCCTTGACTACCTGCTGCGACTTCTGCAGCGGCACGTGGCCATTTTTGTCCGTCTCGCGGAAAATATCCTCGGCGACGCTGACCACGCCTTCGTAATCCTTGACGAAGGCATTGCTGCGGTTGAAGATGGCTGAGACTGCCTGATAGTTCTGGTTGAGCTCGTACTCATCCTTGATGTAGACTACGGGTATATTGAGAAAGGTCAGGCGCGTGATATGTGCTTTGGTCAGCAACGTATCTTCGGAAAGCACCACGACCATGTCCGGATTGACAATCGTGCGGGCCAGAATCATGCCCGGTTTCAGGTCCTCTACGGAAACGGCTCTCAAAGTAATCCCTCCTTTGCGGATTTCGGGTTCATTATCCCTCTCCTTATACTCTATTCGCGCTGTCAGGCAAAAAACCTGCTGGTATTTGCAAATTTAACCGTATTTCTGAAAATCTTTCGCTTGAACAGGCTGAAGTCCCGTACAACAAGCAGCGGATTGTCCTTTATGGTAGTTTGTAGAAAAATAATTTTCTTGTTTAGACAGGTTTTCGATGGGAAGACGCGCCTTTGATGTGCATTTGCACGTAATTTATGCTAAAATAGTCACGGTAAAATATTTAGAGAAATGCTGATTCCCTGAGCTGGCGATATAATCGGTGTTTCCCTGGGGCTATGAGGTGAGGTGGAGTTATGCTCTTTCAGCTGCAGCACCTGACAGAGCGGCTGCGCGCCTTTTTCCTGCGGCATTTTCTGTCTACGTTCCGCTCAACGGTACTGAGTTTTTACATCCCGGTCATTATCGCGTTCATCCTTGTGACAGGTACATCTTCCTATATTCTGGCGATGCGCCAGGTAGAGGAGAGTGCGCGGCACGAGATTGAGAACCTCGTGCACCAGAACTGTATTTATACAGATAACCGTTTCCAATCTGTGCTGGAGCAGATGACGGCCCTGGCGGATGATCCGGTTATTCTGCGCACGCTGAATTTGCAGGCGGAGGATATCGATCCGCAGACATACCTGGCCGCGCAGTCCCATGTGGATACGATCCGCCTCTATAACAGCTCGATTATCGATACCGTCTATATCAACCTGAATCATGGCGCGTTTACGTTCTTCCGTGGCGACGATGATTACGGCTCGGTGGTGCAGCACTACCAGAATGAGCGCGTCTGGACGCAGGTGGGGGAGAAGGACATCGAGTGGCGTATGGTGCGTCCGCTGCGTGGCGGTGACGTGAGCACGCTCGATCTGGTAAAAAGCATCGGAGATGGGCAGTCTGAGAAACAGGGACTGCTGGTATTCCGCCTGCGCAAGGAGTTTTTCAGCGGCCTTTTGGAACAGCATTTGCTGAGCGGGCAGGGGGGCATGACGCTGCTGAGCACGGATGATGCCAGCTTGTTTGGCACGATGTCCGCTGAGTTCCAGCCCGACTCGGCCACGCTGGAGCGCATCCGCCAGTCCGGTCAGGAAACGGGGTTTATCGAGTTCCGCAGCCGTACGAATGGTGAGCAGCTCGTGGCCGTCTACGATACGCTGAGCACGAATCAGTGGAAGATGGTAGCTGTACTGCGCTACGATGCACTGCTGGGCAAGATCGTCTACATCAAATATATGACGGTGGCCATCATTCTCGTGCTCATGGTGCTGGCTGTCGTGCTCACGAACCGCTTGTCGGGCTACATCATGCGCCCGCTTTCCCAGCTGATCGCCCGCATGGAGGCCATGCGCCAGCAGCGCATTACGCCGGCGAAGCAGGAGGAAGCGCAGAGGGGAAAGCGTCCGGGCCGCGTCAACGAGGTGGAGCTTCTCGGACACGGTGTCGATGACCTCATGGGCCATGTCAATGAGCTCATGGCTCAGGTCAAGAAGGATCAGGAATTGCAGCGCGAGCTGGAGCTTTCCGTCGTGCAGATGCAGGTGCATCCGCATTTCCTCTATAATACGCTCTTCGCGATCAAGGGCCTCTGTGACATGGGCCTGAACGAAGATGCGAGCAAGATGATCATGGCGCTGGCGAATTTCTTCCGCATCGGTCTTTCGAACGGGCGGGAAATCATTTCCGTGAAGCAGGAAGTGGAGCACGCGCGCAATTATCTCTACATTCAGGAAATGCGTTACGGTGATGTTTTTGCCTACAAATTCGATATCGCCCCGGACATCGGCCAGTACAGCATCATCAAGCTGACGCTGCAGCCTTTGGTCGAGAATGCGATTTATCATGGCGTCAAGGAGAAGCGGGGCCGCGGCCTCATCCGGGTGCGAGGCTGGGCAGAGAATGGCCTGCTGCATTTCACCGTAGAGGATGATGGCATGGGCATGACCAGGGAACGCCTCGCGGAACTGCGGCGTGGCCTGGCGGAGACGCGCCTCGGCCATAAGCATGTGGGCTTTGGCGTATTCAGTGTTTTTGAACGGCTGCGCCTGCACTATGGTGAGGCCGCTGGTTTGGAGATTACGAGCGAACCCGGCGTGGGGACCTGCATTCATGTAGTGTTGCCGGCTCGCTCGATGGCGGGAACTTTGGAGGAAACAAAACATGCATAAGATCATGATTGTCGACGATGACCGGATTATCCGCAAGGGATTGATCCAGACCATCCCCTGGGCTGAAAATAATTTCGAGCTCGTGGGCGAAGCGGGCGACGGCGAGCAGGCTCTGGAGCTAATCCGCCAGCAGAAGCCGCAGATCGTGGTATCCGACATCAAGATGCCCTTCATGGACGGGCTCACGCTGGCACGGCAGACCAGGGAGCTCTATCCCGAGATCAAGTTCATCTTCCTGACGGGCTATGAGGACTTCAGTTATGCGAAGCAGGCCATCGACCTGCAGGCCGTGGATTACCTGCTGAAGCCCGTGGATCGCAAGGTACTCCTGGAGAAGGTACAGAAGGCGGCTGCTGCCTGGGATAAGGAGCAGGGCAGCGCCATGAAGCTCAAGGTGGCGGAGCCCTATCTCAAGAGCATGCTCTTTGCCCAGATCGTTTCGGCACAGGAGTCAGAAAATGTGCTGCAGGAGAAGATGGCCGCGCACGGGCTTTCGCTGCAACACCGCTGTTTTCTCGCCATGCAGCTGCGCATCGATGACTATCGCAAGGAGGAGATTCATCCGAAGCGTGAGCACAAGCAGCTCAAGGAGCAGATCGCCAAAGGTGCCGAGCACATCCTGCAACGCAAGGGCGATGGCAACGTGTTCGTGCTGGAGCAGAACGCCATCGTCGTCATTTATGCGGGTGACGATGCGGAGGAAATGGAGGAAAAGGCGGTTGAAATTGCGCAGGCCATCTGCGAATGGACGCGCACGGATCTCAAGACGACGCTGACAGTCGGCCTGGGCGGCGTGCACGAGGGACTGAAGAATTTCGCCGATTCCTTCGACGAGGCGCACGCCGTCATGGCCTTCCGCCATGTTATCGGCCGCGACAAAGTCATCACGATGGCCGATCTCGACCACCTCGTCAGCGAAGTCGGTGATTCGCCAGATCAGACGGAGCACAGCTTGCTGGAGAAAGTACGCCTCGGCCTTGCCGACGACGCGCAGCAGGTACTTTCCGAGATGGAGGATGACCTGCGCAGCAGCCGCCTCTCCCTCGGCGAAGTGCGTCTGCGCGCCGTGGACATGTTCCTGGCGCTCTTCAAGGGTGCCGAAGACTGGGCGGCGGATTGGAGCCAGCAGCACGAGCAGGAGAAAGCGGATTATTATGCCAAAATCAGCCAGGCGACGACCGTGACGGAGATGGTCGGCTTGCTGCGCGATGTTGTCAGATCGCTGGCGCAGTTCATGACGGATGAGAACAGCCGCGAGCGCACGGACGTTATCGACGATGTGACGGACTATATCGAGCAGCACTATGCAGAGCATGGCTTATCCCTGCAGGATATCGGCCGCTACGTGCACATGAACCCGATATACCTTTCCGTGCTTTTCAAGAAGAAGAAAAAGATTACCTTCACGGGTTTCCTGCTGCAGATTCGCATGACGCATGCGATGGAGATGTTGCGTGCGACGGATCTCAAGACGTATGAGGTCGCGGAGCGAACCGGCTACAGCAGCCCGGAGTATTTCGGTGCCTGCTTCAAGAAGTACACAGGCTGTTCGCCGCTGGAATTCCGCAACAGGAGCTGAAGCATGAGAGGATATCGAAGCACGACAGGGGCAGGAAGATATTTTATCCTGCTGCTGGCAGTCCTGGGAATGCTGTTCGGGGCGGGCTGTTCCTCCGTCGACCTGGCAGCGACGAATAATGCGCCGGTGGAGCCGCCAGTAAAGAAGACGACGATTGTTTTTTGGAATGAGAATGCGGCGGCAGACCGCACGGCCTATTATAAGGAACTCATCGCGCAGTTCGAGCAGGAAAATCCGGATATCCATGTGGAGTATGTGGGCCTGCCGAAAAAATCGGCCCGACTCAAGATCAACACGGCCATTGCCACGCATGATCTGCCGGATGTCTGTGGCCTGCAGTCGGCATGGATTGCCGAGTTCTATCATCAGGATGTCCTGCTGAATCTCGATCCGTGGTTTCAGGCCTGGTCGGAGCATGACGATATGATGCCGGCGGTCATTGAAGGCAACCGGCGGATGGCGGCGGATGGCGGTCTCTATCAGCTGCCGAATACCATGAGTATGGAGACGCTTTGGTATCGACCGGATTGGTTTGCGGCAGCCGGACTCGGCGAGCCGCAGACCTGGGAGGATTTCTTTACGGCGGCCGCCCGGCTCAATGCGCCGGGCAGTCATTACGGCTTCAGTATCCGCGGCGGCGATGGCGCGGGCATGCAGCTCATGCGCGCGATGTTCGCTTACTCCGGCTACCGGGATTTCTTCGGTTCTGACGGGCGCTGCCGTATCGATGATCCGCTGCATATTGCGTTTGTCAAGCGCTATCTGGGGCTCTACCGCAAGTACACGCCTACGGCGGATATCACGAACGGTTATCAGGAGATGATCGAGGAATTCGATCAGGGCAAGGCGGCGATGATCCAGCACAATATCGGTTCCTATGGCAGTCATACGCGGGCGCTCAGGCCAGAATCCTATGCCGGAGCCATGCTGCCGCTCTCCCGTGAGGGCACGTACGTGCAGGAGGCCAACAACGTCGATGGCTACAGCATCTTCAAGAGCAGCCAGCATCCGGAGGAGGCGTGGCGCTTCCTGAAGTTCCTCTGCTCGGCGCGGGTGCAGAGCTGGTGGAATGAGCGCATCGGGCAGATGCCGGTGAGCGAGCAGGCCAATCATGAGAAATGGGTAGGCAAGCGCCAGCATCTGCAGGTCGTGCAGCAGGCCATGGACAGCGGCAGGTTCTATTTCTATCAGCCGCCCATGTACCTGCCAGACTATCGGCAGATTGTGGACAGTGCCGACAACGATATTGAGCAGGTGATGCTGGGCAAGCTCAGTGTTGAAGATTTCCTGCACGGCTGGGCGGAGCGCTTCAATCAGGCGGAACAAGCCTATCGTGCGGCACAGTAAAAGAGTTCCTGGGAAACGCTGATTTCACGGCGGCCCCCTTGTCAGGGGCCGCTGCTTTTTGTATAATATGTATATTAACACTTTGCCACATTAAAGCGGCAATGAAGGAGAATTTTCATGGAGCATTTACTTAATATGGTCGTGCAGATGCTGGAGGGCTCGCAGATCACACTGGAGATCTTTTCCGTGACGCTCGTGCTCGCGTTGCCGCTGGGGATCCTTGCGGCAATGGGGCGCCTCTCGGGTATCCGCCCGCTTTCGCGCCTGCTGGAACTCTATATCTGGGTTATGCGCGGTACGCCGCTCATGCTGCAGCTGCTCTTCGTCTATTTCGCCCTGCCGATGGTGGGCATCCGCCTGCCAGATATCGCAGCGGCGTTGCTGGCCTTCATCCTGAACTATGCAGCCTACTTCGCGGAGATCTTCCGCGCGGGCATCCAGTCCGTGCCGAAGGGCCAGTACGAGGCTGCGAAGACGCTGGGCATGAGCTACGGCCAGACGATGCGGCGCATCATCCTGCCACAGGTCGTGCGCATGGTGCTGCCGCCGGTCAGCAACGAGACCATCAACCTCGTCAAGGATACGTCGCTCATCTATATCCTCGCGATGAACGACCTGCTGCGTGTGGCCCGCACCATCGTGCAACGCGAGTTTGATATGACGCCGTTCGTGATCGCGGGTATCTTCTACCTCGCAATGACGGCGGTGCTGACCTGGATTTTTAAACGCCTGGAGGTGCATTATGGCAGATACGCAAAGTAAAGGAAAAGTCATGCTGCGCATGCAGGATATCCATAAATCCTTTGGTTCGCTGGAAGTCCTGCGCGGCATCGACCTGGAAGTACGGCAGGGTGAGGTACTGGCGATCATCGGCCCCTCGGGCTCGGGCAAGAGCACGTTGCTGCGCTGCCTGAACCGGCTGGAGGAAATCGACAGCGGCACCATCGAAATCGAGGGCGAGACGCTCGCGAGCACATCGGAGGGCGGACGGGCGCAGTACGCACCGCCCGCACAGTGCAAGCAAATCCTCGGGCACATGGGCATGGTGTTCCAGCAGTTCAATCTGTTCCCGCACATGACGGTGATGGAGAACCTGTTGGAGGCACCGCTGCATGTGAAGAAACAGCCGCGCGAGGAAATCCAGCCCTATGCGGAGCAGCTGCTCGCGAAGGTCGGCCTCGCCGACCGCGCGGACTACTATCCCTCGCAACTCTCGGGCGGTCAGCAGCAGCGCGTGGCCATCGCCCGCGCACTCTGTATGCATCCGGATATCATGCTCTTCGATGAGCCGACCTCGGCGCTCGACCCGGAACTCACGGGCGAGGTGTTGCGCACGATGCGCGAGCTCGCGGCGGAGCACATGACCATGGTCGTCGTCACCCATGAGATGGCCTTTGCACGTGAGGCCGCGAGTCATGTGATGTTCATGGCGGACGGCAACATCGTGGAGCAGGGTGAGCCGAAGGCGTTTTTCGCCCATCCGCAGGAGGAGCGCACGCGCGCCTTTTTGCAGAATATGCTTTGAGAATTTTATCTGAAACCATCATCGGCGCATGGCAGGTGATGGTTTTTTCGTTTGGCCATTTTCTCTTATGACCTTGCTATTTTCAGTCCAACAGGCGATAATATAGGATAGAGTGTCTGAATGGAGGAACCGGATGGTTAACGTAAATGATTTTGGACGCATCACGAAAGGGAAATGGTACTATCTTTGCTGCCTGTTGCTGCTCGCAGTCTGCCTGCTGCCCTGCCTGAGGGCAGATGCCGCGGATTCGGACTTTGGCGACCGCGTCGATGGCATGGCGGAGATTCAGGGCCTGCGTATGAGCAATACCGAGGATAAGACGCGCATCGTTATCGACGCAGACCAGGCTGTTACCTATAAGAAGTTCGCGCTTAGGCAGCCGGACCGGGAGGTCGTGGATATCCCCAATGCCTGGCTCTCGCCGAAACTGAAGCGGGAATATACGCCGAAGAGCCATTATGTCAGCAAGATCCGCATCGCGCAATTCGATAAGACGACGGTGCGCCTCGTGGTGGAGCATAAAGTCGGCGCGGACAATATCAAGGTGTTCAGCCTGCGCGGCGGCAAGACGCCCATGCGCATCGTGCTGGACTTCGGCAATCTTGCACCGGACAGCAGCCAGGCGAAGATCGCCCTGCCCGATGTCAAGCCGGCGCCGAAGCCTCAGGCTAAGCCGGTGCCCAAACCACAGGCTAAACCGCAGCCAAAACCGGTGAAGCCGGCACAGCCAGCGAAACCGGCGCAGCCGTCAAAACCAGCACAGACGACCAAACCGGCGCAGCCGGCCAAGCCCGCAGCGCAGCCTGAACCGCAGCAGCCGGCTTCAACGCTGCCGGCACAGGAGGCCGCGCAAAATGGTGACGGAGATAAGACGGATGATGATATCCGCGCGATGGTCAGCCTGGAGGGTCGCAAGATCACGATCGATCCCGGTCATGGCGGCAACGATTCCGGGGCCATCGGGCCGACGGGCATCATGGAGAAGAACCTCACGATGCGCATCAGCAATGAGCTGCGCCGCCTGCTCGTGGCACAGGGGGCCACGGTCTACATGACGCGCACGACGGATACAGAGGTCTCGCCAAAGCATGCGGCGGCCTCGGATATCGAGGAGTTGCAGGCTCGCTGCGATGTGGCGAATGAGGCACATTCGGATATCTTCGTCTGCATCCATATGGATTCGTTCACGGGGCCGGCGGCGCGCGGTACGACGGGATATTATTACGCGCTGGGATCGCAGCAGTCCCGCGATCTGGCCGACAAGATTCGTCAGGGCGTCATCGATCAGCTCGGCACGCAGAGCCGCGGCACGCAGAGCTGCAATTTCTACGTGCTGAAGCATACGGATATGCCGGCGACGCTCGTGGAAGTGGCTTTCGTCTCCAATCCGGATGAGGAACAGCTGCTCAACAGCGAAGCGGGCATCCGCAAGGCGGCCCAGGGCATTGCCGATGGCATCGCCGATTATTTCGGCTAAGGAAACGCTGATTAATTGAGCTGGTCCAGATTGTCGTAGATTTTTTGTTTGGGCTAGGAAGTGGCTCGAAGGCATAGCGGTGCTATGTCGAGAGCCACTGACGACGACCAGGCAAAAAGATGCGGCAAGATGGGCTGGCGATTTAATCAGCGTTTCCCTAAGTCGGTGAGTCAATATAAAGAAAAGCAGGCGTACGTCAGGTACGCCTGTTGTATGTTAAGATATCATATAGTTGGTAAGAACGATTACAAGAAAGGATTTTTATACATGAGCAAGAAGGACGAGCCACAGGATATGGCCGCACAGTGGGAGCAGGCGGCGGCAGACTATGCGGCTGAACGCCATAAGAGCCTGCTGCGCCACAAGGTGCCGGCAGAGCGCACGCTGGAGAAGTCACTGCTCGCGCTGACGAAGGTGGAGCTCGCCGATATCTGTGCGAACCTGAACCTGCATGGCATGAGTTCCCTGCGCAAGGCGGAACTGGCCGCCTTGCTGGTGCCTGAGGTGCAGCGCTTTGCGAAAATCTGGTGCTCGACGATGGTGCAGGAGCAGTACGACTTCCTGCAGCGCCTGAGCCGCGAAGGCCTCGTAACGGCGGCGAACGCGCAGGAGGATATGCGGCTTGATTCCCTGCTGGCCACGGGCCTCGTCGGCTGCGGCGGCAAGGACGAACAGGTCGTCTGGTACCTGCCGCAGGAGATTCAGGCACTTATTGCACAGCAAAAGGATTTGCCAACTGTCGTGCAGCAGAATACGGAGATCGCGCGCCTTGCCCATGGCCTGCTCTTTTACTTCGGCTTCCTGCCCTATGAGGAGCTTTTCTACCGTCTGGCGCCGCATCTGGAGCACGGCACGGAGGTGCAGATTCCGCAGGTCGTGAGCGTACTGATGAACGTGGCCAGCTGGGGCGAAGACATTGAGGTCGATTCTGACGGAGCCAGCCTCTACGCGGTGGATGAGGTGGATGATCTGCTCTATGAACTGGGCTCGCGGGAGACCCTGGCCTGGGCGGTGCCGAGCCGGCAGCAGCTCTGGGAAGCCGGCAGCGGGGATTATGAGGTTCAGGGACCGTTCGCCCAGCCCGTGCGCCGCTTCCTGCAGGGATGCGGGCTGCAGGAGCGGCAGATTGATGAAATCCTGCTGCTGCTCTACATGGAAATCCAGAATGGCGGGACATTGCAGGATGGCATAGACACACTACAGCGGGAAAATAAGCTCCAGCTGACGCGGGAGCAGTGGAAACTGCTGCTGCCCATCCTCGTGACCTACAACAACACGATGCCGCAGTGGATGCTCAAGGGCCATGCTCCCGATGAGCTCAGCAAGGTGCGCCATGCGGGAAAGATTATCCCCTTTGGCCAGCATGTGCAGAAGGTGGGACGCAATGATCCCTGTCCCTGCGGCAGCGGCAAGAAGTACAAGAATTGCTGCCTGCGCAAGGATGAACTCTGAGGACAGCCTGTATGAAACAGACACATAGTTATGGGGAGAAGGTCGGCCAGTTCGTGGCTGTCCTCCTGCCTATTTTTATTACCCAGCTTTCGCTGATCGCCACGGGCTTTTGCAATACGGTCATGGCGGGGCATATCAGCGAAATGGACCTGGCCGGCGTCGCCGTGGGCGTGAACATTTTCATGCCGTTCTTCGGTGCCACGCTGGGCATCATCTCGGGCCTGACGCCGATTATCGCGCAGTATTACGGCGCGGGGAAAAGCCAGGCCATCCGTTATACGGTGCAGCAGGGCTTTTACTGGGCACTGGCCTTAGCCGTGCTGTTCCTGGCCATTGGCTATGCCGGCATGCCTGTCCTGCTGCCATATCTTGACCTGGAGCCGCATGTGGCCTACATCACGAGCCATTACCTCATGGCCGTATCCTGCGGCATCGTGCCGATTTTCCTCGCGGCGGTCGTGCGCAACTTCATCGACGCGCACGGCTATACGCGCCTGACCATGGGCATCACCATGTGTACGGTGCCCGTGAATATCGCGCTGAATTACATCTTCATGTACGGCAAGTTCGGCATGCCGGCCTTTGGCGGCATCGGTGCGGGTATCGGCTCAGCGCTGGCCTTTACGCTGAATCTCGTACTGAATGTGACCGTGGCACTGACGCTGCATCCCTTCCGGGACTATCATATCTTCCGTAATCTGCCCCAGCCGCGTTTCAGGGCTTGGCGGCGCCATCTGGGCGTCGGCGTGCCCATCGGTGCGACGATGTTCACGGAGCAGAGCATCTTCGGTGCGGTCGGTCTCTTCATGACGACATATGGCACAGCTGTCGTGGCTGCGCATCAGGCCGCGATGAATTTCACGACGATCGTCTACATGATTCCGCTCTCCATCAGCATGGCGCTGACCATTCTCGTGGGTTATGAAGTGGGCGCGCGGCGCATGCGCGATGCGCGGCAGTACATCCGCCTCGGTCGTGTGCTCTCGCTCGTCTTCGTGAGTGCGATTGCGCTGCCACTCACCCGTCATCAGGCCTGGCTGGCGAGCCTCTACGCCTCAGCGCCGGAACTGCAGTCGCTCATCTGCACCTTCCTCGTCTACGTGATTTTCATGCAGATGAGTGACTGCATCAACGCGCCGCTGCAGGGCGCGCTGCGCGGCTACAAGGATGTGCGGGTCACGTTCTGGCTGGCCGTCGTCTCGAACTGGGTCGTGGGCCTGCCTCTTGGCTGGGTCATGGCGCAGTATGGCGGCATGGGGCCGTACGGCTACTGGATCGGCCTCATCGGCGGTATCCTCGTCGGCGGCATCTTCCTCATGTTCCGCCTGCGCCGGGTTGAGAAGAAATTTGATGCCATAGTATGACAAAAGGAGTATTTATGGTACAGGAAAAGAAACAGACGGATTTATTCATCAAAAAACTGTGTTTCTGGCCGCATCTCTCGACGCCCGAGAAAACGCTGCTCAACAACAATACGCGTACTGTCCATTACGAGCAGGGGATGCAGGTGCATCAGGGCACGCTCGACTGCATCGGCGTACTCTTCGTGAAGCGTGGGCAGCTGCGTGTCTACACCCTTTCCGAGGATGGGCGCGATGTGACGCTCTACCGCCTTTTCGCAGGTGATGTGGCCATCCTCTCGGCCTCCTGCGTGCTCGAGGCCGTGACTTTCCCCGTGAACATCGATGCGGAGGAGGACACGGAGGTGCTGCGCATCGACGCGCCTACTTTCAGACGGCTGGCGGAGAACAACATTTACGTGCGCTGTTATGGCTACGAGACGGCGGCGGGCCGCCTCTCAGAGATGCTGTGGCAGATGCAGCAGATTCTGTTCCTCTCCGCAGATAAGCGCCTCGCCATCTTTCTGTTGCAGGAGAGTGAAAAGACGCAGAGCGATACGATTCGCCTCACGCACGAGCAGATTGCCCGCTATATGGGCAGTGCGCGCGAGGTCGTGAGCCGCCTCATGAAGTATTTCAGTCAGGAAGGCCTGGTGAAGACGGGGCGCGGGCAGCTGCAGCTGCTGGACAAGGCGGGCCTGAAGCGCCTGGCCGGACAGGATTGACACGAAAAATTCTACTTTTATATAACACAAAGAGGCTGCGCAATGCGCAGCCTCTCTATGTTATCTTCGTTAGCTAAGGCAGACGTCTTATTTAGCCATCGCGTTGACCTTACGGGCCAGACGGGACTTTTTGCGGCTGGCAGCGTTCTTGTGGTACACATGGCTGGCAGCGGCCTGATCGATCGTCTTGCATGCAACTGTAAGGAGGGATTTCGCTTCATCAGCGTTTCCAGCCTCAACAGCATCGAGGACGCGGCGGGAAGCCGTGCGGACACGGGATTTCTCAGCAGCATTCTTGGCATGGCGCTTAGCGTCGGATTTTACACTCAGGATAGATGCTTTGATATTCGGCAAGTAACTCACCCCCTTGTTTTTATCAGTACCATAGTATTCTAGCATGGGCGCCGCGAAAAAGCAACTCCCTCTCCGCATTTCTTTGTGGATTTCTTGCAGGCGCTGCGGCGGGAATGGTATAATGGGAGCACGTGAATTTGCAAAACAGGTTGAAAATATATGTTGGAAGGAAAATAAGCGTGGATAAAAAACATATCCGTAACTTTTCGATTATCGCCCATATTGACCACGGCAAGTCGACGATTGCTGACCGGCTCATCGAGCTCACAGGCACGCTCACGAAGCGCGAGATGGAGGATCAGGTGCTCGACAGCATGGATATCGAGCGCGAGCGCGGCATCACGATCAAGTCGCAGACCGTGCGCCTCGATTACAAGGCCAGTGACGGTGAGGAGTATGAGCTGAACCTCATCGACACGCCGGGGCATGTCGACTTCACCTATGAGGTTTCGCGCAGCCTCGCGGCCTGCGAGGGTGCTTTGCTCGTCGTCGATGCGACGCAGGGCGTGGAGGCGCAGACGCTCGCGAACGTCTACATGGCGCTGGAGAACGATCTCGAGATTATCCCGGTCATCAACAAGATCGACCTGCCGAGCGCGGATGTGGAGCGCACGAAAAAGGAAATCGAGGACGCCATCGGCCTCGATACCTCGAATGCCGTGCTCTGCTCGGGCAAGACGGGCGAGGGTGTGCCCGATATCCTCGAGGCCGTCGTGGACTGGATTCCCGCGCCCGAGGGCGACGAGGAGGCACCGTTGCAGGCCCTGATCTTCGACTCCTATTTTGATTCCTATAAAGGTGTGATCGCACATATCCGCGTGAAGCAGGGCCATATCAAAAAGGGCATGAAGCTCAGGATGATGGCCACGGGCAAGGAGTTCGAGGTCACGGATGTAGGCTGCTTCAAGCCGCGTCCCGTGGACGTGGGCCAGCTCGACAACGGCGAAGTCGGCTTCGTTGCGGGCTCGCTGAAGGATGTGCGCGACGTGCGCGTCGGCGACACGATTACCTCCGTGCTCAAGCCGGCGGCCGAGCCGCTGCCCGGCTACCGCGGCGTGACGCCCATGGTCTACTGCGGTCTCTACCCCGTGGAGAGCGCCGATTACGACAACCTCAAGGACGCGCTGGAGAAGCTGCAGATCAACGACGCGGCGCTCGTGTTCGAGCCTGAGACCTCCGTGGCGCTGGGCTTCGGCTTCCGCTGTGGCTTTCTAGGCCTGTTGCACATGGACGTCGTGCAGGAGCGTCTGGAGCGCGAGTATCACCTGAAGCTCATCATGACGGCGCCGACCGTTATCTACCACGTGTTCAAGACCAATGGCGAGATGCTGGAGGTCAGCAACCCGTCTGAGCTGCCGCCCGCGACGGAGATCGAGCACATGGAGGAGCCCTACGTCAAGGCCACGGTCATCGTGCCGAATGATTACGTGGGTGCGGTCATGGAGATTTCGCAGGACAAGCGCGGTGAGTTCAAGACCATGAACTATATCGACGAGAACCGCGTGACCATCGAGTACCACATCCCGCTGAACGAAATTATCTTCGACTATTTTGACCGCCTGAAATCGGCTACGCGCGGCTACGCGTCCCTTGACTATGCTTTGGCGGACTACCAGACCTCACAGCTCGTGAAGATCGACGTGCTCTTAAACGGCGACCCCGTCGATGCCCTCTCGACCATCGTACACAAAGACCGCGCGGTATCCCGCGGGCGGGCGCTCGTCTCGAAGCTCAAGGAAATCATCCCGCAGCAGATGTTCGAGATCCCGATTCAGGCCGCGATCGGCTCGAAGGTCATCGCGCGCGAGAACGTGCGTGCTCACCGCAAGGACGTGCTCGCGAAGTGCTACGGCGGCGATATCTCGCGTAAGCGCAAGCTGCTGGAGAAGCAGAAGGAAGGCAAGAAGCGCATGAAGGCCGTGGGCAGCGTGGAGATCCCGCAGGAAGCCTTCATGGCCGTGCTGAAAATCGACTGAGGAAAGTATCATGCAATGGGGCGTATATATTCATATTCCCTTCTGTCGGCAGAAATGTTTCTATTGTGATTTTCCCTCCTGGGCAGGCAGGGAAAAGTACATGGAAGCCTATATCGGAGCCCTGTGCCGGGAAATCCGGCAGCAGGGTTCTCTTTATGTGCGGCAGTGGGGGTGGCCGTCAACCATCTACATCGGCGGCGGCACGCCGAGCGTGCTGCCCGAGGAATTACTGGAGCAGATGCTGCAACAGGCTAGGGACATTTTTGGTCATGTGGCGGAGTTCACTATGGAGTGTAATCCGGGCACGGTCGATGCGGCAAAGCTCACTTTGCTGCATCGCTATGGCGTGAACCGTCTCTCCTTCGGCGTGCAGTCCTTCGACGACCGCCTGCTCAGGGCCATTGGCCGCATCCATACGGCGGCGCAGGCCGCAGAGGCCATCGCATTGGCGCGGGCGTCGGGCTTTACGAATGTGAGCCTCGACCTCATGTATGGCCTGCCGGGCCAGAGCCTTGCCGACCTGCAGGCGAGCGTGGCGCAGGCGCTATCGCTGCAGCCGGAGCACATCTCCATCTACGGTCTGCAACTGGAGGAGGGGACAGCATTCGCGAAGATGCAGGAGCTGGGCAAGCTGCATCTGCCGGGCGACGAGCTCACGGAGCAGATGTATGACTACATGACGCAAGAGCTCCCCGCGCACGGCTATGTGCGCTACGAAATCTCGAATTTCGCTCGCCACGGCTTTGCGAGCCGTCACAACCTCTCCTATTGGCAGGACGTGCCCTACCTCGGCCTCGGCGCGGCCGCGCACTCGTATCTTGAGCACCAGCGCTGGCAGAACACGGCGGATATCGCCGCCTACATCGCCCAGGTGGAGGCGGGGGCGTCGCCGCGCACCATGGAGGAGGCCGCGACGCGGGAGATTGCCATGGAGGAGTTCGCCTTTCTCGCGCTGCGCACGGCCACAGGCATCAGCCGTGCCCGCTTTCAGCAGCGCTTCGGCGTGTGCCTCGACAGCATCTACGGTGCGGTTATCGGGGAACTGGTGCGGCAGGGGGCGCTCGTCAGCGAGGGGGACTGTGTGCACCTCACGGCGCGCGGTGCGAAGTACGGCAACCTGGTCTTTGAGAAATTTTTATTGACGAACTGACTTTTTGACCAATTTAGGTGTTGACTTTTTGCTTTATTAGGGGTACACTCTTAATAGATTCAAGGTTAGCACTCAACCTCATAGAGTGCTAACAGGCAGCGAGGAGGTGGCAGCATGGCAGAGGAGGAGCTGGACAACCGCAAGCAGCTGGTGCTCAAGGCCATCATCGATGACTACATCGAGTCGGCGGAGCCGGTCGGCTCCCGCACCCTCGCGCGCAAGTACGATCTGGGCGTGAGCCCGGCCACCATCCGCAACGAGATGGCCGACCTCGAAATGCTCGGCTACCTGCGGCAGCTGCACACCTCCTCGGGCCGCGTCCCCTCATCGAAGGGCTATCGCTTCTACGTCGATGGCCTGATTCCACCGAAGCCGGTGAGCGATGAGGAGAAGGTGCTCATCGATCGGTGGTATCGCACCCGCGTCAAACGCATCGACGAAGTTTTCGTCGAGACCGCGAAGATTATCTCCGAGGTCACGAAGAATGTCGCCCTGGTGCTCGCACCGCAGATGACGCATGCCGCGTTCCGCTGTCTGCAGTTCCTGCCCCTCGATGACCATCGCGTAATCACGGTGCTCATGACGGACGCCGGCTTCATCGAGAACAAGATCGTCGAGATGCCGGACGGTGCGACCTTCGCGGATTTCCAGCGCATGGCGCAGGTCATCAACCACAATCTGGCAGGGCATACGCTGAGCTCCATCGAGCCGCCACAGCTCAAGCAGATTGAGGATGAGATTGCGGATACGCCGCTCTACGAATCGGCGCTGGAGATCATCCACCGCGCACTGGATTCCGGTAAGCGGGAGCGTCTCTATCTTGGCGGTACGACGCAGCTGCTCGCGCAGCCGGAGTTCCACGATGTCGAGAAGGTCAAGGAAACCCTGCTGGTGCTGGAGGAAGAGTCCCTGATGAAGGATGTCCTCCATGCGCACATGGGCGAAGGCCTCGAGGTCACCATCGGCCAGGAGAATGAGGACAGCCATTTTCGGGACAGCAGCATCATTACCGCCACCTACCATCTGGACGGTGAGCTGCTGGGAACCATCGCGGTGCTCGGTCCGACCCGCATGGAGTACGCCAAGGCCATGAGCCTGCTGGAGTACATGAACAAGAATCTCACCGAAGTCGTCAAGCGCTATCATTGGTAGAGGAAGGCGCCTGACCACAGATATTTTGAAAGAGGTGAAGGCATTGCCAGCATACGAGAAAGACGAGCTGAAGAAGAAGGACGAGCAGAAGCTGGAGGAAATGCAGGAGGAAATCAAGGACGCGGCCAATGAGGCCGCGGCTGAGACGGATGCGGCAGAGACTCAGGCAGAAGGTTCAGAGAATGCAGCACAGGATGCCCAGGCTGAAGCACCGGAAGATGATGCGGCCAAGGCCGAAAAGCTGCAGCAGGCCCTCGACGAGGCGAAGCAGCAGGCCCTGCGCCTGCAGGCGGATTTCGCGAACTTCCGCAAGCGTTCCAATAAGGAGCGCGAGGAGCTCTCGAACGTGATCACGCAGGATATCCTCAAGGATATGCTGCCGATTCTCGACAATTTCGAGCGCGCCATGGCGGCGGAGACGAAGGACGTCGAGGCGTTCCAGAAGGGCGTGGAGATGATTTTTACGCAGTTCCAGGAAACGCTGAAGAAAGATGGCCTCGAGTACATCGAGACGGCGGGCAAGAAGTTCGACCCGAATTTCCATCAGGCCGTCATGCGCGTGCAGAACCCTGATCTCGAGGATGATGCGATCGCCCAGGAGCTCCAGAAGGGTTACATGGTCAAGGGCCGCGTCATCCGACCGAGCATGGTGCAGGTCGTTGCAAATTAGTTTCGTTTACCCGTGGGAGCCGCAGGCTGAGTCCTGCGGGAACGGCTGCGACTCCCTTTTCCGCGATATATGACATTTCAGATGCAAAGCATTTAGGAGGATATCAGCATGTCTAAGGTAATTGGTATTGACTTAGGTACCACGAACTCCGTTGTGTCCGTGATGGAAGGCGGCGAGCCGACTGTCATCACGAATCCGGAGGGCAGCCGCATCACCCCGTCCGTTGTCGGTTTCACGAAGGATGGCCAGCGCCTCATCGGCCAGCTGGCAAAACGCCAGGCCGTCTCGAACCCGGACCGCACGATCAAGTCCATCAAGCGCCATATGGGCGAGAAGGACTACAAGGTCACGATCGATGGCAAGAGCTATACGCCGCCTGAGATCTCCGCAATGATCCTGCAGAAACTGAAGGCAGATGCCGAGGCTTATCTCGGTGAGTCCGTGAGCCAGGCCGTCATTACGGTGCCGGCTTACTTCAACGACAGTCAGCGCCAGGCCACGAAGGACGCCGGCAAGATCGCAGGCCTCGATGTCCTGCGTATTGTCAACGAGCCGACGGCGGCAGCCCTCGCCTATGGCCTCGATAAGGATGACGATGAGACCATCCTCGTATTCGACCTCGGCGGCGGCACGTTCGATGTCTCCATCCTGGAGCTCTCCGAGGGTACGTTCGAAGTGCAGGCCACGAATGGCGATACGCACCTCGGCGGCGATGACTTCGACCAGAAGATCATGGATTGGATGGTCGAGGAGTTCAAGAAAGAGAACGGTATCGACCTTTCGCAGGATAAGATGAGCGCCCAGCGCCTCATCGAGGCCGCTGAGAAGGCGAAGATCGAGCTCTCCAGCATGACGCAGACGAACATCAACCTGCCGTTCATCACGGCGGATGCCACGGGCCCGAAACATCTGGACCTCACGCTCTCCCGCCAGAAGTTCAACGAACTGACCGCTGACCTCGTCGAGCGCACGATGGATCCGGTTCGCAAGGCTATGGCTGATGCAGACCTCTCGGGCGACGATATCGACAAGATCATCCTCGTCGGTGGTTCCTCCCGTATCCCGGCCGTGCAGGACGCCATCCGCAATATCCTGCACAAAGAGCCGTCCAAGGGCGTCAACCCGGATGAGTGCGTTTCCGTCGGTGCGGCTATCCAGGGCGGCGTGCTCGTCGGTGAAGTCAAGGATGTCCTGCTCCTCGATGTTACGCCGCTGTCCCTCGGCATTGAGACGCTGGGCGGTGTCTGCACAAAGATCATCGAGCGCAACACGACGATCCCGACGCACAAGAGCCAGGTATTCTCCACGGCGGCCGATAACCAGCCGTCCGTCGATATCCACGTGCTGCAGGGCGAGCGCGAGATGGCTGCCGGCAACAAGACGCTGGGCCGCTTCGAGCTCTCCGATATCCCGCCAGCGCCGCGCGGAGTGCCTAAGATCGAGGTTTCCTTCGATATCGATGCCAACGGTATCGTGCACGTATCCGCTAAGGATCTTGGCACGGGCAAAGAGCAGAAGATCACGATTCAGTCCGACAGCGGCATGAGCAAAGAGGATATCGACCGCATGGTCAAGGAAGCCAAGGCACATGAGGCTGAGGATAAGAAGCAGAAGGAAGCCGTCGATGCTAAGAACATGGGCGAGAACCTCGTCTATCAGGCAGAGAAGGCCGTCAAGGACTTCGGCGACAAGGCCGACAGCGCGAAGGTCTCCGCGGTCAACGACGCGATTGCCAAGCTGAAGGATGCCCTTAAGGGCGGCGACACCGAGGCCATCAAGAAGGCTACGGAAGCCCTGCAGAAGCCGCTCTATGAGCTGAGCGCGCAGGCCTATCAGCAGGCTGGCCCGCAGGCCGGTGCCCAGGGCGCAGCTGGTGCGCAGCAGCAGGCTGGCGGTGCGTCCGAGCAAAAGAAGGACGATGACAACGTCGTCGATGCCGAGTACACGGACGTCAAGGACGACAAGAAATAAGCCGTCTTAACACAGTAACTACGTTGGGAGTTGGGACCCAGTTCCCAGCTCCCAACATTATTATGAGGATGGTGCAACGTGAGCGAGAAACGCGATTATTATGAGGTCCTGGGCGTCGACCGGAGTGCCGACGACAAGACTATCAAGAAAGCCTATAAGCGTCTGGCCCGCAAATATCATCCGGACCTCAATCCGGATGACCCGAAAGGCGCCGAAGCGAAGTTCAAGGAAGTCAACGAAGCCTACGATGTGCTGAAAGACCCGCAGAAACGTGCCCGCTACGACCAGCTGGGCATGGATGCCTTCAACAGCATGGGCAGCGGCGGCGGTGGCGGCTTCCAGGACTTCGGCGGTTTTGGCGGCTTCGGCGGTGCCGGCGGCATGGACGATATCTTTGACATGTTCTTCGGCGGTGGCGGCCGCAGCCGAAGAAGTGCCGGTCCGCAGCCGGAGCGCGGTGCAGACTTGCGCTATGACCTCGAGCTGACTTTTGAGGAAGCGGCCTTCGGCAAGAAGACGGTGTTGAAGGTGCCGCGCACGGAGGAGTGCCCGGACTGCCATGGTTCGGGTGCGGCCGCAGGCTCTCATGCGGAGAAATGCCCGGAGTGCGGTGGTACGGGCCAGAAGCAGACGGTGCATAATACACCGTTTGGCCGTATGGTCAATGCCACGACCTGTAGCCGCTGTCACGGCACAGGCCAGGTCATCAAGAATCCCTGCCATAAGTGCCACGGCTCCGGCCAGGTGCGCATCCAGGACGAGATCAGCGTCAATATTCCAAAGGGCGTCGATCAGGGTCAGCGCGTGCGCGTGAGCGGCAAGGGCAATGCCGGCAAGAATGGCGGTGGCAGTGGCGATCTCTACGTATACATCTTCATCAAGCCGCACAAGTTGTTCCAGCGCCAGGGGAACGATGTCATTATCGAGGTGCCGATCAGCTTCGTGCAGGCCGCCCTCGGGGCGACGGTGGAGGTGCCGACTATCGACGGCAAGGTCGATCTGAAGATCGCACCGGGCACGCAGCCCGGTACGGTGCTGCGCATCCGCAACCACGGCATCCCGTTCCTGCGCGGCAGCGGCCGCGGCAATGAGCTCGTGAAGGTCAAGGTGCTGACGCCGCAGAAACTCTCCAGCAAGCAGAAGGAACTCCTGCAGCAGTTCGATGACTCCTGCAGCGGCCGGGAGAACCCCGAGCAGAAGAGCTGGCTCGACAAGATGAAGGAATTCATCAAGGGCTATGGTGATTAAGAACTAAGTTCAGAATAGACTGAAAATGCTTTTCCGTATGCGATCATGCGGGAAAGCATTTTTGCTAATAGGGGGAAATTATGTCACATAACAAGCAAGGCATTCCAGTGGGGCAGCAAGCAGAAAAAGCAGGGAACAACGGTGCGGCTCAGACAGTCGCAGATCGTGCAGATAAAACTGCAGGGGCGCATTGCGAGGGCTTCCCGCCCAGCGTGGACGCGGACTGCCGCGTGCTGGTTCTCGGTTCCATGCCCAGCGTGCGCTCGCTGGCGGCGCAGCAGTACTACGCGCATCCGCAGAATCGCTTCTGGCCCCTGATGACGCAGCTGCTGACAGGGGAAAAGCAGCCGTCCGCAGATTATGCGGCGCGTTTGCAGATGCTCCGCGCGCATCATATCGCGCTTTGGGATGCCATCGCCACGTGTGAACGGCAGGGGAGTCTCGATACGGCGATTCACGCCGAGGTGGGAAATGACTTCACGCAATTTTTGCAATCGTACCCGAAGATTCATACGATTCTATGCAATGGCACGAAAGCCTATCAATGTTTCTGCCGCTACAACAAGCCCCTGCTCACGCGCCCGGACCTCAACATCCGCCAGATGCCATCCACGAGCCCGGCCAATGCCCGCTGGCGTCTGCCTATGCTGCTGGAGACTTGGGGCGAAGCATTGCGGCAGGAGATTTCTTTTCCCTCCTGCGACAACATATGTTAAAATAAGAGTAAATCGTAGCAAGGAAAGGCGGTAAGCGTATGCTGCAGGGTGAGGAAAGAAACAAGGTCGATCGGATTTTGGGGAGGTTTTCTGGATGGGAGGCATCACGAATCCGCTGCTGCAGCAAATCAGCGCGACTGACAAAGAATACGCCGAAGGCATGGACAAGCTGCTGACAATGCTGCAGTGATTGTATATATGCCTGCTATGACGTGATAACTGCAATTTTTTGCTTGCATCTGCAAGCAAAAAACACTATCATGAACATAAAGGAGCGTGAGTGTTATGGCTAATACATCTGCAATTTATGCCCGTATTGATACGGGGCTCAAGGAGCACGCCGAGGATATCCTCGCACAGTTAGGTATTACGCCGTCCAGTGCGATTCAGATGCTGTATCGGCAGATTGTGCTCAGGAATGGTATACCGTTTGATCTTCATCTGCCTCGGCAAAAACCGACAGCCATCGGCGGCATGACGCGTGAGCAGCTGGATGCAGAGCTGATGCAAGGCGTGAAATCCCTGCAGGGCGGCAAGAGATATACGATGGATGAAGTCGATGCGGCTCTGCACAAGGAGTTCGGCATATGAGCGATGAGTATGCAGTGGTTTACGCCCCCAGGGCACTGGATGACTTACGGGAGATTTATGCGTATATTGCCTTTGAGCTCCAGGCACCAGATGCTGCCAGGGGACAGGTGAACCGCATTCGTCATGTAATTCACTCCTTGGATACATTGCCTGGCAGGTACGAAGTTGTGGACTGGGAGCCATGGCACAGCCAGGGGATGCATAAAGTCCCTGTCGATAACTTTGTCGTTTACTATACGGTGGATGATGAAACGACCGTGACGGTAATCCGAATCTTTTATGGTGGTCGTGACGTCGAAGGTATTATCAAGACACAAGAGAAATAGTACGTTCGAACATCGCTGTAGCCAAAATTAGGAGACAATTTGGAAGGGAAAAATCTCAGTCGTACTTTTGATACGGTAGATGAGATGTGGGAGGACTTGAAGGCTTAAAGTCCGCTATTCGAATTAATTTTAATCTGGAAAGGAGCGAGGCCCGTGAAGTGGGCGGAGGTCAGTGTCGTGGTGGCGCGCGAGGCGCAGGATATCGTCGCGCAGATTTTTGACCAGCTGGGAGCGCAGGGGGTCAGCATCGAGGACCCGCAGGAAGTGAATGCCTGTATCGATGAGGGGCTGTGGGACTTCGCGGATATCCCGCGCGTGCCCGACGGGAAAAACGTGAAGGTATTGGCGTGGCTGCCGCATGATGAACAGCTGGATTACCGGCTGGAGCGCCTGGGCGTGCGACTGAAAAAGATGCAGGAAGTCGACGGCCTGGAGAACGGCCCATGCACCGTCGGCTGGCGCACCGTGCAGGATGAGGATTGGGCTGATGAGTGGAAGCGGTATTTCCATGTGGATAAGGTCGGCGAGCATCTCGTGATCCAGCCGAGCTGGGAGGAGTATACGGCGCAGCCGGACGACATCGTGCTGCGGCTCGACCCGGGCGCGGCCTTCGGCACGGGCACGCATCCGACCACGGCCATGTGCCTGCGGGCGCTGGAGAGGCTGATTCGTCCGGCTATGCGCGTGTTCGATGTGGGCACGGGATCGGGCGTGCTGGCCATTGCGGCCGCGAAGCTCGGTGCGGGCGAGGTCGTGGCGGCCGACTACGACAGCACGGCCGTGCATGTGGCGGCAGAGAACCTGCAGGAAAACGACGTCGAGGCAAAGACCATGGTCAGCGACTTGCTGCAGGCCTTCGATGACAAGGCGGACCTCGTGATCGCGAATATCATCGCCGATATCGTTATCCGCCTGTTCACGGAGCTCGATGCGCATCTGGCACCGGGGGGCACGCTGCTGGCCTCGGGCATCATCGATGAGCGCGAGGCGGACGTGCGCGAGGCGGCGGAGGCCAACGGCTTCACGGTCGTAGAGGCCATGCACGATAAAGGCTGGACCGCGATGCTGGTGAAACGGAGCAGTGAGGCATGAGAAGACTGTTTTACCGCGGCCTGCTCGCGGATACCATCGAGATTACGGGCAGCGATGCGCACCATCTCATGCACGTGATGCGTGCGAAGCCGGGCGACGAGATGGTTGTCGTCGATGATGCGGGACAGACGGCGCGTATGGCGATGACGGCTTTCACGGCGGAGACGGTCACGATGCAGCTCATGGAGCATCTGGACGCGAATACGGAGCCGCCGATTGATATTACCCTCGCCCAGTGCCTGCTCAAGGGCGACAAGATGGAGTTCGTCGTGCAGAAGGCCGTGGAGCTCGGCGCGGCCAGGGTCGTGCCACTTAAAAGCCAGAACTGCGTCGTGCGCTACGAGGCGAAGAAAGCCGCGCAGAGACAGCAGCGTTGGCAGAAAATTGCCGATGAGGCCTGCAAGCAGTGCGGCCGCACGAGCCTCATCGAGGTCGCGGCGCTTATGGATATCGAAAAATATATTGCGCAGTTGCCGGAAAATGCATGCCTGCTCTTTTGCTATGAAAACGAAACGCAGCAGGGCATCAAGGCCACGCTGCGCGAGGCGGCAGCCAGGGGCGTGCACGATTTCGTGGTGCTCATTGGCCCTGAGGGCGGCTTCAGCCTCGCGGAGGCGGAGGCCACCCTCAGGGCGGGCGGTCACAGCGTGACGCTCGGGCCGCGCATCCTGCGGGCGGAGACGGCGGCCGTGGCCGCGCTCACGGTGGTGCAGTACGAGAACGGAGATTTAGGTGGGTATACCTGATATTAGGAGGAGAATAATTTGCCAAGTGTTGCTTTGACTACGCTGGGCTGCAAGGTCAATCAGTTCGAGACGGAGTCGATGGAGGGCCTGTTCAAGCAGGCGGGCTACGAAATCAAGCCCTTTGAGGAGAAAGCGGACGTCTACGTCATCAATACCTGCTCGGTCACGAGCATGGGCGATCGCAAATCGCGCCAGATCGTGCGCCGCGCCCGGCACGAGAATCCGCAGGCCATCATCGCGGTCTGCGGCTGCTACGCACAGGTGGCGCCGGAGGCGATCAAGGCCATCGAGGGCGTGCGCGTGATTCTCGGCACGAAGGAGCGCGCGAATATCGTGGATTTCGTCGAGGCGGCGCGGCGTGAGGACGGCCTGGTCGTGGACGAGGTGGGCGACATCATGCAGGCGCATACCTTCGAGGACATTCCGCTCTACGATATGCCGCAGCGCACGCGCGCTTTCCTGAAGATCGAGGATGGCTGCGAGAATTTCTGCTCCTATTGCATCATCCCCTATGCACGCGGCCCCGTGAAGTCGCGCCAGCCGGAGGCTGTGCGCCGTGAGGCGGAGAAACTCGTGGCGGCGGGCTTCAAGGAAATCGTGCTCACGGGCATTCACCTCGGTGCCTATGGCCGCGATCTTGCGGAGGATGTGCACCTCGTGGATGCCTGCCGTGAGGTACTGGCCGTGAAGGGGCTCCGGCGCTTGCGCCTCGGCTCGCTGGAGTCACTGGAGCTTTCGCCAGAGCTCTTCGCGCTGATTCGCGAGGACGAGCGCTTCTGTCCGCATCTGCACCTGCCGCTGCAGGCGGGCTCGGATGAAATCCTGCATGCCATGAATCGCCATTACGATACGGCGGAGTTCGCGCGCCTCATCGCAAACGTGGAGCGCGAGGTGCCAGGGCTAGCGGTCTCGACGGATATCATCGTGGGCTTCCCCGGCGAGACGGAGGAGCTGTTCCAGCAGAGTCTGGATTTTGTAGCGAAAATGAATTTTGCGCGCATGCACGTCTTCCCCTATTCGCGACGCACGGGGACGCCCGCGGCGAAGCGCACGGATCAGGTGCCGGAGCCTGTGAAGAAGGAGCGTGTGCACCGCATGCAGGCGTTGGCCACGCGCAAGACAGCAGAGTTCCATAAAATGTTCCTCGGCCGTGAGATGGACGTGCTCTTCGAGACGAACCATGAGGGCATCACGGACGGTCTCACGAACAACTACGTGCGCGTCTATACGGACATGCCGGTCACGAGCGGTGAGATTTACCGCGTAAAAATGGAAAAACTTTATAAAGATGGCATCTGGGGGCAGGTAATTCCTGATTGATGGCGAATAAAGTAAAGGTCAGAGTTAGGAAAACGCAGATCCTGCGTTTCCTTCCCCCTCTGAACAACGGTTAAAGGAGGTGTTTTCAATGGCAGATTGTATTTTCTGCAAGATTGCGCAGAAAGAGATTCCCTCGCAGCTCGTCTATGAGGATGAGCAGTGCGTGGCCTTCAAGGACTTGGAGCCGCAGGCTCCCGTGCACGTTCTCGTTATCCCGAAGAAGCATGTCGAGAGTCTGCTGGCCCTGACGGACGCGGATCGGGATCTCGTGGCGCATATCCTCGTGGACGTCGTGCCGCAGCTGGCGAAAAAGCTGGGCGTGGCAGAAAAGGGCTTCCGTGTGGTGGCCAATACCGGCGAGGAAGGCGGCCAGAGTGTCAAGCATCTGCATTTCCATCTCCTGGGAGGACGTTCGATGCAGTGGCCACCGGGCTAAATCTTGTTGACATGGCTATACCGCTGCGGTATAATGTTGTGGTGTAGTTATGAAACACAACTCCCAAAACAGTGGAGGGGGGGAAGAAATAGATGGCAAACGAGATCAAAGTTGGTAAAAACGAATCGATCGACAGTGCTCTCCGTCGCTTCAAGCGCATGTCCCAGAAAGCCGGTACGCTGGCTGAGGTACGCAAGCGTGAGCATTACGAGAAACCGAGCGTTCGCCGCAAGAAAAAGTCTGAGGCAGCTCGTAAACGCAAGTTCAGAGGCTGATAAAGCTTGAATTTAGCAGGGCGCCTGCGAGTCGTGAGATTCGCAGGTGTCTTTTTGCATGGAGGAGGAAATAGAATGTCCATCAAGGAACAATTGACGGCAGATATGAAAGATGCTATGAAGGCACATGAGAAACTGCGCCTCTCCGTCATCCGCTCGGCTCGCGGTGCCGTGCGCCAGGCCGAGATCGATGGCGGTCATACAGAGCTCGATGATCAGGGCGTCATCGCCGTGCTCAGCAAGGAAGTCAAGATGCGACGCGATTCGCTGGAGGAGTTTCAGAAGGCGGGCCGTCAGGATCTCGTCGACCAGACGCAGGCCGAGCTCGACGTGCTCATGCATTACCTGCCGAAGCAGCTTTCGGAGGCTGAGGTCAAGTCGCTCGTCGAGGAGGCCGTGAAGGCAACTGGTGCACAGACGATGAAAGATATGGGAAAGGTCATGGGTGCACTTATGCCGAAGGTCAAAGGTCGTGCCGATGGCAAGATGGTCAATACGCTCGTGCGCAGTCTGTTGCATTAACTTGGTTTATGGGGAGAGCTCGTCGCGGATGGGCTCTTTTTTCGTGGGTGCATCATACGGTATCGTATATACCCTGTACTTTTTTCATATAAGTATGTGAAATCTTTAGAACCCAATGGATTTTTCGTACCAAGCAAGGTAAAATGATTTATAATAGGGTAAGTAAATGAAGGACTATGTCTTGGGGAGGTTTCACGATGAACTGGCTGAGCAATATCCGCATGGCTTATAAGATATTATGTCTGGCGCTGGTAGCGGCTGTCGGCCTGATTGCGGTATCCATTACGGGCTTTTCGTCGCTGCAGCAGGCGCAGCGTAACGTCGAGCAGGTGGTCAATGTCTACCTGCCTGCACGGCAGTATCTGTCGGACGATGAGCTGAATATGCGCAAGATCCAGTCTGCGATGCTGGAGGCCATTGCTACTTCGGATTCGTCGCGTCACATGAAGATGCATAACGATATCGAGGGAAAGTATAAAGAAGATTACGGCACTGCCTGGCAGAGCTATAAGGATCTGCTCGGCAATCGGCCGGAGACCCAGGCACTGATTCAGCAGACGGAGGCGGATTGGGAAAAGTATCACCAGACGTCCTTGCAGGTCGTCAATCTGACCGTTAAGGGACAGATTGCAGAAGCCAGCAAAATGTATGGTGACCAGGGCATCAAGACGCTGAATGCACTGAAGAATGACCTGGCGGACCTCAAAGCGCACTGCGAACAGGCGGCCAATGCCACGAGCGCGTCCAACGACGCTGCGGCCTCGCGTTCCAAGACGGTCATGGTGTTGATTTCACTGGCGGCCTTCATCATTTTGCTGCTGGCGACCGGCTACATTACGCGGGAGATCACGGGCCAGATGGCCAGCATGGTGAGCTCTTGTGAAGCCATGAAGGAGGGCGACTTCCGCGACAGCGGCGACGGCAAGGGACGCCAGCGCGGCGATGAGTTCGGCAAAGTGTGGCGCGCGCTCGTCGGCGTACGCGCACGCATCGGCGAACTCATGGGGACGTTCCACGAGAGCGCCCAGCAGCTGGCCGCAGCCTCGGAGGAGCTCACGGCAACCTCGGAGCAGTCGGCCAATGATGTCGAGAAAATGGCGGCCTCCATGGAGACGACGGCGGCGGCCATCACGCAGCAGCAGGCGTCGGTGTCCGAGAGTACGCAGTCCATGGGACAGGTAGCTGAGCGCATCAATCACATCCAGCAGAATGCGGACCAGGTGGCGCATAATTCCCGCGAGGCCGTGTCCCGTGCCGATGGCGGCAATCAGGCCGTCGACAAGGCCGTGCAGCAGATGAAGGGTGTCGAGGATACCGTGCGCACGTCGGCGGATATCGTGGGCAAGCTGGGAGAACGTTCGCAGGAGATCGGCCAGATCGTCGATACGATTACGGGCATCGCCGATCAGACGAACCTGCTGGCGCTGAATGCGGCTATCGAGGCCGCACGCGCAGGCGAGGCCGGACGCGGGTTTGCGGTCGTGGCCGATGAGGTGCGCAAGCTGGCTGAGGCTTCGCAGGAGTCAGCCGGACGCATCTCGAGCCTCATCCAGAGTATTCAGCAGGATACGACGGCGGCCGTGGACTCCATGCAGGCCGGGCACACTCAGGTAGCGGAGGGGGCGAAGTCCGTCGAGGGCTTGAAGGCGAACTTCCGCGAGATCGTGGATCTGGTCGAGCACACTTCTGCGCAGATGCAGGAGATTGCGGCTTCGATTGCCGGCGTGTCTGAGGATTCGGCGGCCATGGAGCGCAATATCGGTGAGCTTGACCAGAGCAGCCAGCAGATTGCCGAAGATATGGAGGGCGTCGCCAATTCGACGGCCGAGCGCAAGGCCTCGGCGCGGGAGATTGCCAAGGCCAGCAATGCACTGGCGCAGCAGGCGCAGAAGATGCAGGAGGCCCTGATGGTATTCAAGGTTTGAGCAGCCGGCAGACAGTTCCATACATATGCGAGAGATTGTTCTGTAGAACAGTCTCTTTTTTTGCAGGGATTTGCCGTCTGCATATGGAATAAATAATATAGGAGATACGAAAGGAGGCGGGAGCTATGGATATGGTAACGCTGCCAGTGGTGCAGACACTGCTGCTCGCCATCATGTTCCTGGCCTTGTTTGTGGAGATCAAGACCGGTGGCATGGGTGGTGGCATCATGCTGGGCATCGTGGCCGCAGGCGTGTTCTGGGGCAGCCGCTACGTCGAAGGCCTCGTGGATCTCTATCAGATCGCGATTTTCCTCGTGGGCATCCTCTGCATTATTGTCGAGATGCTGCTGCCGACGGTCGGCCTGCTCGCGGGTGTGGGCGTGGCGGCACTGCTCTACAGCCTGCTGCTGGCGCTCGGCGGGGATGTCGATGCCATGACGGCACTGGGGGCGGCGCTCATATTGGCCGTGGTCATCTTTGTCCTCATTGTGAAAAAACTGCCATCCAGCCGCCTGTGGCATAAAGTCGTCCTGCATGACCGCTCGACGAGCCAGCGCGGCTTCGTGAGTGCGGAGACGCGCAGAGAGCTCATCGGCCGGGAGGGTACGGTGCTCACGGAGCTGCGTCCTGCGGGCTCCGTGCAGCTGGGTGAGCAGGTCGTCGACGTGGTTTCTGAGGGTGCCTTTGTGGCGAAGGGTGAGCGTGTCAAAGTCATCGCCGTTAACGGTGCCCGCGTCGTCGTCCGCCGCTGTGCCCCTTAGCATAGTTGATTTCCCTGTTAGCGCAGCTGACTGAAGGGGTCTCGTTGCGCTGGACGCATCATGATTCAGGAGGTAAATTATGGGTTCTTTACTTGGTTCCGGTTTCTTTCTCGTCCTCGTCATCGCGGCGGTGATGATTTTCCTGCACTTCGTGCCGCTGGGACTCTGGATTTCAGCGCTGGCCGCCGATGTGCGCGTGAGCATCATCACGCTCGTCGGCATGCGCATGCGCCGCGTGCCACCCGCGAAGATCATCCTGCCGCTCATCAAGGCGAACAAGGCGGGGCTCGATGTACAGGTCAACCAACTGGAGGCACATTACCTCGCGGGCGGCAACGTCGATAAGGTCGTGGATGCCCTGATCGCCGCGCACCGTGCGCAGATTCCCCTGTCCTTCGAACGTTCGGCCGCCATCGACCTCGCTGGCCGCGATGTGCTCGAGGCCGTGCAGATGAGCGTCAATCCGAAGGTTATCGAGACGCCGATTGTCTCGGCTGTGGCCATGAACGGCATCGAGCTGAAGATCAAGGCGCGTGTCACCGTGCGTGCCAACATCGACCGCCTCGTGGGCGGCGCAGGTGAGCCGACGATTATCGCGCGTGTCGGCGAGGGCATCGTCACGACGGTCGGTTCGGCGTCCAGCCACAATGACGTGCTCGCGAATCCGGATGATATCTCGAAGACGGTGCTCGGCAAAGGCCTCGACGCAGGCACGGCCTTCGAGATCCTTTCCATCGATATTGCGGATGTCGATGTGGGCCGCAACATCGGCGCGCAGCTGCAGACCGACCAGGCCGAGGCCGACAAGCGCATCGCCCAGGCCAAGGCCGAGGAGCGCCGCGCGATGGCTGTAGCTAAAGAACAGGAGATGAAAGCCTATACGCAGGAGATGGAGGCCAAGGTCGTCGAGGCGCAGTCCGAAGTACCGCATGCGATGGCGCAGGCCCTGCGCGAGGGCAAGCTCGGCGTCATGGATTACTATAACCTGAACAACGTGCAGGCCGATACCGACATGCGGCAGGCCATCAGCCAGGCGGGCGGCAGTGGCAAGCTGCAGCCGACGCAGCCAGCGAAGTAAGGAGGCAGCGCCATGGGCGATTTTATCGTCTTCCTCATTTTCGCTGCGCTCGTCTATCTGCTGGACAAAGTCGACAACAAGCGCAAGCCGGTGCCAAAGCGGCAGGGCAAACCCAAGCGGCAAGGTGGCAACCGACAGCAGTCGGTTCCGCCCGAACGTACGCCGCAGGTGCAGTTACCGCCACCGACGCCTGAGCCGTGGCCGGAGCAGCAGCGCCGGACACCGGATGTACTGCCGCAGCAGCCGCAGGTCGTCTGGGATATTCCTGCCCCTATCCCTCCGGAAGAGCGGGAGGTCTACCGCGAACCGGGCACGGTGGAACAGGCAGCGGCAGAAGCCGTGCAGGAAGAGATGGCCGACGAAGTGCGTACGGCTGCCTATGAGGCAGAGCGCGCTGCGGAGGAAGAAGTAATCCGCGAGCAGGAGACGGTGACTTATGAAGAGCAGGCTAAACTGCCGGGCAAAGTGCAAGCGGTACCGCCGCTGCGGCTCACGCCGGAGACGGCTCTGCAGGCAATGGCCCTGACGGCAGTGCTGGCGCCACCCGTCTCCCGCAGGCCACGTCTTTACCGTCGCCGGGAACGTATGTGATGATATCGTTCATTTTGTGAACAAAGAATCATGACAAAAGCGGCAAGATGTTGTAAAATAAAAGAATGTGTAATGCAATTTTGGCTGGTTTTCTGCCGGGTAGCAATAGAAAGAATTTTGTAGGTGATCATTGTGGCAAACCCCATGTTTGATGTGATAAAAGGTGATCTGGCGCAACTGGAGGAACATCTTCTGCAGGCTGTGACGGCACCAGAGCCCGATATCACGGAGATCGGCAGTCATCTGATTACCTCGGGAGGCAAACGCATCCGTCCGGCACTCTGCCTGCTGGCTGCACATGGTGGGCCGAAGTTTGAGCTCGCGCGTGTAATGCCCCTGGCGGCAGCACTGGAGCTCATTCATACGGCCTCCCTCGTGCATGATGACGTCATCGATGCGGCGGATACGCGGCGCGGTGCGGCGACGGTCAATGCCCGCTGGAACAATCAGGTCGCGATCCTTTCGGGCGATTTTGTCTTTGCCCGTGCCTTCGCGATGGTGGCGGAGCAGGGATACGGCAAGTCTGTACTCAAGGGCCTGGCTGATCTTGTGGGTAACCTGAGCATAGGGGAGATTATTCAGGATCGCAATGTCTATAAGGCTTCGCGTGATGTGGCAGACTACTATGCCCGCATCAAGAAGAAGACGGCGGATTTTCTTGAGACCTGCTGTGCGCTTGGCGCGGAGGTCGGCGGCATGACGCAGGAAGAGGTCGCCCGGCTCGCAGACTATGGCCACGCCATCGGCATGGCGTTTCAGATTACGGATGATCTCCTCGATATCCTCGAGACGGAGGAGCAGACGGGCAAGCCGGCAGGCAACGATATCCGACAGGGTATCCTCACGCTGCCGGTCATCCGTGCGATGGAGGTCAGCCCCGATGCGGAGGAGCTGGCTTCTATTGTCACGAATCCGGAAATGACGCCGGAGATGGCGGAGCGTGCGCTGGCCATCGTGCGTGCGACGGATGGCGTCGATGTGGCCAGGGATAAGGCGGATGAATATCTGGCCACTGCCAAGGCAAGCCTGCCTGCAGCCCTGCCATCAGATATCCGCGAGGCTTTTGAGCTGGTAGCGGATTTCATCGGCGAACGTAATTTTTAAATTACCCCCTGCCGTATCGTGCAATACCAATTTTGCATGATATCATTGCTGATATTTATGAGGGAGAAAATATGTTCGGTATCAGTTTTTCTGAGGTATTGCTCATCGTCATTGTGGGCCTTATCGTGTTCGGCCCCGGCAAGCTGCCGGAGGTAGCGCGCACGATTGGCAAGGGCATGCGCGAGTTCCGCCGCGCCTCGGCCGCATTGCAGCAGGCCATCAACGAGCCGGTGGAGACGGCGGCCAAAGTGGCGACGCAGCCACATGAGACTCAGCCGCAACCCGCACAGACGGCATCGACGCAGCCAGCTGCACAGCCTGCCGCTGCCCCCGCGCAGCCGACTGCTGCATCCACAGCCCAACCCGCTGTGACGGCTCAGTCAGTCCCACATCAGCCGGCACCATCGGATACGCCGACGCAGGCCGCCGCTTATCAGCCGCCAACCCAGGAAAGCGTAAAGGCGGAGCTGGCGGCGCAGCAGGGTAAGGCACAGGAGACGCCGAAACAGGAATAAAAGGAGGGCAGTCAGGGAATTTGATCTGGCTGCCCTTTTCTTGAAACGGCTTAACTTGATAAAAGATTTTAGCGTCTTTCATAGCATTTGATAAGCGCAGTTTATCGCGCTTGTGTCAGATGTTATTGAGATTTTTAGCTAAAAATTGTATAATGATGCCATATATTGTTTACGTTGATTTTAGGAGGAAATAATCATGCATTTCGGTGTACCAGAACTCGTACTGATCCTGATTATCGGCCTGGTCGTCTTTGGCCCTGGCAAACTGCCAGGCGTGGGTAAGGCCCTTGGCCAGAGCATCCGTGAATTCAAGAACGCGAACAAGGACGAAGACAAGAATAAGGATAATATGGTCAACGTCACGGAGCAGCCGAAGGAACTGGCCGACAAGACGGCAGACAAGAAGTAAGCGCGGTGAGAGTGATTCATGTCGGAAGAAGTTAAAAAGGAGTCTCAGGTACCGGCACAGGTAGAGACGGCACCGGTGGAGTTCGAGGAATTCGATGAGACGCCGGCGGCACAGGAGGAGCCGACGGACGACGGAAGCATGTCGCTGACCGCTCATCTGGCAGAACTGCGCAGCCGCCTGATCAAGAGCCTGCTGGCGGTAGGTGTCGGCAGTTGCGTGAGCTATTATTTTATTGACGATATCATGCATTGCCTCACGTTGCCGGTAGGCAAGCTCTACTTTATGCATCCGTCGGAGGCATTCTTCACCTACCTGAAGGTTGCGCTGGTATGTGGCTGCCTCCTGGCTTTGCCGGTGATTTTCTATCATATCTGGCGGTTCTTCCTGCCGGCGCTGACGCACAAGGAACGCATGGTCGTCGGCATTGTGGTGCCTGCATCGGTCATCCTGTTTTTTTGCGGCCTGGCCTTTGCTTTTTTCCTCGTGCTGCCCGTCGGCCTGCAGTTCCTCATGGGGTACGGCAACGGCGACTTGCAGGCGATGTTTTCGGTTGACAAGTATTTTGACTTTATCATCTGTTTCATGCTGCCCTTCGGTGCGGTCTTTGAACTGCCTCTGATCATTACAGTGCTCGGCAAGCTGGGTATCATCACGTCGGCTTTCCTCGGCAAGTACATGCGTATCGTCATCTTTGTTTCTTTCATCATCGGCGCTGCCCTTACGCCACCCGATGTGTTCACGCAAACGATGGTGGCTTTGCCCATGATTGCCCTCTATGGCGTTGGCTATCTGATTGTCAAATATATCTTAAGGAAATAAGCGGGAGGTAACACTGTGGCCTATAAAGATTTGCGCGAGTTCATGGCGGCGCTGGAGCAGCGCGGCCTGCTCAGGCGCATCCAGACGGAAGTAGATCCGGAGCTCGAGATCACGGAGATCACGGATCGCGTCTCGAAGCTGAAGGGCAGCAAGAACGTGGCCCTGCTCTTCGAGAACGTCAAGGGCTCGAAGATGCCCGTGCTTATGAATGCATTCGGCAGCTACGAGCGCATGGCTATGGCACTCGGCGTGGAGAAACTTGACGATGTGGCCGACGAATTGCGCGAGCTCCTGAAGCTGCCGTATCTCACGATGAAGAACAAGATGAGCGTGATTTCGCTCATCCCGAAGCTCAAGAACGCGGTAAACTTCCCGAAGTACGTGAAGAATGCGCCCTGCCAGGAGGTCGTGGAGACAGAGCATCCGAATCTCGACGAAATCCCCATCCTCAAGTGCTGGCCGGACGATGGCGGCCCCTTCGTGACACTGCCCCTGACCTTCACGAATAACCCGCGTACGGGCAAGCGCAACGTGGGCATGTACCGCCTGCAGAAGTACGACAGCCAGACCACGGGCATGCATTGGCACATTCATAAGAACGGCGCCGAGAATTACCGCGATACGGCGGCCATGGGCGGCGACCGCATCGAGTGCGCCGTGGCCATTGGCACGGATCCCGTCGTGACCTACGCGGCGACGGCACCGCTGCCGCGCGATGTGGATGAGATGGTTTTCGCAGGGTTCCTGCGCCACAAGCCGGTGGAGCTCGTGCAGTGCAAGACCGTCGATATCCAGGTGCCAGCCACGGCCGAGATTATCCTCGAAGGCTACGTGCTCGTGGGCGAGTCACGCCGCGAAGGGCCATTTGGCGACCATACGGGCTACTATTCGCTGGCCGATGACTATCCCGTGTTCCATATCACGGCCATTACGCACCGTAAGGATGCCATTTACAGTGCGACGGTCGTGGGCAAGCCGCCCATGGAGGACTGCTACCTCGCCAAGGCGACGGAGCGCATCTTCCTGCCGCTGCTGCAGCAGATGTTGCCGGAAATCATCGACATCAATATGCCGCTGGAGGGCGTGTTCCACGATTGCTGCATTGTCTCCATCAAGAAGTCCTATCCGATGCAGGCACGCAAGGTCATGCATGCGCTCTGGGGTATGGGCCAGATGATGAACGTCAAGATGATCATCGTCGTGGACGCCCATGTCGATGTGCAGGATATCAGCGAGGTTGCCTGGCGCGTGTTCAACAACATTGACGCCGATCAGGACCTCGAAATCGTACACGGGCCGCTGGATGTGCTCGACCATTCTTCGCCCATGGCGAAGTGGGGGGCGAAGCTCGGCATCGACGCCACGAAGACGTGGCCCGAGGAGGGTCACAGCCGCGAGTGGCCGGACGAGATCCGCATGAGCGAGGACATTCGCCGCCGTGTCGATGCAAAGTGGAGCGAGCTGGGACTGGATTGAGAGTTGGGAGTTGAGAGGTGTGAGTGGCACAGTCAGCTCCCAATTTTTCTATATGGAGGGGATGGCTTGATAGATATCAAGGCGCACGTCAATAATGTGGCGCTGCATCATACGATTTTTGATTTGCCGTTTGCGTTTATGGCGGCATTTCTCGCGGCGGGCGGTCATCCCAGGCTTTGGGATATCGTCTGGATCGCGGTCGCGATCACGACGGGGCGCGCGGCGGCCATGGCTATGGACAATCTGGCCGACCTGAAATACGACAGCCAGCAGCCGCGCATGGCCTATCGCGCCATGGTTGCGGGGCGTATCAGCAAGCGCGAGGCGAAGATCTTTATCGTTCTTTGCCTCCTGCTCATGGTGGTCGCCGTGCTGCAGCTGCAGCCAATCTGCATTTACCTGCTGCCTGTGGCGGCCATTCCCTGTCTGGTCTATCCGTACATGAAGCGCGTGACGGGTTGGGTGCACCTTTGCCTCGGCCTCGCGATTGCCATGGCCCCGGCTGGTGGCTGGGTTGGCGTGACAGGTGAGGTCACGGCACCCCTCATTGTGCTCTGCCTCGCGGTGGCGCTGTGGATTGGCGCGTTCGATGCGATGTATGGGGCGCAGGATGAGGAATTCGACCGCAGTCAGGGCCTGCATTCTCTCGCCGTGTCCTATGGCGCGGTAGGAGCCTTCCGCATATCGAAGGTTCTCCATGTGCTTTGCATCGGCTGTTTCGCCACAGTGGGGGTTATGCTGGGACTCGGCTGGTTCTACTACGTCGGCGTAGCCATTGCGGCGCTCACGCTCATCTACCAGCATCATATCGTGAGTCCTACGGATTTCAGCCGGGTGACGCAGATGTACTTTATGCGTAACGGGATCGTGTCCATCGCGATTTTCCTTTGCACCTGGCTGAGTTTTTACCTTTAATCCGTGTTACCTTAAATCCCATCTATGTTGACGTTATGGAGGGTTGCTTATGTCGGCTAAAATTTTATCCGGTAAGGTGTTCGCGCAGCAGATCAAGGAGGCTGCGGTAGCAAAGGCCAAAGAGATTGAGGCGCAATATGGCGTGAAGCCCGGCCTCGCCGTCGTGCTCGTGGGCGACGATCCCGCATCGCAGGTCTATGTGCGCAACAAGGACAAGGCCTGTGCGCAGGTCGGCCTGCATTCGGAGGTCGTGAACCTGCCCGCCACGACGACGCGGGAAGAATTGCTGGCGACCATCGACCGCCTGAATGCGGATCCATCCATCCATGGCCTGCTTGTACAGCTGCCGCTGCCGGAGGGGCTGCGCGGCTGTGAGAAAGAGGTTATCAACCGCATCGACCCGGCGAAGGATGTGGATGGCTTCCATCCCATCAACGTGGGCCGTCTCGTGACGGGTGAGCCGGGGCTCGTGTCCTGCACACCGGCCGGCTGCCTGCGCATGCTGGAGCTCGCGGGTATCCCCATCGACGGCAAGCGTGCCGTGGTCGTGGGGCGCAGCAACATCGTAGGCAAGCCCATGGCGAGCCTGCTCATGTCCCGCAATGCCACGGTGACGGTATGCCACAGTCATACCCGGGAGCTTGCGGCCATCACGCGCGAGGCTGATATCCTCGTGGCAGCCATCGGCAAGCCGAAGTTCATCACGGCGGACATGGTGAAGCCGGGCGCGACGGTCATCGATGTGGGCATCAACCGCGTCGCGCCGCACAAGCTCGTGGGCGATGTGGATTTCGACGCCGTGAGCGAGGTGGCGGGGGCTGTTACGCCCGTGCCGGGCGGCGTGGGGCTGCTGACTGTCGCGATGCTCATGGCGAACGTCGTGCAGGCGGCAGAGCAGCAGCTGGCACATAAGTAAGCTTTGTGCGGGTAAGCTCCGCACTTGCTATATAGTATTTCTGGCGTTGTTTTGAGGAGAGAAAGCCAACATGAAAACTGATGTAGAAATCGCACAGGAAGCAGAGATGCAGCATATCCGCGACATTGCGGCGAAGCTGGGCCTGACGGAGGACGACCTGGAGCTCTACGGCAAGTACAAGGCCAAGGTTACGCTCGATACCTGGCAGCGCGTCAGGGAACGCCCGAACGGCAAGCTCATTCTTGTGACGGCCATCAACCCGACGCCGGCCGGCGAGGGTAAGACGACGACGAGCGTAGGCCTCGCCGATGCGCTGCACCGCCAGGGCAAGAAGACGGCCGTCGCACTACGCGAGCCATCCCTCGGCCCCTGCTTCGGCCTCAAGGGCGGTGCGGCCGGCGGCGGTTATGCCCAGGTCGTGCCGATGGAGGACATCAACCTGCATTTCACGGGGGATTTCCATGCCATCACGACGGCGCACAATCTGCTGGCGGCCGTCATTGACAACCACATCCAGCAGGGCAATGCGCTCGACATCGATGTGCGCCGCATCACCTGGAAGCGCGTGCTCGACCTCAACGACCGCGCCCTGCGTCATGTCATCGTCGGCCTCGGCGGCAAAGCCCACGGTACGCCGCGCGAGACGGGCTTTGATATCACGGTGGCCTCGGAGATGATGGCTATCCTCTGCCTCGCGGATGGCCTCGAGGATATGAAAAAGCGCCTCGGTGAGATCATCGTGGCCTATACGCGCGATGGCCGTGCTGTGCGCGCGGACGAGCTCGGTGTCACGGGCGCGCTCACGCTGCTGTTCAAAGACGCCATCAAACCGAACCTCGTGCAGACGCTGGAGGGCACGCCGGCCTTTATCCACGGCGGCCCCTTCGCGAACATCGCGCATGGCTGCAACAGCATCATGGCCACGAAGTTCGCGCTGAAGCTCGCGGATTACGTGGTGACGGAGGCAGGCTTCGGCGCAGACCTCGGTGCGGAGAAATTCCTCGATATCAAGTGCCGTTTTGCAGGCTTCCATCCCGACGCTGTGGTTATCGTGGCTACGGTGCGCGCGCTGAAGATGCACGGCGGCCTCGATAAGAAGGAGCTCACGCAGGTCGATATGGCGGCGCTGGAGAAGGGCCTTGCGAACCTCGAGAAGCACATCGAGAATATCCAGGCTTTCGGCCTGCCGGCCGTCGTGGCCATCAACGCCTTCCCGACAGATACGCCGGAGGAACTGGCTTTTGTCGAGAAGAAGTGCAAGGAGCATGGCGTCGAAGTGGCGCTCTCCGAAGTCTGGGCCAAGGGCGGCGAAGGCGGTCTCGCGCTCGCGGATAAGGTCGAGGAAGCCATTCATAAGCCAAACCATTTCCACGTGCTCTACGACGTGAACGACACGATCCCGCAGAAGATCGAGACCATCGCGAAAACCGTCTATGGCGCGGATGGTGTGGACTTCACGGGCCCGGCACAGAAGCAGCTCAAAGAGATCGAAGATCTGGGCCTCGACAAGATGCCGGTCTGCATGGCCAAGACGCAATACTCTCTCTCGGACGATGCGACGAAACTTGGCCGGCCGACGGGCTTCCGCATCACGGTCAAGGAGCTGCGTCTCTCCGCTGGCGCAGGGTTCATCGTCGCCCTCACGGGCAACATCCTCACGATGCCCGGCCTGCCGAAACATCCGGCGGCCGAGAATATGGACATCGACGAGCAGGGCAGGATCACGGGCCTGTTCTAAGGCACTGGTCGCAGCCGGTTGTGGTAAATTTTATACCGTTTTGGGGCATAAGCATACCTGCAAGGGCGCTTATGCCCTTTTTATCCTCTCCTTTGTTTCGTGGCAAGCTTTACATAAAGTTAACACAAAACCGGTAGGCAGCGCGGATTGTACCATGTATACTGGATATACAAGAAGCGAACAAGACGGCAAAACGGGAGGACCAGCTTATGTTCAGCATTAGCAACAAGCACGAAGAATTCTATGATTACCTGATGCAGAATGCCGAGGTATTCCATCAGGAGGCGGGGATTTCGCTGGCCGCCATGACCGATCTCAATAATTTGGGCCAGCATCTGAAGGATGCGGCGGCGCTGGAGAATCAGGCGGATAAGACGAACAAGGAGATTATACGCAAGCTGGCCATCACGTTCATCACGCCGATTGACCGCGAGGACTTTTACCATCTTTCCAGTCAGCTGAAGTTCTGCATCGACCATTTGCACGGCACGATCCGTCGTCTGGAAAATTACCATATCAAGGAGGCCAATCCGGCTGCTATCGAGGTTATGCAGATTCTTGTGGATATGGCGACGGAGATGAAGGACCTTTTCGGCAAGCTGAAGTCGATTAGCAGGAACGAGGTCGTACTCATCGAGGGCGCGGAACAGCTCGGCACGCAGGAGCGCAAGATCGACCATCTCTACCGCGCGGAGATCTCCCGTCTCTTCGATGGTTCGCAGGAGCTCTTCGACGTAATTCGCTGGAAGGATATCATGGATACGCTGGAGAACACCTCCGATGAGGTGGAGGGACTCGCGAATATCATTAAAGAGGTGACGATGAAGTATGCCTGATATGTCACTCATTATCGTCGTCGTGGTATTGGCGCTGACCTTCGACTTCATCAATGGCTTTCACGATACGGCCAACGCGATCGCGACCTGCGTCTCGACGCGGGCCATCCGCCCGGGCATCGTCATCATCGGCACGGCCATCCTGAATTTCATCGGTGCGATGATCTCCACCGGTGTCGCCAAGACCATTGGCGGCGACATCGTGATGAGTCCGGATCGCATCAATGAGATGGTCATCATCGCCGGGCTCATCGGCGCGATTATCTGGAACCTTTTGACCTGGTGGTTCGGCATGCCGTCGAGCTCGTCCCATGCGCTGATCGGCGGCATGATCGGTGCCATCATCATCTCGGCCGGTGTGGCGGCGCTGAATGACTGGGGCATCATCAAGATTGTGCTCTCGCTTATCCTGTCGCCGGTTGCCGCCCTTACGGTTGGCTACATCATCATGCAGATCATCTTCTGTATCTGCCATTCCTTCAAGCCAGCGAAGGTCAACCTCACGGCGAATCGCCTGCAGATTCTCTCGGCAGCGCTCATGGCCTTCTCTCATGGCTCGAATGATGCGCAGAAGTCCATGGGCATCATCACGCTGGCCCTCGTATCGGGAGGCGTCATCGGCACGATGGAAGTGCCGACCGTAGTGAAAATCCTTTGTGCCGCGGCCATGGCCTTCGGCACGAGCGTCGGCGGCTGGAAGATTATCCGCACCGTCGGCGGCCGCATCTTCAAGATGCATCCGATTCACGGCTTTGCGGCCGATCTGAATTCCGCCGTCGTCATCCTCTCAGCCACGCTGCTGCATCTGCCGGTCTCCACGACGCATGTCGTCTCTGGCTCCATCATGGGCGTCGGCGCGGCTCAGCGCGTCAAGGCGGTGCACTGGGATGTCGCGCGCTCCATGGTCGTGGCCTGGGTGATGACGATTCCCTGTACGGCCATGATGGGAGCGCTCAGCTACCTCGTCATCACGGCGATTTTTGGCGGTGCGCTTTAAGCGATTGGTTCAGGCACTCAGCTGCGGCTGGGTGTTTTTTTGCCCTGAAATCCTACATATAAATAATGTAAATGATATCATGATTTTGCTTAATTGCGCTAACTTGCATTTTTCGGGCAAACACCGTAAAATAGGGTTTGTGTCTGAAACAGAGGGAGAACAGAGCGGAGGTAACGCGATGCAACGAGTTTCGGTAGAACTGGTTCCACGGGATGAAGCAACGCTGCGTGAGGCCCTGGCCCTGGCGCAGCAGTATCAGGAGCAGATTGATGTCATCAACATCCCCGATCTTTTACGCCTGCCCCTGCGCAGCTGGGAGGGCGCGGCCATCGCGCAGGAGCAATTCCCGCAAGTCATGCCGCATATCCGCGCCATGGATATCGACCTCGACGCGGAGCTGCCGATGAAGGCGTACCTGCGTGAGCACAACATCCGCGAGGTGCTGGTCATCCAGGGCGATCCGCCTCAGGACATGAGCCACGTCGTCTACCCGACGACGAGCACGGATGTCATTCGCAAGTTCCACGACGAAATGCCAGAGGTAAAGGTATACGCAGGCATCGATCAGTACCGCAGCTCGATGGCGGAGGAGCGCTATCGCATCCGCCGCAAGGTGCAGGCCGGGGCCGCGGGGTTCTTCACGCAGCCGTTTTACGATCTGCGCTTCCTCGAGATGTATGCAGACATGCTGGATGGACTGGAGGTCTACTGGGGCGTCTCGCCCGTGATGACGCAGCGCTCACAGAGCTATTGGGAGCGTAAAAACCATGTCGTTTTCCCACGCAGTTTCGAGCCTACGCTCGATTGGAGCGTGGAACTCACACGCGAGGTTATGGCCTTTGCAGACAAGAACGATGCCAGCCTCTATGTCATGCCCATCAAGACGAATCTGGCAGCGTATCTGGCGGGGATTTTTGCTTAGTTGCAGCCGCGCGGAGGGAACTTCATAGAGCAGGCTCGTCCTGCTCTGCTTTGTTTTTAGGAGAGTGTAGCTATGTTTAAGATTTTGGCGAAAAAAGAGTTATCGCCCAATGTCTATGCGATGACGATTGAAGCGCCACGGGTGGCCCGCAAGGCGCAGCCGGGCCAGTTCATCATCCTGCGCATCGACGAGGAAGGCGAGCGCATTCCGCTGACGATTGCGGACTTTGACCGCGAGAAGGGCACGATTCTGCTGGTGTTCCAGACCATCGGTGCCTCGACCATGGAACTCGCAGCCATGAACGCGGGCGACAGCCTGCTGGACTTCGTGGGCCCACTGGGCCAGCCGTCGGTCATCAAAAAGATGGAGGGTACGGTCGTCGTCGTGGGCGGCGGCATCGGCGTGGCACCGACCTATCCCATCGCACGTGCGATGAAAGAGGCCGGCAACAAGGTCATCGCCATTATGGGCGCTAAGACGAAGGATATCCTCATCATGGAGGACATGATGAAGCAGGTCACGGACGAAATCCTCGTGACGACGGATGACGGCTCGCGTGGCATCAAGGGTTTCGTGACCTATGCCGTGCAGGCGCTCGTCGACCGCGGCGAGAAGATCGCGCAGATTACGGCTATCGGGCCCTGCATCATGATGAAGAGCGTGGCCGATGCGACGCGCGACCTCGGCATCAGGACCATCGTGAGCCTGAATCCGATCATGGTCGATGGCACGGGCATGTGCGGCGGCTGCCGCGTGACCGTGGGGGGCGAGACGAAGTTTGCCTGCGTCGATGGTCCGGAGTTTGATGGGCATCAGGTTGACTTCAAGGGCCTCATGAGCCGCCAGCGGATGTATCGCGACCTCGAGGCTGAGGAGAAAGATCACGTCTGCCGCATCGGTCTGGGGAGGAAATAAATATGGCTTTGTCACTCAAAAAACACGAAATGCCCGTGCAGGACCCTGCAGTCCGTGCGCATAACTTCGACGAAGTAGCGCTGGGCTACGACGAGGAAACGGCGGTGGCCGAGGCGAACCGCTGCCTGCAGTGCAAGAAACCGATGTGCCGCCAGGGCTGCCCGGTGAGCATTGATATTCCGGCCTTTATCGCGAAAATCAAGGAGCGCGACTTCGCGGGTGCTCTCGCGAAGATCAAGGAGGCCAACGTCCTGCCGGCCATCTGCGGCCGCGTCTGCCCGCAGGAGACGCAGTGCGAGCAGCGCTGCATCCTCGGCAAGAAGGGCGAGCCCGTGGCCATCGGCCGCCTGGAGCGCTTCGTGGCGGACTATGGTCTCGCACATCACGAGGAGGTTCAGCCCGTCAAGGCTGCGGTGGACGCGCAGAAAGTGGCGGTCATCGGTGCCGGCCCGTCCGGTCTCTCCTGCGCGGGCGACCTTGCGAAGAAGGGCTATAAGGTCACGATCTTTGAGGCACTTCACAAGGCGGGCGGCGTGCTTTCTTATGGCATTCCGGAGTTCCGTCTGCCGAAAGAGAAGGTTGTGCAGCAGGAAATCGCGAACATCGAAAAGCTCGGCGTGAACATCGAGCTCGACTCGGTGGCCGGTCGTCTCTTCACGGTCGACGAGCTCATGCAGGATGAGGGCTTCGACGCCGTTTTCATCGGCACGGGTGCGGGCCTGCCGCGTTTCCAGAACATCCCGGGTGAGAGCCTGAGCGGCGTCTACTCGGCCAACGAGTTCCTTACACGCTGCAATCTCATGCAGGCTTATGACTTCCCGAACCATGCGACGCCAATCAAGGTCGGCAAGCACGTGGCGGTCGTGGGCGGCGGCAACGTGGCCATGGATGCCGCGCGCACGGCGCTGCGCCTCGGCGCGGAAAAGGTCACTATCGTCTACCGCCGCAGTGAGGCCGAGCTCCCCGCACGCCTGGAGGAAATTGGCCATGCGAAGGAGGAGGGCATTGCCTTCCAGTTCCTCACGAATCCCGTGGAGGTGCTCGGCGATGAGAATGGCTGGGTGAGCGGCCTGCGCTGCATCCGCATGGAGCTCGGCGAGCCCGACGCTTCGGGCCGCCGCCGCCCCATCCCCATCGAGGGCTCGGAGTTCGAGCTGCCCATGGAGACGGTGATCATTGCGATTGGCACGGGCGCGAACCCGATTATCGCGCATACGACCGAGGGCCTCGCGACGACGAAGCGCGGCTACATCGAGGCGGATGAGGAGACGGGAAAGACCTCGAAAGAGGGCGTCTTCGCGGGCGGCGATATCGTGACGGGGGCGGCCACGGTCATCCTCGCTATGGGCGCGGGCCGTAAGGCTGCCGCCGCCATCGACAGCTATTTGCAGCAGAAGCGTGCCCAGGCATGATGAACTTCGCTGCGATCGACTTCGAGACGGCCACGAGTGCGCGCAATTCCGCCTGCAGCGTGGCCGTGGTCGAGGTGAAGGACGGGCAGCTCTTTGATAGCTACTATACGCTGATTCAGCCGCCCGGCAACCGCTATAACTATTTCAATACGCAGATCCATGGCATCACGCGGGAGGATACGACCACGGCACCGGACTTCGCGGCCATCTGGCCGGAGCTGGAGTCGCATCTGCGGGACCGCATCGTCGTCGCGCATAATGCGCGTTTCGATATGGGCGTGCTGCGCGCCTGCCTGCAGGATGCGCAGCTGCCCCTGCCGCATTTCGCCTATGCCGATACGGTGACAATCTCGCGCCGTGCCTGGCCGGACCTCGTGAATCACAAGCTCGATACGGTGGGGGCATTCCTGCACATCGATTTCCAGCATCACAATGCGCTGGACGATGCGCGCACCTGTGCCGCTATCCCCGTCTATGCGGGGCGCGAACTGGCCGTGGATGATTTCCGCCGCCTCGCAGAGCGTTTGAGTTTTCGCATTATACCATTTGGTTCGCGCAAGGGAGGCATACCCCGATGATTCTTGTGAGTGCCTGCCTGCTGGGGCACAAAGTCAAATACAATGGCAGGGACGATAATACGCAGGAACTCCTGTTGCAGTACAATGAGCGGGGGCATTTCCTCGCCGTCTGCCCTGAGTGCTTCGCGATGCTGCCCGTACCGCGGCCAAAGATGGAGATTCAGCAGGGCACGGGCCGCCAGGTCATCGCGGGCAGGGCAAAAGTCGCGGACATCAACGGCATGGACACGACGGCCTATATGCTCACGGGTGCCGACAAGGTACTCAAGATCGCGGAAGCCTATCATGCGAAGGTGGCTATCCTCAAGGAGGGCAGTCCCTCCTGTGGGGTGCATCGCATCTATGACGGCCATTTCAATGGCACGAAGGTTCGCGGCAGCGGCGTATCTGCTGCCCTGCTGCAGAAACATGGCATTACGGTTTACTCCGAACAGGATCTTACGCCGGAGCTGCTGGATCAGCTTTTGGCGGAGGATGCCTGACCGCTGAACATATCCGATTAGCCAGGGGTCACTCGCCCGTGTGGAGAGTGGCTCTTTTTGACGTAATTCTCTGAAAATAAGCAAAAAATACGATTAATTTCCGCATTACACTTGTTTTTCAGAATAAAATATGGTATAGTGGCATCAGTTCCATAAAGGAACGCAACGATAAACGCCCAAGCAATTGAACAAAGGAAACAGGGGAACTTTGGTCAGATGTGCGGGCAGAGAGTAAATAGGGGGAAAAAACATGAAGAAGTCTATGGTAGCCGCTCTGACTGCAGCTATGGTTATGGGTGCAGCAAGCACGACGTTCGCCGCTGCGAACCCGTTCAGCGATGTACCGGCTGGCCATTGGGCCTACGATGCGGTGAGCCAGCTCGCACAGGATGGCATCGTCGACGGCTATGGTGACCAGACGTTCCAGGGCGACAAGAACATCACGCGCTATGAGATGGCGCAGATGGTCGCCAAAGCGATGGCCAAGGCTAACTCCGGCGCAAAGGTCAGCGGTGCAGACAAGGCCGCTCTCGACAAACTGGCGGCTGAGTTCTCCGATGAGCTCAACAACCTCGGCGTCCGCGTAGCCAACCTCGAGAAGAACGCTGACAAAGTTGCATGGCATGGCACGGCTGAGTACACGTTCAACCACTACATCAACAAAGACAGCGCGAAGGATGTCTTCGACAGCCGCAACAACTTGCTGCTCCGCCTGCTGCCGGACGCTGAGGTGAACCAGAACTGGCATGTAAAGGCTCGTCTCGATGCGAATACGGCACTCGATACGGATACGGGTGCTGACGGCAAGGTCAACCTCGAGCGTGTATGGGCTGAGGGTCACTATGGCCAGATGCGTTACATGGCTGGTAAGTTCGAGATGCCGGATCCGGATACCATCACCGATAATGCCTTCTCCGGCGTTGAGGTCGGCTACCGTCCGGCAGGCAATGGCCTGGGCTTCATCGTTGGTGCTGGCCGTTACAACCTGAATGACCATTATTATAGCAAAAAAGACGATGCGGCGGGCGACCTGCAATACGCTTCCGTGCCGTTCAAATATGGTAAGTTCAATGGCGCAGGCAGCTTCTATCACCTCAACGCGGACAACATCAAAGCTGGCGTTAAGTATACGAAGACTGATGGTACGCGTGCTATGACTTCTGGTCAGTACGCCAAGGGCAATACGGATGATGCCAACATCTGGATGGGCAAGGCTGGCTATCAGTTCGACCATAACTGGGGCCTGAAGGGCTTCTATGCCGAGAACACCGAGGCGGACTACTATCAGAAGGCTGGCTCTGTAGAGCTCGACTATAAAGGCTCGCAGCTGGCGAATGCTGGCACCTACGGCGTGTGGGTGGCTTACCGTCACTTCGGCCGCAACGCCTTCATCAGCAGTCCGTGGGATGTCATCAACATCTGGAATGATGGCGATTATAACTACGGCGAGAAAGGCTGGGAGTTCGGCGGCAACTTCGTTCCGTTCAAGAACACGATCGTCACGCTGCGCTATGGCGATGGCGAGTATCTCGATACGGGCAAGGACGTACACAACATGTTCGGCCGCGTGAACTTCCTGTTCTGATAACAGCAGACAAGATACGGTTTTTACACAGAGGCTCTCTGGCTTTATGGCTGGAGAGCCTTTTTGTTGTTCCTCTAAAAAAATTTACAAAAAGTACTTGCAATCATGGCTGCGATACCGTATAATATCATTTGTTGACACGAAAGTGTCGCAGAGGCTATTCCTCGATAGCTCAGCCGGTAGAGCACCTGACTGTTAATCAGGCTGTCGCAGGTTCGAATCCTGCTCGAGGAGCCATGGCGCCATCGTCAAGTGGTTAAGACACCGCCCTTTCACGGCGGGTTCATGGGTTCGAATCCCATTGGCGTCACCAATCGGGCGATTAGCTCAGCTGGGAGAGCGCTTGCCTTACAAGCAAGATGTCAGCAGTTCGATCCTGTTATCGCCCACCATATGTATATATCAGGCCGCCTTCGGGGCGGTCTTTTTGTATTCGGTGTACAGGCGCGCGAATGGCGAAGATACATTGCACACACCTGTGCCAAGTGGTACAATATAATAGCTATCGTTGTAACGTTTAGCGAATACAGGGAAAGAAGGTTGAGCCTTTTTGGAGCAGCTTTTACACGCTATGCATGCCTGGATGGCGGACTATATGCGCTCGTACCATACGGATGACGCCGAGGTCATGCAGGGCATCCGCATTAAGGAAGTGCATACGGGCTATGTGACGAAGATCGCCGTGGCGCTCGCCAGACATCTGGGACTGAATGCGCACGACGTGCAGCTCGCGGAGATCATGGGGCTTTTCCATGATGTGGGGCGTTTTCGTCAGTACAGCCTCTATAAGACTTTCAACGATGCGCAGTCGGAGGACCATGCAGATCTCGGGCTGAAGGTGCTCGCGGAGCTGCCGCTCATGCAGCAGCTGGCACCCGAGGACTACGCGCTCGTGCGCTTCGCGATAGGGAGCCACAATAAGAAGGAAATTGCGCCCACACAGGACAAGCGGGCCGAGCTCTTCGCCAAACTTTTGCGCGATGCGGATAAGCTCGACATCTACCGCGTGCTCGCGCCCTTCATCGCGCCGGAGCACGCCGAGGAAGCGCCGAAGTTCATCCAGCAGACCACGGAGCAGAACGTCAGCCCGAAGTTCGTGGCCGACTTCGCGGCGGGGAAGCAGGCGGACTACCGCAAGCTGAAGACGCAGGGCGATCGCAAGATCGTGCGCCTCATGTGGGTCTATGATATCAATTTCAGCTGGACGTTGCAACGCATCGTCGACCGCGGCTATGTGGACCTCATCATCCGCTATTTGCCGCCGCAGCCGGAGCTGCAGCCGGGCCTCAAGCGCCTGCAGGCATATATCAGGGAAAAACTGGCGACGCCGGATACGGCAGCGCTTTAACCGCTACTATAGTATAGAAGGGTAGGAATTACCATGGCAGACACGACGCAGCAGTCGACCAACTTCATCACGAATTTCATTGACGAGGACCTCAAGCAGGGCAAATACCCTGACGGTATCCACACGCGTTTCCCGCCTGAGCCGAACGGCTATCTGCACGTCGGCCATGCGAAATCGATTTGCCTGAACTTCGGTCTCGCGGAGAAATACCACGGCCTTTGCAACCTGCGCCTCGACGATACGAACCCCACCAAGGAGGATACGGAGTACGTCGATTCCATTCAGGAAGATATCAAATGGCTGGGGTTCAGCTGGGGCAACCGCAAGTTCTACGCCTCGGATTATTTCGACCAGCTCTACGATTTCGCCGTGAAGCTCATCGAGAAGGGGCTCGCCTATGTCGATGACCTCTCTGCGGAGGAGATCAAGGCCTATCGCGGCACGCTGACGGAGCCCGGCAAGGAGAGCCCCTGCCGCAATCGCAGCGTGGAGGAGAACCGCGACCTTTTCGCGCGGATGAAGGCCGGCGAGTTCGCCGATGGCGAGAAGGTGCTGCGCGCGAAGATCGATATGGCTTCGCCGAACATCGTCATGCGCGACCCGGTCATCTACCGCATCGCGCACGTCGCCCATCATCGCACGGGCGATAAGTGGTGCATCTATCCGATGTACGATTTCGCGCATCCGCTTTCCGATGCCATCGAGGGCATCACGCATTCCATCTGCACGCTGGAGTTCGAGATTCACCGTCCGTTCTATGATTGGCTGCTCGATTCGCTGGATTTCGATCCGATGACGCGCCCGCGCCAGATCGAGTTCGCGCGCCTGAATCTCACGGATACGGTCACGAGCAAGCGCAAGCTGCGCCAGCTGGTGGAGGAGCATTATGTGAGCGGCTGGGATGACCCGCGCATGCCGACCATCTGCGGCCTGCGCCGTCGCGGCTATACGCCGGCGGCCATCCGCAACTTCTGCGAGGAAATCGGCGTGGCGAAGGCGGACAGCCTCGTGGATGTTGCGATGCTCGAGCATTGCGTGCGCGAGGACCTCAACGAGCACGCCGACCGCGTGATGGCTGTGCTGCATCCGCTGAAGGTCGTGATCACGAACTACCCCGAGGACAAGCAGGAGTGGCTGCTCGCGGATAACAACCCCATGCACGGCGGCAGCCGCTACGTGCCGTTCTCCCGCGAGCTCTGGATTGACCGCGACGACTTCATGGAGGAGGCACCGAAGAAGTTCTTCCGCCTGAAGCCGGATGGCGAGGTGCGCCTGAAGCACGCCTATATCATCAAGTGCGAGGAAGTCGTGAAGGATGCCGACGGCAATATCACGGAGCTTCACTGCACGGCCGATATGGACTCGAAGACGGGCGGTGCGACGGCCGGCCGCAAGATCAAGGGCACGATCCAGTGGGTCGCGGCGAAGACCGCGATCGACGCCGAGGTGCGCCTCTATGATACGCTTCTGGAGACGGATGAGGACGGCAACGTGCCGAGCGACTTCCTTGCGGCGCTGAACAAGGATTCGCTGCAGGTCATCAAAGACGCGAAGGTCGAGCCGTCGCTGCAGCTGACGGCGGCAGGCACGCATTACCAGTTCCTGCGCATCGGCTATTTCGTCGTCGACCCGGATACGACGCCTGAGCATCTTGTGTTCAACCGTGTGGTGGGCCTGCGTGACAGCTGGGCCAAGGCACAGAAAAAATAAAATTTCATGATGAGAGAAGGCAGATCGCATGTCGAAGATTCCCAAGAATCGCAGTGACAAGGAAATGCTGGCCGGCTGGGTCGAGGATACGAGTATCGAGGACCAGTTCCTGAAGGCCGAGAAGAAGGCCCGGCAGGCTAAGCCGAAACAGGCCGATGACTATGCACCGCCTGCGGAGTTCCGCCAGGCGGGCTTCCATCCGGCGCTCATGCAGGAGCTCGGCAAGCAGCTCTTGCAGTTACGCCTGCAGCTCGCGCAGAAGGGCGCGACGCATTTTACCTATACGATCAAACGCGAAGGCGAGAACATCGTCATCAAGCCGCAGTATCAGCTTTGAGCTGACAGCCCGGTGAAGAAGGAGAAGGGGATTCTATGCTAAGCAGTACGACCGTGGCCGTCGTCATCTTTGTTGCGGCCTATGCACTGATTATTTCCGAGAAAGTGCATCGTACCATTGTCGGTATCGTTGGCGCCATGCTGATGATTTTCTGCGGGATACTCGATCAGCAGACCGCCATCAGCCATATTGATTTCAACACGCTGGGCCTGCTCATCGGCATGATGTGCATCGTCAACATCACGAGCGAGACGGGACTCTTTAATTTCCTTGCAATCTGGTCGGCCAAGAAGGTCAAGGCAAGGCCGATTGCCCTGCTGGTGGCGCTTTCGGCGCTTACCATGGTTTGCTCGGCCCTGCTCGACAACGTGACGACCGTGCTCCTGACCGTGCCCATCACCTTCAGCATCACGGCACAGCTGAAAGTCGATGTGAAGCCCTATTTGATCTCGCAGATCCTGGCCTCGAACATCGGCGGCACGGCCACGCTCATCGGCGACCCGCCAAACATCATGATCGGCAGTGCCGTGGGCCTGAATTTCATGGACTTCATATGGAATCTCACGGGTATCGCCATCGTGATCTTCATCGTGACGGAGCTCATCCTCATCGCGATTTATGGCAAGGAGCTTAAGTCCTCGCCGGAGTTGCAGGCGAAGATCATGCGCCTCAACGCGAAGAGCCAGATCGCGAATCCGCTGCTGCTCAAGAAATGCCTCGGCGTGATTTTCTTCACCATCGGCCTGTTCGTGCTGCACGATAAGCTCGGCTTGCAGACGGCCACGGCGGCGCTCCTTGGCGCGGGCGTACTGCTGCTCATCACCTATACGCGCAACGAGACGATGATTGCCAAGGTCCTCTCCAAGGTGGAGTGGACGGCCATCTTCTTCTTCGCCGGTCTCTTCGTGCTCGTCGGCGCCCTCGTCGAGACGGGCGTCATCAAGGACCTCGCGGCGGCTGGTATCGCGCTCACGCATGGCAGCACGGAGGCCACGGCCATGCTCATCCTCTGGATGAGTGCCTTTGCCTCGGCCTTCATCGATAACATCCCCTTCGTGGCCACGCTGATCCCGTTGATTCAGGACATGGGCACGATGGGACTGCAGAACCTCGACCCGCTCTGGTGGTCGCTCTCTTTGGGCGCCTGCCTCGGCGGCAACGGCACGCTCATCGGCGCCAGCGCCAACGTCGTCGTGGCCTCCATGGCCGCACAGCGTGGCAAGCAGATTTCGTTCCTCGGTTTCATGAAGCTGGCGTTCCCGCTCATGCTCCTGAGCATCGCGATTTCGAGCGTCTACGTCTGGTTGCGCTATCTCTGAGAGATTGTGGATAACTAATCGGGCGACAAATTAACCACAAAAAACCTCGCTTCCGTTGTGGATAGCGAGGTTTTTCTGTGTATAACTGGCTCTGGGACTGCCCGTTACTTGTTCAGGCGATTGAGAATCGTGCGGGCGACGTAGACACCGCTGGCGCCGGCCTGGGAGAGGCCGCGGGTGACGCCGGCGCCGTCGCCGATGGCGAAGAGATTCTTGTGCGCCGTCTCCAGCTCTTTCGTGAGTACAACGCGGGAACTGTAGAACTTCACTTCGACGCCGTAGAGCAGCGTGTCATCGTTGGCCATGCCCGGTGCGATGTGGTCGAGGGCGCGAATCATTTCGATGATGTTGTCGAGGTGGCGCTTCGGCAGCACGAGGGAGAGGTCACCCGGCGTCGCGGCGAGGGTCGGGCGCGTGAAGCTGTGGCTCAGGCGGTGCGCATTCGTGCGGCGGCCCTTGATGAGGTCGCCGTAGCGCTGCACGATGATGCCGCCGCCGAGCATGTTCGAGAACGAGGCGATGCGCTTGCCATACTGGTGCGGGGACCTGAAGGGCTCGGTGAAGCGGTTCGAGACGAGCAGCGCGAAGTTCGTATTCTTGCTCTGCAGTTTCGGGTCACTGTAGGAGTGGCCATTGACGGTCACGATGCCGTCCGTGTTCTCCATGACGACGTGGCCGTGCGGGTTCATGCAGAATGTGCGCACAAGATCGCCGTAGCCCTTGGTACGGTAGACGAGCTTGGCCTCGTAGACCTGGCTCGTGATATCGTTCCAGACCTCGTCCGGCACCTCGACGCGCACGCCGACGTCGACGCGGTTGTTCTCCTGCTCCAGCCCGATGCGGTCGCACTCGTTGCTGAACCACTCGGCCCCGGCGCGGCCCGGTGCGACGATGAGGTAGTCGGCGGCGATTTTTTCGCCGCCTTCGAGCTCGATGGCGTTATCCTCGCCCTCCACGTCGATGTGAGCGACGGGGCACTCGAAGCGGAACTCGATTTTATCTTTTAAATATTCGTAGGTTGCCTTGAGCATCTGAAGATTGTTCTCCGTGCCGAGGTGGCGCACGCTGGCGGCCAGCAGGTGCAGGTCATAGGCGAGGGCGCGCTTGCCGATGTCGGAGCCTTTCGTCGTGAAGACCTTCGCGGGGGCGCCATGCTTCATGTTGATCTTGTCGACGTAGTTGATAAGATCCATGACCTCACTATCGGGCAGGTATTCATTGAGCCAGCCGCCGAATTGCGTTGTGAAATTATACTTGCCATCGGAGAAGGCACCGGCACCGCCGAAGCCGCGCATGATGCTGCAGGGCTTGCAGCCGATGCAGCTCTCAACCTTACCCGTTGAAATCGGGCAGACGCGATGGTAGATATCCTTGCCGCTTTCGCAGATGAGGATTTTGAGGTCCGGGCGCTTTTCGATGAGCTCGTATCCCGCGAAGACACCGGCCGGGCCGCCGCCCACAATGGCTACATCATATTTCTGCATAATCGTTTCCTCCATATATAGACACACGAAAAGAGCGCAGTTTACGGTTCTTGCCGCGTGACTGCGTGGGTTTCGCTCCTGCCAAACCTTACGCATTATACACGAAAAGGTCGCGCTTGGCAAGGTCTTTTTATCATTTCGTGTACTATAACGAAATATATATAGCTTCTATGCAGATTTATGTTGCCAAAGTGGGGCTGTATCGCCTATAATATAATCTATGTTGTAAAGGATATCCTCTGTTCATTGACAGAGGGTATATTGCACACGACATAGGTAGAAACAAAGGAGAGAACGCTTGTGACCAATGATTTAGTGGTTATCAATATGTTTGTGCTCTATATCGGGCTGATGATGGCGATCGGTGTCTACTACTATCGCCGCACGCGCAATATGAGCGATTATTTCCTCGGCAATCGCAAATTGGGCGCCTGGGTCACATCCATGAGCGCGGAAGCTTCGGATATGAGTGGCTGGATGCTCATGGGCGTGCCGGGTATGGCCTACCTCGCGGGCCTGAATGCGGGCTGGATCGCCGTGGGTATCTGCCTCGGCACCTGGGCGAACTGGCATTTTGTCGCCGCACGTCTGCGCCGTTATACGGAGCTCGCGCAGAACGCGCTGACGCTGCCGGAGTTTCTGCAGAATCGCTTCGAGGACCACAGCGGCATCCTGCGCATCGTGCCGGCTATCTTTATCCTCATCTTCTTCATCATCTACACGTCTTCGGGCTTCGTCTCAGCGGGACGCCTCTTCGAGACAGTCTTCGGCATTCCATACCAGTACGCCATCTTCATCGGCGCGGGCTCGGTCGTCTTCTACACGCTGGTTGGCGGCTTCCTCGCCGTCTCACGCACGGACTTCATCCAGGGCGTGATGATGTTCTTCGCCATCCTCGTCGTGCCCATTACGGCCGCGATGGAGCTGGGCGGCTTCGGCCACGTGGTGACGCAACTGGAGCAGGTTCAGGCCTCGCTTTTGCAGCCGCTCACGAAGCCAGACGGCACGATGATGGGCGCCATCGAGCTCATCTCGCTGCTGGCCTGGGGCATCGGCTATTTCGGCCAGCCACATATTCTCGTGCGCTTCATGGCCGTGCGCAGCACGCAGGAAATCAAGCAGGCGACGCGCATCGCGATGTCCTGGGTCATCCTCTCCATGATCGCGGCCGTGGCCGTTGGCATGGTCGGCCGTGTATACTTGCAGACGCCGTTGGAGGGTACGGCCTCGGAGACGGTTTTCCTCGTGCTCACGAACACGATGTTCCCGCCGGTGCTCGCGGGCCTCATCCTTTCGGCCGTGCTCGCGGCCATCATGAGTACGGCTTCCTCGCAGCTGCTGGTGGCGGCCTCGGCCTTCGCGCAGGATTTCTACCGCACGCTGCTGCATAAGCAGGCAGAGCAGGTGGAGCTCGTCTGGATTTCCCGCGCCTCGGTGCTCGTCATCGCCTCGCTGGCCATCTTCATCGGCCTCAATCCGAACAGCTTCATCCTCGACATGGTGTCCTATGCCTGGGCTGGCTTCGGCGCGGCCTTCGGCCCCGCCATCCTCATGAGCCTGTTCTGGCGCCGCACGACGCGTAACGGCGTCGTCGCCGGCATCATCACGGGCGGTCTCACCGTGCTCATCTGGAAGCAGTTCGCCTGGCTTGGCCTCTACGAAATCGTCCCCGGCTTCGCCTTTGGCCTCCTCGCCATCTGGCTCGTCAGCCTCCTGGACAAAGCGCCATCAGCCTCCATTACCGAAACTTTCGATGCCGTAGGCAGGAGTCATATTTAAGGAAACGCTGATTAAATCCATTATTCATGTATGCCTGTATACAATCTACGTGGATATTGACAGGAGCATATGGGTATACTATAATTTAACCACCAGCAAGAGGCAATGGAGCCCCATAGGACGAAGCACAGGTGCTTGGTTCTGTGGGGCTTTTGTATTTCTCCCCGGCCTCGGCGCTGGTAGTCTGTCAAAGCTGAATATAAGGAGAAGGAGCGCGAGTTCCCGGCTCCCGTTTGGACAAAGGCGTCCGCTGCAGGTTTTATTATTTTGTCTGCGCGGGCGCCTTTTGTATTCAGCCGGAATTATTTTTTTCATCAGGGATTTGTTCTTCTATATGTGAAAGGATTGAGTGCAATGATTGATTCAGGCGATACCGCATGGGTGCTTATCAGTGCCGCCCTGGTCTTTATCATGACCCCGGGCCTGGCATTCTTCTACGGCGGCATGGTCCGCAGTAAGAACGTGCTGACCACGATTATGCAGAGCTTTTTTATCGTAGCGATGATCTCAGTGGAGTGGGTTATCCTCGGCTATGCCATGACCTTCGGTACAGATATCAACGGTTTCATCGGTGCCCTCGATAAAATCGGCCTGGCTGGCGTTGGCATGAACGTCCTGGAAGGCGGTACGATTCCGGAGCTGGCTTTCGTGGCCTTCCAGTGCATGTTCGCCGTCATCACGCCGGCATTGATCACCGGTGCTTTCGCTGAGCGCATGAAGTTCGCCGGCTTCGCCCTGTTCATCCTGTTCTGGGCCATCCTCATCTACAACCCGATGGCTCACTGGGTCTGGGGCGGCGGCTTCCTCGCCCAGCTCGGCGCGCTCGACTTCGCAGGCGGCCTCGTCATTCACATCCTTTCTGGTGTGTCCGGCCTGACGCTTTGCATCCTGCTCGGCAAGCGCCGCGGCTATGGCAAGACGGCTATCCTGCCGCATAACGTGCCGATGATCGTCCTCGGTGCTACGCTGCTGTGGTTCGGCTGGTTCGGCTTCAATGCCGGCAGCGCCCTCGGTGCCAATGCCCTCGCTGCCAATGCCTTTGTTGTGACGCAGGCTGCTGCCGCAGCCGCAACGGTTTCCTGGGTTCTCGTTGAGTGGAAGATCAATGGCAAGCCGACCCTCATGGGCGCGGCTTCCGGCTGCATCGCCGGCCTCGTCGCCATTACGCCGGCTGCCGGCTTCGTTGCCCCGATGCCTGGCGTCATCATCGGCCTGCTGGCTGGTGTCATCTGCTACTTCGCTGTCTCCGTACTCAAAGTCAAGCTTGGTTACGATGATTCGCTCGATGCCTTTGGTATCCACGGTATTGGCGGTACCTGGGGCTCCATCGCTACGGGCCTCTGGGCCACGACGGCCATCAACCCGGACGGTGCCGACGGCCTCTTCTACGGCGATACGCATCTGCTCTTTGCACAGTGTGTCTCCGTGGTCGTAGCCTATGCACTGGGTATTATCGGCTCCTATATCCTCTATCAGATTGTCAACCATATCACGCCGATGCGTGCCGATGAGGCGGAGGAGATCTCCGGTCTCGATATCGTGGAGCATGGCGAGCGCGGCTATGCCCGTTCCGTGCTCACGGGCAGCCCTTATGAAGGAGTTTTGGACGCCTCTGGCGAAATGTTAGCTGATACCGTATTGCATGCCACGCCAGAGAAAGGTTGATGAGTATTATGGCGCTAACCAAGATTGAAATCATTACCCGCTCCAGCAAACTGGATGAGCTGAAGGACGCCCTGAACAGTATCGGCGTCCTCGGCATGACCGTGAGCCAGGTCTTTGGCTGCGGCTTGCAGAAAGGCCATCAGGAAGTCTACCGTGGCCGCACCTACGATATCAACCTCGTGCCGAAAATCAAGGTCGAGACCATCGTCTGCGATGTGCCGGTGGAGAAGGTGCTGGAGACGGCGCAGAAGGTGTTGCGCACGGGTCAGTTTGGTGATGGCAAGATCTTCGTCACGGAGCTCAAGGATGCGGTGCGTATCCGCACGGGCCAGCGCGGCGATGAAGCTATCCGCGACATTCCGGGTGAAGTTCCTGAACGCTGATATCCTCTCGTTTTCCCGAGACCTGTCTGCCCTGAGAAGGGCGGGCAGGCCTTTTGTGTTTGGTGTCATTGAACGCAGGAATTAGAATTGTAGAAAAATTTTCTTATCCGGCAGGGATTTTTTACCTGCGTAGCGAAACGTAAAAGAAGATGAAATTAGTGCATCGCTTATGGCATGTGCTTGTGGATAGAATGAGAGAAGCAGGTGAGCATTTGTGGAAAAAGTCAAAGTGATGATCGTTGATGATTCCAAAATCAGTCGCACAATGTTGAAGGGCAGTTTAGCGAAAACCAATTTTGAAGTGGTTGCCATGGCCAAGAACACAGCGGAGGCCGTTAAGCTCTATCAGGAGTTCAGCCCTGCCGTCGTGACGATGGATATGAATTTGCCGGACGCTGATGGTATTGAGTGCAGCCAGCGCATCCACGACATCGATCCCGAGGCCAAGATCGTGATGATCAGTGCGATGAAGGATGCCAGCCTCGTCGCGCGTGGCCGCGATGCAGGCATTTCGGCCTTTCTGCAGAAGCCGGTCAATACGAATGACCTTATTGACACCTTGATGATTCTCTGTCAAAATAGAGCAGGAAAAGTTGCCGTACTGCGTGAGTCCTATGCCAAGCCGTTCCAGCGTGCGTTGCAGCAGGGGCTCTTCAGCCTTGTGGGCGTGCACAGCGAGATTTCGCTGGAGCTGGAGGACCGCCGTTTCCTCGATGTGAGCGGTATTGCGGTCATCATCGGCCTCACGGGTTACCCTGTGGGTCGTGCCATCGTCTTCATGAGCAATGAGACGATGAAGAAGTTCTGCATGATTATGCTGGACAAGGACAGTCTCGACGACGTGACGGATGAGGAGGCCAGTGACTCCGTAGAGGAGGCGGCCAACATCATCGTGGGGCGCGGCGTATCCAATATCAATGATGTCTTCAAGGATAAGGAGATCCGCATCACGCCGCCGGGCACGATTTGCGGCACGGATATCCGTATTGCCAGCCCGAAATTAACGACTTTCCGCATCACGGCCAAGACGCGTATTGGTGATATCAACATGAATATTGGTTTTGCGGAAGGAGAATGATAGTATGGATGCAAAGTTAGTCAATCCTTTCGTTGATGCTTTTACCACGGTACTGCCGCAAATGGGTTTTCCGCAGCCGCAGCGTACGAATGTGTCGGTGCGTGATGGCCATGCCATTGGTCTTGGCGTCTCGGTTATCGTAGGCTTCACGAAGCAGCTGCGTGGCAATGTCGTCTACAATATGACAGAGGATACCGCGAAGTACATCGCTTCGACGATGATGATGGGCATGCCGGTGCCGGAGTTCGATGCGATGGCCCAGAGCGCCATCTCGGAGATGAGCAATATGCTCACGGCCAATGCGGCCACGAATCTCGCGGGCATGGGGCTGGAGGTCGATATCTCCACGCCGTCGCTCTCCATCGGCCAGGGGTTTCAGGTGAAGATCAGCGATGGGAAATATCTGACGGTGGAGATGGATATTGGCGGTCACGCCGTAGAAATCGATATTGCCGTAGAACAGAATTAAGCTTTTGCCTTGGGAATAGAGCAATAGCCAATGCCGGTGGGGGATCGGTGGCTTCTGTTCAGGGATATACAGGTTAGGGGAAGCTGGTGCGTGCATACACACTGGCTTTCTTTTGGGAGGTTTAGGCGTATGCAACTAAATAGCTTAAAAACGAAGTTTTTAGCTGGTTTCCTGCCTTTGTTTGTCGGTAGTTTTGCCGTTTTTTTCGCCATCAGCTACTATATGTCGAGCTCAGCCCTGTTCCGCGATGCGGATGAGCTATCGATGCAGATCGGCCAGACGGCAGCGGCAGACATCGAGAAGGAATTTCAGAAATCCGAGATGTATATCGAGGAACTGTCGTATAACCAGGCCATCATCGGCGGCGATCACGCACAGCGCCTGGCAGCACTTCGGCAGTTGCAGGAACGGTCTAACCATGCGTTTGCCATGGTGGCTTATATGGATCTGGATGGCCAGGCCTACAATGAAAAAGACAAGGCCATGGACCGCGCTTCGCGCGAGTATTTTAAATCCGTGAAAGCTACGGGCAAGCCGTTTATGACAGGACCGTCTGTTTCGGGATCGAACGGTAAGCTCATTACGATTATCTGCTATCCGGTCAAGGACGCGTCGGGGAAACTCGTTGGCATGGTTTATGGCACAAAGGAGCTCGATGCGATCTCCGATATCGTCGGCCAGATTAAGTATATGGAGACGGGGCGCGTCTTCATTGCCGATCAGAGCGGCATCACGATTGCCTATGCGCAGCTCCCCGACACCGTGGGCAAGATGGATCTGACGAAGACGCAGCAGGAAAACACGGTCATCGATCAGGCATTGGTCGATGGGTTCGGTCGTGCCCTGCAGGAGGATCGGCAGGTTCAATCGGACTACAAGACATCGCAGGGCGTTGACTCCGTGGCCGTGATGACGCCGATTCATCTGGCGAACCGTACGTGGGTAGCCGTATCGGTGGCACCGAAGGCAGAGGTTCGCGCCGACGCCAACCGGCTGGTCAAGGTCATGACGATTGTCGGCCTGATCATGATCATCGGCATTGCGGTTGCCATCTGGATCATTGCTAAAATTATGTGCGATCCTGTTGTGAGCCTGCGTGATGAGTGTAATTTGCTGGCGCAAGGGGATTTGCGGCACAGGGATACGGTCATTGAGCGCAACGATGAGCTTGGCGACCTGTCCCGGGGCTTTGCGGCCATGCGCGGTACGATCCGCAACCTGATCAAGGATATCGCGCAGCATTCGCAGAAGCTGTCGGCTTCGGCAGAGGAGCTGACGGCGGCAGCACATCAGACGGCTGAGGCATCGAACCAGACGGCGCAGACCATGGTCGAGATGTCCGAGGGCATCAATAACCAGTCCACGGTCGCGGATCAGGTCGATACGACGGCACAGGATATGGCGGCGGCGACGCAGGGCGCGGCGGATAATGCGAACGCACTCGTCGCCGTGACGAACATGACCGTAGAGAGCGTCCAGACGGGCCGGAATTCCATCCGTGATGTCGTCGACGCCATGGATAAGATCAGCGCGAGCACGGAGACGGTCAAGGCTGTCGTCGACAAGCTGGACAAGAACTCCGAGAAGATCGGCGAGATCGTCAATATGATCTCCGGCATCGCGGAGCAGACGAACCTGCTGGCACTCAATGCCGCGATCGAGGCGGCACGCGCCGGCGAGGCCGGCCGCGGCTTTGCCGTCGTGGCGGATGAGGTGCGCAAGCTGGCCGAGGAGAGCGCGAACTCGACGCATCAGATCGCCGAACTCGTGACGACGATCCAGACGGATATGCGCGATGCTGTTACGGCCAGCGAGGCCAGTGTCAGCAGCGTGCAGGACAGCCGTGACTCGGTCAAGCAGGCCGATGGCATATTCGAGTCCATCCGCGTGGCAGTCGAGGCACTGGCAGGCGGGATCCGCGAGGTCTCGGACCTCATGACGAAGATCGCCGCCAACAGCCAGAACATGCAGAAGGCCATGAGCAGCATCCGCGAGATCAGCGACCAGAATGCCAAGCACGCCCAGACGGTCTCGGCCACGACGGAAGAGCAGTCAGCCTCCGGCGAAGAAGTCGCCGCCTCCACGCGCACGCTGGCTGAGCAGGCAAGTGATCTGGCTGGCGAAGTAAAGAAATTCAAAGTATAAGTTGTTTTCCTACGGGGGAGGCATCGCCGTTTGGCGGTGCCTCTTTCTTATGGCTCCCCGGTAAAATTTCTATTGGCAAATATGGCGGGATTCGCTATAATATAGGACAGTATGATTTTTTTGCAGGAGGCGCTGATTTTGGCAGATATGCATCGTGTTATCGTGAAGGTCACGGGCTCTCAGCAGGGGCCGGATGGCAAGCGTGATACCATCGACATGAAGGCCCGGGGCAGGCATTACTATCGTAACGGCCTGCACTATGTGCTGTATGATGATGATAGCGTCGATGAGGAGCAGATGGCTTCGACCGTGCTGAAGATCGGCGCGGATCATTTGACGCTCCTGCGTCACGGTGTCGTGAACCAAAAGCAGGAATTCGCGCTGGATCACGAATGCCGCAGCCAGTACCAGACGCCCTTTGGCTCGCTGGAGCTGGCCTGCTACACGCATAAACTGAAGATTGACTATGGCACGGTGAGCGGCACGGTCGATGTGGGTTATGATCTCTCGGTCGAGGGAAGGCATCAGAGTGAAAACACCCTGCACATCGAGATAGCCAGTGCACCGGAGGATATCCATCGTCTGAATTAATATGGGAGGAAATGTTCTTGGAGATCAAAGAAATACTGGCAGCGGCAATCCGGTCGGCAGCGGAGAAGGCTGTGTCCGACGGCGTGTTCCCGGAGGGGGAGCTGCCGAAGGTTGAGTTATCGGTGCCGCCGCAGAAGGAGTTCGGTGATTTCGCCACGAACTTTGCCATGCAGTCGGCACGCGTGTTCCATCAGAATCCGCGCAAGATTGCTGAGGCGCTGTCCAACCGCATTCAGGGGGACTGGCTCGACCATACACAGATCGCAGGCCCCGGTTTTTTGAATTTCTACCTGAAGGGCGATGTGCTGTACGATACGTTTGCGCAGATCTTCCAGGCGGGGGAGCAGTTCGGCCAGCTGCCTGCCAAGGATGTGGCGAAAATCCAGGTGGAATATGTGAGCGCCAATCCGACGGGGCCGCTGCATGTCGGCCATGGCCGCGGCGCGGCAGCGGGCTCGGCGCTCGTGAACCTGCTGCGCGCGGCGGGCTACCCTGTTGAAGGCGAGTACTATATCAACGATGCCGGTAACCAGATGAATATCCTCGCGCAGTCGGTGAATGCGCGCTATCTGGAGCTGCTGGGGCAGGATGTCGAGTTCCCGGAGAATGGCTACCATGGCGAGGATATCAAAGTCACGGCGCAGCGTATCATCGACAAGGATGGCGACAAATACCTGAAGATGGATGAGCAGGAGCGCCTGGATATCTTCAAGGATCTCGCCTATCATGAGAAGCTCGCGATCCTCAAGGAAGACCTCGAGAAGTTCAATGTGACGTTCGACAACTGGTTCAGCGAGCGCACGCTGCATCCGGACGCGGTCAAAAAAGCCGTGAAGATCCTGCAGGATAACGGCAATATCTATGAGAAAGACGGCGCCCTTTGGCTGAAATCCACGGCCTATGGCGATGACAAGGATCGCGTGGTCATCCGCGATAACGGCGTGCCGACGTACCTCGCCGCGGATATCGCCTACCACCATAATAAGTACGAGCGCGGGTTCGGCCGTATCATCAATATCTGGGGCGCGGATCATCACGGCTACATCGCGCGCGTCAAGGCGGCGATGCAGGCACTCGGCCATGATCCGGAGAAACTCACGGTCCTGCTGCTGCAGATGGTGGCACTCTACCGCGATGGTGAGCTCGTCAAGATGTCGAAGCGTACGGGTCAGAGCGTGACGCTCAACGAGCTCATTGAGGAAGTCGGTACGGACGCAGCGCGCTATTTCTTCCTCATGCGTTCTCTCGACAGCCAGCTGGATTTTGACCTCGACCTTGCGAAAAAGAAGTCGAACGATAACCCGGTCTACTACATCCAGTACGCACATGCGCGGATTTGCAGTATCTTCCGCCAGGCCGACGAGGCGAGGCTGAAGCTCGGCGATAAGCCGCAGTTCGAGCGCCTCACGGAGGATGCTGAGATCGCGCTCATCAAGAAGATCGAGGAGTATCCGGAGGTCATCGAGCGGGCGGCACGCGACTACGCGCCGCAGCAGATCGCGCGTTACAGCTATGATCTCGCCGCCCTGTTCCACAGCTTCTACAACAAATGCCGTATCATGGGCGTAGACGAGGCGCTCGGTGAGGCGCGCCTGGCACTTGTCAAGGTGACGGCTCATGTCATCCGCCATTCCTTGGGAATTCTTGGGGTGTCGGCGCCTGAACATATGTGATTGCACTATATTTGTTTGAAGGGAGATCATTTCATGGATTTCGTCAACAGCTCGGAAGTCGATATTGCCTACTACATTCTGTCGCAGGCGGGCAAGACCATCTATTACAAAGATTTGGTGCTCGAGGTCATCGATAAGAAGCATAAGCCGGTGCAGAACTTATCGGCCGCCATTTCGGAAGTCTACACGCTGATTAACATGGACAGCCGTTTCCACTATGAGGGCGAAGGCAAATGGGGCCTCACGGAATGGAACCCGCCCGAGGTAAAGCGCACGCATGCCGGTGCACGCCGCAAGACCGTGAGCAAGGCTGCCGCCAAGGCCAGCAGCGACCGCAAGAAGAAACTGGAAAGTATACAAGAATAATTCCTCGGAATCACCTTTTTGAGTATTGACGTGAAAACCCGCAGAGGGTAGAATATTCTGCATGTGTGTGAGGGCGGCGTGAGGGCACGCTGCTGATAGAAACAGGAGGCAATTCCATGGCAAAGTATATTTTCGTTACCGGCGGTGTGGTTTCTTCCCTGGGCAAGGGCATTACGGCCGCTTCTCTCGGCCGTCTGCTTAAGAGCCGCGGCATCAAGGTGACGATCCAGAAGTTCGACCCGTACATCAATATCGATCCGGGCACGATGAGTCCTTATCAGCACGGTGAGGTATTCGTCACGGATGATGGTGCGGAGACGGACCTCGATCTCGGCCATTATGAGCGTTTCATCGATATCAACCTCACGAAGAACTCCAATATCACGACGGGCAAGGTCTATTCCTCGGTCATCGGCAAGGAGCGCCGCGGCGAGTACCTCGGCTCGACGGTACAGGTTATCCCGCATATCACGAACGAAATCAAGCAGAAGGTCTACGACGTGGCCAAGGCCGACGGCGCCGATGTCGTCATCACGGAGATTGGAGGCACGGTCGGCGATATCGAGAGCCAGCCGTTTCTCGAGGCCATCCGTCAGGTCAAAAAGGAAGTCGGCCCGCGCGATACGCTCTATATCCATGTCACGTTGCTGCCGTATATCTCGGCTGCCGGCGAGCTCAAGACGAAGCCGACGCAGCACAGCGTCAAGGAGCTGCGTGCCATCGGTATCCATCCGGATATCCTCGTCTGCCGCACGGAGAAGACGATCACGCAGGAAATGAAGAACAAGATTGCCATGTTCTGCGATGTGGAGCCTGAGGCCGTCATCGAGAATCGCACGGCTTCCACGATCTACGAGGTGCCTCTGATGATGCAGAAGGAGGGCCTCGATAAGATTGCACTGCAGAAGCTGAACATGGATTACGGCCCGGCCGACATGTCCGACTGGGAGAAGATGGTCTACAAGATCCAGCATCCGGCCAAGAAGGTCAAGGTCGCGGTGGTCGGTAAGTACGTCGAGCTGCCCGATGCCTATATCTCCGTGACGGAGGCTCTGCATCACGGCGGTATCGCCAACGACGCGCAGGTCAAGATTCACTGGGTCAATGCCGAGGAAATCGAGGATCCGGAGACGGATCTCGATGAGGTCTTCGTGGGCTGCAAGGGCATTCTCGTGCCGGGCGGCTTTGGCGACCGCGGCATAGAGGGCAAGATCAAGGCGATCCAGTACGCACGTGAGCACAAGCTGCCGTTCCTCGGCCTCTGCCTCGGCATGCAGTGTGCGGTCATCGAGTTCGCGCGCCACGTCTGCGGCATGACGGACGCGAACAGCTCGGAGTTCGATGAGGAGACGAAACATCCCGTCATCGACCTCATGGAGTCGCAGCAGGGCGTGGAGAACAAGGGGGGCACGATGCGCCTCGGCTCCTATCCCTGCAAGCTCGCGCTGGATACGCATTCCTATGCGGCCTATGGCACGACGGATATCGCCGAGCGCCATCGCCATCGCTACGAGTTCAACAACCAGTACCGTGAGGCCATGACCTCGAAGGGCCTCGTCATCGCAGGTACGCTGCCGGATGACAGTCTCGTCGAAATGATCGAGGTCAAGGATCATCCCTGGTTCGTGGGCACGCAGGCGCATCCGGAACTGAAATCCCGTCCGAACAATCCGCATCCGCTGTTCCGCGACTTCGTGAAGGCCGCCTTGCAGCAGCAGTAAATTGCATATTTTCCCGGAGAGGACCGTTGGTTGAGGCGGTCCTCTTTTTTATGCGTGTTTTAATCTGTAATTAGCAGGAATATAGCTTATAGCGGCGAAATAGGTCAATAGAAAATGTTCAAGAGAAACAGCGAAGGGAAGAGAAGAACGGAACAAAGGAAGGGGGGACGGTTATGCTGATCGATACGGTGTGTGCTGCGGCTTTTTACTGTCCGGCCTGCGGCAAGGTTCAGCTGCAGGATATCCGCCTGTTTGGCGGCAGCTCCGACCACAGCCTGCATTGTGACAACTGCGGCCATGAGCTCGCGCACTACGCCCTGCAGCCCAAGGGGCTCGTGCTCTATATGCCCTGCAGTGTCTGCGGCGGGACGACAGAGCAGCGTTTTTCCTGGCGACAGTTGCGGCACACCCGTTTTTTAAAGCTCTACTGTCAGCACGATCATTTCGAGTTAGGTTATCTCGGCAAATGGCAGGCGATTGCGGAGTTCCTGGATTTCAATGCCGCAGAGTACGATGCCCTTCATCCGGAGGAGGGCGAGCTGCAGCTCGCACGCCAGCAGCTCCTGCTCGCGGCCATGAACCGCCTGCATGACCTCGTCGCGGCGGGACAGTTGAGTTGTGCCTGCGGCAGCCACGCGCTGTCGGGGGGCATTTTAGGCGACAGCATCCTCCTGGAGTGCCAGAGCTGCGGCAGCAGCTGCAGCCTGCCCATGGCTTCGGCAGCGGATTTGCGTCAGCTCACGCCGAGCTGTTTGCGTCATGCCGCCTGGCAGCCTGGACCGTTGCTTGACGTACCGGGAAAATAGGAATAAGATAGATATGGTTTTACAACAGCAAAGACAAAGGGACTATCGGTGCCTGTATGCACCGACGGTCCCCTTTTGGCGTTTATCTTGCGCCTGAGACGATAGTTTGGAGAGAATTACATGGATTCATTATTTGCTGCGCTGCGACAGGATGGGCAGGTGCGTCAGCTGCAGTCGGTGCTGGCGGGTGAGCCGGCACAGACGCTGGCGTATGGCCTGGGCAGTGCTTTTAAGCATGCGGTGCTTGCGGCCAGCCTGCCCGCAGGCGAGCCCGTGGTGGTGCTTGTGCACGACCTGCCCGCGCTGAACAGCTGGCGCGAGAACCTGCAGAGCCTGCTGCCGGGCGTGCCGGTACTGGATCTGCCGGAGCTCGATGTGCTGGCCGTACAGGCCGCGGTGGGCAGCATGGACCGTGCGGCGCGCCGTATGGAGATTCTGGGACGTCTTGTGCGTCAGGAGCCCGTCGTCGTGCTTGCAACGGCGGATGCAGCCGTGCAGAAGGGCATGAGCCGTCAGGATTTCGAGCGCCTCTCCCTGACCGTGCGCACGGGCGATGTCCTGGAGCGCGGGCAACTGCTGCAGCGTCTCGTGCAGCTCGGCTATGAGTCGGCCGATGAGGTGGAGACAAAGGGACAGTTTAATGCACGCGGCGGCATCGTCGATATCTATCCCATCAACAGCGAGCATCCGGTGCGTCTTGAGTTCTTCGACGATGAGATCGACTCCCTGCGTGAATTCGACGTGGATACGAAGCGCTCCATTCGCAACATCGGCGACGCGGTCATCATGCCGCTGGCACGCACGGATGCGGCGGGCAAGCCGGAGGTATTCCTCAGCTACCTTGGCGAGCACGGCACCATCGTCTTCGATGAGCCCATTCGCCTGCGCGAGGCCATCCGCTCGGCGGTCAAGGAGAATCCGGAGCTCAAGGCGAAGACCTTTTCCTGGGACGATCTGCTGGCTGTGGCCGCAGGCCATCAGGTCGTCTACACGGCGCTGATGCTGCAGCAGATTCACGGCGCGGAGCCGGATACGACCGTGAGTTTCACGGCTACGAACATGACGCCGTTCCAGCGCCAGATGGATTTGCTGGAGAACGAGGCCGAGCGCTGGCTGGAGAACAAGCAGCGCGTGCTGCTGCTGCTCGGCACGAAGGAGAAGGCGGATCAGATGCGCGAGCTTATGGCCCGACACCATCTGCCGGCGCTCGTGCAGCCGGAGGGCACAGAGCTGCGTGATAACTGTCTTAACATCCAGCTGGGCAAGCTTAGCACGGGCTTCGAGATGGGCGCTGACCGTCTCGTCGTCGTGACGGAGCAGGATATCTTCGGCCATCAGAAGCGCCGCACGGCACCGCGCGCGCCGAAGGGCGAGCGTATCGCGCATTTCCGCGAGATCAAGCCGGGCGACTACGTCGTGCATGTCAACCACGGCATCGGCAAGTACCTCGGCGTGGTGACGCTCGACGTCGGCGGCATCCACAAGGACTATCTGCATATCAAGTACGGCGGCGACGACAAGCTCTACGTGCCCACGGATCAGGTGCAGCTGCTGCAGAAGTACATCGGCACGGAGGGCGAGGTACCACGCCTGCACCGCATGGGCAGCACGGAGTGGATCAAGGCAAAGGCGCGTGCGAAGAAGTCCGTCGAGGATATCGCGAAGAAGCTCATCGCCATCTACGCCAAGCGCAAGCAGGCCCGGGGCTACGCCTTCTCCCCCGACGACAGCTCACAGCGTGAGTTCGAGGATGCTTTCCCCTATCAGGAGACGGACGACCAGCTGCGTGCCATCGCGGAAATCAAGGCGGATATGGAAAAGGAAAAGCCCATGGATCGCCTGCTCTGCGGCGACGTGGGCTTTGGCAAGACGGAGGTCGCCATCCGCGCGGCCTACAAGGCGGCCATGGACGGCAAGCAGGTGGCCGTGCTCGTGCCGACGACCGTGCTCGCCATGCAGCATTACCAGACCTTCACGGCGCGCTTCCGCGACTTCCCGCCCAGGGTGGACGTGCTCTGCCGCTTCCGCACGGCAAAGGAGCAGAAGACAACGCTGGAGAACGTGGCGGCGGGCAAGGTCGATATCCTCATCGGCACGCACGCCATCCTCAACCAGCATCGCGTGAAGTTCAAGGAGCTCGGACTGCTCATCGTCGATGAGGAACAGCGTTTCGGCGTAAAGCAGAAGGACAAGATCCGCAGCCTCGCGGCGGGCATCGACGTGCTGACGCTCTCGGCTACGCCGATTCCGCGCACGCTGCATATGTCACTCGTCGGCGCGCGCGACATGAGCATCATCGAGACGCCGCCGGCCGAGCGCTTCCCCGTGCAGACCTACGTCGTGGAGAACAACGACGGCATCATGGCCAATGCAGTACGGCGTGAGATCAAGCGCGGCGGCCAGGTCTTCTTTATCTACAACCGCGTCGATACCATCGAGCGCATGTACGAGCATCTGCAGGCCATCGTGCCGGAAGCGCGCATCCGCGTGGCACACGGCCAGATGCCGGAGGAAGTGCTGGAGCGCGTGATGATGGATTTCTACGAGGGCAAGGCCGATGTTCTGCTCGCCACGTCCATCGTGGAGAATGGCCTCGATGTCGCCAACGCGAACACGATTATCGTCTATAACGCCGACCACTTCGGCCTTTCACAGCTCTATCAGATGCGCGGTCGCGTGGGCCGTTCCCATCACATGGCCTTTGCCTACTTCGTCTATCAGGCGGACAAGGTGCTCACAGAGACGGCGGAGAAGCGCCTGCAGGCCATGAAGGAGTTCGCGGAGCTTGGTGCGGGTTTTAAAATTGCCATGCGCGATCTCGAAATCCGCGGTGCGGGCAATCTGCTGGGCTCCCAGCAGCACGGTCACATCGCGAGCGTCGGCTTCGAGATGTACTGCAAGCTGCTGGAAGAGGCCGTGGAGAAACTGCAGAAAGGCGAACAGCCCGAGACGGAGGAGCGGCCGGATCCGCTCATCAACCTGCATGCCGAGGCCTATATTGACGGCGGCTATATCGACGACGCCATGCACAAGATCGAGATTTACCAGCGCATCGCCGCGATCCGCACGAATCAGGAAGTGCGCGAGCTCTTAGACGAGCTCATCGACCGCTTCGGCGAGCCGACGAAGCCCGTCATGCGCCTGTTGTCTATCGCCCGCATCAAGAACTATGCGCGCGATCTATGGCTGAGATCCGTCTCGGAGCAGCCGCAGGCACTCGATTTCTCGCTCTGTGAAGGGCACAAGCTGCCCGTGCAGGCACTCGTGCGTCTCGACAAGGTGTTCGGCCGCCGTATGCAGGCGCTCGGGGGCAAGGGCTACCGCTTTGCCATCGGCGCAAAGGAGAAAGAGAATATCACGAACTGTGCGACCTACATCCTCATGCTCATGGCGGGGGATGAGGAGGCGCTGGAGAAAGCCGGCCTGCACGGCGAGCAGCAGAAGGAGGCAGTATAATGGCAAAATTGACGGTGGTGGGCCTCGGCCCGGGGCGCGCAGGCCTCATCACCCGCGAAGCCTGGCAGTTGATGCAGGGAGCGGCACGGCTGATCCTGCGCACGAAAATTCATCCGACCGTGGCCGCGCTCGATGCGGCGGGGCTGGTCTATGAAACCTTTGACAGCTGGTACGAAAGCGCCGAGGACTTTGCGCAGCTCTATCAGTCCATCGCCGCAAAGCTGCTGCAGGAAGCGGAGCAGGGCGATATCGTCTATGCCGTGCCGGGCAGTCCGCTGGTGGCGGAACGCACCGTCGTGCTGCTGCGGGAGCTGGCACCGCAGCATCCGGAGGTTGAGCTCACGATTCTGCCGGGCATGAGCTTCGTCGAGGTCATGTACACGACGCTGGGCATCGACCCCGTCGAGGGCCTGACCATTCTCGATGCGGGCGATGCCCGGCTCCTGCCTGCTGCGCCGCCCCAGAGCCTGATCATCACGCAGATCTGGAACCGCGGCATTGCCTCGGATACGAAGCTCGCACTTATGGACCTCTACGGCGATGAGTACGAGGTTGTCTACGTGCATAATCTCGCGATGTCCGACGAGTCCCTGCGCCGTATTCCGCTTTACGAGCTCGATCGCCAACACGATATCGACTACCTGACGACGCTCTATGTGCCACGCAAAGGTTAAATTTAGTGCAAATTTGGCTTAATTCCGCCTTTTTGCGCGCTTTTTTTGTGAAAGACCTTGATTTTTACAGGGTTTTCTGCTAAATTTTGATAAGCAGGCAGTTGCCACCGCCCTCAGCGCATGGGAGCGGACTGCCGACAAAGATTTATCTTTTAAGGAGGCTACGGTTGTGAATAAAACTGAATTGGTAGCTAACGTGGCAGACAAGACTGGCACGACGAAGAGAGAGGCCGAGAAGGCTGTTAACGCTGTGTTCGCTGCTCTGCAGCAGGCAATGGTCGAGGGTGACAAGGTTCAGCTCATCGGCTTCGGCACGTTTGAGGTCAAAGAGCGCGCTGCCCGCACGGGCCGCAACCCGCGTTCCGGTGCAACGATCGAGATCCCGGCGTCCAAGAACCCTGTGTTCAAGGCTGGCAAGGCTCTGAAAGACGCTGTCAACGCCTAAGCTTTATTGGATACTGGAAAAAGGCCGGGCTTCCGCAGGACGGAAGCCCGGTTTTATACTGCCCTGTTTTCGGCAGGCAGGAGGAAAACGTGGCGAGGGGAGATGCACAGATGGCGGAAAAGGAAGCGTCGGAGGTCGTCCTGCTTTCTGGGGGGACCTCGGGCATCGGTCTGGCGGCGGCGCAGCTGCTGCTCGCGCGCGGCGCGCAGGTCATGCTCATGGGGAGAAGCGAAGAACGGGGGCGTAAGGCACTGGCAGAGTTGGACGCCGGTGAACGGGCGGCGTTCGTGGCGGGCGATGTGCGCCATCCGGCAGACTGCCGGCGGGCCGTCCGTGAGACGCTCGCGCATTTCGGCCGTCTTACGGGGCTCGTCTGCTCGGCGGGCATCTACGTCGAAGGCGCGCTCGAGGACCTGCGCCCCGAGGTGCTCGATACGGTGCTCGATATCAACGTCAAGGGTACGATGTACCTCTGTCAGGCGGCGCTGCCCGCACTGAGACAGGCAAAGGGCAGTATCGTCAACGTGGCCTCCGATGCGGGCGTGCACGGCAATTATTTCTGCACGGCCTATTGTGCGAGCAAAGGCGCCGTCATGCTCTTCACGCGTGCGCTGGCACTGGAAGTGGCGCATGAGGGCGTGCGCGTGAATGCCATCGCACCGGGTGACATCATGACGCCGCTCACGCGCGGTCAGCTGCAGGCATCACCGGATCCGGAGGCCGCGTTGCAGGAAATGGCTTCGGTCTATCCTTTGGGACGCATCGGTACGCCGGAGGAGGCAGCTGCTGTTATCGCTTTCCTGCTTTCGGCGCAGGCGGGCTTCGTTACGGGAGCTGTTTGGCGGATTGATGGTGGTCTCACGGCCTGAAATGTGATAAAATGATTGTTATGGATTACGTAAAGCGCCCGGGGAGGGTATGAATCTATGCAGGGAAAGCGTATCCTCATCCTGACGGCGTCGATTGGCTCGGGCCACATCAAGGCCGCCGAGGCCGTGGCCGCGGAGCTCCGCCGTCAGCAGCCCGACGTCGGGCTCACGATGATTGATTTCATGAGCCGGAAGATTTCCATTCTGCACTGGCTGATGAAAAAAATTTATCTCGTTATGCTGGCGCTGATCCCGAATATCTACGACCTCTGCTACAAGGCTTCTGGTGGTGCTTCGGGCGGCACGCTCGTGCAAAAGGCCTTTGCCTGCGTGATGCTGCCGGCCATGCGCCGACTGGTAAAAAAGTATCGGCCGGACGCCGTGGTCTGTACGCATCCTTTTCCCGAGGGCGCGGCGGCGCTCTGCAAGCGCTGGTGTGGGACGGACTTTCAGCTGTCCGTCGTGATGACAGACTACTCACTGCATCAGATCTGGCTGTACCGTGGCGTGGAGCAGTACTTCATGGCGCTGCCCACCATGGCCGAGGGCATGGTGGCACGCGGCTTTGAGCGCCAGCGGCTTTTCGTGACGGGGATTCCCGTGGCGTCGTCGCTCACGAGGCTGCCTGGCCAGCAGCGGGCGCGCGCGCAGCTGCAGCTACCGCTGGATCAGCCGGTTGTGTTGCTCATGGGCGGTGGCCTCGGGCTCGGAGGAATCGCGAGGACCTTGCAGGAGCTGGAACAGCTGCCGGGCAGGCTCACGTTGCTCGTAGTGGCGGGGCGCAACAAGCGCCTCTGTGCGCAGGCGCAGGAGCTGGCGGCTCGATCGGCGCACACGGTGCGCGTCTGGGGGTATACCGATGAGGCGCAGCTCCTGATGCGGGCAGCCGATCTCGTCATCACGAAGCCAGGGGCGCTCACGATGAGCGAGGCTTTCGTGCTGGGATTGCCGATGCTGCTTCACGACCCCATTCCCGGGCCGGAGACCGAGAACGCCATTTACGCGACGCGTCACGGGGCGGCCGTCTGGCTGCATCCCGGCGAGCGCATCGCCCCGGCGGTGCAGGAGCTCCTGGGACATGCACGCTCGCAGCAGATGCGCCGCAGCGCGCTCGCCTGTGCCCGGCCAGAGGCTGCAGAGGCTATTGCACGGCAAGTGCTGGCGGGAATGAAATTATAAATAAAAAATGTATTAACGAGCACTGCACAGCAGGAGTTTTCCGGTTGTGCGCGGAAATTATTATCCATGTTAGCGATGGGTTTGACGGTACTTATACCGTGCTGAGATGGTGAAGACGATGAGTGTGACGAAGTTAAAATCCGTATACCTCTGCCCGAAATGTGGCGGGATTTTGCGTTACGAGGAAGGCGGCGCTGTATCGGTACGCGAGGGGCGTGTCGATATGTCGACGACGCTGCCCAAATATATCTGCGATAACTGCGGCATTTATTATCAGGAGCTATTGCGTTCCGGTTTCTTTGATGAGTTCCCCCTGCCAAGAGAAGAACGGGAAGAGAAAAAGCCCCAGCATAAATTGTTGCGCACGGGCGATATCGAGCCGATGGAACTGCACAAGGATGCCAACGGCCAATGTGTCTGCCCGCGTTGCGGCGAGATGATGGACTTTGTCGAGGGGCAGCCGGTGCGCATCGTGGATGGCAAGCCGGATATGGAGAATGTCAAGGATCATTTCCGCTGCCCGCATTGCGATTCCGTCTATCGGCGCATCGCGACGACGGACTATTTCCAGTGGTCGGAGAAATGAAGCAGGTTATTTGAGCCAGAACAGGAGGGGACAAGCGGATGCAAGAAACGCGAAGACAGAGACGCGTCCATAAAGGACGGCTCAACTGGTTCAGCGTGCTCCTGTTGCTCATTATCATCTATTTCTCCAGTATTTTCATTTCGCAGCAGACGCACCTGCATCAGCTGGCTGAGGATCAGGTGGCGGCCGAGGCGAGACTGGCTGCGGCCAAGGCCGAAAATGAGCAGTTGCGGCAGGAAAAGGAGAATCTGGGTAAGCTCGATTATATCGAGAAACTCGCGCGCGAGGAGCTGGGCATGACGCGCCGCGATGAGCTGCCCTACAGTGCGGGCGGCAGCGCCGCGAAGTAAATGTGTATACCTTGACACCCCTGACAGGGCGAGGGTATAATAGGGCGTGTATTGACAAGCAGGCGTTAAGGAGGAAGTATTAATTTGTCCATTGAAGTTGGCAGTGTTGTGGAAGGCACGGTCACGGGCATCACGAATTTCGGTGCCTTTGTCGAGCTGCCCGAGGGTAAGACGGGACTCATCCACATCTCAGAGGTTGCAGACGAATATGTCAGGGATGTGCATGATTTCCTGCAGGAGGACCAGAAAGTTCAGGTCAAGGTCCTGAGCATCGATGCGAAGGGCAAGATTGGCCTCTCCATTAAGGCACTGCAGACGAAAACGGCTGAGGACGGGCCGGCTGGCGGGCACGGCGGCTTTCATGGGCCGCGTGCAGCGCGTGGCGGACGGGATTTCCATCGCGGCGGCCGTCCGACGAATGCGGCTTTTGAGGACAAATTATCGCGTTTCCTCAAGGACAGCGATGCCCGCCTGACGGATTTGCGTCGCAAGACGGACTCCAAGCGCGGTGGCCGCGGTTCGCGGCGTGGCTGAGCATAACAGTATCATTTTGAGCACTCGTTGAGAGTGCTTTTTCTATTTGGGCCGGACTTCTGCCGGAGAAGGTGATTTTATGGGCATGGCTGGTTTTGTACAGCAGGTGGCGAAATTCGCGCAGCGCGAGGGTTTGCTCCGGGAAGGCATGGGCATCGTCGTGGCCTGCTCGGGAGGGCCCGATTCGCTGGCGCTGGCCGAGGTGCTGCACGTACTTACACCGCGCTACAGGCTGCGGCTCTGCGTGGCGCATTTCGAGCACGGCATCCGCGGTGCGGCTTCCCTCGCCGATGCGCAGTTTGTCAGGGATTACTGTGCACAGCGCCAGCTGCCATGCATCGTCGGGTCGGCCAATGTCCCGCGTAAGGCGGAGCAGGCCGGGCAGTCGCTGGAGACGATGGGGCGGGAGCTGCGCTACGCCTTCCTGGAGCGGGTGCGCGAGGAGAAGGGACTCGATGTCATTGCGACGGCACATCATGCGGACGATCAGGCGGAGACCGTGCTCATGCACCTCTTGCGCGGTGCGGGACTCACGGGGCTCGCGGGTATCCGCCCCCGGCGCGGTCATATCATCCGGCCTTTTCTCGGCGTGACCAAGGCGCAGATCCGCGCCTATCTCGCTACGCGCGGCCTCGAGCCGCGTGAGGATGCGACGAATGAGATGCCGGATTGCCTGCGCAACCGCGTGCGGCTGGAACTGCTGCCACTCCTGCGTGCACAGTACAATCCGCGCATCACGCAGGCCCTGGGCCAGCTGGCTGTGCTGGCTGCCGACGCGCAGGAGAGCATGGCGGCCGATTTGCCGCCCGCGCAGTTGCCGCTGGCACGCGACATGCTGCTCAATCTGTCCGCTGCCCGTCAGCGCCTGCTCATCAGGGCTTGTTGGCGCGAGGCCACGGGACTTTTGACCGACCTGCCCTTTTCCGCCGTGGAACGGGTGCGGCAGATGATGCTGCAGGGAGCGGGCAGTCAGGAACAGCTGCCTCATCACTGGCTGGCCGTCCTGCGCCGGGGGCAGCTTACCCTGCAAAAAATGACTGCAGGAGCGACAGAGCATTGACAGAGCATTGACAGAGTTTGCCGAATCGATTAAGCTATAAGATAACCGATAATTTAAACTGGGGATAAGACTATGCCCCGGTACCGCCCGGAGAGGTAATTTTGCCAGCCTTCCGGAAATAAGAAAAGAGAGGCATCACCATGGTAAGTCAGGATATGAATCAGGACATCGAGAAAGTTGTCTATACCCAGGAACAGCTGCAGGCGCGCATCGCGGAGATGGGGGCGCAGATCACGGAGGACTATAAGGATTGCAAGGAAGAAATCTTCTGCGTCGGTATCCTGAAGGGTGCGGTGATGTTCTACACGGATCTGCTGCGCCAGATCAAGTTGCCGGTCAACTTTGATTTCATGATTGCCTCCAGCTATGGCAACGGCACCTCGACGAGCGGCGAGGTGAAGATCCTCAAGGATCTCGATTACGATATCGAGAACAAGCATCTGCTCGTCATCGAGGATATCATTGACTCGGGCACGACAATGTGCTACCTGAAGAAATACTTTGCGGCGCGCAAGCCGAAATCCGTGAAGCTCGCGGCCCTGCTCTCCAAGCCGTCCCGCCGTACAGCTGACGTGGATATCGACTACTGCGGCTACATCGTGCCGGATGAGTTCCTTGTCGGCTATGGCCTCGACTATGCGGAGAAATACCGCAACCTGCCTTACATCGGTGTGCTGAAGCCGGAAGTCTACCAGAACGACTAAAGAACACCTCAGGCCGTAAGGAGGTTTAAGGATTGAACAAGTTTCTGCGTAATGTAGGTTTTTATCTGCTGATCATTCTCGTGGCGATTTCTTTGATCGATTATTTCTCTACGAAGAATACCACGAAGAATGAAATCGAGTATTCGAACTTCCTGCAGCAGGTGGATGAAGGACAGGTCAGCCGCGTCGTCATCATCCAGAACAATATTCGTGGCACGTTGCAGGACGGAACGGAGTTCACGACGGTTACGCCGGATGCCCCGAACAATGACCCGGGGCTCTATCAGCGCCTGACAAACAAGAACGTCGAAATTGCGGCGGAGAATCCACCGGAGCCGCCCTGGTGGTCGACGATGTTCTCGACCATCGTGCCCATCGTGCTGCTCATCGGCGTCTGGTACTTCATCATGCAGCAGACCCAGGGGGGCGGCGGCCGCGTGATGTCGTTCGGCAAGAGCCGGGCACGCATGAGCGGTGCGGATAAGATCAAGGTCAACTTCAAGGATGTTGCTGGCGCCGATGAGGCCAAGCAGGAGCTCGAGGAGGTCGTCGAGTTCCTCAAGCACCCGAAGAAGTACAATGACCTCGGTGCCCGCATCCCGAAGGGCGTGCTGCTCTTCGGCCCTCCGGGTACTGGTAAAACTTTGCTTGCACGTGCCGTGGCCGGTGAGTCCGGCGTGCCATTCTTCTCGATTTCCGGTTCGGACTTCGTGGAGATGTTCGTCGGTGTCGGTGCTTCGCGTGTGCGAGACCTCTTCAACCAGGCCAAGAAAAATGCGCCCTGCATCGTCTTCATCGATGAGATCGACGCCGTGGGCCGCCAGCGCGGCGCGGGTGTCGGCGGCGGCCACGACGAGCGCGAGCAGACGCTGAACCAGCTGCTCGTCGAGATGGATGGTTTCGCGGCCAACGAGGGCATCATTATCATGGCGGCGACGAACCGCCCCGATATCCTCGATCCCGCGCTCATGCGTCCGGGCCGCTTCGATCGCCAGATTGTCGTCGATAAGCCGGATGTACGTGGCCGCCTGGCCATCCTCAAGGTGCACTGCAAGGGCAAGCCGGTGGATAAGGACGTCGACCTCGATATCCTCGCCCGCCGCACGCCGGGCTTCACGGGTGCCGACCTCAGCAACCTCGTCAACGAGGCGGCGCTGCTCTCGGCGCGCCGTGACAAGAAGACCATCGGCATGCAGGAGATGGAGGAAGCCATCGAGCGCGTCATGGCAGGTCCGGAGCGCAAGTCGCACGTGATGAGTGATGAAGAGAAGAAACTTACGGCCTACCACGAGGGCGGCCATACGCTCGTCGGCATGCTGCTGAAGCACGCCGATCCCGTGCACAAGGTCACGATTATTCCGCGCGGCCGTGCGGGCGGCTACACACTCATGCTACCGAAGGAAGATCGTTCCTACGCTACGCGCACGGAACTCATGGATCGCCTGAAGGTTGCTATGGGTGGCCGCGTGGCCGAGGAAATTGTGCTGAAGGAAATCAGCACGGGCGCTTCGGCCGATATCCAGTCGGCTTCGCGCATCGCGCGCAGCATGGTCATGCAATACGGCATGAGCGAGCTCTTAGGCCCGATTTCCTACGGCGAGAGCCCGAATCATCAGGTGTTCCTCGGCCGGGACTTCAACCACCAGCGCAATTACTCCGAGGAGGTCGCCTGCGACATCGACAAGGAAGTGCGCCGCTACATGGATGAGGCGTACGAAGCTTGTCGCAAGATCATCAACGACAACCGTGACAAGTTGGAGCTCATCGCGCAGGCGCTGCTCGAGTACGAGACGCTGAATGCGAAGCAGCTGGAAGAGCTCATGGAGAAAGGTCATCTCTCCGAGCCGTCACTGCCTGATGAGGAGCATAAGGACGACGATGACACGGGCAAACCGGGCGTGACGCCGCTCACGCTGCAGGAGCCTGCTGCCACACCGGAGACGGCGACGCAGCCCGCGCATGATGATACGCCGACGGGCAAGGATGCTGATGATGATAAAGATGCGGAAGAGGAACCGGAGGATGACGGCAAGCATACGCCGGAACCGAAGTTCAACCTCACGCATTTCGATGACCATAAGTAATTTGCATGTATTCTGGACTGCCTGCGGGCAGTCCTTTTTGTTGCGTGCAGATTGTGTTATAATGTTGATTCGTAAGGTTGACAATGATTGTTATTGATACATAAGGGAGGTCATGGCTTTGCGGGCTGATATCCTGGCGCTGTTGCGCTCGATGGGAGAGGGCTACGTGTCCGGCGAGGAGATTGCGAGTCGGCTTGGCATTTCGCGTACGGCCGTCTGGAAACATATACAGGAACTGCGTGAAGCAGGCTATGAAATTGAGAGCCGCAGCCGCAACGGCTATCGGCTGATGGGCAGCCCGGATCGTTTGCTGCCCGCTGAGATCGAACGGCATCTGCAGACGGAGATTCTGGGGCGGCATATCGTCTATAGCGAGTCGACGCAATCGACGAACGAGGATGCGAAGAAGCTGGCTGCCGCAGGGGCGGCGGATGGCACGGTTGTCGTCACGGAGTTTCAGGGCGATGGACACGGGCGCCTTGCGCGCGGCTGGTTCTCGCCCTACGGCAAGGGGGCGCTGTTCTCCGTTATCCTGCGGCCGCAGTTCGCGTTGCCCCAGGAAGCACCGAAGTTCACGTTGCTGGCTGCTGTCGCTGTGGTCAAGGCCATGAAGTCCTGCGGCGTCGAGGCGGGTATCAAGTGGCCGAATGATGTGCTTATCGACGGCAAAAAGAGTACGGGCATCCTCACGGAAATGAGTGCGGCCATGGAGTGCATCAACTACATCGTCATCGGCATCGGTGTCAACGTGAATACGGATGCGGCGGATTTCCCTGAGGAGGTAAGGAAGAAAGCAACCTCCATGAAGCTCGCGGCGGGACATTCGATCGATCGCGCGCGTTTCGTTGGCGAGCTGCTGAATATTCTGGAGCGATTGCTGCATCAGGCCCAGCGCGAGGGCTTTGCACCCATTCTCGATGCTTGGCGTCGCGACAGCATCACGCTGGGGCAGGACGTGCGCGTCATCGGCATGAACGAGGCCGTGGACGCGACCTTCGAGGGGCGAGCCGTCGATATCGATGCCTACGGCGCGCTGCTCGTGGACACGCCCCAGGGGCAGCGCCGCGTGCTGGCCGGTGATGTGTCCATCCGCCCGCAGGAAAAGGCTTGAGCAGGAGGAAAACCTTTGTTACTTGTACTAGATATCGGCAACAGCAATATCGTGCTGGGCACTTATGAGGGCAAGCAGCTCGTGCGTCATTGGCGCATCTCCACGGATCGCCAGAAGACGGGCGACGAGTACGGCATGCTGATGAACAACCTCTTTACCTATCAGGGTATCAGCATGCAGGACATCCACGCCATCATCATTTCCTCCGTGGTGCCGCCGCTCGTCGTGCCCATGGTCAAGATGTGCGAGCGCTACTTCCATATCCATCCGCTTGTGGTGGGGCCGGGTATCCGCACAGGCATCCGCCTGCACTACGAGAATCCCCGTGCCATCGGTGCCGATCGCATCGTGAACGTCGTGGGTGCCTACGAGCAATACGGCGGCTCGCTCATCGTCATCGACATCGGTACGGCCACGACCTTCGATGTCGTGGGTGAGGACGGCGACTTCCTCGGCGGCGTGATCGCGCCGGGCATCGGCACGAGCGCTGATGCGATGTTCCAAAGTGCAGCACAGCTGCCGCGCATTGAGCTCGTGCCGCCGAAGCAGGTCATCTGCCGTGGCACGATCCAGGGCATGCAGGCGGGGATCATCTTCGGCTTTGTGGGGCAGATCGACGCCATCGTACGCCGCATCAAGGCGGAATACGGCAAGCCCATGCAGGTCATCGCGACGGGTGGCCTCGCGCGCATGATCGCGCGGGAGTCCGAGACCATCGATAAGGTGGATCACTTCCTCACGCTGACGGGCCTGCGCGCCGTCTACGAGCGCAACGAGGACAAGCATCACGAAAGGAATCCGAAAGCATGAGCATGCAGCTGGGAAAATTCCACTTCGATGCCCCTGTATTTCTTGCGCCAATGGCCGGCGTTACGGACGTCTCCTACCGCATCATCGCGCACGACATGGGCTGCCCGCTCTGCTACGCCGAAATGGTGAGCTGTACGGGTATCCATTTCCACAACCAGCACACGCTGGCCATGCTGCAGTCGCGGCCGGAGGAAAGGCCGCTGGTCATGCAGCTCTTCGCGGGCGACCCGGCCCTGGCGGCTGAGGCCGCGCAGTACGTGGAAGAACTGGGTACGGCAGATATCCTCGACTTCAATATGGGCTGTCCGGCGCCGAAAATCGTAAAAAATGGTGAGGGGTCGGCACTTATGCGCGAGCCGGAGAAGGCCTTCGCGATTCTCAGCGCCATGCGCAAGGCCGTGAAGATGCCCTTTACGGTGAAGATGCGCATCGGATGGGATGCGGCGCATATCAACGTCGTGGAAGTCGCGAAGCTGGCCGAGGCGGCGGGTGTCGAGGCCATTACGGTGCACGGACGTACGCGCGAGCAATTCTACATGGGCCATGCGGACTGGCAGAAAATTGCCGAGGTGAAGCAGGCCGTGAAGATTCCGGTCATTGCCAACGGCGACGTGCGTACCTATGATGACCTCGACGCGATTTTCCGCGAGACAGGCGCGGACGGCGTGATGATCGGCCGCGCGGCGCAGGGTAATCCCTGGCTTTTCCACCAGTTCACGCACTACCTGCGCACGGGTGAGAAGCTGCCGGGGCCGACGCTTGCCGAGCGGGCGGCCGTCATGCGCCGCCACCTCGACCTGTTGCTTGCTGATAAGGGAGACTACGTGGGCATCCGCGAGATGCGCAAGCACGCCGCCTGGTACACGCGTGGCATCACGCATGGCGCCCTGCTGCGCGACCGTTTCAACCGTGCGGAGACGCGGGAGGAATTCCTCGAGATTCTTGAGCAGATGTTGGAGGAAAGCCATTAAGTGTTGAGAACCGGTGCCGTCAGGCAGCCGTTCATGAATACAAGAAAGGATCTATCATTATGGCAGAAGAAGAAAAGAAAGTTCCGGTCTGGAATCAGTACAGCGAAGAGGAAAAACAGGCACTCGAGGCGCTCTGCACGGGCTACAGGAAGTTCCTGAGCACGTGCAAGACGGAGCGCGAGAGCGTCCGGGAGGCCGTGAAGCAGGCTGAGGCGGCGGGCTACCGCAATCTCGCAGACGTCGTGGCTGCAGGGGAGAAGCTGCAGCCGGGCGATAAAGTCTACGCGGTGAATATGAAGAAGGCGCTGGCGCTCTTCAATATCGGCGACGAGCCACTCGCCCAGGGCATGAACATCCTCGGGGCGCATATTGATACCTGCCGCCTCGATGTCAAGCAGAACCCGCTCTATGAGGACGGCAGCCTCGCCTACCTCGATACGCATTATTACGGCGGCATCAAGAAGTACCAGTGGGTTACGTTGCCGCTGGCGATGCACGGCGTCGTGGCGAAGAAGGACGGCAGCGTCGTGGAGGTTTGCATTGGCGAGGAGCCGGGCGACCCCGTATTCTGCGTGACGGACCTTTTGATTCATCTTTCGCAGGAGCAGATGAAAAAGACGGGTGCCAAAGTCGTCGAGGGTGAGAACCTCGACGTGCTCGTGGGCAACTATCCGCTCAAGGGCAAGGATAAGAATGCTGTCAAGGCGGGCGTGCTCCAGCTGCTCAAGGCTCAATACGGTATCGAAGAAGACGACTTCCTCTCGGCTGAGCTCGTGCTCGTGCCGGCGGGCCAGGCGCGCGACCTCGGCTTTGACCGCAGCATGATTCTCGCCTATGGCCAGGATGACCGCGTCTGCGCTTACACGAGCCTCGTGGCCATGCTGGAGACGGGCCATATGCGCCGCACGGCCTGCTGCCTGCTCGTCGATAAAGAGGAAATCGGCAGCGTCGGTGCCACGGGCATGCAGTCGCATTTCTTCGAGAACACCTGCGCGGAGCTGCTGCAGGCCTGTGGTGAGTATCACGACATTGACCTGCGCCGCATGCTCGCGAACTGCAAGATGCTCTCCTCGGATGTCTCCAGTGCCTACGATGCGCTCTATGCCAGCGCTTACGACAAGAAGAACGTGGCCTATCTCGGCCGCGGCATGGTATTCAACAAGTTCACGGGGGCGCGCGGCAAGTCGGGCTCGAACGATGCCAATGCGGAGTACCTGGCGGAGATTCGCCGCATCCTGGACAAGCATCATGTGCATTTCCAGCTGGCAGAGCTCGGCAAGGTAGACCTCGGTGGCGGCGGCACGATTGCCTACATCATGAGCCTCTACGGCATGCAGGTCATCGACAGCGGTGTGGGCGTGCTGAGCATGCATGCGCCCTGGGAAGCCACGAGCAAGATCGACGTCTACGAGACGAAGAAAGGCTATACGGCTTTCCTGCTGGAGGCCTGAGCCTATCCCTGAAATACGCACCACTCCGGCGTGAAGCCGGAGTGGTTTTTTGTATGGCCGTATACTTTGTTACAGGCAGGATTTTCCTTATCAATATAGAAGGGTAGGTAAGAGAGAAAAGGAATCGTACCCAAACGGCCGCGGGGGTGAAAGATGATGTTTTATCCAATGGGGCGCTATAACCTGAACTTCGATATCAGTGCGATGGCCGTGCTGCTCGTGCTGCTCTTTTTTCAGGTGTATCTGAGCATGAACCGGCGGCACAGCGACAAGGCATTCATGGCGTTGGTCGTCGTGATGTTTTTTGCCTGCTTCTTCGATCTATGGGCGGTGGTCATGCGCAATGCCCCCTCGCTTTTCCCATACAACGTGGCTGTGACCTGCCATATCTGCCGTGAGGCAACGCATGCGCTGATTTTCCCTTCGCTTTACGTTTTTGCCGCTTATTACAGCAAGCGCGACCAACATTTTTCCGGCTTGGAGAATGTCCTGATTGTTATTCCATTTGTGCTCTACCTCACCGTACTGATCGTGCCGGGTCTGAGGAATCAGTTCTATCATCTGGGGACGGATGGGTCATACTGGCGCAAACCCTTGTATGTGCTGAGTATCGGTTTTGCCCTATGGTATGTGGTATTGTCCTTGCAGTGTATTTTCAGGCGGCGTCGGACGATGGGCGTCAACCTGTATTGGCTGGCCGCGCTGCTGCTTGGCTATGTCTGTGTGCTCGGCATGGATCTGTACTGGACTTATTTGAAGGCGTCCGATTTCATGGGTGTCATGCTGCTGCTCGTGGCGGCCTTTGTCCTCAACCGTGCCGATACCGTGCGCTGGCGGGTCATCGGCATCTACGATGCGCTGTCTACCATCAAGAACCGCAGCGGCCTGCGCTCCGATGCCCATGAGGTCAGTGGCAAGCCGATGTCCGTGGCCATCATGGATATCGACAAGTTCAAGCACTTTAACGATACCTATGTCCACCAGCGTGGTGATGAGGTCATTCGCCATTGCGGCCACGTTTTGCAACGGGTTTTCCCGGATACCTGCTACCGTTACGGCGGTGATGAGTTCGTCGTGCTCACGAAACTCAGGGGGCAGGAATTCGTGTCAAAACTTGAGCAGCTGCGAAGTGAGGTGGCTGCGGGCAAGCTGCATGGCGTCAAGGATCCTGTATTCCTGACCATCGGCTATTGCTTTGGTGCGCCGGGGAACATCGATGAGGTACTCACCCTGCTGGAGCAGGCCGATGAGAATCTTTACCGCGGCAAGCACAACGATAAGGTAAAGATCGTCGGCCCGGATACCGTTATTGACGAGCAGAAATAACCGGGAGAAATAGAAACACCCGTCTGGCAATTTGCCGGGCGGGTGTTTTGCTAAAAAAACAGCTGCCTAAGCAGCTGTGAAAGGGAGTCATAGGGGGATTTAGTCGGCGATGACAGTCTCGAGGGCGACTTTCATCATATCCTGGAACGTCGTCTGGCGCTCCTCAGCCGTGCAGGCCTCACCCGTCAGCAGATGGTCGCTGACCGTGAAGATGCCCAGTGCCTGTACGTTCGCCTCAGCGGCCAGCGTGTAGAGGGCAGCCGTCTCCATCTCGACGGCGAGGATGCCGTAGCGGCGCAGGCGGTCGTTATCCACATCGTCGTCGTAGAAGCGGTCAGCGGAGAAGACGTTGCCGACCGTCACGGGCTTATTCAGTTCGCGGGCCTTGGCAACGGCCGTCTCCAGCAGATGATAGTCGGCCAGCGGTGCGTAGTTGATGACCGGGCCGAAGATGCTCCGCATGATGGAGGAGTCCGTCGTCGCGCCCTGGGCGATGAGCACGTCGCGCAGATGCACGTTCTTGTGCATGCCGCCGCAGGTGCCGATGCGGATCAGTTTCTTGCAGCCGAACTCATGGATGAGCTCGTGGACGTAGATGGAGATGGACGGAATGCCCATGCCCGTGCCCTGGACGGAGACGGGGACGCCTTTGTACGTGCCCGTGTAGCCAAGGATGTTGCGTACGCTCGTGTAGAGCTTCGGGTTCTCCAGGAAGTTCTCAGCGACGAATTTTGCGCGCAGCGGATCGCCCGGCAGGAGAATGCGCTCGGCGATATCGCCTTTTTCTGCCCCAATATGCGGAGTTGCCATGTGTAAAGTCCTTCTTTCAAATTATTCATCTAAAAACTCAAACGGTATAATCCTATTATAAACGATAGCAAACGCGCAGGGAAGGGCAGGTGTCCCATCTGCGGCAGAAAGTAGTAAAAAAACAGATGATACCTATCTAAGGTCCCAGAGTAAGAGGAAAATTTAGTACCTGATTTGACATGTCTGTCCCAAATGTGATATAATCAATTTTGTTGATATAAGTCGTCAGGACAATCGCGGCTGCCCTTTGGGGCAGATGAGGAAAGTCCGGGCTCCATAGGGCAGTGTGCTGGATAACGTCCAGCGAGGGCAACCTTAGGGAAAGTGCCATAGAGATTTAGACCGCCCGGCTCGTCCGGGTAAGGGTGGAAAGGTGCGGTAAGAGCGCACCAGCAGTCAGGTGACTGGCTGGCTCGGTAAACCCCACACGGAGCAAGACCAAATAGGGAAGGGATGATGCGGCCCGCGGACCTTCCGGGTTGTGTCGCTTGAGCCGGCAGGCAACTGCCGTGCCTAGATAAATGATTGTCGCCGCCTTCGGGCGGAACAGAACTCGGCTTATTGATTGCTTATATCGACTCACTTTGTTATGAAAACAGGCTGCCCCGACGCAGCCTGTTTTCATAAGCCAAAGCAATCTGAAAACAAGCTGAAAGCGGTCGCAGGAAGCCGCAACAAGCAGTTTGCTAGAGGATGCTTTGCGCATATACACCATACGTTTGGGCTTATACAGTACAGCCGAATCCAGCCCAGGAGCGGGGGAACCAAAGTTTTGGGGTGAACGCTTTCCTTATCTGTGCAGATGGCAAGAGTCACGGCGGATGAAATTGGCGAGGGTGGTCTTCTCTACCCTAACCCGGCAGCTAACCTCGTAGGCGCATCGAGAGAGGAGTGGCTTTTTGAGTAAAGCAATTCGAGTAATCACAATTTCCGCAATCCTTATGTGCTGGTTCACGGTGGTGGCAGCAGCGGCTGCTTTCCGCGCAGGCGATCAGGGTACGGACGTGGCAGAGATTCAGAAACAACTGCAGAGTTTAGGCTATGATGTAGCAGCTGATGGCGATTATGGCCCGGCTACTACGGAGGCGGTCAAGGCGTTCCAATCCACCAAAGGTTTGGAGGCCGATGGCCTGGTTGGCGCTTCGACTTATAGCGCGCTGCTGGGCAAGTCCATGCCGGTCGTTACGCACAGCATGAACGCGATGTCCCGCACGGTTGTTTCCGATGCTATGAGCTACATGGGTGTGCCCTACGTCTTCGGTGGCAACACGCCGAGCAGCGGCTTTGACTGCTCCGGCTATGTCCGCTATGTCTTCGCCAATGCCGGCATCTACCTGCCGCGTACGGCAGATGTGCAGTATAACTGTGGCTATGCTGTATCGACGAGTGAGCTGGCCCCCGGCGACCTGGTCTTCTTCGAGACCTACTGCCCGGGTCCTTCGCACGTCGGTATTTACGTGGGTGATGGTAACTTCATCCACGCTTCGTCCAGCCGTGGCGTGACGATTTCGTCACTGTCGAGCTCTTATTACTCGGCACACTATCTGGGCGCTCGTCGGGTTATGTAAAGCTGAGTTTGATTTTGGGAGCTGCAGAGCTCCCTCTTTTTGTAGGTAAAATGCGGAGCCGGCACCTTAGTGGCTTCGGGGAGGCATAAAATGGGAGATTTATATCTTTGGCTGCTCATCGCCATGATGGTGGCATATGCTTTTTGGGACGAATTGTTCACGGAGTGAGAAATATCTGTATTTTATCCATTCCCCTGGCAGGAGTTTTGCCAGCCAGCGCGAATATAATAAGTGAAAACGCAGATAGCTGAGAGCTTTGGGGCTGGCAGCAGAGATAAAGGAGTGTTGGATATGGCAAAGGTAAGAATCGTTAACATGATGTTCTACGGCTTCCACGGCATCTATGAGTATGAGCGTGAGCAGGGCCAGAAATTCTTCATTGATGTGGAAGTGGAGACCAAGGACGATACCGTGGCCGATAGCGATGAGCTGAAAGACGGCGTTGATACGGCAGCTATCTATGACCTGGTCAAGGATGTTGTGGAGAACAAGCGTTACAACATGCTGGAGGCTCTTTCTGCGCATATCGGCGACAAGCTGCTGGCGAAATATCCGCACTTCAAGTCGGTCAAGGCGAGAATCCGCAAGCCGTCCGTGCCTATTTCCGGCCCGATCGATTACGTCGAGGCTGAGGCCGTACGTTATCAGAAATAAGTTTGTACCTGGATCAGGTCATCGGCTGGCAACGGCAGATGGCCTGATTTTTTGCGTATGACGGCGGGGAAAAAGCAAAATAGTTGCATTATCAGAAAATTTTCTGTATAGTATGTGGTAATGCAAGGAAGCGACTGCTTTGAAGCGGCGATTCCGATCTAAGGATGGCGATACAAAGTGAGTACAGCTGTCGAAGAGGAGATGGCACCGTACGAGCTGGCTGTGATGGCCCGGGTGTCCGGTATGGGGAGTCGTTATTTGCAGCGGCTTTGGACGCACTGTCCCGATATGAAGGCACTATGGTGCATGGAAGCGACAGACCTGAGGGGGCTGGGATTGCCCGGGCGTCTGGCGGATCGGCTGGCGGCCTGTCACCATGAGCAGGCTGAGGCACCGGCCAGGCTCGCCGAGCGCTGCCAGCAGCTTGGTGTCAATCTTATTACCTGGCAACAGGCAGCATATCCTATAATATTGAAGGAAATTTTCGATCCACCGCTCGTGCTCTACACGCGCGGTACGCTGATCCCCGATGCCAGGCGCATTGCCATGGTCGGTTCGCGCCGTCTGAGTCCCTATGGGCAGGGTGTGGCTGCTTCGCTGGCCGAGGAACTGGCCAGGGCCGGGCTGACGGTGGTCAGCGGCGGTGCGCGCGGCGTGGATACGTTCTCGCATCAGGGGGCTCTGAAGGCTGGCCGCACCGTGGCCGTGCTGGGCTGTGGTATCGATGTTGTCTACCCGCGGGAGAATCGCCGACTCTTTGAGCAGATTGTGGCGGAGGGCGGCGCGGTCATCTCGGAGTATGGTCCGGGCACCCAGCCACTGCCGGCATTCTTCCCTGCGCGCAACCGCATCATCAGCGGCCTTTCTGAGGGCACGCTGGTGGTGGAGGCTGCGCGGCGCAGCGGCTCGTTGATCACGGCGGAGATGGCGCTCTCCGAGGGGCGCAATGTCTACGCGGTGCCCGGTAGTATCTGGTCGGACACGAGTGCGGGCTGCCACCACCTCATCCAGCAGGGCGCAGGCCTCGTTACCTGCGCGGCGGATGTGCTGAGGGATTTCGGTGTCGAGCCCGAACCGGTGCGCCGCAGGAAGAGACCGGCCATGAGTGCCGATGAACGCAGGATCTGGCAGGTGCTCTCCTTTGAACATCCACTATCAGTAGATGAAATCATCATGAGTCTGCCAGATGGAGAAATGACGAATCTGCCCTTTTTGCTCTTGCAGATGGAGCTCAAGGGGCTGGTTATAGAGAACGAACTGCACGCTTACCGGCGTGCGGAAAGGGAGTGACGGATTGGCTGCTGAGAAGACTGCTGAGACAGTGACGAAAACCGCGAAGACAAAGGCAACGAAGACTGGGACGACGAAGCGCAAGACGACAACGAAGAAAAAAAGGACGTTGAAACGCACGCTGCTGGTGGTGGAGTCGCCGGCCAAGGCCAAGACGATCGAGAAGTATCTCGGCCGCAAATACATGGTGCGCGCCTCCATGGGTCATCTGCGCGACCTGCCCAAGAGCCAGTTCGGCATCGATGTCGAGCATGATTTCACGCCCAAATATATCAACATACGCGGTAAGGGCGACCTCATCAAGGCGCTGAAGAAGGACGCCAAGGCGGCCGACCAGATCTATCTGGCCAGCGATCCCGATCGCGAGGGAGAGGCCATTGCCTGGCATCTGGCCTATATTCTGGGCATCGATCCCACGTCGGATTGCCGCATCGTCTTCAATGAAATCACGAAGCCGGCCATCCAGGAGGCCGTGAAGCATCCGCGCTCCATCAACATGGATCAGGTCGATGCACAGCAGGCGCGGCGCATGCTCGACCGCATCGTGGGCTATAAGCTGTCGCCGCTGCTCTGGCGCAAGGTGCGCAAGGGCCTGTCGGCGGGCCGTGTACAGTCCGTTGCGGTCAAGCTGATCTGCGATCGCGAAAAAGAGATTCAGGCCTTCGAGTCCGTGGAATACTGGACCGTGGGGCTGAAGCTGCGCAAGGCGAAGTCGGCGATGTTCCCCGCGGAGCTTGTGCAGGTGGATGGCGCGAAGACGGATTTGCATAATAAGCAGGAGACGGAAAATGTCGTGGCAGAGCTCACGCAGCAGTCCCTGCAGGTCGCGGCCGTGAAGAAGACGGAGCGCCGCCGCAAGCCATCGGCGCCGTTTACTACGAGCTCCATGCAGCAGGATGCCGCGCGCAAGCTCGGCTTCACCTCTCGCCGCACGATGATGTACGCCCAACAGCTCTATGAAGGCATCGAGCTGGGGCACGGCGGGGCGGCCGGTCTCATCACCTATATGCGTACGGATTCCACGCGCATTTCGGAGCTGGCGCAGGGTGAGGCGCGTGACTACATCCGGGAGAGCTTCGGTCCGTCCTATATGCCGGAGAAGCCGAATGTCTATGCGGCGGGCAAGAAGGCGCAGGACGCGCATGAGGCCATCCGCCCGACGAGCGTCGCGCGCACGCCGGCGAGCATCGAGAAATATCTCACGAAGGAGCAGTTCAAGCTCTACAGTCTCATCTGGCAGCGCTTCGTGGCCAGCCAGATGTCGCCCGCCGTCTACGATACGGTGAGCGTCGACATTGCGGCGGGACCGCGTTTCCTGCTGCGAGCAAAGGGCTCGACGCTGAAGTTCGCAGGTTTCACGGCCGTTTACGCCGGGGCCGATGCGACGAAGAAGGAGAAGGACGTCGTGCTGCCGGAGCTCGCGGCAGGCGATGCGCTGGAGATCGCGAAGACGCTGCCACAGCAGCACTTCACGGAGCCGCCTCCGCGCTACAACGATGCCTCCATCGTCAAGACGCTGGAGGAGAAGGAAATCGGCCGTCCAAGCACGTATGCGCCAATCATCGAGACGATTCAGGCGCGCGGCTATGTGCAGCGCGTCGACAAGCATTTCCAGCCGACAGAGCTGGGATTCGTCGTCGTCGATATGCTGCAGCAGTATTTCAAGGACATCGTTAACGTGAAGTTCACGGCTGATCTCGAAAATGAGCTCGATGAGATCGCCGAGGGCAAGGTCGAGAAGAATGTATTGCTGCGTGACTTTTACGGCCCCTTCGAGACGGATGTGGAAAAGGCGGACGAGGCCATCGGCCACGTCGAGCTGCCCGTGGAGGTCTCGGATGTGCAGTGCGAGCTCTGCGGCCGCATGATGGTCGTGAAGCAGGGGCGTTATGGCAAGTTCCTCGCCTGCCCCGGTTTCCCGGAGTGCCGCAATACGAAGCCATTGCTCAAGGATACGGGCGTGAAGTGTCCGAAATGCGGCGGCAGCATCGTGGAACGCCGCACGCGCCGCGGCCGCATGTTCTACGGTTGCCAGAATTATCCGGACTGCGATTACACAACCTGGGATACGCCGCTCAAGGATACGTGCCCGGAGTGCGGTGCCTTCATGCTGAAGCATCATTTCAAGAACGGCCGCACGCTGCTCTACTGCAGCAACGATGCTTGCAAGACGCGCATCGATAATCCCATCAATGAGGAACTTGAGAAAATCAAGAAACGCATGGAAGCCCGCAAGGCCGCAGCCGAAAAGAAGGCGGCGGAAGCAGCGGCAAAAAAGGATAAATAAGCAGATATGAAGAAAGTAATTGTCATCGGGGCCGGGCTGGCCGGTTCCGAGGCGGCCTGGCAGGCTGCACAGCGCGGCGCTGAGGTGACGCTTTACGAGATGCGTCCGGAGAAGTCGACGCCGGCACACAAGACGGCGGGCTTTGCCGAGCTCGTCTGCAGCAATTCACTGCGCGGCGCCGGTCTCGAAAATGCTGTGGGCGTGCTGAAAGAGGAGATGCGCCGCCTGCATTCCGTAATCATGGCGGCGGCCGATGCCACGCGCGTGCCCGCAGGCGGTGCGCTGGCCGTGGATCGTCATGGCTTCAGCGACTATGTGACAGCGAAGGTCAGCCAGCATCCGCGCATCACGGTCGTGCACGAGGAAGTGGAGCGCATTCCCCTCAGCGACGATGCCATCACCATCGTGGCTAGCGGCCCGCTGACGGCGGGCGCTTTGGCCGGGGACATTGCCGCGCGCACGGGCAATGACAGCCTCTATTTCTATGATGCGGCGGCGCCTATCGTGAGCCTCGAGTCTGTGGATATGAGCAAGGCCTACCGCGCCTCGCGCTACGGTAAGGGCACGGCGGACTACATCAACTGTCCCATGGATGAGGCGCAGTACCGCGCCTTCTGGCACGAGCTCGTCCATGCGGAGAAAGCGCCGACGCACGACTTCGAGAAAGAGAAGTTCTTCGAAGGCTGCATGCCCGTGGAGGTCATGGCTTCCCGCGGCGAGGACACGCTGCTCTTCGGCCCGCTGAAGCCCGTGGGCCTCGACGATCCGAAGACGGGCAAGCGGCCTTTTGCCGTTGTGCAGCTGCGGCAGGATAATGCGAGCGCGACACTCTACAACATTGTAGGTTTCCAGACTCATTTGAAATGGCCGGAACAGAAGCGCGTCTTCGGCATGATTCCGGGCCTGGAGCACGCAGAGTTCCTGCGCTACGGTGTCATGCACCGCAATACGTTCCTGAACTCGCCACAGCACATGCGGCCGACGCTGCAGCTGCGTGGGCAGGATAACCTGCTTTTTGCTGGACAGATGACGGGGGTCGAGGGCTATATCGAGTCCGCGTCATCGGGTCTCGTGGCCGGAGTCAATGCGGCGCGGCTCGCGCGCGGCGAGGAACCGCTCATTTTCCCTGAGGCGAGCTGCCATGGTGCGCTCTGCCACTACATCACGACGAGCGAGGCGAAGCATTTCCAGCCGATGAACGTGAATTTCGGCCTGCTGCCGCGCCTGGGTGAACGCATTCGCGACAAAAAAGAGAAAAAGCTGCGGCTGGCCCAGCGGGCTTTGGACGCCATCATGGCCTTCCAACCGCAGGCTGAGGCGGACTTATTGGATTGAACTGGATATAGGAGGATACGACGATGTCCTACGATTTTCATGCGACGACCATCTGCGCCGTGCGCAAGGATGGCAAGACGGCCATCGCAGGTGACGGCCAGGTGACGTTTGGTGAGCATACGATCATGAAGGCGAACGCGCGCAAGGTGCGCCGCCTTTATCACGGCAAGGTGCTGACGGGTTTTGCGGGTAGCGTGGCTGATGCGTTTACACTCTTCGAGAAGTTCGAGGCGAAGCTGGAGGCCTGCCACGGTAATCTGGAGCGCGCGGCCGTCGATCTCGCGAAGGAATGGCGCTCGGACAAGGTACTGCACAAACTGGAGGCGCTGTTGCTCGTGGCCGATAAAGAGCACATCCTCATGGTCTCGGGGGGCGGCGAGGTCATCGAGCCGGACGGCGAGGCCGCAGCCATCGGCTCGGGCGGCTTTTACGCGCTGTCGGCGGCGCGGGCGCTCGTGCGTCATACGGATATGAGCGCAGCGGAGATTGCGAAGGAGTCGCTGAACATCGCGGCGGATATCTGCGTCTACACCAACCATAATATCATTGTGGAGGAACTGGATTGATGGAAAAGACAACATTCGGGGTCAACGAGCAGACGCCGCGGCAGATCGTGGCGGAGCTCGATAAATATATCGTGGGTCAGGACGAGGCCAAGAAATCCGTGGCCATCGCGCTGCGCAACCGCTGGCGCAGTCGTCAGCTGACGGATACGATGCAGGAGGACGTCATTCCGAAGAACATCCTCATGATCGGCTCGACCGGTGTCGGCAAGACGGAGATTGCCCGCCGCCTCGCGAAGCTCGTCAAGGCGCCTTTCGTGAAGGTCGAGGCGACGAAGTTCACCGAGGTCGGCTACGTGGGCCGCGATGTCGAGACCATCGTGCGTGATCTGGCCGAGGCGGCCGTGCATATGGTGCGCCAGCAGCGCATGAACGATGTGCAGGAAAAGGCCGCAGAGCTCGCCGAGGAGCGCATCGTCGATGCTTTCGTGCCGCAGCCGAAACAATCGCAGAATCCGCTGGGACGTCTCTTTGGCGGCTCTGACGATGAGGAGCCGCAGGGCGAAGAGGAGCCAAAGAAATATCAGGCGGGCCGCGACTGGGTGAAGAAACGTCTCGCGAAAGGCGAACTCGAAAAAGAGCTCATCGAGGTCGAGGTCGAGGAGTCGAGCCGCCCGATGATCGGCATGTTCAGCGGCTCCAGCCTCGAAGGCATGGGGGACAACCTGCAGGATATGCTCGGCAACATGATGCCGAAGCGCCACAAGAAGCGCAAGGTATCCGTATCCGAGGCGCGCAAGATCTTCACCCAGCAGGAAGCGGAGAAGCTCATCGATATGGACGCCGTGGCGGAGGAGGCATGCCAGGTCGCCGAGCATTGCGGTATCGTGTTCCTCGATGAAATCGATAAGGTGGCCGTGCACGACGGCACGAGCGGTGGCGCGGATGTGTCCCGCGAGGGCGTGCAGCGCGATATCCTGCCTATCGTCGAAGGTACGACGGTCATGACGAAGTACGGCCCGGTGAAGACGGATCACGTGCTCTTCATCGCGGCCGGCGCCTTCCACCTGGCCAAGCCGTCCGACCTCATCCCCGAGCTGCAGGGCCGCTTCCCGATCCGCGTGGAGCTGCAGTCCCTGCGCAAGGAGGATTTCGAGAAAATTCTCACGGAGCCGCAGAACGCGCTGGTCAAGCAGTACAAGGCCTTGCTCGCGACGGAGGGCGTCGAGCTGGAATTCCATCCCGAGGCCATCAGCCGCCTGGCGCAGCTCGCGTGCGATGTCAATGAGCAGTCCGAGGATATCGGTGCCCGCCGCCTGCACACGCTGCTGGAGAAACTGCTCGAGGATGTAAGCTTCGAGGCACCGGAACTAACGGACAAACATGTGGTCATTGACGAAGATTATGTAGATACGAAGCTCGCGGATATCGTCGTGAACCGCGATCTTACACAGTTTATTCTTTAATACAATGGAAGGGAGCGTTGAGGATGATGGAAGAAGCGGGCAGCAACAATCCGCTGCTGCAGAAAACGCGTGAAATCAACCACCTGCTGCAGGATGCCGAGGTCGTCGGCTACGATGATATCGCCACCGTGCTCAAGAACGTACTGGCGGCCAACGTGTACATCACGAGCCAGAAGGGCAAGGTGCTGGGGTACGCTTTTGTCGATGACTTCGAGTGCAGTCTGATGCTGGACAAGGTCATCAACCGCGGCGAGTTCCCGCGCCACTATGTGAAGTGGCTGCTGCGCATCGGCGAGACGCGGGCCAACCTGCGCTCGAAGACCGGCATGTGCGCTTATGAGGACAATACACCGTGCATTTTCCATGGCAAGAACACGACGATTGTGCCGATCTATGGGCGCGGTGAGCGCATCGGTACGCTGATTGTAGCGAAGTATAACGATGAGTTTACGGAAGATGACCTGCTGCTGGCGGAGTATGGTGCCACGGTCGTGGGCATGGAGATGCTGCACGACCATGCCAAGCGGCTGGAGGATGAGGCGCGGCAGAAGAAGCTGGAGGCGGAGAAGCGCCTCGAAGAACGCAAGGCTGTGAAGATGGCCCTGCTCACGTTGTCGGAGTCGGAGGTCCTCGCGGCCTATTCTGTGCTGACCGCGTTACCGGGCGATAACAAGCCCCTCGTCGCTTCGAAGATTGCCGACAAGGTGAAGGTCACGCGCTCGGTCATCGTGAATGCCCTGAGCAAGCTTTCGTCAGCCCGCGTGATTTCCTCGCGCTCCATGGGTATGAAGGGTACAAAAATCGATATCAACAACCCCTATCTTATGGAGGGCTTGCAGGCACGCCGCGTGATGAAGGACGAAGATTTCATCAACTGGATTTGATTTTTGGCTGCTGTTTTTTTGCGAAACAGCAGCTTTTTTTTGAATTTTTCATTCGGCTTGGGCATTTGGACTGTCAAAAAAAGGTGAAAGATGGTAAAATTTAAAGGTGTATTTAAAGGATTTCTGCTAAATTTGTAGAAAATATGCATATAGGCTTATGAGCAGAGGGTGGATTGCGCCCTTTTGCAAGCAAGCGAGGAAGGAGAGTGCAGCGCATGTTTTTGGACCAGATCATGAATGCGCCCACGATAAACTATACCTCCCGCGGTATGTCGGCAGCTTCGCTGCGGCACGAAGTCATCAGCAACAACATCGCCAATGTCAATACGCCGAATTTCAAGCGCAGCGGTGTCATCTTCGAGGATTTGCTGGCCAAGGAGCTGCAGATCGACGAGAATCCCCGCCAGTTGAAGCTCGTGCGCACGCATGACATGCACCTGCCCGTGGGGCTGCCCGGGCCGGTGTCGCCGAAGATCGAGCGGGAAGATACGACGACGATGCGTGTCGATAATAACAATGTCGATATCGACCGGGAGATGGCCGGCCTTGCGAAGAACCAGCTGTATTACAATTCGCTGGCCACGTCGCTGGGCAGCTACATTTCACGCATGAAGAACGCCATTACCAGCGGCCAGAGCTGAGAATAGGGTGTGTGGCCGGGTTAGGAAGATAAGGAGTAAGACATGAGCATGTTCCTGGGAATCGATGCGGCGGCCTCTGGCCTTACAGCTGAGCGCCTGCGCATGGATGTAATCAGCAATAATATCGCCAATGCCAACACGACGCGCACGCGTACGGGCGGTGCCTATCATCGTCGTTACGTAATTTTCGAGCCGCGTGAGACGGACAGCAATACGTTCGAAAGCTATTTGCAGAAAAAAATCCACAAGCTGGAGCCAGGAGCTGGCGTGCGCGCGATCGGCATCGGTACGAACAATGAACAGGGACCGCTTGTCTATGATCCGACACATCCGGATGCCAATGCGCAGGGCTATGTGGAGCGCCCGAACGTCAATATGGTCTCCGAGATGGTAGACATGATCACGGCTTCGCGCGCCTATGAAGCGAATACGACGACGATCGATGCCGCGAAGGCTATGGTATCGAAAGCGCTGGAGATCGGTAATAAGTAAATGTAACCGGAAAGGATAAAGGTCATGGAAATAGCAGCTTTGCAGATGACACCTGTACAGATATCAGCCGAAAGTCATCTGGGCGAGACAAAGCAGCCGGAACCGGTGAAGGGCTTTGGCGATTATCTCGTGGATGCCCTGAAGAAGACGAATGAGTTGCAGCTGGATTCGGACAAGAAGAATGCCCTTTTGGCGGCGGGACGCATCGACGATGTTTCCTCTGTTGTCGTGGCCAGCCAGAAGGCAGACATGGCGCTGCAGCTCACGCTGCAGATCCGCAATCGCGCCGTTTCTGCCTATCAGGAGATCATGCGCATGCAGGTATGATGGCTAGTGCGCCGACAGCCTGACAGACATTACGCGAAGGGATGGAAAGCATGGGAGATTGGAAAGAGCGGTATCAGAAGCTGCTGGCACGATTCAGCAAGCGCCAGCGTTATATTATGCTCGGCTCCGCTTTGGCACTTCTCATAGCCATACTGGGCATCAGTTTCTGGTATGGCAGCAAGCCGGATATGGTACCTCTGTTCACCAATATGGAGGCCAAGGACGCCGGTGAAGTGGCAACCAAACTGAAGGAAGACAAGGTCAATTACAAGGTCGAGGAGAATCGTCAGGGTACGACGATTCTCGTGCCAGCTGAGCAGGTGCACGATGAACGCCTGAAGATGGCCACGAACAACCTGCCGCGTGGGCAGAAGGGCTTCGAGATCTTCGATGACAACAAGCTGGGTGTCACGGAGTTCCAGAACAAGGTCAACTACCTGCAGGCCCTGCAGGGCGAGCTCACGCGCACGATTGAGCAGCTCGATGCCGTCGAGAAGGCACGCGTGCACATCGTGTTGTCGGAGGACAGCCTCTATAAGAAGAATGAGAAGCCGGCCACGGCTTCCATCATGTTGCGCCTGAAGCCAAATGCCGAGCTCACGAAGAAGGAAGTCAAGGGCATCGTCAACCTGACGGCACACAGCATTCAGGGGCTGCAGCCTGAGAATATCACGGTGGTCGATGAGACGGGCAAGATCCTCAACGACCCGGACGATCAGGATGAGCAGAGCGTCGGCGCCAAGACGATGACCCAGCTGGAGATGACGAAGAAGGTCGAGGACAACATCCAGCACCGCATCCAGACCATGCTTGACCAGACGTTGGGCAAGGGCAAGGCTGTGGCCCGCGTCAATGCGGAACTCGATTTCGATGACCATCAGACGGATCGCCAGACCTTTACGCCGGTGGTCGATGACTCCGGTATTATCCGCAGCCAGCAGGATATGAATGAGACGTATCAGGGGACGTCGACGAATCCGGGCGGCGCGGCCGGCGTTGAGTCCAACGTGCCGGGCTATGTGGCCCAGACGGGTAACTCCAATGCGGATTATTCCAAGAAGGAGTCCACGAAGAACTACGAAATCAATGAGGAAAAAGAGAAGATCGTCGCTTCACCAGGCTCCATCAAGCGTCTGAATGTGGCCGTGCTGGTCGATGAATCCATTGACTCCAACCAGCAGGACAGCATCTCGCAGACGGTGACGAATGCGGCCGGTATCAATCAGGACCGTGGCGATACGATTTCCGTCGAGCCGCTGCCCTTCAGCTCCGAATTCCGTGATCAGGAACAGAGGGCGCGTGCAGCGGAAAAGGAGAAACAGGACCGCATCTTCTATCTGGAGGTCGCTGCCATCCTGCTCGTGCTCGCGATGATCGGGGGTGCCATCTATCTCTATCGCCGCAAGAAGCAGCAGGAGGAAGAAGCGCGTCTCGAGGCCGAGCGCAAGAAACAAGAGGAGGAAGCACGCTTGGCAGAGATCCGTGCACAGGCCGTTGCGAACGGCGAGGTGGACGGCGAAGAGCTCACGGAGGAGGAGCAGCGTCACCTCAACGAGAAGCAGACAATCATGAAACTCATCGACGAGAAACCGGCCGAGGTGGCAATGCTCATCAAAACCTGGCTGTCGGAGGACGAATAAATGGATATGTACGATACGGGCAGCGAAAGCGAGTTCACCAACGAGGAAAAAGCTGCCATCCTGTTCATCGCCCTGGGACCGGAATATTCTGCCAAGCTGTTCCAGCATCTGGACGATGATGAGATTGAGAAAATCACGCTGGGCATTGCCAATCATAAGCAGGTCACGGCGGAGCAGAAGGCCAACGTCATCAGCGAGTTCTATCAGATGCTCATGGCGAAGGATTACATCTCGACGGGCGGCCTCGAGTATGCGCAGAACGTACTCGAGAAGGCTCTGGGTGCCGAGAAGGCCAGCGAGATCATCGGCCGCCTGACCACGAGCCTGCAGGTACGTCCTTTCGATTTCCTGCGCAAGACGGATCCGAGCCAGCTGCTGAACTTCATCCAGAACGAGCATCCTCAGACCATCGCGCTCATCATGGCCTATCTGGCACCGGAGCAGGCAGCGACGGTACTCTCTTCGCTGCCGCCTGATGCGCAGGCCGATGTGGCCAAGCGTATTGCGACCATGGATCGCACGTCGCCGGATGTCATACGTGAAGTGGAGCGCGTGCTCGAACGCAAGCTCTCTTCCTTTGTTACCCAGGACTTCACGACGGCCGGCGGCACGAAGGCCATCGTCAATATCCTCAATGTGGTGGATCGCAGCACCGAGAAGTCGATCATCGAACAGCTCGAAGTCGACAATCCGGAGCTGGCCGAGGACATCAAGAAGCTCATGTTCGTGTTCGAGGATATCGTACAGCTGGACGACCGCTCCCTGCAGATGGTCCTGCGCGAAGTCGACCAGAAGGACCTCTCCCTGGCCCTCAAAGCCACGAACGACGAGGTCAAGAACAAGATCTACAAGAACATGTCCAAGCGTGCGGGCGATATGCTCAAGGAAGAACTCGAGTTCATGGGCCCAGTCAAGATCCGCGACGTCGAGGACGCGCAGCAGAAGATCGTCGGCGTCATCCGCAACCTGGAAGACAAGGGCGATATCGTAGTGTCGCGTGGCAAGGGAGACGAGATGATTGTCTAGGGTTATCAAGGCTGCCGACTGGCAGGAAAAACCGTTGCGCATCGCGACGCCGGATCCCCCCAAGGCACCGCCTATGGCGGATGCAGAGGGCGGCTTCGACGAAGAAGCGCAGCAGCACATGCTGGCCGAAATCGCGGCCAAGGAGCAGCGTGCCTCACAGCTGCTCAAGGATGCCCAGGTGCAGGCGGATATCCTGCATCAGCAAGCGCAGGATGACTATGACCAGAAGCTGAAGGCAGCGCAGACGGAGATCGATACCGCTCGCGAAAAGGCGCGCCAGGCCGGCCACGATGAAGGCTGGCAGGCCGGGCACGACGAGGGTGCTCAGGCTGTGAGACAGGAAATGCAGCAGCAGGTTGACGAGGCCGCGAAAAAGGCTGAGAAGACCATGCATGATGCATCCATTGCTTCTGTCGACTACGTGCAGCAGGCGGAGGAGGAGATCGTCTCCATCGCGATGGCTGTCGTGGATAAGGTACTGCCGCAGCACTTTATCGATGCGCCCCAGGTCATCCTGCCGCTGGTGAAGGAAGCCTTGCTCAAGGTGCGCGACCAGCAGAGCGTCATCGTGCATGTGGCACCGGCCAGCTATGATATCGTGCTGCTGGCCCGGGATGAGTTCCACAACCTGCTCACGGGCACGGATGCCAAGCTGGAATTCGCTGCCGATGAGACGTTGCAGCCCGGTGATTGCATCATCGAGACGCCGAACGGCAGTGTCGATGCCCGCCTGGCCACGCAGCTGGAGCTGATCAAGAATGCGGTGCAGGAAGTCATGTCATGAGTGAAGCATTTTCTGTCAATACCCAGAAGTTTAAGGATGCCATCGCGTCCTGTCAGTCCATGAAGCTCACGGGGAAGGTGACACAGGTCATCGGTCTCGTCATCGAGTCGCAGGGACCGACGGTCAGCGTGGGTGAGCTCTGCTATGTGAGCTCGCATTTCCCCGGCGTACCGCCGCTCCCTGCAGAGGTCGTGGGTTTTCGCGAGGGCTATGTCATGCTCATGCCGGTCGGCGAGATGCAGGGCATCGGCCCGGGCTGCGAAGTGGTCTCCGCGCAGAAGACGCTGAAGGTCAAGGTGGGGCCGGAGCTCCTGGGACGCGTGCTCGATGGCCTCGGCAATCCCATGGACGACAAGGGGCCGATTCTCAGCAAGCGTGAGTATCCGTTGCAGGCGCCGCCGCCGGATCCCCTGCAGCGGCCACGCATCAATCAGAGCCTCTATGTCGGCGTGCGGGCCATCGATGGCCTCATCACGATGGGCGAGGGGCAGCGTATCGGCATCATGGCCGGTTCCGGCGTGGGCAAGTCCACGCTGCTCTCGATGATCGCCCGCAACACGGAGGCTGACATCAGCGTCATCGCCCTGGTGGGCGAGCGTGGCCGTGAGGTGCGCGACTTCATCGAGCGCGACCTGGGCCCCGAGGGCATGAAGCGCGCGGTCGTGGTCGTGGCTACGTCTGACCAGCCGGCGCTCGTGCGCATCAAGGGTGCCATGACAGCCACGGCCATCGCGGAATATTTCCGCGATCAGGGACATAAGGTCATCCTGATGATGGATTCCGTCACGCGTTTTGCCATGGCGCAGCGCGAGGTCGGCCTGACCATCGGCGAGCCGCCGGCGACGCGCGGCTATACGCCATCGGTTTTCGCGATGCTGCCGCGCCTCTTAGAGCGGGCGGGCACGAGTGATAAGGGCTCCATCACGGGGATCTACACGGTGCTCGTCGACGGCGATGATATGAATGAGCCGATCGCCGATGCCGTGCGCAGTATTCTCGATGGTCATATCGTGCTCTCGCGTGCCATTGCCGCGCAGAATCATTTCCCGGCCATCGATGTGCTCTCCAGCGTGAGCCGTGTCATGAACGAAGTCGTGACCAAGGAGCACCTTCAGGCCTCACAGCGCATGCGCCAGCTCATGGCGGTCTATCACGATGCTGAGGACCTTATTCACATCGGTGCTTACGTCAAGGGATCCAGCGAGAAAATCGATGAGGCCATCGAGAAGATCGATGCGATCAATGAGTTCCTCTGCCAGGGCATCTTTGAAGTGGATTCCTATGCGGATACGGAGAAGAAACTGCTGGCGATCTCAGGGTAAGCCCGGGAGGGAGGCCTGAAACGTGAAGAAATTCAAGTTCAAGCTGGAGACCCTGCTGAAAGTCACGCGCATGAAGCGCGAGGACGCGGAGGTCGCCTTTGCGGAGGCTTCGCGCAAGCTGGAGGAGGCGCGTGAGCAGCTGGATGAGATGCTTGCAGATATGCAGCGCAGCCAACAAAAGTTTGACAAGCTGGCGCGCAACGGCGCGAAGCTCCCCATGGAGCGTATCGTCGCCTATCATCAGTTTTTCAACTATAAGCGCCGCCAGATCGAGCAGCAGAACCGCCTGATCCTGGAGCGGCGGGGAAAAAAGCAGCAGAAGATGAAAGAGCTCATGGATCTCATGAGCTATGTCAAGAGTATCGAGCAGCTGCGGGAACGCAAGCTGCAGGAATATAAAGATGAAGCCATGCATGAAGAGCAGAAGATACTGGACGAGCTCGGCCAGCAGCTGGTCATGCGCAGGAAAGGGGCAGCCTCATGATGGATATAACGGAGGTTCAGGCCGTACAAGCCCGGATCATGCAGATACAGCATCGCTTTGGCATTCCCGGTGGCGTGCCGGGCATGGATTTTCACCAGACCTTGCAGAAGGCAATCGATAAGCAGGATACAGCACCAGTTCATCAGACGGATGGAAACTCCGTGCCACTGGCAAAGCAGGATCAAAAAGCGCAGGCCACGGCCTCGACGCAATCAGTATCCGGCGGTAATTCGGCCAGCGCCTTTACGGCGGATCTGCCGCCCGTCAATGCGACGCTCAACGAGCTGATCCAGTCGGCGGCGCAGAAGTATCATGTCGATCCGAAGCTCGTGATGGCGGTCGCGGAGACGGAATCCGGTGGCAACCAGTCGGCCGTTTCGCCAGCCGGTGCCATCGGCGTCATGCAGCTGATGCCGGGCACGGCGGCGGCGCTGGGCGTTGACCCTTACGATGAGCGACAGAACATCGAGGGCGGGGCCAAGTACCTGCACGAAATGCTCGACACGTTCGACGGCGATGTGCGCAAGGCTGTCGCGGCCTACAATGCAGGTCCGCAGGCCGTGCGCAATTATAACGGCGTACCGCCCTACCGGGAGACGCAGAACTATGTCAGCAAGGTACTTGACCTGTACCGCTGAGCATTGATTAGAGACGAAGGCGAGGAGTAACATGGCAGACAATACGACAAAGAAGAAAGGCAAGGGGAAAAAGCTCCTGAAGCTCTTTTTGGCCCTGTTCCTGATACTGGTCATCGTTGTCGGTGGTTTTATCCTGGGCATCTATCTGCGCATTTTTGATACGCAGACGATGAATGAGAAACTCGGCCTTTACAATCTGCCGATTATCGGCCAGTATTTCGTCAAGCCGGTACCGAAGGACGAGCCGGCGGCACCGCCGGAGGAGAACAAGCCGGCGGAGGATACGAGCGCACAGCAGAAGAAAGAGCTGCAGGTGACGCAGAAGGAACTGGAGGCCCAGCAGAAGGAACGCGAGGCTGCGGAGAAGAAGCGCGTCTCGAAGCTCGCGCGCCTCTACAACGCCATGAAGCCGAAGGATGCGGCAGAGGCCATGGATACGCTCAACGATGACCTCTGCATCGCCATTCTGCAACGCATGGATGAAGACCAGGCGGCCAAGATCCTGTCGGCCTTTACGCCGGCAAAGGCAGGGCGCCTGACGCAGCTCATGTACGAGGGCCGCAAAAAGCGTCTCGTAACGCCGGAAGACCAGCAGAAAGGTGCGCAGCCGGGAGAAGATCAGGGGACAGCCGGGGCACAGAATGCTGGTAATAATCCCTGAGAAATGGATCATTAGCGAAAAAGTCCTGCAGGAATCGGGCAAAAAGCTCAGATTCCTGCAGGGTTTTTTGCTATATATTTAAGAAATCGGGTTATAATACCGATAGTATATTGTAGAAAGGAGGTCAGCAAAAGATATGAATTCCATGAACCTGATGATTAACACACAGGCGAATCCGGCTTCGGCCGGCAGCAGGCAGAGCGGCAAACAGGCGCAGCTGCCCGATTTCTCGTTCGAGAGCAAGTTGGCGCAGCAGACGCAGGCACAGCCGCTGGTGCTGCAGGCGCAGACAGCCGGGCAGCAGGCAAAAGCCTCCGCGCAGCAGGCAGTGTCAGCCGATGCGTCGGCTGATACACAGGCGCAGGCAGTCAGCAAGCTGTCTGCGACGCAGGGAGACACCGCGAAAGCAGATGTCGTCCAGACGGCGGTTACGGCAGCCGATGCATCTCTTTCGGATAAGCAGCTGAAGGCGCTGGAGGAGCTGGCAGTACAGGTTGCTGCGGCTCCTAATGCAAAAAGGGGAGAAAAGGATACCTCAGAGTGGCAGCAGATGCTGGCCCTGCTCCAGATGGTCCTCGGCCCCCAGGTCAGCCAGCTGCTCACCGATCAGGGAGTCAAGTCCCCGAGCGGCCAGCTGCTCACGCAGCTGCAGCAGAGTGCGGCACAGGCTGCACAGCAGACGCCCGTGGGGATGGAGAAGTTGCTCACGCTCCTGCAGCCGTTGGCAGCGGACAGTAAAGAAGCGCAGCAGATGCAGGCCTGGGTACAGCAAGTACTCCATCAGCCGACGTCGGACGCAGTGTCCCAGCATCAGACAGGCCAGTCCCTGCAGCTGGCTCAGCTTCTGCAGCAGCTGCAGACCGTGTCACAGGATCAGCAGCCCACTAACGCCACTAACGCTTCGGCAAAATTGCTACAGGCATTGCAGCAGCCGACGACGCAGCAGCAGAATGCTGCGATGACAGCGGATGTCCGGCAGCCCGTCCAGGGCGCGCTGGCACAGCTGACGGCCAAACAGGCGGCAGCTATGATCATGCCGCAGCAGGGTACGGCTGCCGTGCAGCCTCAAACGGCGACGCAGATGCAGCAGTCCGCACAGACGACGGAAGCAATGCAAGAGCAGCAGGAAACAGCGGTGCAGGTGCAGCAGCCGGTACAGCTGGCGACAGCGATGCAGGCACAGCAGCAAACGGCAGCGCAGGTACAGCAGTCCGTGCAGCAGACGACAGCGGCGCAGGCGCAGTCGCAGACGGCGGCACAGGCACAGCAGCCGGGCGCTCAGGCGGTACTGCCTGAGGTGCAGCTGGAGACGGTTGCAGATGCAGGAAAGCTGCAGGATGTGGCGGCCAGTCAGCCGTTGACGGCGGCGACGGCATCGGAGACCGTGCACACGGTACTGGTACAGCAGCCAATGGCAGCTGCGGTCGCAGCCACGCAGCAGCGCGAGACGGAAGCAGCCCAGGCTATGCAGCCACAGACGCCAGCTACAGAGCAGGAGACGGTACAGCCCGTGGCGGTGATGTCGGCGATGCAGACAGGCAGCCAGTCCATGGCGCAGTCCGGACAGGATGAGAGCAGCTTGTTCCAGCAGCAAAACCAGTCGGCTCTGCCGTCGGATACGCCGCTGGCGCAGGAGGCACAGTCCACGCCAACGCCGGGTCTGAGTCATGAGGCCGCCGCTGCCGCAGGCAGCAGCAGTTTTGCTGCCCAGCTGCAGCAGGCATCCCAGCCAGCGGCACAGGCGGCACCGGCCCCTGTACAGCAGGATTACGACATCCCGCAGCAGATTCTCAGCCAGGCCCGCCTGATCCGGCGCGGTCAGGACACGCAGATGGTGATCCGCCTGCATCCGGAGCATCTGGGTGAGCTGACGTTGAAGGTGGCCGTAGGTGTCGATGGCGCGGTGAATGCTTCGTTCCACAGCAATAACGCTGAGGTACGCACGATCATTCAAAACTCGCTGGCGGCGCTTCGGCAGGATCTCAACAATCAGGGCCTGCGCGTCGATAATGTCGACGTCTATGCGGGGCTCGATGGCGGCCTGCCACAGCAGGACAGCGGCCAGCAGGGCTGGCAGCAGCAGAATGGCGGCCAACAGCAGAGCGCGGCCAGCGGCCATGCGGAGGCTTACGCCGACGAGAAGGAGCTGCATGAGGCCGTCCTGCAGCAGACGGCAGCCACGACAACCACGACAGCATCGCAGCCGTCAGCCGCGGCGGGTGCCGTTGATTACCGGATTTAAGTATCCGCACAGAAAGAAGGTTTTTTTGATGGCAGATTCTACGAGTCTCAACACCATTACGCTCGACGGAAAAACCCAGACCGTCAGCGACTATGAAGCCATTCAGAATGCCACGAAGAAAAAGGCCAATGCGACGGTGGGCAAGGACGCCTTCCTGCAGCTGCTGGTGACGCAGATGCGCTACCAGGATCCTTTGAATCCGGCAGATGGCACGGAGTACATGTCCCAGCTGGCACAGTTCTCCACGCTGGAGCAGATGACGAATCTCAATGAGACCATGTCCACGCTCTCGACGAACGTCAACGGCATCAACTCGGCGGTGACGCTGCAGCAGCTCAGCACGCTCATCGGCAAGACGGTGACGTGGAACGATTCGCAGACGAACAAGGATGGCACTGTCAATACGCAGTCGCTCACCGGCAAGGTGACGGGCCTGCGCATGATTGATAACAAGCCGGTCATGCTCGTGACCTCGGGCAATCAGACCTATCAGGTCAGCACGGGGATTACGCAGATTACGGAGTAAAGGAGGCAGAGGATGGCTGACCAGCGGATTTTCTTCCCTTCCCAGCCACTCCTGCCCATCGATGATCACAGTCCTGCCCGGGGCACTGTACAAAATCAGTCCTCGCAGGAGGATTTCGCCAGTATCCTGTCGAAAGAAAAAGACAAGGTCGTGTTCTCCCACCACGCGCAGCAGCGCCTGCTGGAGCGCCACCTCAATTTTTCACCGGCCGACCTCGCCAGACTCGGGGAGGCCGTAGACAGACTGGCCGCGAAAGGAGCCAGGGAATCCCTTGTATACCTTAATGATGCTGCCCTGGTGGTCAGTGTGGCCAACAGGACTGTGATTACCGCCATGGATGGCACGAGTGCAAGAAACAACATATTTATGAACATTGATAGCGCAGCAATCATCTGAGTTGGACCTATTGCAGGAAACTCCGGGGTGCGGAATGACAGAAGCATCCCACGCTGCGCATCATAACCTATCTTCTAACTGGAAAGGAAGACTGATTCATTATGATGCGTTCACTTTTTTCTGGTGTCTCTGGCCTGAAAACCCATCAGACGGGCATGGATGTCATCGGCAATAACATCGCCAACGTGAACACGACGGGCTTTAAATCCAGCCGTGCGACGTTTGCGGACATGTTCTCCCAGACGCTGACCGCGGCCTCTGCAGGCAACGGCGATGTCGTCGGCGGCACGAACCCAAAGCAGATCGGTCTCGGCTCGACGGTGGCGAGCATCGACCTCCTCTTCACGGATGGTTCCACGCAGTCCACGGGCAAGAACACGGATATGGCTCTGCAGGGCAACGGCCTCTTCGTCGTGAAGCAGGGCGATCAGACGTACTATACGCGTAACGGTGACTTTTCCTTCGATGCGAACGGCAACTTCGTCAATACGGCCGGCCTCTACGTACAGGGGTGGAAGGCAACGGATGGCCAGCTGCCGGAGAGCACGACGGCAGCGAACATGTCGAGCCTGCAGCTGCAGGCGGGCTCCGTCATGGAACCGAAACTGACGACCAAGACGGTCTATACGAATAACCTGAACTCGGCCGCGGCCACGATTCAGGGCATGAACGTGCTCGATGGCAACGGCAATACGGTCAGCGTTTCCTCACTCGACAGCACGCAGTGGGCAGTGGGAACCGATCATTCTGCTACGATTGAGAATATGGATGTTTCGTTTGCTGGCAATATTACGATCGAGTCTGCGACTGGCCAGTACACGATGGGGAATAATTACGCCGTCTCGAATGTTACGGTTATGTTGAGCAACGGCGATACGTTGACGGTACCTGCAACGTCCACGGCTCGCTATACGATTGGTTCTGCACCGGCATCGGCAATCAAAAAACTGAATACGACCAATAATGATGTTACGTATAAAGATGGTGCAACCGTTAGTAAGTCGAATAGTGCCTATACGCTGACACTGAATAATGGTGATACGGTTAAGGTCGCAAGCACAAGTAAAATCTATACAAAAGGTAGCAGCCTGTCGGATACCGTGACGGAAGTCAAGGGAGCTACCGTAACCTTGGATAGTGGTGACGTGTTGACAAACAACAGCGGTACAACCTATAAAGCCGCTTTGGCAACAAATACTGGTGATGTCCTGACAATTTCAGCTAATTCCACGATTGATTATAAAAATAATGAAGACATTACACCAATCGTCAAGTCGATTACGGGTATGCAGGTTACACTTTCTGATGGTTCTGTTATTACTTCAACGAAGGCTAATATTGGCAAGTACACGATTGGCAAAGCGGTAGGAGATAAAGTGGCCTCGATTTCCGGATTACCAAAGTCTAGTATCGCCACGATCACGGCTAACGACAATCCGACGGTCAGCGAGATCTCGGGCACGGTGACGTCGGATGACGGTACGGATACCTTTGATACCAAGACGTCCGGTGCCTATCTTAAGGCGAGCAGCGGCCTTACGACGAGTGGCCTCACGTTGACGGATGAGAATGGCAGCACGGTGACGGTCAGCAGCTCGGATAAGAGTGGCTACAAGGCTGGCAATGTATATAACGCTACGTCACCGAAGTCCGTCGGCCTGAAGATGAGCGATGGCTCGACGGTGACGGAGACCTCTGGTGCCTATAACATCGGCTACAGCATGCCAGTGGCCACGACGGTCAAGGCCTACGATACGCTGGGCAACGAGCACAACGTGACGCTCTACTTCACCAAGACGCGCACGGATAGCCACACGGGCAACCAGTGGACAGTTTCCATCAATCCGGATGGCACCGGCTCCACGAAGATCAAGGAGAAGGATGGCACGACGACGACGGCAACGATGAATGACGTGACGCTGCAGTTCGATACGAACGGTAACTACAAGTCCGGTTCCACGTCGACGAACCTTATCCTCTCGAACGGCGCTGAGCTCAATCAGAGCATCGCCATCGATCTGGGCCAGCTCACACAGTACGCGAGCGGCAGTACGGTGACGAGCACGAGTGACGGCAACGCGACGGGTACGCTCGCCAGCGTGAGCATCGACCAGCAGGGCCGTATCATCGGCAGCTACACGAATGATGTGAAGCGCGTCGAGGGCCAGGTGGCCGTGGCGCAATTCACGAATGCGGCCGGCCTTACGAAGAGTGGCAACAGCCTCTATCAGCAGTCCAACAACTCCGGCACGCTGACCGTGGGCAACAACACGGATCTCGGTGTAGCACTCTCCACGTCGGCACTGGAGATGTCCAACGTCGATATCGCGAACGAGTTCTCGAACATGATTACGACGCAGCGCGGTTTCCAGTCGAACTCCAAGATCATCACGGTTTCTGATGAGATGCTGGAGACGCTCATCAACATGAAACGATAATTTTTAGCTCGCCTATTGTATAAAAGACTGTACTGGGGTATACTACCCGCAGGTACAGTCTTTTTTCGCGATAGATGCCCCGTCAGGCAGGGCACGCAGGTCCCAGCCTGTGCCTGCGTTTTAGGACGAAAGGAGTGAGTGAATGTCTTTTTTACATATTTTTGATAAAATCCTCAAAAATAAAAAGGAAAATGGTGTGGTTGTGCCGAAAGTAGATAGTAATGTGGATCATAGTGAGCCACAGACCACTGCTGAGGCATCAGCTGCAGCGGAAAAAGCTATCGCATCGCAGGATGAAGCAGCTGACGCATCAAAGAAGCCATTCAAGAGGGGATGCAGCAAGATGATCAAGCTGACACGCTTTAACTCACAGACCAACAAGAAGGGAGAATTCGTCCTGAATGCCGAAATCATCGAGATGATTGAGGAAACGCCCGACACGGTTATCACGCTGACCAACGATAAGAAGCTGATTGTTGAGGAGCCTATGGACGAGGTTGTGCGCAGAGTCATGAAGTATCGCCGCGCCCTACGCCAATTTTAAGCGTACAGATGTAGACATTTCGTTGTCAGTTGATATAATGAAAGGGTAGTTATTTAGGGAAGGAGCAACTTTAATGGCTGAGGAAGATAAGAGCAAAGACGGTGCACCGGAAGAACAGCCACCGAAGAAGAAGTCGCCGATTATCCTGGTCGTTGTGCTGGTGCTCGTGGGCCTGGTACTGGCCGGTGGCATCTCCTTCTTCGTGACCACCAAGATGATGTCGAATACAGCGTCTACGGATGGAGCAGCGCATCATGATCCGGGCGTGTTCATCAAGGTTGGCGATCCGAAAGAGGGTATTCTGGTCAATGTCGGCAACCAGAAACAGAGCAAGTTCCTCAAGACCAGCATTGTGCTGGAGCTCAATCCTGGCAAAAAGGATAATGTTGCCGACAACAAGCTGACGCAGCCGGCGGAGACGAAGATTCTCGATACGACGATGGACTTCCTGCGCAAGGCGCCGCTCGATGACTTCAGTGCCGCCAAGCAGGATGAACTGAAGAAGAACCTGAAAGATGCCCTGAATGATAAACTGGGGCAGGGGTCAGTCTATGATGTCTATATCACCAGCTTCCTGCTGCAATAAGATAAGCTGATTCGAGCAGGGAGGAGGATAACAATTTGGCAGAGGATGTACTGTCCCAATCTGAGATAGATAAGCTGCTCTCCGCCTTATCCGAGGGTTCTGTATCGGCCGAGGAAGTCAAGGCTGAGGAAGAACAGAAGAAAGTCAAACCATATGACTTCCGGCGTCCGGATAAGTTCTCCAAAGACCAGATTCGCACATTGTTCATGCTGCATGAGAGCTTCTCGAGATTGCTGAATACCTATCTGTCGACGCATTTGCGCACGGTGGTCAAGGTTGAGGTGGCCTCGGTCGAGCAGCTCACGTATCAGGAGTTCGTGCAATCGCTGGCAAATCCGTCAGTCATCAGTATCCTGGCGGTACCGCCCCTCAAGGGCAACATCATCATGGAGATCAACACGGAGATAGCCTTCGCCTTCATCGACCGCGTGTTTGGCGGTGAGGGCAAGAGCTCAATCAAGCCGCGTGTGCTGACCGATATCGAGGAGGTCGTGATGAAGGGCTTCATCGACACCGCGATGTCTGAGCTGCGCGAGGCCTGGAGCAACGTCGTTGATTTCCATCCGTCGCTGGAGGCCACGGAGTCCAATCCGCAGTTCACCCAGATTGTCCCGCCCACCGATATGGTGGTCATCGTGACAATCCAGATGAAGGTCGGCGAGGTCGAGGGCATGATGAATATCTGTATCCCATACCTCGTATTGGAGCCGATTATGTCGAAGCTCACGACGACCTTCTGGGTCGCTTCGGCGGTGTCGAAGGATACTGATCAGGAGTCCGTGGAGATCCTGCAGAAGAAGATTGAGCGCACCCAGGTGCCCTTTGTGGTCGAGATGGGGCGTATCGATATTTCTATTCGCGAGTTCCTGACGCTGGGCTTTGGCGATGTATTGCAGCTTGACACGAAGGTGGATGATGACCTGCAGTGTCTGGTGGGAAAGAGACCTAAGTTTTATTGCCGGCCTGGTACTTCAGGCAAGAAGATGGCTGTGCAGATTACCAGCATCATCGGGCCGGATAAACAGAAAGAGCTAGAAGGAGATGAACAGACGGATGAGTGACGATAAAATCTCGCAAGAGGAAATTGATGCCCTGCTGAATGGCATGGGCGGGGACGATGCTCCAGCGGGAGATGCGGACTCAGGTGAGGAAACTCCAGCTGCAGAGACTGCAGATGCTGCTGAGACGGCGGAAGCGCCAGCGGCACCAGCACCTCAGCAGGATGATTCATCTCAGTTTAGCGACGTGCTTTCCGATATTGAGAAGGATGCCCTGGGCGAGATTGGTAATATCTCCATGGGCAGTGCCGCGACGACCCTTTCGGTGCTGCTCGGCCATAAGGTCTCGATCACGACCCCGACGGTGGCCGTGTCGACCATGAGCATCATCAAAGAGCATTATCCGATGCCGTACCTCATCGTCGAAGTGGGGTACACCATCGGTATCGAGGGTAACAACGTCCTGGCCATTCAGGCACAGGATGCCGCGATTATCGCCGATCTCATGATGGGCGGCGACGGTACGAATCCGGATTCGGAGCTCAATGAGATTCACATGAGCGCCGTCGGCGAGTCGATGAACCAGATGATGGGTACGGTCGCCACGTCGCTCTCGACGATGTTCAATAAGAAAATCGATATCTCCCCCCCGAAAGTTAACCTTATTGACCTCGGCACAGAGGATAAGGTCACGGAGATCGTGGGCAACAATGACCCGGTTGTCCGCATTGCCTTCCGCATGGAGGTCGATGGCCTCATCGACAGTGAGATCATGCAGATCCTGCCAGTCCACGTGGCCAAGGAGATGGTCGAGGCCCTGACGAACAGCGAGGCCGAAGCGGAGGCAGAGGAGGAGTCGGCAGCTGCGGCTGCCCCCGCGCCTGCGCCAGCCCCAGCTCCGCAGCCGGCACCGGCACCGCAGCCGATGGCACCACAGCCTGCCGCACCGCAGCAGCCGATGATGCAGCCCCAGATGGCACCGCCGCCTGGGTATGGCTACGGCGCACCGGCCCAGCCGCATGTCGCGACGAATGTACCGGTGCAGCCGGCGCAGTTCACGCCGCTGAATATGGCTCCGGTTCAGGTCAACGATGCCAACATCGGCCTGATCCTCGACGTGCCCCTGCAGGTTACCGTTGAGCTGGGGCGTACGAGAAAGTCCATCAAGGACATTCTGGAACTCACGAATGGCTCCATTGTCGAGTTGGATAAGCTGGCCGGCGAGCCGGTCGACATCCAGGTCAATGGCAAGTTCCTTGCAAAAGGTGAGGTCGTTGTCATCGATGAGAACTTCGGCGTACGCATTACCGAGATAGCAAGTCCTGCTGAGCGCGCTGCAAAACTGCAGTGATAATGCTTGCTAGAAGCTGGACTTTCCTATATAATGTTGTCAGCAATGGTTAGGAATGTATATTTCTAATAGATGAGGAGAGATGAAACATGGCAGTACGAGTGTTAGTCGTTGACGACGCAGCTTTTATGAGAATGATGGTTAAAGACATTCTGTCGAAGAACGGCTACGAAGTCGTAGGCGAGGCAGAGAATGGCATGAAGGCTCTGGAGAAGTACCAGGAGCTGAAGCCGGATCTCGTGACGATGGATATCACGATGCCGGAGATGGATGGCATCAGCGCTGTCAAGGAGATCAAGAAAGTTGACCCGAATGCGAAGATTGTTATGTGCAGCGCCATGGGCCAGCAGGCCATGGTCATCGAGGCCATCCAGGCCGGTGCGCGTGACTTCATCGTGAAGCCGTTCCAGGCGGATCGTGTGCTGGAGGCTGTCCGCAAAGCAGTAGGCTGATGGCAGGAAAACGATTATTCTGGTGCGGGGTGATACTGGGACTGGCAGTCTTATGGCTGTCGGCTGATCCCGCAGCAGCTGCTGAACAAGCATCGGATGGCGGCTATCTGGCCGGCTACGAAAATACGGATCCCAAGCCCACGGCGATTTCCTGGTGGTCGACCGCTGCATATCTTGTCAGCTTATTTGCCATTTTTGCCTTCGTGGTGGGGATGGCATATTTTGCTGCAAGGTTTTTGGGCGGTCATTTCGCCCAGCAGCAGACGGGGACGGGAGGCAGAATCCTCGCCCATCTGCCACTGGGACCGAACCGCTCGGTCTGCGTGGTGGAGCTGGCAGGGAAGGTGTGCCTTTTAGGCGTCACCGAGCATAATATCACCCTGCTGTCGGAGATTACCGATCCTGATGTGATCGAGCAGTTGAAGCGCGAGAGCACGAAAAGCCCGCTGCGTGGCGATATGTTCGCCCAGCAGTTCGGGGTCCTGGGGGATTTGGCGCAGAAGATACCGCCACTCTTCCGTAAATAGTGCATAGGTTCTGACCGCGTAAGGAGGCGCTGGCGCTTGAAAAAATTGGGATATCTGTGTCTGCTGGGCCTTTTCCTGCTCGGTCTGAGCCTGCCGTCCACGGCCTGGGCCGCCGATGCGGCTCTGCCGTCGGTTAACGTATCGCTGGGCACAGCACACGGGCCGCAGGATGTGGCGGCGACGCTGCAGGTGATGGCCCTGCTGACGATTATCTCGCTGGCACCGGGTATCCTCATGATGACCACATCCTTCGTACGCATCGTGGTGGTCATCGGTTTCCTGCGCAACGCCCTGTCCACGCAGAACGTGCCGCCAAACCAGGTGGTTATCGCGCTGTCGCTTTTCCTGACGTTCTACATCATGGCACCCTACTGGGGCGAGGCCAATGAGCAGGGCATCCAGCCCTACCTCAATGGTGAGATTACTCAGACGGAGGCGCTGGATAATACGGTGAAGCCACTGCGTGAGTTCATGTTCAAGCAGACGCGTGAATCCGATCTGGCACTGTTCGTCAATCTCTCGGATGCAGAGCGTCCGGACGGCCCGGAGGACGTCTCGACGTTCACGCTGATTCCGGCCTTTGTCATCAGTGAGCTGAAGACAGCCTTTCAGATCGGCTTTATGATCTACATTCCATTCATCGTCATCGACATGATCGTCGCGAGTACGCTGATGTCCATGGGCATGATGATGCTGCCACCGGTCATGATATCGTTGCCTTTCAAGATTTTGCTGTTTGTCATGGTGGATGGCTGGCATCTCCTGATCAAGTCGTTGATTGTCAGCTTCAAGTAGCGCGAAAGGCAGGTGACGCCCTTGTCAGGCGATCTCGTTATCCAGCTGGGGCAGCAAGCTCTCTGGATCGTGCTGCTGGTGTCAGCACCGATGCTGGGGCTGGGTCTGCTCGTTGGTCTGCTGGTCAGCGTGTTTCAGGCCACGACCTCCATTCAGGAGCAGACCCTGGCCTTTATTCCGAAGATTGTTGCGGTGTTCGTGGCTATTTTGATCTTTGGTCCATGGATGTTGCGCATCATGGTGGAGTATCTGACCAATCTCTTGGTGAATCTGCCCGCGTATATTGGCTGAGGAAAGGAAACGGTCTGGCATGGATTTTTTCACGCTTATGCAGGGTCAGGTGGCAGTTTTTCTGCTGCTGCTGACGCGCGTCAGCGGCATCTTTGTCATCTCACCATTCTTCGGTAGTATGAACATTCCCGTGTACTTCCGGGCGGCAGCGGCGTTTACCTTTTCCATTGTCATTTTGCCGGTCGTGCTGGCCAATGGTGATGTGCAGGCACCGCCTACGATTCTGCTGTATACACTGGCCGTGCTGGGGGAGCTCTTTATTGGCTGGCTCATCGGCTTCGTGGCCTATATTGCTTTTGCCGCGATTCAGATGGCAGGCAAGATCATGGATATGCAGGTGGGCTTTGCGATAGTTAATGTGTTGGATCCAACTTCCGGTCAGCAGATGCCGCTTATCGGAAGTTTTCTTTATAATTTGGCGATTATCATTTTTCTCGTCACCAACGGGCATCACATGCTCATCGCGGCGCTTGTTGGAAGCTTTCAGACGCTGCCGCTGCTGTCATTGCAGCCGAGTCTCTCGCTGCCGTTCGTCATTTCCGGCTTTACGACGGGGATTTTCCTCACGGGTATGAAGATTGCCATGCCCGTAACCTTCGCGATTCTGCTGACGAACGTGGGCCTGGGTATCCTGGCGCGCACGATGCCTCAGCTGAATATCTTCGTCGTCGGCATTCCCTTGCAGATTGTCATCGGCATCGCGGTGCTTTCGATGCTCCTGCCGTTCTACGTGCTCTTTTTGGATGTGGTGTTCAATGAAATGTATGGCAATATCAATATCGCCCTGCAGGCACTGCAGCCTTAGGGAAGTCGGGGACGTCAGGACGCGGTTCCGTTTCGACCTTCAGCTCTTTGCCGATGGCGACAAGACTGAGGAACCGACGGCCAAGAAGCGGCAGGATGCACGCAAGAAAGGCCAGGTGGCCCGCAGTACGGAGCTGAGTACCGCTTTCGTGCTGCTGATCGGATTTTTCGTATTGAAGGTCATGGCGGAGTATATTTACACGCAGCTGGCCGACTATACGACCTATGTTTTTTCGCATCTCGACCAAAGCATCGATACGGCCAATGTCATGAACATCTTTACCGGTATCCTGGTCATTTTGGTCAAGACGGCCCTGCCGGTCATGCTGGCCATCATGGTCATCGGCCTCGCCATCAATTTCTTTCAGGTGGGCCTGATGTTCAATACGGAGAAGCTGGAACCCAAGCTGGATAACCTGAACCCCATCAGCGGCATGGGCCGTATCTTCTCCAAGCGCTCCCTCGTGGAACTGGTCAAGTCTCTGTTCAAGATTGCCATCATCGGCGGCTTTCTCTATATGTTCCTCAAGGATCAGATCCTGATCATGCCGCAGTACATCTACCTGGACTTGTTCACGGCGCTGGCGCAGATGGAAGGCATTGTCTTCAAGATGGCGTTCCAGATCTGTGGCGTCATTATGATCATGGCCGTGCTCGACTATGCGTATCAGCGCTGGCAGACGACACAGGACCTGAAGATGACGAAACAGGAAGTCAAGGATGAGTTCAAGCAGATGGAAGGCGATCCGCAGATCAAGGGCAAGATCAAGCAGAAGCAGCGTCAGATGGCGATGGCGCGTATGATGCAGGAAGTGCCCAAGGCGGATGTCATCATCACGAACCCGACGCATTTCGCCGTGGCCCTGTCCTATCATAAGGGCATGATGGCACCGAAGGTGCTGGCCAAGGGGCAGGACCTCGTGGCGCAGAAAATCAAGGCCATTGGCCGCGAAAACGACGTGCCATTGGTGGAGAACCGGCCGCTGGCACGGGCGCTTTTCGCCGCGACGCAGGTGGGCGACTACGTGCCGCGCGAGCTCTATCAGGCCGTGGCCGAGGTACTGGCCTACGTATACCGTCTGCGCCGCAAAAAGCAGCGGGCACGTGCCTGAATATCCGGTTAGATTCTAGAAGTAAGGAGATTGGTTTATGGCTGCACCACAGGCTGCTGCCCCCATTCAGGGAGCATCCATTATCCAGCGGTATAGCGATGTCCTGATTGCGCTGGCTATCGTGACCATCGTCATCATGATGATCATCCCGCTGCCGACGTTCCTGCTGGACTTGTTGATTTGCCTGAACATCACGATCGCCTTGCTGGTTGTGATGTCGGCAATCTACAACGTGGAGGCGCTGGATCTCTCTGTATTCCCATCGCTGCTATTGATTACCACGCTGTTCCGTCTGGCGCTCAACATTTCCTCGACGCGCCTCATCCTGCTGGATGGCTTCGCTGGCGAAGTCATCACGGCATTCGGTAACTTCGTCGTCGGCGGTAATGCGGTCGTTGGTTTCATCGTATTCATCATCCTCGTCATCATCAACTTCATCGTTATCACGAAAGGTTCGGAACGTGTCGCTGAGGTATCGGCCCGCTTCACTTTGGATGCTATGCCAGGTAAGCAGATGTCCATCGATGCCGACCTGAACCAGGGCGCGATTACGGATGCCGAAGCGAAAAGGCGCCGCGAGAAAATCCAGAAAGAGGCGGATTTCTTCGGCGCTATGGATGGTGCTTCCAAGTTCGTCAAGGGCGATGCCATCGCCGCGATTATCATCATGATGATCAACATTACCGGTGGCTTCGTTATCGGCATGGTGCAGCGCGGCCTCGATGCTTCGGCAGCTTTGCAGCAGTACACGCTGCTGACCGTCGGCGAGGGCCTTGTCTCCCAGATTCCGGCGCTGCTCATCTCCACAGCAACCGGCCTGATCGTGACGCGCTCGGCCGCTGAGGGCAACCTCGGTGCCGACCTCACGCGTCAGCTGTTCCGCAACGAGCGTATCTTCTTTATCCTGGCGGGCGTGCTCATATTCCTGGCTTTGGTACCGGGCCTGCCTGGCTTCCCGTTCCTCTGTCTGTCCGTGGTCTGCGTGCTCATCGGTATGAACCTCAAGCGCAGCCATGAGGCCGGTGTGAAGCAGTCGGAGGCGTCGCAAAAGGCGAAGACCAAGACGGCTGCCAAGAAGGCGCAGGCTTCGCCAGAGAACGTCATTTCTCTGCTGCAGGTCGATCCGATGGAACTGGAGATCGGCTACAGCCTGATTCCGCTCGTCGATACGGGACAGGGCGGCGACCTGCTCGACCGTATCGTCATGATCCGCCGTCAGTGCGCGCTGGAGCTCGGCCTCGTCGTGCCGACCATCCGCATCCGCGATAACATCCAGATCAAGCCGAATGCCTATATCATCAAGCTCAAGGGCATCGAGATTGCCAAGGGCGAGCTGATGCTGGATCACTACCTGGCCATGAACTCGGGCACCGTGTTCGAGGAAGTTCCGGGCATCGAGACGACAGAGCCGGCCTTCGGCCTGCCCGCCCTATGGATTCCGGAGAGCGAGCGCGAGCAGGCAGAGCTCAACGGCTATACGGTCGTCGATGCGGTCTCCGTGCTGGCGACGCACCTCACCGAGGTCATCAAGCAGCATGCGGCCGAGATCCTCGGCCGTCAGGAGACACAGAACCTCGTGGACAACCTCAAGAAGACCAACGAGTCGCTGGTCAAGGAGGTCGTGCCCGACCTGCTCAGCGTGGGCGAGATCCAGAAGGTCTTGCAGAACCTGCTCGCCGAGCGCGTCTCCATTCGCGATATGGGCTCCATCATGGAGGTGCTGGCCGACTATGGTCGCGCGACCAAGGACACGGAGGTACTCACGGAATACGTGCGCCACGCATTGTCGCGCCAGATTACGCACCAGAACGTACAGAATGGCGTGCTACCCTGCATCACGCTGGATCCGGGACTCGAGAACCGGATTGCCGGCGCGGTACAGCGCACGGAGCATGGCTCATATGTTACGCTGGATCCCGATACGATGCAGAAGCTTGTCGATGCGCTGGAGCTCGAGTTGCAGAAGCTCACGAACATGGGCTATCAGCCTATCGTGCTGACGAGCCCTGCGGTACGGCCCTATTTCCGCAAGCTCGTCGAGCGCTCCGTGCCGGGCATCATCGCGCTCTCGCATGCAGAGATCGAGCAGTCCGTCGAGGTCCAGATCCTTGGGGTGGTGAAGATTTAAATTGCAGATAAAAGTTTTTAAGGCACCGAGCATGAAGGAGTGCATGGCGCAGGTCAAAGATGCCATGGGCCCCGATGCCGTGATCCTGCATACGAAAAAATATCGTGAAGGCGGCTTCCTGGGCTATGGCAGCAGCGAGGTGGTCGAAGTGACGGCTGCCATTGAGGACCAGCCGGAGAATGTAAAGCAGCCGAAGCAGGCTAAGCCGCGCGCAGCGGAGAAGCCAGCTCCGCAGCCGCGCAACGTACTGAATCAGTACAAGACGAATGGCACGCCGGCCATGGTGCAGCAGCTGCAGCAGCAGCCAACGGCGGCCCCGTCCATCGACGTGATGGCGGGTATGCCGCAGAACGCGGCAACGATGCCCGCAGCGCCCCTGGTGGCGCCCACGGCGGCCAGGACCGCCGACCAGCAGAAAATCGATCAGCTGGAGGGCGAACTGGCTCAGATGAAGGCCATGCTCGCGCAGGTGATGAATAAAGAGGCTGCGGCAGGCAAGGTGACGCTTCAGGATGTGCTGCAGAAGCAGGAGGTGGCATCGCCTATCCTCAAGGAACTGGCGGTGCAGGCCACGGCAGGCGAACCCCTTTTGGACTATCAGGACCCGCAGGCCAAGGGCGTGCTCAGCAAGTTCCTGGCTGCCAATATGCATTTTTCGGCGGGGATTGACCTGCAGCAGAAGCCGCGTACCGTGGCCCTGATCGGTGCCACGGGCGTGGGCAAGACGACGACGCTCGCGAAGATCGCGGCGCGGTTCGTGCTGGAGCAGAACGTCAATGCGGCCATGATTACGGCGGATACCTACCGCATCTCGGCGGTAGAGCAGCTGAAGACGTATGCCGATATCATCGGTGTGCCGCTGACTATCGTCTATACGCCGGAGGAACTGAAGGTCGCACTGCACAAATATGCGGATAAGGATCTTGTGCTCGTGGATACGGCGGGGCGCAGCCAGCATAACAGCTACCAGATGCAGGAGCTGCAGGATTTCCTGCAGGCAGCGCCGCAGCTGGAAAAACATCTCGTGCTCAGCGCGACAACCAAGGAACAGGACGCCGCACAGATCCTGCAGAAGTTTTCTGCTTGCGAGCCGGATCACATTATCTTCACCAAGACGGATGAGACCAGCAGCCTGGGGATGATCCTGAATCTTCTTTATCAGCAGGATGTATCGCTGTCCTTCCTCACGAACGGGCAGAGCGTGCCGGACGATATCGTGCCGGCGACGCCGGACGCGCTGGCGGAGCTGCTGCTCCGGGCGCAGATATAAAAGACGAATAGCAGACATAGGAGAGGCAGTATGGAAGATCAGGCAGAAAGGCTTCGCCAGCTGGCGGCCGGCCAGAAAGCATCCCGGCCAGCCGCAGTGCCTGGCGGTCAGGCACCGCCAGGGAAGGGCGCACGCGTCATCGCCGTGACCAGCGGCAAGGGCGGCGTGGGCAAGACGAACCTCACCGTCAACCTGGCCATCGCGCTGCGGCAGCTCGGCCAGCGGGTACTGGTGATCGACGCTGACCTCGGCATGGCGAATGTGGATGTGCTGCTCGGCACCCGGGCGCAGTACAGCCTGCTCGACCTGCTGCAGCCGGGCGTCTCTCTCGATGATGTGCTCGTCGAGGGGCCATATGGGATCACCTACATCCCGGGCGGTTCGGCTTTGGAGCAGATTGTGGATATCCTGCCCGCGCAGCGCGGGTTGCTCGTGCAGAAGCTCGCCTTATGCGGTCAGCTGGCCGATGTGATTCTCATCGATACGGGCGCGGGACTCGGGCGAAGCGTCATGGATTTTATCCTGGCGGCCGACGAGGTACTGCTCGTGACGACACCGGAGCCGACGGCACTCACGGATGCCTACGCTGTGATGAAGGCGTACAGCGTCTATGCGCCGGACGGCAATATGCAGCTCATCATCAACCGCGTCTACGATGCGGAGGAGAGCAGCGAGGTGGCCGCAAAGCTGGCGCAGACGGCGCGGCGTTTTCTGCACATCGATATCGGCTGCCTTGGCTATGTGTTTGATGACCATGCGGTGCGCCAGGCCGTGCGGCATCAGCGGCCGTTCATGGCCGCTACACCGAAGGCCATGGCTTCCACCTGCGTGCGCGCGCTGGCGGATAAGCTGATTTATGGCCGTGAAATGAAGGTAAAACGGGGTTGGCGTGGATTTCTCCAGCAATTTTTCAATTTTTCGCGTTAAACATGGAGGAACTTTCAGATGGCAGGCGAAATATTAAAAGCAGAGAAAGTGTTGAAGGTAGGCCAGCGACTGGAGATTTTCCTGGATGGTCGCGAAGAGCATTTCCACAGCCGGATCGAGGATATCAGGCCGGATGTGATGATTGTGGCGATGCCCTTTGACAATCAGCGCGTGCCGGTCATCCCGGCAACCGGTGAAAGTTTCTATGGCCTGGCAGCGGACAAGGCGAGCCGCTATCGCTTCTTTACCAAATTCCTCGGCACGTCGAAGGAAGGCCAGGTACCGGTCTGGCGCATCACGAAGCCGACGGAATGCGAGAAGTTCCAGGATCGCGCGTTCGTGCGCGTGCGTGTGAAGCTGCACGTCAAGGTGCGCCTTGTCGATGAGGAAGGCTGCATCGCCGAGCCGGTGGTCGCACCGGTCATCGACCTCAGTGGCAACGGCATCGGCTTTGTCTGGCCCAAAGAGGTGAAAGTCGGCACGCAGGTGGGGCTGGAGATCAACGAAATCCCCAATGTCGGCGCGCTGGAAATCATGAGCCAGGTCGTGCGCTGCACGGCCGTGAAGCGGGGCGAGAACGACTACATCTACCATATCGGCGCTTCTTTTCAGCATCTCTCACGTGCGATTGCCAATAAGATCGTCCACTACGTCTTTACGGTGCAGCGGGAGGTTATCGCCAAGGGTATTGGCAAGGATTAAAGCATAGACGGCCTTGGTGCGGATGACGAGGTGAACAGGATGATCAAAGTCTTGATTGCCGATGACTCTGCCTTTATGCGCAAGGTTCTGAGCGACCTCTTTACGGGCCAGCCAGACTTTACCGTGGCAGGTACGGCGAAAAATGGCAAAGAAGCCATTGAGCTGACAAAAAAACTGCGACCTGACCTGTTGACGATGGACGTCAACATGCCGGTGATGGACGGCCTGAATGCGCTGGCCGTCATCATGGAGGAATGCCCGACACCGGTCGTGATGCTCAGCAGCCTCACGCAGGAGGGGACGGAGGCGACCATCCGGGCCCTCTCCCTTGGTGCGGTGGACTTCATCAGCAAGGCGGGAGGCTCCATCAGCCGCATCGATACGATCGCGGAGGATATCCTGAAGAAATGCCGCAATGCGGCGCAGGCCCACGTGCATAAATCATGGCGTCCGGGCAAGGCGGCACCGGCGCCGGCGGCGAAGAAAGCTCCGGCCCCGCCCACGATGCACCGCATTCAGCTGCCCTTGCGTCACAGTCAGAAGATGGCACCGTCTGCGCCACCAGAAAAGCCGGCGGGCAATCCGCTGTTCAGGCGGCAGCAAGAGAAAGCGGCGACGAGCGCTGCGAAGGCAGGCAAGCCGCTAGGGCAGAAGCTCGTGGCCATCGGTACTTCGACGGGCGGTCCGCAGGCCCTGCAGACCGTCATCACGCAGCTGCCGGCCGACCTGCCCTGCGGCGTGGTCGTCGTGCAGCACATGCCACCGGGATTCACCAAGGCCCTCTCTGACCGGCTGAATTCCATTTCGGCTATCAAGGTCAAGGAGGCAGAGGACGGCGATATCATTCGTCCTGGTCAGGTCTACATCGCACCGGGCAACTATCACATGCGTGTGCGCTCCGAGGGCTATCATCGCAAGATCGTGCTGAGCCAGGAGCCACCGGTCGGCAATCACCGTCCAGCCGTCAATGTGATGTTCGACTCGGTGGCGCCTGTCGGGCGCGAGCTCGTAGCCGTCATCATGACGGGCATGGGCTGCGACGGCTGCGAGGGTATGAAGAAAATCAAGGCGGCGGGCGGCTACAGCATCGCGCAGGATAAAGACTCCTGTGTCGTCTACGGCATGCCGAAGGCCGTCGTTGATGCCGGTCTGGCCGATGAGGTGCGGCCCGTGCAATATATAGCCAGAGCCATTGTGGAAGCGGTAAAGAAATAATAACTAGGGGGAATATAAATGGATACCAATCAGTATATGGACATGTTCCTGGACGAGTCGCATGAGCATCTGCAGTCTTTGAACGATGGCCTGCTGAGTCTGGAGGACAATGCAGAGGATATTTCGGTCGTCAATGAGATCTTCCGTAACGCACATACCCTGAAGGGCATGTCGGCGACGATGGGCTACAACAAGATCGCCGAGCTGACCCATGAGATGGAGGATGTGCTCGACCTCATCCGCAAAGAGCAGCTGAAACTCGACGAGAACATCATCGATATCCTGTTCAAATGCGTCGATTCCCTGGAACAGATGATCGATAACGTCGGCAATGGCGATCCGGAGGATCTCGTCGATGTCTCCGATCTCGTGAAGCAGCTGAGCAAGATCTCCAAGGGCGATGTGCCGGAGGCACAGGGCGCTGCTGCGGCACCGGCCGCTGAGGCAGCACCGGTTGCCGCTGCTGCACCTTCCATCGAGCTGACGGACGTCGATAAGGACGTCATCCGCCAGGCCAAGGAGAAGGGCATGCAGGCCATTCACGTGCAGATCACGCTGGCGGATACCTGCCTGCTGAAATCGGCCCGCTCCTACATGGTCATGAATGCCCTCGACGAACTCGGCGATGTCATCAAGTCCGTGCCGTCGGCGGAAGACCTCGAGCAGGAGAAGTTCGACCACACCTTCGATGTCGTCGTGGTCACGGGCTCCGACACCAAGGCGGTCGAGGAGGCTGTCAACTCCATTTCGGAGATTGCGAAGTTCACAGTGGACGTCATCGATCCGGATGCCAAGGCAGAGGCAGCTCCGGCGGCAGCTCCGGCTCCGGCTGCTGCTCCTGCAGCCAAGCCGGCGGCCAAGCCTGCGGCAAAGCCGGCCGCCAAGGCTGCACCGAAGAAGGCGGCGGCAGGTGGCGACCATAAGAAGCCGCATAAGAGCCAGTCCGTGCGTGTTGATATCGATAAGCTCGATACGCTGATGAACCTCATGGGCGAGCTCGTCATCAATAAGGTTCGCCTCGAGCAGATCGGCCAGACGCACCGCCTCGCCGAGCTCACCGAGACTCTGGAGCAGATGGATCGCGTGACGACCGACCTGCAGAACATCGTCATGAAAGTCCGCATGGTGCCGGTCAGCTCCGTATTCAACCGCTTCCCGCGCATGGTGCGTGATATCGCCAAGGAGCTCAACAAGGAGTTCAACCTGACCATCGAAGGTGAGGAGACCGAGCTCGATCGTACCGTTATCGATGAGATCGGCGATCCGATCATGCATCTGCTGCGCAACTCCTGCGACCACGGCGTCGAGATGCCGGATGTACGTGAGGCGAAAGGCAAGCCGCGTGTCGGCGAAATCGGCCTGATTGCCCGCCATGAAGGCAACAACGTCGTCATCATGGTTACCGATGATGGCGCAGGCATCAATGCCGAGGTCATCCGCGCAAAGGCTGTCGAGAAGGGCATGATCAGCCAGGAAGAGGCCGATAAGCTCGATGATGCCGATGCCGTTCGCCTGATCTTCCTGCCTGGCTTCTCCACGGCGAAGAAGATCACGGATATTTCTGGCCGCGGCGTGGGCATGGATGTCGTGCGCAGCAAGATCGAGGCGCTGTCCGGTCACGTCGATGTCGAGACGAAGATCGACGAAGGCTCGGTATTCAAGATCAAGCTGCCACTGACGTTGGCTATCATTCAGGCCATGCTCGTGCAGGTTCAGCAGGAGATGTACGCGATTCCTCTGGGCTCCATCGACAGCACGATCAACATCCAGCCGACCGATATCCAGACCATCCAGAACAAAGAAGTTATCGTCCTGCGCGGCGAGATCATTCCGATTATCCGCATGGAGACTCTGCTGCAGGTACCGCATGTCAAGGATGCCGATGATATGTTTGTCGTCGTGGTCCATGCTGGCGAGCAGAAAGCCGGTATCGTCGTCGACAACCTCATCGGTCAGCAGGAAATCGTCATCAAGACTTTGGGCAATCTGTTCGCCGGCCTCAAGATGTTCTCCGGCGCAACGGTACTCGGCGATGGCCGTGTCGCCCTGATTCTTGATGTTGCGACGATGATGCAGTAAGAGGAGGTAAAAAAGATGGCTAACGAAGAGACGAAAAACGAAGTAGAAGAGGGTATCCAGGTAGTCGCTTTCAAGCTGCTGAACGAGGAATATGGCGTGAGCATCCTGAACGTACAGGAGATCCGCAATCTGACGGATATTACGCGCGTGCCTTTTGCTGCTGACTATATCAAAGGTGTCATCAATCTGCGTGGCTCCGTGCTGCCGGTCATCGACCTGAAGAAACGCCTGGGCCTGGCGGACGCACCTTACACGGAGGATACGCGTGTCGTGACGGTCACGATTGGCGACCTGCATGTCGGCATGCTCGTCGATGCGGTGACGGAGGTCCTGACCATCAACAGCAAGCCGGTGGACCCGAAGAAGGCAATCAACGGCAAGGAAATCACCCGCTACCTGAGCGGGATCGGCAATGTGGACGGCAGGCTCATCATTATGCTGAATCTGCAGGAAATCCTGGATCTGCCGAAAGACAACAAATAATATTGACCTGAAAGCAGGCAGCTGGACGTGTCAGAATGGCACGTCCCTGCTTGGTATCAGGACAGAATACCATAGACAAAGAGATGAGGAGACAGCTTATGTCAGATGATGAACTGAATTTAAGCCCTGCCCAGCTGGACGCCCTCAAGGAGATTGGCAATGTCGGTGCCGGCAACTCGGCCACGGCTTTGTCACAGATCATCAATCGGCGTATCGATATGAACGTGCCGCGCGTTGATCTCGTTCCCCTGGAGGCGGTGCCGGATCTGGTGGGCGGCCCGGATGCCATTGTCGTAGGTATCTTCCTGCGCGTGTATGGCAAGGCACCCAGCAATATCCTGTTCCTGCTGCCGCAGAAGAGCGCATTCTACCTGGTGGACAAGCTCATGGGCCGCAAGCACGGCGAGACGTCGAAACTGGATTTCATGGATGAGTCGGCACTGATGGAGATCGGCAATATCCTGACAGGTGCCTACCTGAACGCTTTTTTCACCTTTACGAAGATCACGATGCTGCCGTCCATCCCGGCTTTGGCCATGGATATGGCCGGTGCCATCCTGAATGTCGTGCTGGTGCAGTTGGGACAGATGGGTGATCAGGCATTGGTTATTGAGACAGAGTTCCTGTCTGAAGATGATGGAATCAGCGGCCAGTTCTTCCTGGTGCCGGATCCTGGTTCCCTGGAAACGATAATATCCGCAGTGGGAGTTGAGTGATATGCCAGAACTTATTCGCGTCGGCATGGCGGACTATAAAGTTGGCAAAGCTCCTGCGACCCTGATCAGCTATGGTCTGGGCTCCTGCATTGGCGTATCACTTTATGATCCGCAGCTGAAAATCGGCGGGCTCCTGCACATCATGCTGCCAGACAGCAAACAGGCCCGCTCCAGTGACAACCCGGCCAAGTTCGCGGATACCGGACTGCCGTTGATGCTGGAAGACGTATTGAAACTCGGTGCATCGCGCAGCCGCCTCGTGGCGAAGATCGCGGGCGGTGCACAGATGTTTGCCTTTGCCAATGCCACGGATATTATGCGCGTGGGTGCCCGAAATGCAGAAGCCATTACGAAGCTTTTGCAGGAGGAGCATATTCCGCTCAAGGCGCAGGACGTGGGTGGCACCTATGGCCGTACGGTATCGATCGACCTGAACACGGGGCTCTATACGGTGCGTACGATTGCCAAGGGCGAGAAACAGATTTGATGGGCAGGTGAGAGGATGGTCAAGTTTACTCTGGCCTTGCTCATGGCGGTCGTAGCTGCCCTGACCATCGGGGTGGCCGGCCTCATCAGTGGGGCAAGAATCAGTACGATTCTGTTGCGTGGCCTGGGCGGCTGGTTTGTCGCTCTGCTGGTCGTATGGCTGGTGCTGTTCATCGTCGAGACTAAGGGCTGGATGGGCTTCGACCGCAACATCGAGCTGATGGCGGAGAACGAGCAGGCAACAGAGGATGGGGCGCCGTCGGATGCGGGTGACGCTCAGACGGCACAGGTAAGTGTTGAGAGAGGAGAGGCTGCATCGCAGCAAGAGGAGCAGGCGGGCGCTGAGGGTGGTTTCCAGCCACTTCAGGCGCAGCAGCTGCAGCACATGGAGGTACCATCGGATTCTGAAGCATCATGAGGGGGGCCTCTGTTATGAGTATGGATGAGAAGCAGCAAAGCGTAGATGTTGCTTCCCTTTGGCAGCGCTACGCAGTCGATAAAGATGTGGAGCTCCGTAACCAACTGGCGGAATACTATCTGCCGTTGGTCAAGATCACGGCGGGACGGCTGGCGATCAGCCTGCCGCCACAGGTTGACCGCGATGACTTGCTGAGCAGCGGCTTCTTCGGGCTTTTGGATGCCATTGACCGCTATGATCTGCAGCGCAGCAATAAATTTGAGACTTATGCCAGCGTGCGCGTGCGCGGTGCGATGCTTGACTACCTGCGTGCCAAGGATTGGGTACCGGTATCGACCCGGCAGAAGATCCGCAAGTACGAGCAGGCTGTTTGCGCGCTGGAGAATTCGCTGGGACGCTCGGCCACGGATGCGGAGCTGGCGGAGCAGCTGGGCATTTCCGGGGACGAGCTGCAGGATCTGGAGCGGCAGGTCAGCATCGCGACAGTCATACCGCTCGATGATTACATGCGGGCGGATACCCAGGCATCTGATGATGCCGGTCCCTCCGCCCGCCTGGAAAAACAGGAAGAAAAGAAAATGCTGGCGGAGGGCATCGAGCAGTTGCCACCCAAGGAGAAGCAGGTTGTTACGCTATATTATTATGAAGAAATGACGCTCAAGGAAATCAGCCTGGTCATGCATCTGTCCGAGGCACGTATCTCGCAGCTGCATACCAAAGCGATATTCCGCCTGCGGGCCTATATGGCGCGCGACTGAACGGCAGGAAAGCAGTTTTACCTTTTGGCCGCTTTCGTGTATCCGGAGCATTATCGATAGCCGGGAGGGATGAACATGGCAGAACCAGATTATCCGACTGTGGGAGACATGAATGCCGGATATTTGTTTGAGTTCAGGCAGGATGGCGTTTTTCTGACGGTTTATCCGCAGCACAGTGATGAGACGCTGTTCGAGCTGACAGACTTGCAGCAGATCCTGATGGATTACAGCGTTGAGGACTACAATATCCTCGAGCTTGCCAAGACTGTACGCAGTGCCAATGGTGTGCCGGTCAAGCTGGCCGAGCACTTTATTGCTCCCGATGGCAAAGCATCATCACCTTCCCGCGCGAAAAAGGCGGGAGCAGAGGGAACTGAGGAAGAGGAAAAGGAACCGCAGCCGGCGGGAATCCTCGTGGATGTCAGCCGCGACAAGATGAGGGCTGTGATCCGCTATGATACCAAGGTCGGCACGTTGCTGCCCCAGCCGCAGGATATCTACGATGCTTTGTCGGAGCGAGGCATTGTCTTCGGTATCAAGCAGTCTGCCGTGGCAGAGGGTGTCAAAAAATTGGAGACCTTTGTCGTGGCTGAGGGCCAGCCGCCCATCCACGGCGAGAACGCCCGTGTGGAGAAAAAATATGATCTCGGCGTTATGGGGCATCCGGCTGTCGACCAGTACAACCGCGTCGACTACAAGAACATGAACCTTTTCGTGCTCGTGAAGAAGGGCACGCTGCTGGCCGAGCGTATCCCGCAGACGCAGGGCGTGCCGGGCATGGACGTCTTCGGCGTCAGCGTGGCGGCGCGCAATGGCCGACCTATCCCGATGCCGAAGGGCAAGAATACCGAGGTGCGGGAAGAGAACAAGCTCTATGCCGCCATCGATGGCCAGATCGTCGAGCAGGGCTCAAAGATCATGGTTGACCCGCACCTCGTCATCAAGTCTGGTGTCGGTGTGGGCTCTGGCAATATCGATTTCACGGGCAGTGTCGAGGTACATGGTAACGTGGAGGCCGGTTTCGTCGTCAAGGCCACCGGTGATATCGAGGTCAAGGGTCTCGTCTCGGGCGATGTTACGGGTCGTAACGTCTTCGTCAGCGGTGGTATCAGCGGGCTGAACCGCGGTAAGGTAAAGGCAGAGGAAGACGTGCATGCGGCCTATGTCGAGAATGCGATAGTCGAGGCAGGCCGCGATATCGTGGTCTCGGATGTGGCTTTGCACTCGACGCTGCGCGCGGGCAAGCGTATCGTTGCCATGGAGAAAAAGGGGGCGATTGTCGGTGGTAACGTAGCGGCCGGTGAAGCTATTGAAGCGAAGATGTTCGGCAATCCGGCTTTCGTGGTCACGCGCTTGTCCGTCGGTATCAACCCTGCCGTGCAGCAGGAATATAAAAATGCCTGTGAGGAGTACCGGGCGGATAAGACACGCCTGCAGCAGATCGATGCTATGCTGAATACGCTGAGCAAGATCGATACGAGCAAGCTGCCGCCACTGCGCCTGGAGCAGATCAACAAACTGACGGTATCGCGCTTCCCTCTGGCGGGCAAAATCAAGCGCACGGAGACGCGCATCAAGGAACTGGAAGAAGAGCTGGCCAAGATGGAGCACGGGCGCGTCAGCGTGTCGGATAAGATGTTCCCCGGCTGCCGTGTGACCATCAATGGCGTGATGCTGAATGTCCAGTCGGAGATCCAGCATTCGCGGCTGGATGTCAAGGACGATAAAGTGAGTATTGGCCCATATTAACTCTCGTGATGTAATGAGGTGAGCGGTTATGGATGTAACGCCAGTCAGTCTGCAGATGATCGTGCCACGGGCGACCGAAGTGGGACAGATACAGCACAACCTGAATCAGGCAGCATCCCTGCAGCAGGATTTCGAGGCCATGCGTGAGCAGGCCGATGCGAAGCTGAAGGAAACGCAGGTGCGCAGCAAGGCAAATCCGGAGGATGGGCGTATCCGCGATGAGCAGCAACGCCAGCAGGGGCAGGGCTATCAGGGCGACGGCGGTCAGTCCCGCAAGGAGCAGGATGCAGAGGAGGAGGAGACGGCCACGAGCTATGCCGTCGATCCGACGCGCGGGCATCATCTGGATATCAGTTTATGACAGGATAAAGCTGCGGCAGGCAGAGAGGGGTATTTAGGCGGTTATGGTCACAGAGATTTTGGGCCTGCTGATTATCGTGGGCGCAGGTATTGTTTTTCTCGTGCGCTGGCAGATGCACAGGACGCAGCGCCCTAAGCAGGAACAGCGGGAAATGCAGATGTCTACAGCCCGGCTCAAGGAAGAACTGCAGCGATCCGGCGATGCGATCGTCAACCGCATGAGCACCCATGTGAGCCAGCTGGAGAAGCTGATCAAGGATGCGGACGAGCGGGCGGCACAGCTTGACTCGCGTATCGCGGCCTGCAGGCGGTTGGAGGCAGAGCTGGAGCTGCGGTCTGCCGAGCTCTCGCAGCGCGCACAGCAGACCGTGGCCTCTGCCCGGATTGCGGCGTCGGCGGCCCGGCAGCCGCTGTCTCAGCCGACTATGCAGTCGCAGACCGCAGCACCGGCTCCCGACATGCTTGGTCATGCCGTGTCGATGGCCGAGCGCGTCGATGCGGAGGATTTCGCGCAGGTGTTGCATGACTCCATGCAGCGCGAGGAGGCGCAGGTGGAGCTGCCAACTGCAGCCGAGGTCATGGCTGACGCCGCTACGCCGCCGGCTGAGCAGACGGCGCCCACAACACAGGCTGCGATGCAGCAGGTGACGGATGTCGCAGAAGCCGTGTCGGAGCCTTTACCCATGGCGGAAGCAACGGCAGCAGAGCCGGAGGCAGACGGGCAGGAGGAGCCCGGGACTTCGGCCGCTACCCGGGCACGGGCCTTGCTGCTGGCAGGCTACTCCATCGAGGATACGATGCGTGAGACTGGTCTGGGGCAGGGCGCTGTGCAGCTGATTCAGGAAATGAACCGCCATGCCATGGCCGAGGCAGATAAAGCATAAAGCAGGATCGATGTTCCCATCAATGCATATGGGGACATCGATCCTTTTTTATCATATTGGCCAACGAAATAAGTCCTATAGCTATTTTGATTATGCGTAGTTAACCGGTAATATATTATTTTTCGCTTAATCGCTTGCATGAAATCAGTTCTATAGTATAATAGTCCCTGTGTTTAATGTATACAGTACAGGAGAAGGAGGCCATATTTTGAATCTTAGTTTGAAAAACGTTCGTATGTAATTCAAGATGTTCATCATTGTCCTGGTGGCTGTGCTGGGCATGGCTGTGCTGGCTTTTTCGGGATACCGGGCCATGAAGCAGGCCGATGCTGATCTGGACAACATGTATAACCGCAAGCTCACGGCGGTGAGATTGCTGGGGGACGAAGTAAACTACATGCGCATGATTCAGGTGCGCATTGTCAAGCATATCCTTGATCCGTCGGATCAGGAGATCAAGCAGTCCATCGGTGCGGCCATGGACAGCTACGAGAAGACATGGCCGGAGTACAAGCGCCTCGGCTCCATGCTTCCCGAGGTCGCGGCCATGATGCCGGAGTCGGAGCAGCGCTGGGATACCTTCAAGAAGGGCGTGCTGGAGGCGGAAAAGCTGGCTGAGTCTGGCGACCGCGATGCAGCCTGGCAGTATTACAAAGGCGTAGAGGCCGGCCCGACGCAGGAATTGCTCAAGCAGCTCCTGCAGCTGCAGAAAATCGCCAATGACAACGCGGAGGCGCTCAACGAGAACATCAAGGCGGAGAATCAGGCACGCATGACGGCGATGATGATCACGACAGCTATCTGTCTGCTCCTGCTGCTGGGGCTCAGTCTGATCATCATTCGGGGAATCAAGGCCAGCCTGCAGGAGATGGAGCAGGTATGCAAGAACATGGCGGATGGTGATTTCCGCATTACGGCGACGCAGTCTGATCGCGGCGATGAGTTCGGTGCCATGGAGAATGAGCTCTACTCGATGCGCAGCCGCATGAACAAGCTCATGCGCCAGGTCCACAGCTCGTCCGAGCAGATGGCTGCTGCCTCCGAGGAGCTCACGGCCAGCTCGAATCAGGCGGCCCAGGCTTCGACGCAGGTGGCTGAGTCGGCCAGCAATATGGTGGACTCCGTGGAGAAGCAGCAGAGCTCCGTCGTCAGCAGCCATAAGTCGGTGAAGAAGGTCGATGAGGCTGTCGTCGAGGTACAGGAAGTCGTGGCCAAGGCCGTCGATAACTCGGCCGTTGTCGCGAAGCAGGCCCAGAACGGCAACAAATCCATCGACGATTCGGTGGCGAAGATCGAGAGCGTGGCGGAGACCGTACGCAGCTCGGCCGAGGTCGTCGATCGCCTTGGTGCCCGCTCGGAGGAGATCGGCGAGATCGTCGGCACGATTTCCTCCGAGCGGAGCAGACGAACCTGCTGGCACTCAATGCCTCCATCGAGGCCGCGCGTGCCGGCGAACATGGCCGCGGCTTCACGGTCGTCGCTGAGGAAGTTGGCAAGCTGGCCAACGAGTCGCAGCGCTCGGCGGAGAAGATTGCGGGCCTGATCAAGAATATCCAGTCCGACACGGCACAGGCCGTTGCCTCCATGCAGGAAGGCCGCGAGGCCGTCAAGGTCGGCGCTGAGTCCGTCGAGGGCCTGCGCAGCATGTTCAAGAGCATCAACGAGCATGTGGGCAGCGTCTCCGAGCAGATTCAACATGTCTCGGACGCCGTGGAGAAGGTCGCCGACAGCGCGGAGATCATCACGAAGGGCGTAGCCAATATCGGCACGCACAGCGACAAGGTTTCCTCGCACATCCAGTCTGTTTCGGCTGCGACGGAGGAGCAATCCGCCTCGGCCGAGGAGATTGCCTCCGCCAGCGAGTCCCTGGCCAAGCTGGCCCAGGACCAGCAGCAAGCGCTCTCCTATTTCAAATTCTAAAAAGTGTCCTCTTTCCTGAGGCATAAAAACCAAAAGCCAAACCACAGAACTCGTGCTATACTAGAAGTAGCACGAGTTTTGTATATAAGGAAGGGAGAGTTTACCTATGGCAACCTGGGGTACTTTTGCGAAGCCTTATCAGAATATAACGCGTATTTTCCCGACTCAGCAGGCAGATGTTGGAAGGATGATTGACGTTTGCAGGGATAATCCCAATATAAAGAAAATCGTTATTTTCGGTAGCAGCGTTACGCCACTTTGCAATCCGTGGAGTGATATTGATATTTACTTCGAAATGCTTGAGCCTCCGAAACGCTATCCAAGTATTGGCAGTCACACAGCTGTATTCGATAAATGGGATAATTTTTCCGTGGATGAAGCGTTGAAACGTGAAATTGATGAAACAGGGGTCACGGTTTATGAACGACAAGAGAAAGAAATTGCCTGAGATGGAGACCTTGCGCGATATAGCTGAACGTAATTTGCAGGCTGCTGAAACTATTTTGCGCAACTATCCCAATGATGATGGCATGTTGAATATTGTCGGCTACCATCTCCAGCAGTGCATTGAATTAGCGCTTAAGCATGTACTGGAAACGCATGCTGTTAAATATCCACGTACGCACGATATTGATGATCTGTTGGATCTCTTACCCGAGGCGTGTGCAGATGACTTTACATCGGTTGCGCAGTATGCTCGTATCATTTCACAGCTGGAATCCAGAACGCGGTATATCAAAGGATACCGCGTTAAGTTGGAGACAATTAAGGACGTGTTGGTTGTCGCTCAGCTGACTATGAGGAGGCTGTGAAATGCAGGTTGCGACGAGGCTGCGGAAGGCGATTTTGCAGGCGGCTATCTCGGGGCAGCTGACGGAGCAGCGGGCGGCGGATGGCGACGCGCGGGATCTGCTCGCGGCAATCCGGCGGGAGAAAGCGCGGCGCGTGCGTGCTGGCGAGCTAAAGAAGGAGCGGCCCCTGCCGCCCGTGGATGAGGCGGAGGTGCCGTTTGCCCTGCCGGAGAACTGGTGCTGGGCAAGGCTGGGAGATATATCACTCAAGCTTCACTACGGTTTTACTGCTTCGGCTGCTCCTCATGGCAATGCAAAGTTGTTACGGATTACAGATATTCAGAATAATCGTGTCATGTGGCCCAATGTACCTTTTTGTACTGTTACAGAAAAAGGGCTAACTGATTATGGGTTACATAATCGTGACATTGTTATTGCAAGAACTGGGGGCACGATAGGAAAAAGTTATATTGTACGCAATCTCGATGAAACTTCCGTTTTTGCATCGTATCTTATTCGTGTTATTCCAAGCGAACTTGTCAGCGAGGAATACTTGAAGATTTTCATGGAGTCTCCCTTATATTGGCAGCAACTCGAGGATAAAAGTCAAGGAACAGGCCAGCCCAATGTAAATGGGAAAGCATTAAGTAATTTGATTCTTCCGCTACCTACAATATCTGAACAGCATCGAATAGTGGAATTCGTGCATGGAATTACATCTGAAATTGAAAAGCTTGAACATGATGAACAGAAACTTGCGGTGTTGGAGTCGGAGTTTCCTGAGCGGATGCGGGCGGCGCTGCTGCAGGCGGCGATGTGTGGGGAGCTCACGAAGCGTGCGGTGGGCGATGGCGATGCGCGGGATTTGCTCGCGGCTATCCAGCGGGAGAAGAAACGGCTCGTGAAGGAGAAGAAGCTCAAGAAGGAGAAGCCTTTGCCGCCCATCGCGGCGGAGGAGGTGCCCTTCGATATCCCCGAAAATTGGTGCTGGTGCCGCTTGGGCTCAGTCACAACGTATGCACAACCAAAAGAAAAAGTTCCAAATGGCGAATTGCATGGTAATCTTTGGGTGCTTGATATGGAGGAAATCGAAAAAGGCACCGGCCGTATCTTGATGATGAAAAAAGGCAAAGACAAGGAAATTGCTGGTGAACGAATCGCTTTTCATGCGGGTGATATCCTTTATAGCAAGTTACGTCCGTATTTGAAAAAGGTGGCACTGGCTCCACAGGATGGTGCCTGTACTACAGAGTTGGTTCCTTTTCGGGGAATTGGCAATATTGATGCGCGTTACTTGCTATGGTTCATGCGTTCACCTTATGTTACAAATACGGTTAATGCAGCAACGTATGGGGTAAAGATGCCACGTGCGGGAAAAGAAACGATCGTGAATCTTTACTTTCCTCTGCCCCCGCTTGCTGAGCAGCGGCGGATTGTGGCGCGGCTCGAGGAACTGCTGCCATTGTGTGGGGAGTTAGGGGAACGGGGGTGACGACCCCTTCAGTCAACTTCGTTGACAGCTCCCCCAGAGGGGGAGCCTTTAGAGAGTGCCTGATATTAGCATACAAGTTGCATTAATGCGTATACAATAAGCCTCCCCCTATGGGGGAGGTGGCCCGCAGGGCCAGAAGGGGTCGTCTCCCTAAGCCACATATCGTTTTGGCACATCATCAAGATAATTCTGCGAAAGGCGGTGAGACTATGCAGGAACCTTTGACCGAGGAGGATGTGAAGCACCTCTTTATTACGCCCGCGCTGGAGCGGGGATGGCGGGCGGAGCATATCCGCATGGAGGCGCGGCTCACGGATGGGCGGTTCAACCTGCGCGGCAACCTCGTGGCGCGGGAGAAGCCGAAGAAGGCCGACTACCTGCTCTGTCCCGATGGCGGCGCGCCGCTGGCTGTCGTCGAGGCGAAGGGGGAAACGTATAGCGTTTCGCATGGCCTGCAGCAGGCGAAGACCTACGCTGAGATGCTCGATCTGCCCTTTGCCTACAGCTCGAACGGCCACGGCTTCACGGAGTACGACTACCTCACGGGCGTCGAGCGAAATCTCGCGATGGACGCATTCCCCAGCGAGGCGGAGCTCGTGCAGCGCTGCGTGACGGAGGGGCGGCTCTCGCCCGCGGAGGTGCAGGTGCGGCGCACGCCCGCCTATACCTCGGCCACGACGAATACGCCGCGCTACTATCAGCAGGTCGCCATCGACCGCGTGCTCTCAGCCGTCGCGCGGGGCCAGCGCCGTCTGCTGCTCGTCATGGCGACGGGCACGGGCAAGACCTTTACGGCGTTCCAGATTGTCTGGCGGCTGCGGCAGGCGGGCCTCGTGCGCAAGGTGCTCTACCTCGCCGACCGCAACGTGCTCGTGGATCAGTCCATCGCGCAGGATTTCCAGCCTTTGATCAAGGTCATCCACAAGGTCAATTTCGCCCAGGATGACCGCGCGAAGCTCACGAGCTACGACGTGTTTTTCTCCCTTTACCAGCAGATGGTGGGCGACGGCGGCGAGGAACATTTCCGCACGCTCTTCGACTCAGCCTTTTTCGACCTCGTGATCGTCGACGAGTGCCATCGCGGCTCGGCGAAGGAGGAAAGCCGCTGGCGGCGCGTGCTCGATTATTTCACGGGCGCCGTGCAGCTCGGCATGACGGCCACGCCCAAGGAGACAAAGTACATCTCGAATACGGACTATTTCGGCGCGCCCGTCTACACCTACAGCCTGAAACAGGGCATCGAGGACGGCTTCCTCGCGCCGTTCCGCGTCGTGAACGTGCAGCTCAACATCAGCGACGGCTGGCGCCCCGTGAAGGGGCAGCTGGACTACTATGGCCAGCCCATCACCGACCGCATCTACAATAATACGGACTATGACTACAGCATCGTGCTCTCCGACCGCACGCGCGCCGTCGCCCACGCCATCACGGCGTTCCTGCGGCAGAGCGGTGACCGGCTGCAGAAAACCATCGTGTTCTGCGCGGACGAGCAGGCCGCCGAACGCATGCGGCAGGCGCTCGTGCAGGAAAATGCGGACATCATGCGCGAGCATCCCGACTACATCGTGCGCATCACGGGCAGCGACGTCTACGGCAAGAGCAAGCTCGACTACTTCATCGCCGTGGCGCCGCACTATCCCACCATCGCCACGACCTCGGAACTGCTCTCGACGGGCGTCGATACCAAGACGGTGCAGGTCATCGCCCTCGACAAGCACATCGTCTCCATGACCCAGTTCAAGCAGATTATCGGGCGCGGTACGCGCGTGCGCGAGGATGTGGGCAAGACGCATTTTACCATCCTTGATTTTCGCGGCGTCACGCGGCTCTTTGCCGACCCCGCCTGGGACGGCCCCGCGCTGCCGGATCCCGGTTTCACGCCAGGGGACGGCGGGGAGGAGTCGCCAGATGGCACAGGGGAGGATGGCTACGGTAACGGCACAGAGGAAGGCGGTGGCGAGTGCGTGCAGGATCCCCCGCCTGCCCCACCGCCGAAGCCGCCCCGGCCCTACGTGACACGGGATGGCTGCCCCGTCTGCGTCACGCATCAGACCGTCGCCATCTACGACACGGATGGCAAGCTGCTGCGGCAGGAGAACATCATCGACTATACGCGCGAAAATGTGGTCGGCGGCTACGGCGACCTCGCGCAGTTCATCCATACGTGGAGCGCGAGCGCCAAAAAACGCGCCATCGCCGATGAGCTGCGCACCCACGGCATCGATCTCGACGCGCTGAAACGCGATATGGGCATGGCGGATGTCGATGACTTTGATTTTCTCTGCCACGTGGCCTATGACCAGCGGCCGCTCACGCGGCGCGAGCGGGCGGAGGGCGTGCAGAAGACGGATTTCCTGCACCGCTACAGCGGCGAGGCGCGGGCCGTGCTGGAGACGCTGCTCGACAAATACCAGAACCTCGGCATCAAGGAAATCGAGAACCCCGCCATTTTCCGCCTCGCGGATTTCCAGCGCTTCGGCACCCTCGCGAAAATCGCGAAACTGTTCGGCGGCAAGGCGGCGTTCCAGTCGGCGCTGCGCGCGCTGGAAGATGAAATCTATAAGATAGGATAGTGTACCATGACCAACCTCACGAGCCTCATCAAAAGCCTGCGCGACATCATGCGCAACGACTCCGGTATCAACGGCGATGCCCAACGCATCGAGCAGATTATCTGGCTGCTTTTCCTCAAGGTCTACGACGCGAAGGAAGCAACCTGGGATCTGGAGGAGGACGATTACCAGTCCATCCTGCCGGCGGACTGCCGCTGGGCGGCCTGGGCGCATGACGATGGCAAGGGCACGGCGCTGACGGGCGAGGAACTGCTGCATTTCGTCAACGATACGCTGTTCCCCACGCTGCGCGGCCTGCCCGTCACGCGGGAGACACCCATCCGCCAGGCCATCGTGCAGACCATCTTTGCCGAGGCGAACCAGTACATGAAGGATGGCGTACTGCTGCGGCAGGTCGTGAACGTCATCGATGGCATCGACCTCGACGACTATGCGGAGATTCACGCGCTCGGCGATATCTACGAGAATATCCTGCGCGAGCTGCAGAGCGCGGGCAGCGCGGGTGAGTTCTACACGCCCCGCGCGGTCACGGATTTCATGGCCGCCCATATCGAGCCGCATGTGGGCGAGCGCGTGGCGGATTTTGCCTGCGGCACGGGCGGCTTCCTCGTGAGCTGGCTGAAGCAGCTGCAGGGGCAGGAGCAGAGCGCCGCGAGCATCGAGGCCATCGGGCAGTCCACCTTTGGCATCGAGAAGAAGCAGTTCCCCTACATGCTCGCCATCACGAATATGCTGCTGCACGGCATCGACGCGCCGCACATCGTGCATGCGAACGCCCTGACGAAGAACGTGCTCGACTACACCGAGGCGGACGCCTTCGACAAAATCCTCATGAATCCGCCCTATGGCGGGCATGAGAAGGCGGACGTGCAGGGCTATTTCCCCGAGGACCTGCGCGACTCCGAGACGGCGGACCTGTTCCTCGTGCTCATCCTCTACCGCCTGCGGCAGGGCGGGCGCGCGGCCGTGGTGTTGCCCGACGGGTTCCTCTTTGGCAGCGACAACACGAAGGTGAACATCAAGCGCAAGCTCCTCACGGAGTGCAACCTCCACACCGTCATCCGCCTGCCCGCGAGCGTCTTCGCGCCCTACACGAGCATCACGACGAATTTGCTCTTTTTCGACAAGACGGGCCCGACAAAGGAAACGTGGTTCTATCGTCTCGATATGCCCGAGGGCTACAAGCATTTCAGCAAGACAAAGCCCATGCAGCGCGACCACTTCGCGCCCTGCGATGCCTGGTGGGACAAGCGCCAGGTCATCCCGGACCCCGAGGTGGAGGGTGCCTACAAGGCCAACTGCTACACGCGGGCGCAGATCGAGGCGGGCGGCTATAACCTCGACCTCTGCGGCTACCCCACGGTGGAGGAGGAAATCCTATCGCCAGAAGACACCATCCGCAGCTTTCACGAACAGCGCGCGGCGCTCAACGCCAAAATCGACGCGCGCCTGGCGAAAATCGCCGATCTGCTCGGCATAAAAGAGCAATAAAAAATCCCTGGACGGCGCGAACCGTTCAGGGATTGCTTGCTTGTCAGGGCGTGTTGATGCGGCCGGCGAGCCAGGTGAGGCCGTGGGCGCGGAGGCTGGCTCGCAGGTCTTCGTACGGGACGAAGGCGGGGGCGTACTCGAGACGCAGCTTGAAGCGCTCCAGCATGTGGGACATGCCGCCGAAGATGGGGACGCGATCGAGCATGTACTGCGGCTTATCCTTTTCGGCGTAGCCGAGGTGCACGGTGAAGGCGGCGCGGTAGCCGGCAACCCGGGTATCATCCTGTACCTCCTGCGTGTAATCGCCGCAGGGGTAGGCGATGTATTCGATTTTTTTCTGCAGGTGCCATTCGAGGGCTTTCTTTGAGTCCTCCAGCTGGTGCATGCGCTCTTCGTGGCTGAGCTTGTCGAGCTCCTCGTGGGAGAGCGTATGGCTCTCGAAGTCGATGAGGCCGCTCTGCTGCATCTCGGCTGCCTGATCCCAGGTCAGGTAGTTCGGATAGGTGTCGAGGAAATCCGAAATGAGGAAGATCGTTGCCTTCAGGTTGTATTTCTGCAGGATGGGATAGGCATTCTTGTAGTTGTCCATGTAACCGTCGTCGAAGGTGATGATGACGGGCTTATCGGGGAGCTTCGTGCCGTTATCCCAGGCATCCGTGAGCTCGGCGGGCGTGATGGCGTGATAGCCGTGGTCGGCCAGATACTTCATCTGGGCCTCGAACTGGTCCGTCTTGACGGTCAGCGCGTTGTTGTCGACGTCGTTGATCTGGTGGTAGTTGAGGACGGGGACGCCGTCCTCCGCGCGGTGCATGCGCACGAGGGCATCGGCACCGAGGATGAGCAGCAGGCTGAGGACGACGAGCAGGACCCGTTTCAGGATGAGGAGCCAGCGCCGTTGCGGTTGCGATGGGCGGATATTTAGTTTGCTGTGCAAGATGACACAACCTTTCTTTTACGCTTCAAATATACCGTTTCATACTATCCCAATGCAGGAAACCTGTCAAGGCGTAGACGCGCGGCGTTTTTGGCTTTATAATAGATGTTGCCTGAAAGCAGGTGATAACCGTTGTTTTTAAAGGAGATACTATCTTTTATGCAGAGAAATGAATTGTGCTGGTGCGGCAGCGGCAAGAAATACAAGAAATGCCATGCCGACTATGACGAGCGCATCAGCGAGCTGAAGTTCGACGTGTTCAAGGGACAGGTGCGCCCGCCCCATAAGCTGATCAACAACGCGAGGGACATTGCGGGTATCCGCGCGGCCGGTGTCATCAATGACGGCGCCCTCGACCTCGTGGATACGCTCGTAAAGCCGGGCATCACGACGGCGGCCATCGACCAGGCCGTGCACGACTACATCGTGGAGCACGGCGCGGTGCCGGGTGACCTGAACTATCAGGGCTTCCCCAAGAGCTGCTGCACGTCCATCAACGACATCGTCTGCCACGGCATCCCTTCGGCCAAAGTGAAGCTCAAGGAAGGCGACATCGTCAACGTCGATGTCACGACGGTGCTCGATGGCTACTATGCCGATGCCTCCCGCATGTACATGGTCGGCGAGGTGTCGTCGGCAGCGGAGCGCCTCGTGCGTGTGACGCGGGAGTGCATGGAGGCCGGCATCGCGGCGGCGAAGCCCTGGCATTTCGTCGGCGATATCGGCGCGGCCTGCGGGGCGCATGCCCATGAGAACGGTTACGGCGTCGTCACGGATCTCGGCGGCCATGGCGTGGGCAAGGGTTACCATCTGGAGCCTTTCGTTTCCCATGACGCCACGGCGGGTACGGGCATGCTGCTGGTGCCGGGCATGACGCTCACGGTGGAGCCGATGATCAACGAGGGCACGTGGAAGACCTATACGGATAAGACGGGCGACGGCTGGACCGTGCGCACGAAGGATCACAAGCTATCGGCACAATGGGAGAAGACGATCCTGATCACGGAGACGGGCAGCGAGGTGCTGTCAAGCTGAGCCGCATTACTTATAGAAGCAAAGCGGAGGAAGGTGCATCATGACATCATTCAAGGAACTGGGCATCGCGGCGGAGGTCTGCGATGTACTGCGCTATCAGGGCATCAAGGAGCCGACGCCCGTGCAGGAACAGGCCATCCCCGTGGTGCGGGCGGGACGCGATTGTATCGCGCAGGCGCAGACGGGTACGGGCAAGACGCTGGCCTTCCTGCTGCCGATATTCGAGAAAATCAAGCCGCAGGCCGGGGTAGCGCAGGCCCTCGTCATCACGCCGACGCGCGAGCTGGCCATACAGATCGCGAAGGTCGCGAAAACGGTGGGCGAAGCCGTTGGCGTGAGCTCACTCGTCATCTACGGTGGGCAGGACATCGAGCGGCAGAAGCAGAAGCTGCGCCGCCATCCCCAGCTCATCATCGGCACGCCGGGCCGCCTCCTGGATCATCTGCGTCGCGGCACCATCGACCTCGCGCAGGTGAACAAGGTGGTGCTCGATGAGGCCGATGAAATGCTGCGCCTCGGCTTCATCGAGGATGTGGAGACGCTACTGAAGGCCGTGGCGGCCGATCGCCAGCTCCTGCTTTTCTCGGCCACGATGCCCGTGCGCATCAAGGCGCTGGCACAGCAGTTCATGCACGAGCCGGCGAATATCGAGGTCAGGAGCGAGCACATCACGCTCGACGCTATCGAGCAGGTCATCGTCGATACGACGGAGGAGGACAAGCTCGATCGCCTTTGCGAGCTCATCAATCAGGACAATCCGTACCTCATGATGGTCTTCTGCCACACGAAGCAGCGGGCCCATCAGGTCACGATGGCGCTGGCCGCGCGCGGCTACCTCGTCGACGAACTGCACGGCGACCTCTCGCAGGTGCAGCGTGCGCTGGTGCTGAAGCGTTTCCGCACGGCGCAGCTGCAGATTCTCTGCGCCACGGATATCGCGGCGCGCGGCCTCGACATCGAGGGCGTCACGCATGTCGTGAACTACGATATCCCGCACGATGCGGAGAGCTACATCCATCGCATCGGCCGTACGGGCCGCGCGGGGCAGACGGGCAAGGCCGTGACCTTCGTGAATGCGCGCCAGTACGATCTGCTGCGCCGCATCGAGTCCGGCATCCGGAGCCGCATCCGCAAGGCCCACGCGGAGCGCCACCAGAAGCATGTGGCGAAGCAGCAGAAGATCCTGCAGGAAATCCGTGCGAAAGAGGCGGAGCACAAGAAAAAGAAGAAACCGCTCTCGAAGTACGCGAACCGCAAGGGGGCGGCGCATAAGGGCCGCAATACACGCAGCCGCCGCCAGGCATCAGCGAAGGGCAGGAGCCGTACGAACCTAGGCCATCGCTCGAAGCTGGGGCGTCATTGAGTCACGATAGCGAGTAATACATCAAACAAGTCTTTTGCGTCAGTGCTATTTTAGTAAAACTGACGTAAAAAGACTTGTTTTTTCGTTTACAAGCAGGAATTCAGGAATAAAAAAGCGAAATAATACCCTGTCAATAAAGAACAGTCCTGTATTTCCGCTTCGCGTGTGGTTTGGGGACAAGCACAGGCGAAGGGAACAGAACCATTAGGGGGTATCTTCATGATTGGAATTCGCAACGTCATTGCCATTGTCTGCGGCGGCGGCCCGGCACCCGGTATCAACAGTGTCATCTCGGGCATCACGAACGAGGCTTCGCGCCACGGCTGGGATGTCATCGGCATCTACGATGGCTTCTCCCGCCTCGCCCGTGGCGAGAAGAACTACCTGCGCCTCGAGCCGAAGAATATCAGCCACATCCACATGACGGGCGGCTGCATCCTCAAGATGTCCCGCTACAATCCGACGAAGAAGGAGTCGGATATGCGCACGGTCGTGGAGACGCTGACGGAGCTCGGCGTCACGCACCTCGTGACCATCGGCGGCGATGACACGGCCTACAGCTCGGCTGCTGTCGCGGAGTATGCGCGCAAGATGGGCCGTACGATCAATGTCGTGCATGTGCCGAAGACCATCGATAACGATCTGCCGCTGCCCGATGGCGTGCCGACTTTCGGCTTCGAGACGGCGCGCGCCTTTGCCACGACGGAAATCGAAAACCTCATGGAGGATGCGCGCACGACGAATAACCGCTGGTACTTCACCATCGCCATGGGTCGCACGGCTGGTCATCTGGCGCTCGGCATGGGCCGCAGTGCGGGCGCGGCGCTCACGATTATCCCGGAGGAGCTGCCGGTTCAGGTGCCCCTGCAGCACGTCGTGGATATCATCACGGGTTCCATCGTCAAGCGTTACCTCACGGGTAAGAACTACGGCGTGGCCGTCATTGCCGAGGGCATCATCGAGAAGATCGCGCCGGAGGATTTCGAGAAGCTCGGCACGGTGGTCAAGGATGAGCATGGCCATATCCGCTACAGCGAACTCGACTTCGGCGAAATTCTCAAGCAGGCCGTGCTGGCTGAGACGAAGAAACTTGGCATCAAGCTCTCCATCATCGATAAGGAGATCGGCTACGAGCTGCGCTGCACGAGCCCGATCGCCTACGACATCGACTATGCACGCTCCCTCGGCTATGAGGCGGTGCAGTTCCTCATGCGCGGCGATAGCGGTGCCCTGATCACGATTCAGGACAACAAGGCCGTGCCCCTGCGCTTCGAGGATATCAAGGATCCGGCTACGGGCAAGACGAAGGTGCGCAAGGTCAACATCAATTCCGTACATTATAAGATTGCGCGCGGCTCGATGATGCGCCTGGAGAAAGAGGACCTTGACGATCCGGGTCTCGCCAATGCCTACCATATGACGCAGGATGAATTCAGGAAACGCTATGCCTACCTCTTTGAGGCACCGGATCAGGCACCAGCCAAGGCGGCCAAGAAGTAAGCGGCAGTCTTTTCCTTACATAATACAGAGCAGAAAACCTTCTCGCAAAAAAAGAGAAGGTTTTTTCTTTTTGGGTGTTGACATATCTGCGGCTTTGCACTATAATAATTTCTTGTCAGCCGATGAGTAATAAATCGGTTCGTTAAAATCGCGGGATGGAGCAGTCGGTAGCTCGTCGGGCTCATAACCCGAAGGTCACAGGTTCAAGTCCTGTTCCCGCAACCAATTGCATATAAGCTTCCTTATATATAGATATGGGTAGGTGCCCGAGTGGTTAAAGGGAACAGACTGTAAATCTGTCATCTTCGGATTACGATGGTTCGAATCCATCCCTGCCCACCACTTTATATCGCGGGGTGGAGCAGTCGGTAGCTCGTCGGGCTCATAACCCGAAGGTCACAGGTTCAAGTCCTGTCCCCGCAACCAATGAATAGTTGCTGATATAGCTCAGTCGGTAGAGCGTATCCTTGGTAAGGATAAGGTCACCAGTTCAATCCTGGTTATCAGCTCCATATAACGGCGGCATAGCTCAGTTGGCTAGAGCATGCGGTTCATACCCGCAGTGTCCGGAGTTCAAATCTCTGTGCCGCCACCAATTTTAACAATAAGCCCCTGCAGAAGGGGTTTTATTTATGTCAATTTACAGCATGATTTTTCGCGCGTGTCAAGGTTTTCTTGTTGACAGGGATTGGCAAGTGTGCTAAATTGTACTAGTGACATTTGAGAAGTCAGCGTCATAGACTGCAGCGTAAGGGGTGTGAAAAGAAATGCGCAACAATATCACGTTGGAGTGCACGGAGTGCCATAGCCGCAACTACCGCACCAACAAGAACAAGAAGAACAATCCGGATCGTCTGGAGTTCAATAAGTATTGCAAGTTCTGCAAGAAACACACGGTTCACAAGGAAACGAAGTAATCCCGGAACGTGCAATGAGGGTGTGAAGTAATTTTGAAGAAGTTCCTGGGCGAAGTTGTCGCCGAGATGAAAAAGGTAACATGGTGTACCAAGAAAGAGCTCGTGACCTACACCTGCGTGGTAGGTATTGCGGTCACTATTGTCTGCGCTCTGATCTGGATCTGTGATACCATCTTCGCGAGATTGTTCCACATCATTTTGAAGTAAGCAGGGTGAGAGAGCAGCATGGCAGAGAAAGAAGAAATGGATCTGCGCCAGGACAATCCTGGCCGGGCCTGGTATGTAATCCATACCTATTCTGGCTACGAGAACAAGGTCAAGGCTAATCTCGAGCGCCTTATCCATACGGCTGGCATGAAGGATATGATCTTCAATATCGTTGTGCCGGTAGAGGAAGAAGTCGAGATCAAGGACGGCAAAAAAAAGGTCGTGCCTCACAAGATTTTTCCCGGCTATGTGCTGGTGGACATGATCGTGGATGAGCACTCCTGGTACGTCGTCCGCAACACGACTGGCGTGACGGGCTTTGTTGGCTCGGAGAAACACCCGATTCCGCTTACGGATGCTGAAGCAAAGCGTATTCTGGATGCCACGGGCGAGAAGGAGTACCAGCCTGAGCTCAAATTTGAGCTCGGCGATGTGGTTCGCATCAAGTCGGGCGTGTTTGAAAACTACACGGGCAAGATTACGGCCATCGAGGCTGAGGATCAGCGCGTGAAGGTAGATGTGGATGGCACCCCGATTGAGCTCGGTTACGACGAGATCGAAGAGCTCTGAGGACTGAGCAATTCCTTTTAGGGAGGTGAAATACACAATGGCAAAGAAAGTTTCCAAGATTGTCAAGCTCCAGGTTATGGCTGGTAAAGCTAACCCGGCTCCTCCGGTAGGTCCTGCACTGGGCCAGGCCGGTGTCAACATCATGGGCTTCTGCAAGGAGTTCAACGAGAGAACGAAGCAGCAGGCTGGTCTGATGATCCCTGTTGTCATCACCGTTTTCGAGGATCGTTCTTTCACGTTCATCACGAAGACGCCGCCGGCGGCTGTTCTGCTGAAGAAGGCTGCAGGCATCGAGAAGGCTTCTGGTGAGCCGAACAAGACGAAGGTCGCCAAGCTGCCGCGCGCGAAAGCACAGGAAATCGCGGAGAGCAAGATGGTAGACCTGAACGCTGCTGATGTCGAGGCCGCTACCCGCATGATCGAGGGTACGGCTCGTAGCATGGGCATCGAGATCGTCGACTAAGACGACTCGCGTCTCCGGTGGGAGGCAATACCGTTATTACCACGAGAGGAGAACTAACTACAATGGCTAAGACTGGTAAGAAATATCAGGAAGCTTGCAAGCTCATCGAGGCTGGCAAGCAGTATACGCCTGCGGAAGCTATGGAACTCGTCAAGAAGACGGCTACGAAGAAGTTCGATGAGACTATCGAGCTGCACGTGCGTCTCGGCGTAGATCCGAAGTACGCTGACCAGCAGGTTCGCGGCGCCCTCGTGCTGCCGCATGGCACGGGCAAATCCAAGCGCGTGCTCGTTTTCGCCAAAGGCGAGAAGGTTCAGGAGGCCGAGGCTGCAGGTGCAGATTTCGTCGGCTCCGATGAGATTGTCCAGAAGATTCAGGGTGGCTGGCTCGACTTCGATGTCGCTGTCGCTACGCCGAACATGATGGGCACTGTCGGTCGTCTTGGTAAGATCCTCGGCCCCCGCGGCCTGATGCCGAACCCGAAACTGGGTACGGTTACGATGGATCTCACGAAGGCCATCTCCGAGATTAAAGCAGGTAAAGTCGAGTACCGTACCGATAAGGCCGGTAATGTGCATTGCCCGATCGGCAAGGCATCCTTCGACGCTGAGAAGCTTCAGCAGAACTTCCAGACCCTGATGGATACACTGATTCGCGTTAAGCCGGCTGCCGCCAAGGGCCAGTACATCAAGTCCGTGACGGTTTCCGCTACGATGGGCCCGGGTGTCCCCATCCAGCACATCTAAGCGATTCAGGCGAGACTCCGGTCTCTACAATTGTATATCGATGGCTGTAGACAGCAGGTTTGATTCCATCATCTAACGACGTATGTGTCGCCTGCCGAGGCCGGAGTCAATGAATTTGAAATTTATGACCTCCGGCAGACAGCCGGAGGTTTTATTACGTTGCTTTAAAATCCCAAGCGAATGGAGGTGCAAATCAAATAATGAGTGATAAATCCGCAAAGAAAGCAGTCGTGGCTGAGCTCAAAGAGCAGCTCGAGAGCTCCAAAGCTGTCGTGCTGACGACGTACAAAGGCCTGACTGTAGAGCAGGACACGGAGCTGCGCAGCGAGCTGCGCAAAGCTGGTGTCACCTATCATGTCGTCAAGAACACGATGCTCCGCATCGCTGCCAAGGAGGCTGGTATTGAAGGCCTCGACGAGCAGCTGAACGGCACGACGGCTATGGCATACTCCACTGAGGATGCTGTTGCTCCGGCTAAGGTGATCAGCGAGTTCATCAAGAAGAACAAGCTGGACGAGGCTGAGGTGCTTCAGATCAAAGCTGGTATGCTCGATGGCAAAGTCATCGCCCTCGAGAAAGTCAAGGAACTCGCTTCCCTGCCTTCCCGCGAGGAACTGCTGGCCAAACTGCTGGGCAGCATGAACGCCCCGATTGCGAACACGGCCAACGTGCTCCAGGGCGTTATCCGCAAAGCCGTATATGCGCTCAACGCTGTACGCGAGCAGAAAGAGCAGGCTTCTGCCTAAAGGCAGCCTGATGGCTCTTTCCGCATAATCTTGAAACAGAAATAAATTTATAAAAATTGGAGGAATATCAAAATGACGAAAGAAGAAATCCTTGAAGCCATTGAGAACATGAGCGTTCTCGAGCTGTCCGAGCTCGTAAAAGACATGGAGGAGAAGTTCGGCGTTAGCGCTGCTGCTCCGGTCGCTGTTGCTGCTGCTGGCGCTGCTGCTGGTGCTGCTGCTGAGGAGAAATCCGAGTTCACGGTTGTCCTCAAAGAGGTCGGTGACAAGAAGATCAACGTCATCAAGGCTGTTCGCGAGGCTACGGGCCTGGGCCTGAAGGACGCAAAGGCTCTCGTTGATGGCGCTCCGGCTAACGTCAAAGAGAACGTTGCTAAGGACGAGGCTGAGGCTCTGAAGGCTAAGCTCGAAGAGGCTGGCGCTACGGTTGAGCTGAAGTAATTCAGTTTTTGACTGATACTGTCTGACGAAGACCACCCTGCGGGGTGGTCTTTTTGCATGCCATCATTTTATATTTTTTCTCTTGACAGACAGGATGCGTTGTGCTAACATTTTAAAATACAGGACTTTGCACAGGGGATAAGTGCGCGCAAATGGCTAGAAGGTGTGGTATCATCTCTGTTTGCGTGCTTTTATGTTTCCTGCGGCAGGGCCGGATTTGTTTATACGATTTATCAGGCTAAGGGGTGAAGGATTTAATGTTTAATCCTGTGCCGGTGGGCAAAAGAACCAGGTATAGCTACGCCAGAATCAAGGACGTCATGAAAATGCCGCACTTGCTGGATATCCAGAGGAACAGCTACCAGTGGTTCCTTGATAAGGGCTTGCAGGAAATCTTCAACGACATTTCACCAATCCAGGATTTCTCGGGTAATCTCGTGCTCTCCTTCGAGAGCTTCTCGCTGGGCGAGCCGAAGTACGATCTGGACGAGTGCAAACAGCGCGATGTGACGATGGCGGCCCCAATCCGGGTCAACGTGCGTCTCATCAACCGCGAGACGGGCGAGATTAAAGAGCAGGAAGTCTTCATGGGTGATTTCCCACTGATGACGGATACGGGTACGTTCATCATCAACGGTGCTGAGCGTGTCATCGTCAGCCAGCTCGTACGTTCCCCTGGTGCCTATTACGGGGAGGATATCGATCCTACCGGTAAACATCTCTACAATGCTACGGTCATCCCGAACCGCGGTGCCTGGATCGAGCTGGAGACGGACACGAACGACGTCGTCTCCGTACGTATCGACCGCACGCGCAAGATGCCGGTGACCTACTTCATCCGCGCGCTCGGTTTCGATACGGATGAGGAGATTCTGGAGCTGTTCGGCAACGATCAGCGTATCATCAACACGCTCGACCCGGCGGTCGACAAGGTCAAGACGCACCGCGAAGCGGTCATCGAGATCTACCATCGCCTGCGTCCGGGTGAGCCGGCGAACGAAGATAACGCGCAGCAGCTGCTGGATTCGCTGTTCTTCGACCCCAAACGTTATGATCTGGCTACGGTGGGCCGCTACAAGCTGACGAAGAAGCTCGGCTGGAAGCGCCGCATCCTCGGCAAGGTGCTCGCAGACCCGATCGTGGATCAGGAGACGGGTGAGATCATCATCCCGCAGGGCGAAGTCGTCACCGAGGACATGCTCGATGCCGTGAAGCCCGAGGACGAGACGAAGCTCTTCGGCGAGGGCATCATCACGCTCTACGTTCTGCGCAAGGACGGCCAGCGCGAGAAGATGCTCTGTTCCCGTACGCTCGATATCTATGACCGTACGATCACGAAAGAGGATATCGTCGCTTCCATCAGCTACCTGCTGAACCTCATGGACGGCTTCGGCCATAAGGACGATATCGACCATCTGGGCAACCGCCGCGTGCGCGCGGTAGGTGAGCTGCTGCAGAATCAGTTCCGCATCGGCCTCTCCCGCATGGAGCGTGTCGTGCGCGAGCGCATGACCATTCAGGATGTCGATGTCATCACGCCGCAGGCGCTCATCAACATTCGCCCGGTCGTGGCTGCGATCAAGGAGTTCTTCGGGTCCTCCCAGCTGTCCCAGTTCATGGACCAGCACAATCCGCTGTCCGAGCTCACGCATAAGCGCCGTCTGTCGGCCCTCGGCCCGGGCGGTTTGTCCCGTGAGCGCGCCGGTTTCGAGGTTCGCGATGTCCATAACTCCCATTACGGCCGCATGTGCCCGGTTGAGTCCCCTGAGGGCCCGAACATCGGCCTGATCGGTTCGCTGGCTACGTTCGCGCGCATCAACCAGTTCGGCTTCATGGAGACGCCGTACCGCCGCGTGGACAAGGAGACGCACAAGGTTACGGATGAAGTGCGCTACCTCACGGCCGATGAAGAGGATGATCTCGTCATCGCCCAGGCCAATGAGCCGCTGGACGAAAATGACTGGTTCGTCAATGAGCGCGTCACGGCGCGCTTCAAAGAGGAGACGGGCCTGCACAACCGCGAAACCGTCGACTACATGGACGTGAGCCCGCGCCAGGTCTTCTCCATTGCGACGGCCATGATTCCATTCCTTGAAAACGATGATGCGAACCGTGCCCTCATGGGTGCGAACATGCAGCGTCAGGGCGTGCCTTTGCTGCGCACGCAGGCTCCGCTCGTCGGTACGGGCATGGAGTACAAGGCTGCCTGCGACTCCGGCGTCATGATTCTCGCGAAGCATGCCGGTACGGTTGAGACCGTCACGGCTGACTATATAGATGTCCGCACGGCGGACGGTGGTCTCGACCACTATAAACTGCAGAAATTCCAGCGCTCCAACCAGAGCACCTGCATCAACCAGGTGCCTATCGTCTACAAGGGCGATCAGGTGGAGGAGCATCAGCCCATCGCCGACGGCCCGGCTACGGATCACGGCGAGCTGGCACTCGGCTACAACATCGTTGTCGCCTACATGCCGTGGGAGGGCTATAACTACGAGGATGCTGTGCTCCTGTCCGAGAACCTCGTGAAACGCGATCTCTACACCTCCATTCATATCGAGGAGTATGAGTGCGATGCGCGCGACACGAAGCTTGGTCCTGAGGAAATCACGCGCGACATCCCGAATGTCGCCGAGGACGCGATTAAAGACCTCGATGAGGATGGTATCATCTCCATCGGCGCCGATGTGCGTCCGGGCGATATCCTCGTCGGTAAGGTCACGCCAAAAGGCGAGACGGAGCTGACGGCCGAGGAGCGCCTGCTGCGCGCCATCTTCGGCGAGAAGGCCCGCGAGGTACGTGATACGTCCCTGCGCGTGCCGCACGGCGAGATGGGCAAGATCGTCGATGTGAAGCTCTTCAGCCGCGAGAACAACGATGAACTGCCGCCAGGCGTGAACCGCCTCGTGCGCATCTACATCGCACAGAAACGCAAGATTTCCGTCGGCGATAAGATGGCCGGCCGTCATGGTAACAAGGGTGTCGTCTCGCGCATCATGCGCCAGGAGGATATGCCTTTCCTGCCGGATGGTACGCCGGTCGACCTCGTGCTGAACCCGTTGGGCGTGCCTTCCCGTATGAACATCGGCCAGATTCTCGAGGTTCATCTGGGCATGGCCGTCAAGAAGCTCGGCGATCAGATCAAGGCGGGCGACCCGACGGTCGAGGCACGTCTGCGCAAGGCGGGTTACGATTTCGATAAATATGGCATGCCGAAGCCGGATAAGGCTGGTATCCATATCGCGACGCCAATCTTCGATGGTGCGCGCTGGGATGATATCCAGACGACCATGGAATGTGCGGGCCTGCCGGCCGATGGCAAGACCGTGCTCTACGATGGTCGCACGGGTGAGCCATTCGAGAACCGCGTCACGGTAGGTATCACCTACTTCCTGAAACTGCATCATCTGGTTGCGGATAAGATTCATGCCCGCTCCACGGGCCCGTACTCCCTCGTCACGCAGCAGCCGCTGGGCGGCAAGGCACAGTTCGGCGGCCAGCGCTTCGGCGAGATGGAGGTCTGGGCACTCGAGGCCTACGGTGCTGCCTATACGCTGCAGGAGATGATCACGGTCAAGTCCGACGATGTGACGGGCCGTGTGAAGGCCTACGAGGCCATCGTCAAGGGCGAGAACATCCCCTCCCCGGGCGTGCCGGAGTCCTTCAAGGTGCTCATCAAAGAGCTGCAGTCCATTGGCCTCGACATCAAGGTCCTCAACGAGGATGCCAAAGAGGTCTCCCTGCAGGATGATGACGATGACGATATCGACATCAACAAGAAAGCCCGCGATCTCGACATCGACGTCGAGGGCGTGGACCCGACGGCCGAGGGCGGTGTGCCGGCAGCTAGGGCAGAAGATGCCTATGATGCTGGTGCTGCCAGCGACGACGATAACTCCAAGGACGATCATACCGACGACATCATCGCGGATATTGGCAGCATGACCGATGCTGGTGACTCTGACGATGGTGTGGAATAAGAAGGGAGTGTCATCTCTTTGCTGGATGTAAATAATTTTGATTCGATGCGCATCGGGCTGGCTTCGCCGGAGAAAATCCGCGAGTGGTCCTATGGCGAGGTCAAAAAACCGGAGACGATCAACTACCGCACGCTGAAACCGGAGCGCGATGGTCTGTTCTGCGAGCGTATCTTTGGCCCGACGCGTGACTGGGAATGTCACTGTGGTAAGTACAAGCGCATCCGCTATAAGGGCATCATCTGCGACCGCTGCGGCGTCGAGGTCACGCGCGCCAAGGTGCGCCGCGAGCGCATGGGCCACATCGAGCTGGCCGCGCCGGTCTCCCATATCTGGTATTTCAAGGGCATCCCGAGCCGCATGGGCCTGATTCTCGATATCTCGCCGCGTGCGCTGGAGAAAGTCCTGTACTTTGCCTACTACATCGTGCTCGATCCGGGCGAGAACACGGAGCTTACGAAGAAGAGCCTGCTCTCCGAGAAAGAGTATCACGATGCCCTCGATAAATACGGCAATACGTTCCGCGTCGGCATGGGCGCCGAGGCGATCAAGGAACTGCTGGAAGAGCTCGATCTCGAGAAGATGAGCGAGGAACTGCGCAAGGAAGTCCGCACGGCTTCCGGCCAGAAGAAAGTCCGCGCCATCCGTCGTCTCGAAGTCGTCGAGGCCTTCCGCAAGTCGGGCAACAAGCCGTCCTGGATGATCATGGACGTCATTCCGGTCATCCCGCCGGAGCTGCGCCCGATGGTACAGCTCGACGGCGGCCGTTTCGCGACGTCCGACCTGAACGACCTGTATCGCCGTGTCATCAACCGTAACAACCGCCTGAAGCGTCTGCTCGACCTCGGTGCGCCGGATATCATCGTGCGCAACGAGAAGCGCATGCTGCAGGAGGCCGTCGATGCCCTCATCGATAACGGCCGCCGCGGCCGTCCGGTGACGGGCCCGGGCAACCGTCCGCTGAAGTCCCTGTCCGATATGCTGAAAGGCAAGCAGGGCCGCTTCCGCCAGAACCTGCTCGGCAAACGCGTTGACTATTCCGGCCGTTCCGTTATCGTTGTCGGCCCGGAGCTAAAACTGCATCAGTGCGGCCTGCCGAAGGAAATGGCGCTGGAGCTCTTCAAGCCCTTCGTCATGAAGAAGCTCGTGGCTTCCGGTGCAGCGCATAACATCAAGTCGGCCAAGCGCATGGTTGAGCGTGCGAAACCTGAGGTCTGGGATGTGCTGGAGGACGTCATCAAGGAGCATCCGGTGCTCCTGAACCGTGCCCCGACGCTGCATCGTCTCGGCATTCAGGCTTTCGAGCCGGTGCTCACTGAGGGCCGCGCGCTGAAGCTGCATCCGCTGGCCTGCACGGCGTACAACGCCGACTTCGATGGTGACCAGATGGCTATCCATCTGCCGCTGTCCGCCGAAGCTCAGGCTGAGGCCCGCATCCTCATGCTGGCCGCGAACCACATCCTTGCTCCGAAAGACGGCAAACCAATCATCGTGCCGACGCAGGATATGGTGCTGGGTTCCTACTACCTGACGAAACTGCATCCGGGCCAGAAGGGCGAGGGCAAGATCTTCACGGGTATTGCCGAAGCTCTGCTCGCCTATCAGCAGCATGATCTCGCTCTCGAGGCACCGATTCAGGTGCGCATCGAGGGATACGGCCTCGTCAAGACGTCCCTTGGCCGCATGATCTTCAACGAGATCCTGCCGCAGGAGCTGCGTTACTACTACAAAGATAAAGAGAGCGACCAGTGGTGCCTCGGTATCCTCATGAACAAGAAGGAAATCGGCAAGCTCGTCGCGAACTGCTATAACCACTTCGGTGCCACGGCTACGGCCCGCATCATCGATGACGTCAAGAACCTCGGCTATCATTACGCCTGCATCGCCGGTATTTCCATCGCGATTTCGGACGTCATCGTGCCGCCGGAGAAGAAGACGCTCATCAATGACACGAAGAAGCTCGTCAACAAGGTCGAGCGCCAGTATGACCGCGGTCTTGTGACCGAGGAGGAGCGCTACAACAAGGTCGTTTCCCTCTGGTCCAAGACGACGGATGATGTCGCCGACGCGATGATGGATAACATGGACGCCTTCAACCCAATCTTCATGATGGCTGACTCCGGTGCCCGTGGTAACAAACAGCAGATGCGTCAGCTGGCCGGCATGCGCGGCCTGATGGCTGACCCGTCCGGTAAGATCATCGACCTGCCGATCACGGCAAATTTCCGCGAGGGTCTGTCCGTATCCGATTACTTCATTTCTTCGCATGGTGCCCGCAAGGGCCTGGCCGATACGGCTCTGCGTACGGCAGACTCGGGTTATCTGACCCGCCGTCTCGTCGATGTCGCGCAGGATGTCATCGTGCGCGAAGAGGACTGCGACGTATCCACGCTCAACCTCGTGCAGGAGCGCGCACGTCTGGCTCCGTCCACGTTCGATGCACTGGAGCTTCTCAACGACAGCCTGCTGGGCCGCTTGCTCGCCGCCGAGGTCGTCGACCCGGAGACGAAGGAAGTCATGTTCGAGAAGGATACGATCCTCGACGAGGACAAGCTCGCCACCATCGGCGAGAAGGGCATCCGTGAGATCATGGTTCGTGGTTCTTCGCTGGCCTCCGAGGCTGCTCTCAGCAGCGCGATGATCACCGAGGTCATCGCGCTCGGCGAGCTGGATGATGAGGCCCGGGCGAAGATTCATGATTCCATGGTGCATGAGATGAGCGGCAAGGAAGTCACGCGCGATGTGCTGAATTCCGATGGCACGGTCGTCATGCAGGCCGGCGATAAGCTGGACGAGGAGAAGATCGACGCCATCCTGGCTGGCGATGCGAAGGAGATCCGCGTGCGCAACAACAACGTGCGCGGCATCGAGGTCGAGGCCATCAAGGAAGGCGACGGTATCATCGAGTCGCTGGCTGAGCGTATTGTGGGCCGTGTGCTGGCCGAGGATATCGTCGATCCGGAGACGGGCGAGAAGATCGCTTCGCTCAATCAGACGGTCGACGAGGAGCTGGCTAAGAAGATCGAGAAGGTACGCGACACCGTCTCGATCCGCAGCGTGCTGACCTGCAAATCGCAGTTTGGCGTCTGCATCAAGTGCTACGGCCGCGACCTCGCGAACCAGAGCGAGGTCGAGATCGGCGAGGCAGTCGGTATCATCGCTGCCCAGTCCATCGGCGAGCCGGGCACGCAGCTCACTATGCGTACGTTCCATTCCGGCGGTGTTGCCGGTGACGATATCACCCAGGGTCTTCCGCGTGTCGAGGAGTTGTTCGAGGCGCGTAAGCCGAAGCATCATGCAATCATCGCCGAGATCGAAGGCACGGCTGAGGTCGAGGATACGGGCAAGGGCATGCGCAAGGTCACGATCGTGCCGAGCGAAGGCGAAGCGCGTGAGTACGCTATCCCGTATGGCTCCCGTATGGCTGTCAAGCAGGGTGCCCACCTTAAGCCGGGCGACCGCCTGACCGAGGGTTCCATCAACCCGCACGATATCCTGCGCGTCTGCGGCCTGCAGGCTACACAGCGCTACCTCGTCTACGAGGTACAGAAAGTGTACAAGAGCCAGGGTGTTGAAATCAACGATAAGCATATCGAGGTCATGGTTCGCCAGATGCTCCACAAGGTCAAGATCGAAGAGTCCGGTTCCACGGACTTCCTGCCGGGCGAGTACATCGATATCAATAAGTTCGAGAGCGTCAACACGAAGGCCATCGAGGAGGGCGGCGAGCCGGCAGTGGCAAAGCCGATCCTGCTCGGTATTACGAAGGCTTCCCTGGCCACGGATTCCTTCCTCTCGGCTGCATCGTTCCAGGAGACCACGCGTGTCCTCACCGATGCTGCCATCAAGGGCAAGGTCGATCCGCTGGTCGGTCTGAAGGAGAATGTCATCATCGGCAAGCTCATCCCGGCTGGTACGGGCATGAGCCGTTACCGCAACCTGCAGGTGACGGAGACGCATCCGTCGCCTGCACCGGAGACGCCGGCCGAGGACGAGAACGTCGAGGCCGAGCCGGAGACGACGGGCGCCTGAGTGCCTGTGCGCTAATATTTCCAAGGATTACAAATAAAGAGGAACTGTCGGTGGCAGTTCCTCTTTTTGCGAAGGAGAGATTCCCATGGCAGAAAATTGCAATCACGACTGTGCGAACTGCGGCACGACCTGCAGCAGCGATACGCGGCCCAAAGACCTGCACGAGGCCCCGAACGAGCTCAGCGACATCCGCCACGTCATCGCGGTGGTCAGCGGCAAGGGCGGCGTCGGCAAGTCGCTGGTCACGGGCCTCCTGGCCGTGGCCATGAGCCGCAAGGGCCAGCGCACGGGCATCATGGATGCCGATATCACGGGCCCGTCCATCCCGAAGATGTTCGGCGTCAAGGGCGAGGTGCGCGGCTCGAAGGCTGGCGCTTACCCGGTGACGACGGCCGGCGGTATCGACGTCATGAGCATGAACCTGCTGCTGGAGCATGAGACGGATCCGGTCGTCTGGCGCGGGCCGATTCTCAGCGGCGTGGTCAAGCAGTTCTGGCAGGACATCATCTGGCAGGACGAGGATTACCTCTTTATCGATATGCCGCCGGGAACGGGCGACGTGCCGCTGACGGTCTTCCAGTCCATCCAGGTGGATGGCATCGTCGTTGTGACGAGCCCGCAGGAGCTTGTCTCCATGATCGTGGCCAAGATCGTGAAGATGGCCGAGCTCATGAAAGTGCCGGTGCTGGGCCTTGTGGAGAACATGAGCTATTTCGAATGCCCGAACTGCGGCGAGAAGCATGAGATTTTCGGCCACAGCCATATTCAGGAGATTGCCGATCAGTACCATCTGCCGGTGCTGGGTCGCATCCCGATGGTGCCGCAGCTCGCCAGCGAATGCGATGCCGGCCAGATCGAGACCTTCGAAGGTCATTGGCTGGATGAAGCGGCAGAAAAGCTTATAAAAACCATGGAAGAGAAAGATCAGCATAAAGACTAAAGTACTACATGCATCTTTGAGATAATTTATCCTGTTTTGCCCGTTGTGTATTTTGTAACGTAGCTTACAGACACAGCGGGCTTTTTATGTTATCCTAAAGGTGTAGTGAATGTTTCGCAGTAAATTGAACTGGTTTTTTGCCGAAAAACGTGCTACAATAGCATTAAATCAAGAATGTAAGCAGATACATAAATTCTTTCATTTCTCGTTTTAAGCTCAGGAGGTTTTACTATGAAGGTAGAAGATACGACGACAGTAACCGGTTCCGTCATGATGCCGAGCCAGGCCAACCCAAATGGCAATGTATTCGGCGGCGAAATCATGAAGATGATGGACTCGGCTGCCTATGCCTGCTCGCTGCGCTACGCTCACTCCAACGTGGTTACGGCGCGTGTCGATGAGCTGGAGTTCCACAAACCGATTTTCATCGGCGATCTCGTCACCTGCACGGCTAAAGTCGTCTTTGTCGGCCATACATCCATGGAAGTTTTCGTCAACGTTGAGGTACAGGACATGGAGCGCGAGGATAAGCCGGAGCGTGCCCTGACGGCTTACTTCACGATGGTTGCCCTCGACCGCAACGGCCGCCCGCATGCCGTGCAGCCGCTGGAGGTCATCACGGAGGAGGAGAAGGAAGCCTTTGCCGCCGGCCGCAAGCGCTATGAGGACCACAAGGCAGCCAAGCGCGCCGCTTATGCTAAGGCGTCTACCACACAGAAAGCACAGGTGTCCGCTAAGAAATAAAATAGGTTTACAAAATTATACAAAATACTTGCGCTACCTGCGATGATGTGTTATGATACTACACAACAACATCACACAGGGAAATGCGTTGCAGAGGAGTAGTAGACAGAGCGGAATCCCCAGAGAGCTGCTGGCGGGTGTGAAGCAGTGAGGATGCTCCGTTGAACTGACCTTGAAGCAGCCCGCGGAATGGCCTATATGGCTTAGTAGGTGGGGACGGCACCCGGCCGTTATCATCCGGGAGGGGTTGATAGACCCCGTGGAGGCAGTTTCGCCGTATAGGTGAAACTGCGAACAAGAGTGGTACCGCGTAAGCCAGGCCTTTCGTCTCTTAAGGGGGACGAAAGGCTTTTTTATTTTATCTCAGTTGTGTATTTTGTATTATTTTATTGGAGGCCAGCAACATGATGAATTATCGGAAGTACAGCAAAGGTTATTTCCTGCCGCCTGAGATCGATCTGGACTGGGCGAAAAAAGATGCGCCCGAGCATGCGCCCATCTGGTGCAGCGTCGACCTGCGCGACGGCAATCAGGCGCTCGTCGTGCCGATGAGCCTGGAGGAAAAGCTGACGTTCTACAAGAAGCTCATCGCGATTGGCTTCAAGGAGATCGAAATCGGGTTCCCCGCGGCCTCCGAAACGGAGTATGAATTCCTGCGCACGCTGGTGGAGCAGAACCTCATCCCCGACGATGTGACAGTACAGGTGCTCACGCAGGCCCGCGAGCACATCATCCGCAAGACCTTTGATGCCCTGAAGGGCGTCAGGAATGCCATCGTGCACGTCTACAACTCCACCTCCGTGGCGCAGCGCGAGCAGGTATTCAAAAAGGATAAGGAAGGCATCAGGCAGCTGGCCGTGGATGGCGCGAAGTTGCTCAAAGAACTCACGGAAGAAGCGGGTGCAAACTATCGCTTCGAGTATTCGCCAGAGTCCTTCACGGGTACGGAGCCGGAATATGCGCTGGAGGTCTGCAACGCGGTACTCGACGTCTGGAAGCCGACCTCGGAGCGCAAGGCTATCATTAACCTGCCGGTCACGGTTGAGATGAGCATGCCGCACGTCTACGCGATGCAGGTCGCCTACATGAACAAGCATCTGAAGTACCGCGACAATATCGTGCTTTCGTTGCATCCGCATAACGATCGCGGCTGCGGCGTGGCGGATACGGAGATGGGCCTGCTGGCGGGCGCGGACCGCGTCGAGGGCACGCTGTTCGGCAACGGCGAGCGCACGGGCAACGTCGATATCGTGACCGTGGCCATGAACATGTTCGCGCTGGGCATCGACCCGCAGCTGGATTTCTCGAATATGCCGGAGCTCGTAGACATGTATGAGCATTGCACGCGCATGCAGGTCTCGCCGCGTCAGCCGTACGCGGGCAAGCTCGTCTTCGCGGCCTTCTCCGGCTCGCATCAGGACGCCATCGCCAAGGGCATGGCGTGGAAGGACGAGCACAATCCGGACAAGTGGACGTTGCCGTATCTCTATATCGACCCGAAGGATGTGGGCCGCCAGTACGATGGCGACGTCATCCGCATCAACAGCCAGTCGGGCAAGGGCGGTGTCGGCTTCATCCTCAAGGAGAAATACGGCATCGAGATGCCGAAGAAGATGCGTGAGAGCTTCGGTTACTGCGTCAAAGAGGTCTCGGATCACACGCATCAGGAGCTTATGCCGGAGCAGGTCTACGACATCTTTGCCCGGGAGTTCCTGCAGCCTGAGAAGCCGTATGAGCTCGTGGACTTCGCGCTGCAGCGCGGCAAGGACGGCCGTTTCTCCGGTCAGGTCGATATGAAGGTCGATGGTGAGCCTCGGACATACGAGACGCAGGGCGATGGCCGCCTCGAGGCCGTCTCGAATGTCTTGCAGCAGCAGCTCGGCGTGCAGTTCAGCGACCTTACCTACACGGAGTACGCGATGGATAAGGGCAGGAGCCAATCGAGCCGCGCGCTCGCCTGCATCAGTATCAAGGCGGCGGACGGCCACGTCGTCTGGGGCGCGGGCATCGACGCCGATATCATCACGGCTTCGGTGAAGGCGCTGTTCAGCGCCGTGGACCGCATGGCACAGGGGAAGTGATTGCCCTGCGTCAGCCATGATGTTATAATGAAATATACGTTTTTAAAAGGGACGGCAGCGTCCCTTTTCTATTGGCAAAGGAGATAACAGATCATGGTGGCAGAGCAGGAACTTTTGGTAAAATATGCACAGCTGGTGGTAAAGGTGGGCGTGAACCTGCAGCCGGACCAGATTCTCGTGATCAATACGCCGATTGCCTGCGCGGACTTTGCCCGGGCCATCAGCGAGGCGGCCTTCGCAGCGGGGGCGCACGATGTGGTGATGAGCTGGGGCGATGAACAGAGTGCGCATATCCGCTATGCCCATGGCAAGCCGCAGCTCTTCACGGAGTTCCCCGCGTGGCGGCGCGCGTTCTACGAGGATTATGCGGCGCAGGGCGCGGCCTTTGTCTCCATCGCGGCGCGCGATCCCGAGATCTTCAAGGACATCGCGCCGGAGAAGCTGACGCTCGCGAATCAGGCGGCGGGTGCGGCCCTGCTGGAGTACCGCCAGCGCCTCATGAGCAACCAAAATACCTGGTGTGTCGTCTCCGTGCCGACGCCGGGCTGGGCGGCGAAGGTCTTCCCCGGGGTGCCGGTGGCCGAGGCGGAGGAAAAGCTCTGGCAGGCCATCCTGCGTACGGTGCGCGTCGACCCGGACTCGGATCCTGTGGAAAACTGGCAGGCACATATCACCTTCCTGCAGAAGGCCGCAGATTTCATGAATACGCACGCTTTCACGCAGCTGCACTATGAGAACAGCCTCGGCACGGATCTCACGATTAAATTGCCCCAAGGGCACCTTTTCGCGGGAGGGGCGGAGAAGGCGGCCACGGGCGTGATGTTCGCGGCAAACATGCCGACCGAGGAAGTCTACAGCCTGCCGGACCGCGAGGGCGTGGACGGCATCGTCTACGCTTCGAAGCCTTTGATTTTCAACGGTAACGTCATCGACAAGTTCTGGCTGAAGTTCGAGGCGGGCAAGGTCGTCGATTATCACGCGGAAGTCGGGCAGGATATCCTCAGGGAACTGCTGACGACGGATGAGGGCAGCTGCCGCCTCGGCGAGGTCGCGCTCGTGCCTTACGATTCGCCGATTTCCCAGTCGGGCATCCTGTTCTACAACACGCTGTTCGACGAGAATGCGGCCTGCCACCTCGCTCTGGGCAAGGCCTATCCGACCTGTCTTGAGGGTGGAGCGGACATGGACAGCGTGACGCTCCTGCAGCACGGCGTCAACGACTCGCTGCTGCATGAGGACTTCATGGTGGGTACGCGCGATCTCGCGATTACGGGCACGCAGGCCGATGGCACGGAGGTGCCGGTCTTCCGCGAGGGCAACTGGGCCTTTGCGGCGGCGCAGGCGAAATAAGGCAGAGGAGGGATTTTATGCGGGCTGTAGTGACAAGGGTCAGGGAGGCGTCCGTCACCATTGACGGCAAGCTCAATGGTGCCATCGGGCAGGGCTATCTCATCCTGTTGGGCGTCGGGCCGGAGGACAATGAAGCCGTGGCGGAGAAGCTGGCGGACAAGATCTGCCACCTGCGCGTCTTCGAGGATGAAGCGGGCCGGATGAACCTCGACCTCGCGCAGGTCGGGGGCAGCGTGCTCGTCGTCTCCCAGTTCACGCTCTACGCCGATCTCAAAAGCCGCCGTCCCGGCTTTTCCCACGCGGCGCGGCCGGAGCTGGCAAAGCCGCTCTACGAGCATTTCATGCAGGCGATTGCTGCACATGGATTTCCCGTTGAGCACGGTGAGTTCGGTGCGGATATGCAGGTCAGCTCCATCAACGACGGGCCGGTGACGCTGCTCTATGAGCTGGAGTCCGGGCAGTGATGATGGCGTAAAATGAGCCTGATAGGAAAACAAATATGCGCAGAAAAAGGATAAAAATATTTTCGTTTTTGTAAACTTGTAAACAGGATTTATGCCTCCTGCAGGGAATCATAAAGATGTAATCATTTATGACCTGAGGAGGTTTTTCTATGTTAGGACTGCTTATTGCCTTCGTGGTAGTAGTATGGGTAGCACGTCTCGTGCTGAAAAAGTATCCCGCGCAGCCGGTCTTGTTCACAGCTGGTGTCGTGATGATGATCCTGACGCTGGTCTTTGGTCTCGGCGAAATCCTGCCGGCCAAGACCAGCACGGGCTCACCGTGGCTGGATATCATCCAGTCCATCAGCCTCGCATTCTCCAGCCGTGCGGCGCACTTGGGCATGATCATCATGCTCATCGGTGGTTTCTCCACCTATATGGATCGCATTGGTGCCAGTACGGCATTGGTGCACGTGGCCATCAAGCCCTTGCAGAAGATCGGGCGGCCGTATCTGATGTTGGCGCTCACTTCGGTGCTCTCGAATGTGCTGGCTATGTTCATCAGCTCAGCTTCGGGCTTTGGTCTGCTGCTCATGGTGACGATGTATCCGGTGCTGGTGCGGCTGGGCGTGAGCCGGATTGCGGCCTGCGCAGTCATCGCTACGGCCTCCGCGCCGGGCTGGGGGCCGGCCGGCGCCGACAGCATCTACGCTGCGGAGCTCATCGGTATGGAAATCGTACCGTATTTCATCCAGTATCAGGTGCCGGTCGGCATCGCGACGGTGCTGACGCTGGCGGCAGCGCATTATGTGGTGCAGCAGTATCTCGATCGCAAGGAGCCGGATGCCATGGCCGGTCAGGATGTCTCGGCCAATGTGACCGCGGAGCAGGCCAGGGCGCAGGAGGCACCGCATGTGCCGGCTTTCTATGCTTTGCTGCCGACGCTGCCACTGCTCATCGTGCTCGCCTTTGGCTTGGTGGACTTTGGCGTGAAGATGGATATCAGCCTGGCGACGCTCCTTTCGCTGGCCCTCACCATGGTGATTGAGCTCGTCCGCCATCGCAATGGCCTGGAGGTCTGCAAGGGCGTAACGGCGTTCTGGGATGGCATGGGCATGCAGATGGCTGCGGTCGTCACACTGGTCGTAGCAGCGGAGACCTTCTCGAAGGGCCTGCTCTCACTCGGCGCCATCAACACGCTGATTACGAGTGCACAGGAAGCCGGCTTCGGCGGCATCGGCATGATGTTTATCTTCGTGGCCATCATCATCGGTGCAACACTCATCACCGGTTCGGGCAACGCGACGTTCTTCGCCTTCGTGCCGCTGGCACCGAAGGTGGCGGCACTCTCGGGCATTGCGCCGGTGCTGCTCGTGCTGCCGATGAACTTTATCTCCAATCTGGCCCGCTCGATGTCACCGATTGCAGCTGTCATGATCGTGGTGGCCGGTGCTGCGCACCTGTCGCCGATGGATCTGGCTAAGCGTACCTTCATTCCCGTAGCTGCTGCCTCGGTCGTGAATATCGCGCTGACGCTGATTTTGTTCTTCTAAAGAGAACCCTTTTTAAAGCAAACTGTCCTCATGGAGCCAGAGTTGGACTCTGTGAGGGCAGTTTACTTTATCTGCGGGTTTAACGTCGTAGAACATCGTGCTAAAATATGAGAAGATAGTGATGCAGACGGTATTACATCCATTCTGCCGAGGAAGGGCATAACCGATTTTATCTGCAGGAGGTGACGGGATATGAATGCGATTGTTTTTCAGGGATTGCTGATACCCTTTATGGGAACCGTGCTGGGAGCGGCCTGCGTATTCCTGTTGCGTGACGCGATGCCGCGCATGGTGTCACGCATGCTCACCGGGTTTGCCGCTGGCGTCATGGTGGCGGCGTCCATCTGGAGCCTGTTGCTCCCGGCTTTAGCTGAGAGTGAGCCCATGGGCAGTCTCGCCTGGCTGCCCGCGGCGGTGGGTTTTTGGCTGGGTATGGGCTTTTTGCTTTTGCTGGACCATGTGGTGCCGCATTTGCATATGTATGCACAAAAGGCCGAAGGCCCGCATAACCACCTGTCGCGTTCGACGATGCTGGTGCTGGCCGTCACGCTGCACAACATTCCCGAGGGCATGGCGGTCGGCGTCGTGTTGGCTGGTTATATGCTGGGCGATGCCGATATTACCCTCGGCGGTGCCATGGCGATGTCGGCGGGCATTGCCCTGCAGAATTTCCCGGAGGGCGCGATTATCTCCATGCCGCTGCATGCCGAAGGTGCAAGCAAGATGCGTGCTTTTGCCAGCGGCGCACTGTCCGGCATCGTGGAACCTATAGGCGGTGCGCTGACGGTACTGCTGGCGAGTCATATCATGCCGCTCATGCCCTACGGCCTGTCTTTTGCCGCAGGTGCTATGCTCTACGTCGTCGTTGAAGAACTCATCCCCGAAATCAACCCGGGTGAGGATGAACATTCGGATTGGGGCGTCATCTCCTTTTGCATCGGCTTCACTCTGATGATGATTCTTGACGTAGCGCTGGGATGAACAGGTACAGGAGCGAAAGGGAAATCTGGCATAGACGCTTCAGGAGGGATTTACGCTGAGGGCACGGTGGTGTATAATGTTGCCGTTTATAGAAGGAGGAGTCTATGCGTTGGTTACATTTCCTGGCAGGCGTGCTGTTGCTTTTGGGACTGCTGGTTTATCCCTTCAGCCCGTCGGCAGACGCGGCGGCTGGCAGGCTGGTGGCGTCGGATTTCAGCTACCGCGGCATTTCCCTGGGAAGTACGGAGAGCGAGGTCGTGCGGGTACTCGGCGAGCCGCTCTTTGACAAGGATATCCGGCGGCAGGGGATTGCCGTGAAGGCTCTCGTCTATCCGAATGGTGTCGAGGTGGCACTGGCACGGCGCTCGGGCAAGGTCGTGGATATCACCGTGGACCTGAGCAAGCAGAAGGAATTCGAGCTGCGGGACGGCGTGCGCTACGGTGCCACTTCGGCCTGGCTGCAGCAGGTATACGGCAAGGAAAAGCGCGAGTGGCTGGAGGGCGAGGTCTACTACATTTATAAGATGCAGGCCAGGCCTTACGACAGGCTGCTTCTGAGCCTCGATACGGAAGACTATCACCTGAAGGCGATGCGCATCACGAACCTGCCGCTGACGGAGGAGGAGTACGATGCACGCGCCGGGCAGGGCGATGATGAACTGGAAGCGATGAGTGACGCGGTCATGGGAGATAAGCAGATTGATACATCAGCCCTGCCGCAGACCGATGAGGTGAAACTGGGAGGATACCTGCCTTGATATTACTGCGGATGATGCAGCATCGCCTGCTGCGCTACCTGGGGATAACGGCGGGCTGCCTGCTCGCGAGCTGCTCCATCAACCTGTTTCTCGTGCCGTCGCATCTGCTCACGGGCGGTGCGACGGGCATCGCGATGATTTTCTACTATCTGTTCGGCCTGCCCATCGGCCTGCAGACGTTCCTATACAATATTCCGCTGCTGCTGGCGGCGTGGCGGCTCATGGGCAAGGGCTATACCTTTGACGTGATCGTGGGCACGGCGATTTTCTCGTTTTGCCTTGACCTCACGCGGCCGCTCAACGCCTATGCACCCGTGAACGATTATATGCTCGCGGCCATTTTCGGCGGTATCTTCAACGGTATCGGCTACGGTTTCGTCTTCCGTATGAACGGCAGTACGGGCGGCTTCGATATCATCGGTGCCATTGCGAAAAAATACTTGTCCTATAATATGGGCGGCGTGATCTTCGGTTTCAACTGTATGGTCATGCTCGTGGCGGCGTTCCTGTTCGGCGTGGCACCAGCCATGTTCACGCTTATCTGCATGTACATGAACAGCACGGTGACGGACAAGGTCATAGCGGGCTTCAAGAACCGCAAGGCCGTACTCATTGTCTCGAACCGGGCAGAGCAGATTGCGGAAGGCATCATGCAGGAGATGCGGCGCGGCGTGACTTTCCTGCACGGTGCAGGTGGCTACACGCACCGGCAGCGCGACGTGATCATGGCGGTCGTGAACATCACACAGGTTACGAAAATCAAGCTCATCGCGAACTGTATCGACCCCGAGGCATTCATGATCATCATCTCGGCTAACGAGGTCATGGGCAAGGGCTTTTCGCATCCGAATCAGGACTTGCGCGACATGATGCGCCAGCGTATCGCGGCGCATGAGACGGCAGAAAAGAAAGAGCATGGGATAAAGTAAGGGGGAGAATCCATGGCTAAGGAAAAGATTCAGGTCACCTATCTGATGAACAGCGGTTTTCTCGTGCGCTGCGGGCGCACACTGCTGGTATTCGATGATTATCTGGATGAGGCAGGTGTGGTTGCCAAGGCCATTGCGGCGGGGGACTTCGACCAGCTTTATATCTTCGCCTCGCATGCGCACTTTGACCATTTTGACCAGCATATCCAGGACTATGCGCCGGCGGTTACGCGCTATATTTTCAGCTACGATATCCGGCGCACGGTGCGCGGCAAACGGTTTCCGCAGGAGCAGGTGGTCTATCTCAATACCTACAGCGAGTGGCAGGATGAGCAAATAGCGGTACAGTCATTCGACTCGACGGATTGTGGCGTGTCCTTCCGCGTGACGCTCAAGGCGGCAGGTCGCAGCATTTTCCATGCGGGCGATTTCAACTGGTGGGACTGGCTCGGCGACACGGCGGAGCACCGCCAGCTGGCGGCCAATGCGTTCCACAAGCAGCTAAAAAGGCTCGAGGGCATGCAGGCCGACGTCGCCTTTTTCCCCGTCGACGGGCGGCTGGAGGCGAGCCAGGCAAAAGGGGCGAAAGAGTTCTGCGCCGCCACGGATTGCGGCGCGCTCGTGACCATGCATTCGCCGGGCTACCCCGCATGGCAGCCGCCCGCAGGCTTTTTCGCACCAGGCAAGGAAATCCCCGTCTGGTCGCCGCGCACGCCGGGCGAGAGCCGTGTGTTTGAGTAAACAACTCTTGTCAGAGAAGTATATTTGTTATATAATATAGACAACGGGAGTCACCGATAGACGGTTGGCAACCTCGCTAGTTGGTTATTATTTCTGAGAACAATAACCGCCCAGTTTGGACGACCAGGGCGGCTATTGTTTTTTTATGAGGTATGACGATGAAGAGAATTTTATTTATGCTGCTGGCGGTGTGCGTCATGATGACGGGCGGCTGCCTGGCGGCGGGACGTAATGGAGGCAGTAACGTGAGCAATCCTACGGCAATCATGGAGACCAATATGGGTACCATCGAGATCGAGCTGTATCTCGACAAGACGCCGGTGACGGCACAGAACTTTATCGACTTGTCGAAGAAGGGCTTCTATGACGGCGTGATTTTCCACCGCGTCATCGACGGCTTCATGATTCAGGGCGGCGATCCGACGGGGACGGGCACGGGCGGCCCGGGCTACACGATCGAGGACGAGTTCCTGCCAGATCTGAAGTTCACGGGTGAGGGCATCCTCGCCATGGCCAACACGGGCATGCCTCACACGGGCGGCAGCCAGTTCTTCATCACGCTGGCCGCGACGCCGTGGCTGAACGGTCATCACACCATCTTCGGTAAGGTCACGAAGGGCATGGATGTCGTGAAGAAGATCGGCAAGACGGAGACGGACTTCTCCGACCGCCCGCTCAGCGATGTGGTCATCGAGAAAGTGACGATTAAAGACGGCAAAGAAGCGAAATAATGTCCGCCTACACCTATATCGTGCGCTGTGCCGATGGCTCGCTCTATACGGGCTGGACGGATGACCTCGAGAAGCGCGTGGCAGCGCACAATGCGGGCAAGGGCGCGAAGTACACGCGCTCGCGCCGCCCGGTTACGCTGGTCTATCACGAGACGTTTGCGACGCCGCGTGAGGCCATGAGCCGGGAGTGGCATCTGAAGCGGCTCACGCGGGCGCAGAAACTGGCGTTGATTGCGGGGCAGGCTGATTGACAAGCCTGCGCCGAATACCTATAATTATATAGATGTACTAAGGCTTTTGAGGAACCACTGCCGGACCGTTCATCCTGTCCGATGGTGGTTCCTTTACGGCCGTTACCAGAATTTAATTTTGATCAATAGAAGGGACGTTGCACCATGGCAGACAAGAAAGTTCTCGTCACCCAGGCAGGTTATGATAAACTCGTTGAGAAACTGAAATACAAGAAGAGCGTGGAGCGTATCCAGATCGCCGAGCGTCTGAAGGCCGCTATCGCACTGGGCGACCTCTCCGAGAACTCCGAGTACGATGATGCGAAGAACCAGCAGGCATTCCTCGAGGGTGAAATTCAGGAACTCGAGGCCAAGATCCGCAATTCCGAAATCATTCAGGGCGGTTCCGGCGATGTCGTGCAGATGGGCTCCACGGTCACGGTCAAGGACGTGGAGTTCAATGAGGAAGATACCTACACCATCGTGGGTTCCACCGAGGCAGACCCGGACGAATTCAAGATTTCCAACGAGTCGCCGCTCGGCCAGGCGTTGCTCGGCCACAAGGTCGGCACGACGGTGGACGTCAAGGCCCCGGCCGGTGTCATCAAGTACGAGATCGTGAAGATCAACGCGTAATTTTGGCTATACATTTGTTATAGGAGTGAAAACTTTGTCAGATCAGAATCAGGCCCAGCAGCCCGCACAGGACGAAAACGAGATGTTTGAAGTCCGCCGCGAGAAGATGCAGGCATTTGCGGACATGGGGGTGGCCCCGTTCGGCCATCGCTATGCCGTAGACCATCATGCTACGGAAATCAAGGAGCAGTATGCGCATCTCGCCGAGGACGAGGAAGGCACGGAGGAGGTCAGCATCGCCGGCCGCCTCATGGCTATCCGCGGACACGGCAAGGCGTCCTTCGCTACGCTGCGCGATGCTTCGGGCGACGTGCAGGTCTACTTCAAGCTCGATGTACTGGGTGAGGAGAAATACAAGCAGGAGTTCAAGAAGCTTGATATCGGTGATATTGTCGGCATCAAGGGCACGGTGTTCAAGACGCGCCGTGGCGAAATCACGGTACGCGTGGAGGACTTCACGCTGCTCTCGAAGTCCCTGCGCCCGCTGCCGGAGAAGTTCCATGGCCTCAAGGACGTGGATATCCGCTACCGCAAGCGCTACCTCGACCTCATCATGAACCTCGATGTGCGCGAGACGTTCCGCAAGCGCTCCAGGGCGCTGAAGTCTATCCGCAGCTACCTCGATGAGCGCGGCTTCCTCGAAGTGGAGACGCCGGTGCTCTCGACGATTGCAGGCGGTGCAGCGGCACGCCCCTTCATCACGCATCACAATGCGCTGGATATCGACCTCTACCTGCGCATTGCGACGGAGCTGAACCTCAAGCGTCTCATCGTGGGCGGTCTCGAGCGCGTCTATGAGATGGGCCGCGTGTTCCGCAACGAGGGCATGGACGTGCGTCACAATCCGGAGTTCACCTCCATCGAGATTTATCAGGCCTACGCCGACTACAACGACATCATGGACATGACCGAGGGCATCGTGCAGAGTGCGGCCAAGGCCGTCTGCGGCAGCCTGCAGGTCACGTATCAGGGCTTTGACATCGATTTCTCCCATGCGAAGCGCATCAGCATGAACGATGCGGTCAAGGAAGCCACGGGCAAGGACTTCCTCTCCTGCCAGACGGTGGAAGAGGCGCGCAAGATGGCGGATGAAATCGGCGTGCCCTACGAGCCGCGCCACGGCATCGGCGGCATCCTCAATCAGGCCTTTGAGGAAAAGGTCGAGGAGACGCTCATGCAGCCGACCTTCATCACGAACCATCCGACGGAGATTTCGCCGCTGGCGAAGCGCAATCCGGAGGATCCGCGCGTGACCGACCGTTTCGAGTTCTTCGTCTACGGTCGCGAGCTCGCCAACGGCTTTACGGAGCTCAACGACCCGATCGACCAGAAGGGGCGCTTCCTCGATCAGCTGAAGCAGCGTGAGGCCGGCGATGATGAGGCCCACGTGATGGATGAAGACTTCGTGCAGGCGCTGGAGTATGGCCTGCCGCCCACGGGCGGTCTCGGCATCGGCGTCGACCGCCTCGTGATGTTCCTCACGGATGCACCGTCCATCCGTGACGTGCTGCTCTTCCCGACTATGAAACCGCTGGGCAAGACGGAGAGCGCACCGGCTGCGCAGGCTGAGGCGCAGGATGGCTTCTTCACGCCGAACGAGAAGATTGACTTCAGCAAAGTGAAGATTGAACCGCTCTTCGAGGATCAGGTGGACTTCGATACGTTCTGCAAGTCCGACTTCCGCGCCGTGAAGGTCAAGGCCTGTGAGGCGGTGAAGAAATCGAAGAAGCTGCTGAAGTTCACGCTGGATGACGGTACGGGCACCGATCGCGTCATTCTCAGCGGTATCCATGCCTTCTACGAGCCGGAAGAGCTCGTAGGCCGCACGCTGCTGGCCATCGTGAACCTGCCGCCGCGCGCCATGATGGGCATTGACTCCTGCGGCATGCTGCTCTCGGCCGTGCACGAGGAGGAAGGCAAGCAAAAGCTCAACCTCATCATGCTCGACAACCACATCCCGGCGGGCGCGAAGCTCTGCTGAGCGAGGCTATAAACCAATAGAAAAAATCCCTGCTGCCAGGCACCACTGGTGGCAGGGATTTTTTATGCTGCCTTTTTTAGAAGGCATGCCCATATTACATGCAATGGATGACCATAGATATAAGAAACAGTCCCCCCAGCGGCCAGGACAGCTGCTGGGGGGACTGCATATTCGGATAAAAACGGGGATGGGTGAAACATGCTATTTTTACCCGAAGGGAAAAAGGTTGGGGGAAGTAAGGGAAAATATAAGGGTATAAGGGAATAAGAGATATAGGTAATGAAGCAGGGAAGCTGATACAGCTTTAGCTTCTACGTTACTTATATTATAAAATAAGTAACTATTTTTGTCAATAAAAGATATAATATATTATTGACAAAAATTTTTTTTATTGGTAGATTGTATATAACAAATTAATATATCAGATTTTTTAAACCCATTACTGGAGGGAGCAGCACGATATTCAGGTTGGGGATATCGTAACACAAAAAGGAGTGATATCTATGAACCAATTGACTATTCGGCAAAAGCTGTATGCAGTATTTAGTGTACTGATCCTGATTTTTACCTGTATTAGTCTGTATTCGGGGTATACGCTATATGCCATCCATCATGGGGCTATGCGCATTGCGACGGAGCATCTCAATAGTGTGCTGTCCTTGTCGCAGGCCAACCGCACGCTGGCTGTCTATCGCAAGGGGGAGTACGCGATGGTAGCGGCGACCAATACTTCGGGACAAATCTATGCGGCGCAGGAAATCCGCAATCTGGCCGGCCAGATGGATGTGACGTTCGCGCAATTGACCGATGTGCTGACGGGGGACAAGGCGGAGTCTTTTGAGGCGATGCGTGAGCAGTGGGATGCCTACAAGCAAAGGCGGACTCGGCTCGAGCAGCTGACAATGGACGGCCAGCATGAGGCGGCCTTGCAGGAACTGGCACGCACAGACGCGGACTATCAGCAGCTCAACTGGCAGCTCTCCCTGCTCGTCGATGCGAGCAAGGATTTCGTGCAGCAGGAGGTCAATGAGGCCACGAGCCGCTATGAGGCAGCGCGTTTGACCCTGATTATCGCGGTGGTGCTGGTCATTCTTTTGTCGATGGGCATGGCACTCTATTTGAGTCGCAGTATTAACCGCTCGGTTGCCTACCTCATGCATATTTCCAAGGAGGTCGCGGCAGGGAATCTCACCGTGGAGGTAGAGCAGCGTACGCAGGATGAGTTTGGCGTGCTCACGGGCGCCTATAAAGAGACGGTAGAGCATCTGCACGCACTTATCGAGCATATTCAGCATACGGCCGAGCAGGTAGCGCAGTTCGCCGGCAATCTGACGGAGAATGCCAACCAGTCAGCGCAGGCGACGTTACAGATTGCCAACTCGGTCAGCAATGTGGCCGCAGCATCCTCTCAGCAGGGGGAAAACATCGGATCCTCGCGTACGGAGGTTATCGCCATGGCCAAGGATTTGGACGGCTTCGCACAAAAGGCGGAGTCCTCCAATGAGGCGGCTCAGCAGGTGGACAAGATTGCCCAGCAGGGGCGCGATGCCATGCAGGGGGCCGTCCAGCAGATGAAGGAGATTGCTGACTCCGTGGGCCAGTCGGCTAAGGCCATCCGCCTGCTCGCTGACCGATCTGCGGAGATTGGGCAGATTTCCGATACGATTTCGGGTATTGCCGACCAGACCAACCTGCTCTCGCTCAATGCGGCTATCGAGGCTGCGCGGGCTGGCGAGGCAGGTCGTGGCTTTGCCGTGGTCGCCGAGGAAGTGCGTAAGCTGGCCGAGGAGTCTGGCCGGGCCGCACAGAAAATCGCCGCGTTGATTGATGCCATTCAGCAGGAGACACAGGAGGCCGTGACGCGCATGGAGCGCGGCACGCAGAAAGTAGCTGATGGGCAGGCCGTCATCGCACAGGCGGGCGACTCGTTCCAGACGATCACCGAGGCCGTGGGTGACCTTACAGCGCAGTCATGGGCCATTCTCGCAGGGGCGCGGCACTCGGCGGGCAAGGCCGAGGCCATCGTCAACGTCATGGAGGATATCCATACCTCGAGCCAGAGCGTGGCAGAGGAGACCGAATCGGTCTCGGCCGCCACGGAAGAGCAGTCAGCATCCATGGATGAGGTCGCGGAGGCCAGCCGCAGATTGTCCGAGCTTTCACAGGAACTGCAGTCGGCAGCCGCGCAGTTCCGTATTTGATAGAGGTGAGCAAAAATGAAAAAGATAGCAATGTTGCTGGTGCTTTTGCTCGGTGTTTGTGGTCTTATCCTGGCAACTGGCTGCGGTGGTCAGAATGAGAAAAAAGTAGCACTGATTTTCTCGCATGAGCCTGAGCGATGGACTACGGGCGCGCAGATGATGCAGGAGCAGCTGAAGCAGGACGGCGTACAGGTCACGCTTTCGATATTCACCACGGATGAGGACCAGGCGCAGGCTCTGCAGGAGGCCGTCGACGCAGGAGCGAACTGCATCGTGCTCGCGGGCGGCGATATCAAGAATATACAAGCGGGGCTGGATGCGGCCAAGGCTAAAAATATCCCCGTCATTGACTATGATAGCCTGACGCTGGATACCGATGCCATTGCTTACTACGTGACGTTTGATAATTACGGTGTGGGTGAGGCCATGGGCAAGTATATCGAGCAGACGAAAGGCCTCAAAAAGGGACAGGGACCGTATACCATCGAGTTCTTCTCAGGCAATGCGGCGGACATCAATGCTAAGCTCATGTATCAGGGCGCCTATGATGTGTTGAAACCTTATATCGACAAAGGACAGCTTGTCGTTCCCTCAGGGCAGCAGGCTTATGAGCAGACAGCTACCAAGAACTGGGATGGCAAGGCGGCGCAGGCGCGCATGACAGATCTCGTACAGTCGCAGTATGCCGGACGCAATCTCGATATCGTGGTGGCGGCCTCCGACAGCATCGCCTACGGCGTTATCGATGGCCTCGCGGGCTATGGCGGCAGCTGGCCACTGATTACCGGACAGGATGCGGATAAAAAGGCGCTTGATTATGTCCGCAACGGCCGCATGGGCTTTACGATCAAAAAGGATGCACTCGTGCTCAACCAGAAATGCATCCGCATGATCAAGGCCGTGCTCGAGGGCTCTCAGCCTGAAATCAACAATACCACAACCTATAATAACGGTGTGCGCATCGTTCCCACCTATCTCTGCGTGCCACGTATCATCGACAAAAATAATCTGGACGAATCTTGAGATGATTTTCGGTGAACCCATGTATCAAGTGCTGGTACATGGGTTTTTTCGTATATTCTGGATTAAAAATAAGAATTTATTTTTACCAATAAAAGATATAACATAATATTGACAAGTCATACTTTTGGTGATAAATTATAGATATCAAATGAGAGCAAAGCAGTGCTGAAGTAAGAAAGTGGAGGAATACCATGAAGAAAACATATTTGGCCGCATGTACGGCCGCTTTGCTGGCCCTGGGCACTGGCTGGGCTCAGGCCAGCCCGGTGGACAATCCGGATGATCCTGCCTATGTAGTGAAAACCGTGCAGGCGGATAACACCAAGGCCAGGTCTGAGGCACCGAAACAGGCGGAACTCGCGCAGGCAGCCAGCAAAGTGACGCTGCCCACGCAGATGGTGGACCGGCATGCCATTCCCGAGGCACAGTCGCTTTATCGCTATCTCGCCGTCCTGCCGGAGACAGGACGTGTGCTCTACGGTCATCAAAATGATGCGCACCACAAGATGTTCCGCATTCAGTCTGGTACAGAATCTGATACCAAGGACATGACGGGCAGTCTCTCCGGTATCGTGGGTGTAGATGCTCTCTCCCTCACAGGCGATGAGCTGCATCCGCGCGAAGCGGCGAAGGTGCCGGGCGATACGCTCATGGACAAGCTCACGAACCTCTCGGTGAAGGCGGTCGATGAGGGTGCGATCCTCACGCTTTCCATGCACATGCCGAACTTTGCAGTCGTGGCGAAAAAGCCCAAAGTCAACGGCCACTATGATTTCCAGGGCTATACAGCTGGTACAACAACGGGGGATGTTGTGAAACGCATCCTGCCGGGCGGCGACCTTGCTCCAGTCTTTACGGATTATCTCGACATGGTGGCAGACTACGCGCTGCGCCTGCAGGCGAAAAACATCCCCGTGATTTTCCGTCCGCTGCACGAGCACAACGGCTCCTGGTTCTGGTGGGGCGGCAAGAATACGAATGATGAGAACTTCACGGCGCTCTGGCAGTTCACGGTGAAATACCTGCGCGATACGAAGGGCGTGCACAACTTCATCTATGCCTATTCGCCCAATGGGCCGTTCGACAGCGGGGCGTCCTATCTGGATCGCTATCCCGGCGACCGCTATGTCGATATCCTCGGTGTGGACTCCTATCAGGACAACCGCGACGATGCTTATTTCAGCAAATTGCAGCAGACCCTCGATGTCATGCACGAGGTGGCAAAGCAGAACCATAAAGTCGTGGCGCTCACGGAAGTGGGTGTGCGCGATGGCGGCGGCCTCGCCTTGCAGCACAACGCAGACAAGGACTGGTTCACGCATGTGATGCAGCTCTGCCTCAAGAACAAGGTGCCGTATTTCCTGACCTGGGCCAACTTCGAAAAGGAAGCGCATAATTTCTTTGAGCCGTATATGACCAGCGATACCAAGGGACATGAGATGGTCGACAACTTTGTGCGTTTCTATAATGAGCCAGCCAGCACCTTTGCCGATGGCACCGGGGATTATAGACATATCTTTTCTAAATAAGTTATATCTTTTTATTGACAAAGTAAATACTAAAGCATATAATAAGAAACATAGGGAAACAGTAGCGAAGAAGCGGTAACGCTTAACGCATCAGGCAATGTTTTACGTTTATGGAGGGAAATATCATGAAAAACATCTATCTCGTCTGCAATGCCGGTATGTCTACGTCGATCCTCGTGAAGAAGATGCAGGAGGCGGCTAAGAAACAGGGCTTAGATGATCATATCGAGGCTTTCTCCGTCGAGGTGCTGGATCAGCGCGTCGATACGGCGGACTGCGTCCTGCTCGGCCCCCAGATCCGCCACATGCTCGGCGATGTCAAGAAAGTCGTCGGCGACAAATGCCCGGTCGATGTCATCGACATGCGCGACTACGGCATGATTCGCGGCGACAAGGTACTGGCCAAGGCAAGAAAGATGATGGGGGAGGCTTAATTCGTCATGACAGGTATGATTTCTACCTTCGAGCGCATCATGATGCCGCTCGCGGGTCGCATCTCCAGTAACAAATATCTGCTGGCCATGCGTGATTCCTTCTCCATGCTGCTGCCGTTCATCATTGTCGGCTCTTTCTTCGGCATCATGGAATGGGTCGTGCTCGATCCCTGGGGCACGATCATGGGCGAGAACGGCATGAACCTCGGTGCCACGCTTACGGGCCTCACGGGTGATGCCTATAAGGCCTCGGGCTTTGTCGCCACTCTGCAGGCACTGCAGGGACTCTGCAACAACGTCGTGACCGTCGGCTTCGGCTGCTTCTCCTTCCTGCTGGTCGGTGCCTTTGCCTATCGTCTGGCCCAGATCTGGGGCGGCGATCCGTTCTCCACGGCCCTCACGGCATTCGGTGCTTTCATCATCGTTACGCCGCAGCAGATCATCGGCAAGGCCGGTGACAGGATGGGCGCTTTCAGCCTCGATTATTTCGGCAATAAGGCCGTGCTCACGGCTATCATCGTGGCGACGGTGACGGCATGGCTGTTCGTCAAGCTCTCCAAGAATGAGAAATTCCGCATCAAGATGCCGGATACCGTGCCGCCTGCGGTGGCACAGTCCTTTGCTGTGCTCGTACCGGTGCTGGTCACGCTGAGTGTGTTCACGATCTTTGCGACCATCCTTTCGCAGTGCCAGTTCCTCGGCAAGGCAGCGCTGAATGACCTCATCTACGCGCTCATTCAGGCGCCGCTTATGGGGTTCTCACAGGGCATTGGTTTCTCCATCCTGTATCAGTTCATCGTCTGGTTCTTCTGGTGGTTCGGCATCCATGGCCATAACGTCACGGCCGCTATCCAGAATATGGTCTACATGCCGGCACAGCTCGCGAACCAGGCTGGCGATGCTTCCTATATATTCTCGAATGGCTTCTTCGAGGCCGGCCTCATGCACGTCATGGGCCTCGTGATTGCGATTTTCCTCTTCTCGAAGAAGGACAGCTGGCGCGCGGTCGCTAAGCTCGGTGCACCGGCCATGCTCTTCAATATTCAGGAGCCGCTGGCCTTCGGCCTGCCCATCGTGCTGAACCCGATCCTGCTCATCCCGTACATCCTCGCACCGCTCGCCAACACGGTGGTCGGCTGGTTGCTGCTCTCCTCGGGTATCGTGCCGATCTTCAAGTATGTCGTGCCTTGGACGATGCCTTTGTTCTTCGGTGGTTCCATCGGTACCGGCTCCATTATGGGCGGCGTCTTGCAGCTGATCTGGCTGGCCATGGATGTCTGCATCTACGCGCCTTTCGTCATCGCGTCGAATAAGATCAAGGATGAGGATGACGACGAAGAAGAAAGCAAGTCAGCATAACCACTTTGGACAACGGCATAATATGTCCGTGAGGATCCGGATCGGCCGTTAGCAAGACATTGTATGCATAAGTGAATATATATTGATTTATTTCCTGATGCCTGCAGGGTAACGGGGAAAGAGACAGAGGTGTCAGCAATGGACGAAAAAACAGTAGAACAGAGTATGCAGCTGATCCTGCATTCCGGCACGGGCCGATCAATGGTCATCGAGGCCGTGCGGCAGCTGCTGGAGGACGGCGACGTCGCAGCGGCCAAGGCGAAGATCGCTGAGGGTGGCAAGGAGATCGGCGAAGCCCATAATATCCAGACGGCAATGATGACGGCGGAGTGCGACGGCAACCCCGTGGAGAAATCCATCCTGCTCATCCATGCCCAGGATCATTTCATGACGGCACTGGCCGTACGCGACATGGCACAGCTCATGGTCGAGATGTACGAAAAGCTGCACAAGGAGCAGTGAGAAAATATGGCAATCAAGTATAAATTCCCGGATAACTTTTGGTGGGGCGCAGCCACTTCCGGCCCGCAGTCGGAGGGGCGCTTCCATAAGGCACACCGCAGCGTGTTCGACTATTGGTATGACACGGAGCCAGAGGCTTTCTTCAACGGCGTGGGGCCGAATGTGGCCTCGAACTTCTACAATGACTACGTGCGCGATATCGCGTTGATGAAAGAGGTCGGCCTGAACTCTGTGCGTACGTCCATCCAGTGGACGCGCCTCATCAAGGATTTCGAGACGGCGGAGGTCGATCCGGATGGTGTGCGCTTCTACAATGCGGTCATCGACGAGTTCCTGCGTCAGGGCATCCGCCCCATCATGAACCTGCATCATTTCGACCTGCCCGTCGAGCTCTACGAAAAGTATGGCGGCTGGGCCTCGAAAAGGGTCGTCGAGCTTTTCGTCATCTTCGCTAAAAAATGCTTTGAGCTTTTCGGCGATCGCGTGAAGGACTGGACGACCTTCAACGAGCCGATGGTCGTGGTCGAAGGCGAGTACCTCTACCAGTTCCACTATCCGCTGCTCGTCGATGGCAAGAAGGCCTGCCAGGTGCTCTATAACCTTAACCTGGCTTCGGCCAAGGCGATTCAGGTCTTCCACGCGAGTGACTGCGCAGCGCACGGCGGCCGCATCGGTATCGTGCTGAACCTCACGCCGGCGTATCCGCGCTCGGAGGATCCGGCTGATGTGGCGGCAGCGGCATTTGCGGAGGACTTCAAGAATAATTCGTTCCTTTATCCGGCCATCAAGGGACATTTCCCGGAGAAGCTTGTCGAGACGCTGAAAAAAGACGGCGTGCTTTGGCAGGCAACGCCGGAGGAGGGAAAAATCATCGCGGAGAATACCGTGGATTTCCTCGGCGTCAACTATTACCAGCCGTTCCGCGCCAAGGCGCGGGAATCGGAACTCCCCAACAAGCTGACGTGGCTGCCGGAGAAATATTTCGAGCAGTATCACATGCCGGACGCGCGCATGAATCCGTACCGCGGTTGGGAGATCTATCCGAAGGCCATCTACGATATTGCTTGCAATGTACGCGATAACCTGGGCAATATTCCCTGGTATATTTCGGAGAATGGCATGGGCGTTGAGGGCGAGGAGAAATACCGCAACGCCGAGGGCGCCATCGACGATGATTACCGCATCGACTTCATCAAGGAGCATCTCGAGTGGCTGCATAAAGGTATCGAGGAAGGCTCGAACTGTTTCGGCTATCATCTGTGGACGCCGATTGACTGCTGGTCCTGGATGAATGCCTACAAGAACCGCTACGGCCTCATCGGTCTCGAGTTGACGACCCAGACGAAGACGATCAAGAAGTCCGGCCGCTGGTTCAGGGAACTGGCCGCCAACAATGGCTTTTGATGCACAAATCAGATATTCATCCTGCAGCCAATGCTGAAGGGGGAGGCTGTCACGGCTCTATGCCGGGCAGCCTTTTTGCTAGGAGGAAAGTATATGAGACACGCACAGACCTGGAAAAAACTGGTGGGGCTGACGCTGGCCTCGGGTATGGTATTCAGCCTGCCGGCAGTGCTGCCGCAGCTGGTGCCGGCGGCGCAGCAGAGCACGGCCGAGGCAGCCGCCAAGGGCATGAAATGGAACTTCCAAAAGGATTTATCCGGCTGGAAATTCGGTGGCAAATGGGCGTACAAGGGCATGCCCAAAGTGCAGTGGGATAAGGCCTTTGGCGGCTCCCTGCGCCTGACCGTGGATTTCCGTCCCGTGGCGGACAAGAGCTGGTCGGAGGTCAAGCTGGAGTATGGCCCGGCCGCCTCGTCGCCCGTGAGTCTCGCAGGCTGCAATGTGCTGAGCTACGACCTGTATTTCGATGCCAAAGCCATGACAGCGGGCGGCTTCAAGACGAAGGTCTACGCCAAGGACGTGGACGATAAGGAAGTGATCAATGCAGCGCCGGATATCGACCTCAGCCAGGCGCGCGACGCAGGGAATGGCATGAAGGTCGTTACGGTGCAGGTGCAGTTCCAGCCGGCCGCGAAGCCCATCAAATACCTGATGTTCAGCCTCGTGGGCGCGAATACGGACTACCACGGTGCACTCTATGTCCGTAAGGTACAGGCGAAATACGCCAAGCTGCCGGATGGCTATGTGGACAAGAAGGTACAGGCGAAGGCTCAGGCAAAGGTGCAGCCGGAGGCGCTGACGGTGCCGACCCAGGTCGCGCTCGCCGACCCGCAGGCCACGCCGCGCACGGCGCAGGTCTATGCCTATCTGCGGGGCATCGCGGCCTCGCCCTACGTGCTCTACGGGCATCAGAACGAGCTCACGAAGAAGGTCACCAAGCTGGACGTGCCCTCCGATACCTACGCCATGGTGCAGGATAACGCGGCCATCATCGGCGTGGACGCCCTCGCGCTCACGGGCGATGAGCTGGGCTTGACGGACAAGGAAAAGGCGGCGGGCGTAACGCTCTCTGAGAAGCTCGCGGGCCTCGTCATCCCCGTGGCGCAGAAAGGCGCCATCATCACCATGTCTTGTCACATGCCGAATTTCGAGCTCGTGGCCAATAAGCCAAAAGTCAACGGCCACTATGATTTCAGCACCTATTCGCCAAATGTGACCACGGGCCGCATCGTGCAGCGTATCATGCCGGGCGGCGATCTCAATCCGGTCTACCGCGCCTACCTCGATATGGTGGCAGACTTCGCGGGCAGGCTGCAGGCGGCGGACGTACCCATCCTGTTCCGTCCGTTCCATGAGAACAACGGCAGCTGGTTCTGGTGGGGCGCGGCCTATTGCAGCGCGAGCGAGTATAAAAACCTCTACCGCTACACGGTCGAATATCTGCGCGACGCGAAGGGCCTGCACAACCTGCTCTATGTCTATTCGCCGGGCGGCCCCATCGAGAATGCGGACGATTATGCAACTCGTTACCCGGGCGACAGCTTCATCGATATTACGGGCTTCGACACCTATCACCATGACCCGGTGAAAAACGACCACTGGCTGCAGGGCTTCGCGCAGGACATGCAGGCCGTGCAGGACTTTGCGGCGGCACATCATAAGCTGGCCACGGTCACGGAGACGGGCATCCTCGTGGGCAAAGGCGCGCTGCCGCGCACGGGCAACCAGCGTCCGGATTGGTTCCGCGAGATTCTGAAGACAATTTCCCCCTATAATATGGCGTATTTCCTGACCTGGGCGAATTTCGATGATGGCAATTGCGACCAGCCATACATGATTACGGGGAAGCGCGGCCATGAAATGGTGAATCACTTCGTCGATTTCTACGATGCGCAGGAGTCCGTTTTCGCGGGACAGATCGGCGACTACAGCAAGCTCCCCGTGCAGGTGCAGCCGGCCGTGGCGGCGGATGGCTACATCACGGTACCGGGCGCGCTCAGCCGCCTGCTGCAGCCGGATACGCTGCGCGCCAAGGTCATGGGCAGCGTCACGCAGGCTGCATTCCAGCTGCAAAAAAAGGATGGTACGCCCGTCGTCGAGCTGCCTGCCACAATCGACGTGCAGCATCAGGCGACAGCGGTTCTTTCGGCTGGCAATCTGGCGAAAATGGGCAAGGCGGTAGGCCGCCTCGCACTCACGGTCAACGGCACGGTACGCGACAGCGTGCCCGTGCTCTATAACATGCCGGCCCCGGCTCCGAATCCGCTGCTGGTGGATGACTTTGAGAGCTATTACGGCGACAATAGCCTGCTCCAGGGGGCTTACTCGACCAACTGCGGTACGGGCTGCAGCATAGCGCTGGCCCTGAGCCAGCAGAAACAGCAGGGCGAGGCAGGACTGGCCTATCACTACAGCATCGCACCGGGCGGCTATGCGGGCGTCGTGAAGAGCCTGCAGGGCGCCGACTGGTCGGCCTGCCAGGGCGTCTCGTTCTGGCTCACGCCGGACGGGCAGGGGCAGAAGCTCATCTGCCAGCTCAACAGCAACGGCGAGGATTTCGAGGCGGATCTGAGCGCCTATACGCAAGGGAAAACGCCGCAGCTCGTCAAGGTGCCGTTCAGTGCCTTCCAGGGCAAGAATGGCGGCAAGCTCGACACGCACGCCATCCAGCATTTTGCGCTCTACGTCAACGCGCTGGGGCAGCAGGCGGTGGACGCGACCCTGTACTTCGATCAGATTCGCGCTTATCGTTGATCTGGCACCCCATGGCAGCGATGCTGCTACGGACAGCAAAGGTCCTGTGCCTTACGCATGGGGCCTTTGCTTTTTTTGTTTTTGCGGCATACGAAAACGCCCCCGGCCTTTGCTGGCTGGGGGGCGTTTTCGTTACAGGGGAAATGTAACGGGGTAAGGGGTTATGGGGAAAGAAAGCAGGAAAGTTATTTCAGGGTAATGTTGTCGAGGTAAACGGCACCTTTGTAGCCTGTGAGATAGCCGACGAGGCTGACCTCCAGATGGCCGATGTCCTGCGTGACCTTATCCTCGAGGATGACACGCACATGGGTCTTCATGAGGTTGCCGACCTTCTTGGCCTTGGCCGTGCCCATATCGTCGATCGGCTGATCGATGACGACATCGCCCTTTACGGAGCCAGCATATACCTTGCCCTTGAGGGCGGCGTCACCCTTGAGCTGGGAGGCATCGTAGTAGAGATCAAAGGAAACCTGGGAGACACCCTCCGGGCCAACCTTGATTGGTGCGGCGTTCGTGACGGCACCGTCGGACAGCTTGATCTCGCTCCAGTTCTGGTCCTTGTCGCCGGAGAAGTCTACATTGACTTTCAGGCAGCCGCCGTTGCTGGCATCCCAGGCCGTGGAAGCATCACCGCTGTAGTTCCAGCCACCGACGAAAGCCCACTGGCCAGCGTCTTTGCTGAAATCCCAAACCTTGACGGGAGCCGCAGCCGCCTCGCAGGTGGCGCTCATCGCGCTCTGGGCTGGGATCACGGACGTGCCTGCGGTCGGAGCCATGGTGAAGACCGCAGCGGCGCCGAGCGCCAGCACGATGTTCTTTTTCAGATGCAACATAATAACAACTCTCCTTCGCATTTCGAACAATTTGTTATCATTTAACCTTGTAGCTTAAGTATATACTATGCTGTGTTTTTTGTCAAGCAAAGATATAACATTTATTTTTATGCAATGTGATTGAAAGACTAAATAAGTCATATCTTTTACTTGACATAGATTATACAAAGCGCTATACTGATAACGTCAAATCAATTAACAATCCGTTACACAAACAAATAAAAGTAGTGAAAGACGGATTTCAGCATCAGGTAGCTGATGCACACAAAAGGGGGATTTTTTGTGAAACAGGCACAGCTGATGTTAGGCGCAGCGGCGGCCCTGGCGCTCACGGGGGCATTTGGCGGTACTGCCAGTGCGGCGACGGGCCAGGCGATGTTCGCCGACGTGCCAAGCGGGCATTGGGCCTATCAGGCCGTGGCCCAGCTGCAGGCGGACGGGCTGGTCAAGGGCATGGATGGTGAGCACTTTCACGGCGACGCGAAGGTGACACGCTATCAGATGGCACAGATCGTCGCGCGGGCCATGGCCAACGCGGACAACGCAGCGCCACAGGACCAGGCACTGCTGGACAAGCTCTCGCATGAGTTCGACGATGAGATCGCCTCGCTCCATACTTTGTCCAAGCGTGTGGATGCATTAGAGAAGCAGGAGAAGAGGACAGCGGATACGTTCCAGATCGGCGGCCATTTCCAGCAGACGGTTGAGGCGAAGAATCATGCCGGCGGCGATGGTGCCAACGGGAACAAGAGCAAAAACAGATGGTGGGCCAAGGAGCTCTATCTGGACGCATCGGCGAAGCTGCCGGGCATCATGGGCGATTGGAGCTTTAAGACGCAGCTTGAGACCAAATGGGGCGGCAGCCGCTTCAATGAAGAGCCTCTGATGCGCGACAATGCCTATAACGGCGGGCATCTTTACGATGAGGTACTGAAACCGAACCTCGCCTATGTCGAAGGAAGCCTGGGCAAGACACAGCTGTGGACGCGCCTTGGTATCCTGAATCCGTGGGTGCAGAATGGCTATGTTTATGCGGCCAACCTGCGCGGTCTCATGCTGGAGCATTGGTCGAAGAAATACGCTTGGCATGCTTTTGGCGGCATTGTGGATAGCAGCGATGGCGATTTGGCTGTCGGCGCAAGTGCGGTTTATGATCAGACGACGGGGGACTGGTCTTCGCAACTCGCGCAGGATTGGAATGACAATGTACGTGCGCATGACAACTATACCATTGTCAAGATCGATGGGACGCCGCGCCTGGCTAGGAATGGCGTTGCCCTGAGCGAGGCAGAACAGGCCACGGTGCTCCGAAACGGCGGTACAGGATCGGACAATGCTCATACGGATGAGGCATCTACCTCCGGACAGCCAGCGCTGCAGGACATGTTCCATACGAGTGCCGATACGAAAAAAACGGTTTATGCTATCGCCTATGACCGCATGTACAGCAAACGCTTCACGTACTCGCTGGGTGCTTACCGCTACACGTCGGCAGCCTATAACCGCGAGCCGCTCTATGTCGGTGCCGCCAGCTTTGATTACAAGGTGATGCCCAAGGTGATTTTCCGCGGCACGTATGCGCAGGGCAGCCAGCATGGCCCGAACAGCCATGCGCGCGGCTGGATGGCAGACATCATGTGGAATTGCAATCCGTGGATGGGCGCGGATAAGGCGCATGCCTTTGCGGCGTATGCGGGCTATCATGTGCTCGCGCCGGATTCCTATATACGCTGCGGCTACGGCGATGGCATCGAGAAAGGCCAGCGCGGCGTAGAGATCGGCATGTACTACAACCTCACGCACAACATCCAGTACACGCTCAAATATGGTTTCGGCAAGTCGCTGACGTATCCAGTCAGCGGCAGACGTCAGCGCGACAAGCTCTATAGCGGCGTGTTCTGCTATTTCTGATGCAAATGACCGGTTGATACAGAAAATAAAACGGAAAAGGATATAGGAGGATTTCCATCATGCAAAACAAGAAACTCGCACTTGCTGTGCTCTCGGCTTTCGTGTTCAGCTCGTCGACGGCTTTTGCTGCCTCGGGAGACCAGCTCTTCAAGGATGTGCCGAGCGACCATTGGGCCTATCAGGCCGTGACGCAGCTCGCAAAGGACGGCATTCTCACGGGCTACGGCGATGAGTCGTTCCAGGGCGACAAGACCATCACGCGTTACGAGATGGCGCAGATCGTGGCGAATGCGCGGACGCATCTGCCGCAGGCCAGTGCGCCCGACCAGAAAATCATCGACGACCTCTCGAATGAGTTCCGCGATGACCTCGACGCCCTCGGCGTGCGCGTGACGCGCCTCGAGAAGAAACAGAAGACCGTGCGCCTGACGGGATCCATTGGCCAGGAGTATCAGAAATCGCACCATGAGGGGATCGCGGGCAGCGATAACGATGAGCACTCCCGCCGCTGGCGCAAGGAGATCAAGCTGAACCTCGATGCGATGGTGCCGAAGACGCCGATTACGTTCCACAGCACGTTCACGACGCAGCTCGACAGCACGAAAGGCAACGGCTTTAACTCCGAGGAGGCCAGCGATGAGGACTGGAATAACAGTCATAGCCGCTCGAATGTCATGCGCCCGGAGACGGCGTATGTGAGCGGTCCTATCGACAAGACGGGACTGGACGGCGCGTTTGGCCTGCTCTATAATGGCGTGCAGAATGAATTTGTCAACCATGCGGCCATGAAGGGATTTCAGGTATCCAAGCAGGGCAAGAAAATCTGGTTCAGCGTGTTCACGGGAAGGCTCGATATCAAGGACAGTGATACGAGCATTTACGCCACGCAGGGAGCGGCGAAGTACACGGATATCGTAGAGGATTGGAGCACGAAGTATCCTGTGGATTTGGCTACAGGAAAGGTAGCTTGGGACAAGCCGGAGGACTATAGCTCGATGCAAAAGGATAGCGCAGGCCTTACGGTGTTTGCGTCGAAGAGCAAGTCCTATACGGCTCCAAGCAGTGCCAGCGGCTATACCACGGATTTCGTGCGCGCGTACAATTCGTCCGGGAGCACGGGAACCGTCAACTATGCCGACGATACCTACGGCCCGTATTTCATCGAACATCAGGATTGGGGTGGTGCAACGGCATCCGAATATACGGAGACGTTTGATGCGTCGAAAAGCGGAAGCGTGACGGAACACAAGACGCTCAACCGCCGCCGCACATTGACGGGCGCGACGTTCGGGCATCAGTTCGGCTCGCATTTGGATGCTACGTTAGGTTACTATGGCTATAAATCGGCAGCCTATGACGAGAATGTCCTGCGCATCTATGCGTTGACGATCAACCAGAAGCTCGGCAAAAAGGGCAACCTCTACGGTGCTTATGCGCACGGCAATCAGGATGGCTATGACAATGCGTGGACGGCGGAATATCAGTTCAATGGCGGCGACGCGATGAGTGCCGAGCCGAACCATGCCTTTGGCTATTACCTCGGCTACCGTTACCTCGCGCCGGACGCACTGGTCAAGACGGTCTATGAGGACGGCGCGCAGATTGGTCAGCGTGGCTGGGAGGGCGGCCTGCTCTACAACTTCTGCCACAATCTGCAAGGCAAGGTAAAATATTTCCGCGGTACGAGCATCACGAACCCCGGCAAAGACCGCAGCAAGATTTTCTCCAGTTTGATGTTCCAATTCTAAGATAAGGAGTCCTGACTCATGTGGTATAAGCGTAAAACCCTGGCCGCCCTGGCAATGGCTGTGAGTATGCTGGGCGTCCTGGGAGGCAGTACAATGACGACAGAAGCAGCGGAGGCAGTGGCACCCATCAAGATGGTGAGCCGCAATGTGCCAGCCTACGCCTCGAGCGACAAGGCGGAACTGGCCAACGACGCCAACTACATGACGACCTGGAACGGCGCTGCGCCGGGCTGGCTGGCCTACGACTTGTCGAAAGTAGCAAAGGCTGACCTCAAGCAGGCGGTCGTGGCCTGGTTCAGCAGCAGCTATGACTATGACCCGACCATCAAGCAGCGCCAGTCCTATGGCAACCTGCAGCACTATATCATCGAGGGCAATGCGGCGCCGGGCGGCAAGCTGCCGTCCAAGGGCTGGCAGCCGCTCGTCGAGGTCAAGGACAACGTCTATCATTCCCGTCAGCATGTGCTGGATCTCTCCGCCTACAACTGGGTGCGCGTCACGGTGAAGAGCGTGGACAATGCCAGCGGCCCGCATGCCTCCATCAACCTCGATGTCTACAGTGCGAAAGACGGTCTCGCCGATGACTGGATTGTCTACGGTGACAGCGTGACGGCCGGCTCGGGCAACTTCTCCGGCTCGCCCTATGGTCCGGCTGGCCAGCTCGTCAATGCGGCTAATCCCGCCTATTATCCGGTCTTCGAGTACGGCGGCACAGGCAGCATCAAGTCGAAGGACGGCGCGAAGTACATCGACAGCTGGCTGAGCGTTTTCCCCGGCCACTACGTGGGCGTCGTGCTGGGCACGAATGATGCCTGGGGCAAGAACAACGGCATGGATAAGTTCGAGGCCAATATGTCGGTGGTCATCGAGCACATTCTCGCGGCAGGCAAAGTGCCGGTCATCGGCAAGATTCCCTGGTCGGCCGAGCCGGGCGTTGCGAACAACGCACCGGCCTACAATGAGCGCATCGACAAGCTCTACCAGAAATATCCGGCCGTCGTCAAGGGTCCGGACTTCTGGAATATCTTCAAGGATCACCGCGACTGGCTGGGACCAGACGGCGTGCATCCGAGCCCGAAGGGCTACGGCATGATGCGCAAGGCCTGGGCCGAGACGATGCTGCAGGTTGTACCGCGTGCCGGCAAGACGCAAGAGCTGACACCGGAGCGCGCGAAAGCCTCCTGGCACCAGACGGGCAGCGTGAGCCAGGGCCAGTACCTCAAGGGTGAGCAGACGGAGATCGACGTGCAGAAGGTGCGACATGCACACGACAAGAAGGTACAGAAATAAATAGCCGCTGAATCAATCCTGTTGGACATGGATGAGGAGTATAGAATATGAAGAAAAAATTACTCATTGCGGCCCTGCTTATGGGACTGGGCACGGCCTGCCTGCCAGGCACGCAGATGGCAGAAGCTTCTGTGGCGATAGCGCCAAATGATGCGAACCTGCAGTATTTCGGCCGCTGGGATATGCGTGACAAGTCGAACTACCAGTGCGCGCAGGGTGCCGTCTACGTCAAGGCAAACTTCACGGGTACGAGCATCAAGGTGAATATGCGCGACCCCAACGACAAATGGCGCGTGAGCGTCGACGGCAGTCCATTCCGCAAGTTCAAGCCGCGCGGGCAGGGCACGGTGCTGGCCGAAAACCTGAAGCCGGGCACGCACAAGCTGCTGCTCGTGCGCTCGACCGAAGGCTATATGGGTGTCACGCAGCTCAAAGGCTTCGAACTCGATGATGGGGCGAAACTTTTGACGCCGGACGCGCGCAAGGGGCGCACGCTGGAATTCGTTGGCGACTCCATTACGGCGGGCGCGAAGAATGACGGCGAGCTGCAGGACAACAACTACAACGATATCGAGGACACGGACCAGGCCTACGGGCCGAAGGTCGCGCGCCTGCTGGACGCCGACTACAGCATCGTGGCGAAGTCCGGCGAGGGTGTCGTGCACAACTGGGCTGATGACTGGCCATCGAATCAGGTGCATACGTCTGACCGCTATGTCTGGACCATGTACTCCGATAAGAAAGCGGGCGACCATGCCATCTGGGATGCGAAGCAGTTCCCCATCGACGCGACGATTATCGCCATGGGCACGAATGACTTCAGCAAGCCAGCCAAGCATTCTCCGACCAAGGAAGAATTTGTCGCCGGCTATGTCCAGCTGATTAAGACCATTCGCAAGGTAAATCCGGGCAAGAAAATCATCTGCACGGAGCCGGTGCCGCAGTGGGTCGGCAAGCGTGGCCGTGCCTGGGTGAAGGCCGCCGTGGATCAGGTCACGGCCGAGGGCATGAAAGATGTCTACTTCGTCGCGCTGAACGACCCGCAGCCTTTGCTGCAGGAGAGCGACTACGCGCATGACAGCACGCATCCGCTGCGGCCGGGCCACGACAAGATCGCGGCTTTTCTGAAGGACAAAATTGCTAAGATCATGGGCTGGTAAGTCCTTTCCGTTACAGAAAAAATTCTTTTACATCGATTGACATAACTTTTTGTATATTCGGCCTGTACGGTATATAATATAGCTATGTTCTATACGGTCAGACCATAAACGGAGGAGACGTGCATATGCTGAAATATGAAGCCATTGCCAGCCGCTTGCGCGAGGATATACAAAACGGTACCTATGAGCCGGGGCAGCAGCTGCCGCTGGAGAAAGAGATGTGCGCGACGTTCGACGTGAGCCGTATCACCATCAAGCGGGCTGTGGACGAGCTCGTCAAGCAGGGGCTCGTGGTCAAGCGGCGCGGCTCGGGCACCTTTGTCAAGCTGATGGAGAACGACGACGTGCAGGAAGTCAGCATGGCAAATCAGTTTTCCGGCTTTTCCTCGACCTTCCCCGGGCGCACGGTGACGACCAAGGTCTTGCGCTTTGATATCGACCATCCGACGGAACAGGTTGCGGATAAGCTGCAGATTGCGGTGGATGATTTTGTCTACCAGATCGAGCGCGTGCGCTTTCTTGACGGCAAGCCCCTCGTTATCGAGTACACGCAGATGCCGATTCAGCTCATCCCGGGCATCAAGATGCGCGTGCTGGAAAATTCCATCTATCATTATATAGAAGAGGAATTGGGGCTGAAGATCCAGTCGGCGCATCGTGCGATCCGCGCGGATGTACCGACAGAACGGGAAAAACAAGAATTGCACATCAAAGATAATCTGCCCATATTGGAGGTAGCACAGGTGGCTTTTCTCGATGACGGGCGTCCCTTCGAGTATTCGGTGGCGCGGCATCGGGCAGATGAGAGCGTCTATCGTACGGTTTGCGTACGCTGAGGTAGGAGTAGGAAAGGAAAATCAAATTATCATGGAACTTTACCCTTTGAAATTGAAAGCGGCCCTGAAGGAATATATCTGGGGCGGCAACCGGCTGCGGGAGGAGTACGGCAAGGCCAGTGACCTCGACAAGGTCGCGGAGAGCTGGGAGATGTCCGTGCATCCCGACGGCCCGAGCGTCATCATGAATGGCCCGGCGGCGGGCAAGACGCTGGCGGATTACCTTACGGCAGTGGGGCAGGAGCTGCCGCCCATCCTCATCAAGCTCATCGATGCTCACGACAACCTCTCGGTGCAGGTGCATCCGGATAACGAGTATGCGCAGCGCGTCGAGGGTGAGCCGGGCAAGACGGAGATGTGGTACATCGTCGAGGCCACGCCGGACGCGCAGCTCATCTATGGCTTTAAGCAGGAAATCACGCGTGAGGAATTCGCGCAGAGTATCAAAGACAACACGCTGCTGGACAAGGTGCGGCAGGTGCCGGTGAAAAAGGGTGATGTGTTCTACATCCCTTCGGGGACGCTGCATGCCATCGGCAAGGGGTGCCTGATCTGCGAGATTCAGCAGAGCTCGAACACGACCTACCGCGTCTATGACTACGGACGCCTCGGCAAGGATGGCAAGCCGCGCCAGCTGCATGTGGCGAAGGCACTGGACGTCACGAAGCTCCAGCCGCTGGCCCTGCATACAGCACCGGAGGCGGAGATCGCAGGTGTTCTGGCGGGCGTTGAGCTGAGCCTGCTGAAGCAGTCGCCATACTTTACGGTCTATCGCCTCGACCTGCACGACTTCGTGGGGCAGGATGAGGGCAGGCTCGACCTGATGGTTTCGCCCGCCTCGTTCCAGGCACTGACCGTGCTCGCGGGCGAGCTGCGTCTGCAGGCCGCAGGCCAGGAACTCCGCCTCGTCAAGGGCGAGTCGGCCTACCTGCCCGCAGGCCTCGGCCTCTGCCATCTGTCCGGCAAAGCCAGCGTGCTTTTGTCGCAGAAGGGCAGTGGCAACGCAGATGCCTGAGCAAAGTCAGGGAGCCCTGCTGCCATAAACAGCTGACAAGATCATAGTGGTGCATCAGGCGCCCGGCAGTTTTGCCGGGCGCTTTTGTTGCTGGCGTTGGGCAGGGAATATCCTGCTTGTGTCGAATTTAGACATTAGTATACAATAAGGAGAGCGAAAGGAGGCGGTGCTCTGTGGCCCATACGGCGAATTTTGCCTTTCTGGCGGAAAGATTCCCCGTGCTGGCGAAGTTCGGCCGGCAGGCGGAGCAGTATTGGCAGGTGGATGCGAATTCCTGCCTGATGAAGCTGGGCATGCTGGGCGAAGCCATCGTCAATCTCATCTATGATACGGATGGCATTGCGCGGCCCGTGCCGGATGATGCGGTGCATCGTATCCGCCGCCTGCGGCATGAGGAGTATATCGACGCGGATATCGAGAACATCCTGCATATCCTGCGCAAGAAGCGCAATCTCGCCGTGCATGAGAACTACGATTCGGCAGAGGACGCGCGTGCCCTGCTGCCCATGGCCTATACGCTGGCGGAGTGGTTCTACGAGACGTATGGCGACTATCGCTACGAGCACCGCGACTTCGTGCTGCCCGAGCCCCTGGCGGATTCGGTGGCAGAGCGGGCAGCGACCCTGCGCCAGCGGCAGACGGCGGCGGAGAAAAAGGCCGAGCAGCAGCATGATGCCGAGGTGGCGGCGCGGGCGGCAGACACGGCGCATCCCGTGTCCGCCACGCGCGAGGAGCGGCGCAAGCAGGCCTATGTGGCGGCCGGTCATCGCCATCGCACGGAGGCCGAGACGCGCCTGAGCATCGACGAGCAGCTGCGCCGCGTCGGCTGGCTGGCGGACAGCACGGCCATCCGCTATGCCCGCGGCGCGCGTCCGCAGAAGGGCTGCGACATGGCGATTGCCGAGTGGCCGACGCAGCGCGGCCCCGTGGACTATATGCTGTTCTGCGGCGAGCGCATGGTCGGCGTCATCGAGGCCAAGGCGGGGCATAAGGATGTGCCCGCGGTACTCGATGGCCAGGCGCGTGACTACGCGCGTGAGGTCTGTGAGGAGGACGCGCCCTATACGCTGGGGCACTGGCAGGAGCAGCAGTATGCCGTGCCCTTTATCTTCGCCACGAATGGCCGTCCCTATCTGGCGCAGTACAAGGAAAAATCCGGCATCTGGTTTCAGGATTTGCGCGATCCGCTGAATCTGCCCCAGGCGCTGCACGGCTGGATTTCGCCGCAGGGCATGCTGGAGCTGCTGGCCCATGACGCGGCTAAGGCGGACGAGCAGCTCGCAGCGGCTTCCCGCGATGAGCTGACGGATGCCACGGGGCTGAACCTGCGCCCCTATCAGGTCGCAGCCGTGGAGGCGGCGGAAAAGGCCGTGCTGGCGGGCAGGCGCGCCATCCTGCTCGCGATGGCCACGGGCACGGGCAAGACGCGCACGGTGCTTGCGCTCATCTACCGTTTCCTGCGCACGGGGCGCTTCCGCCGCATCCTCTTTCTCGTCGACCGCACGGTGCTCGGCCAGCAGGCGGAGGATACCTTTGGTGAGGTGCGCCTGGCGGAGCTGCAGCCCCTGACCAGCCTCTACAATGTGCAGGGGCTGGCGGATGCGGCGGCGCTGGCGCCGGAGACGCGCGTGCAGGTGGCCACGGTGCAAAGCCTTGTGCGGCGCATCGTCTATCAGGAGGGCGACAGCGTGCCGGCGGTGACGGACTTCGACCTCGTGATCGTCGATGAGGCGCATCGTGGCTACCTGCTGGACAAGGATATGAGCGATGAGGAAGAGCTCTACCGCGATCAGCGCGACTACATGAGCAAGTACCGCGCGGTGCTGGAGTATTTCGATGCCGTGCGCATCGCGCTCACGGCGACGCCGGCCCTGCATACGACGGAGATCTTCGGCCAGCCGGTCTATACCTATAGCTACCGCGAGGCCGTGATCGACGGCTATCTCGTGGATCACAATGCGCCCATCCGTATCGAGACGGAGCTCTCGCGCCTGGGTATTCACTATGACAAGGGCGATACCGTGGCCCAGCTCGACCCGGAGACGGGCGAGCTGCTCAACGGCGCCGTGCTCGAGGATGAGCTGGATTTCGATATTTCGGCCTTCAACCGGCAGGTGATTACGGAGAACTTCAACCGCGTGGTGCTGCAGGAGATAGCCAGGCATTTCGACCCCACGGACCGCGCGCAGGGCAAGATGCTGATTTTCGCGGCGACCGACCAGCACGCAGACCTCATCGTGCGCCTGCTGCGCGAGTGCTATGCGGGCAGCGTGCCCGCCGAGGCCATCCGCAAGATCACGGGCACCATCGAGAATGGCAACGGCAAGAAAATCCGCGAGGCGGTATTGCGCTTCAAGAATGAGCAGTATCCGAGCATCGTGGTGACCGTGGACCTGCTGACGACGGGCGTGGACGTGCCCGCCATCACGACGCTGGTCTTCCTGCGCCGCGTGAAGTCGCGCATCCTCTTCGAGCAGATGCTGGGTCGCGCGACGCGCCTCTGCCCGGAGATTCATAAAGAGGCGTTCGATATCTACGATCCGGTCGGCACCTATGACATTCTGGAGAAAGTCAGCAGCATGAAGCCCGTGGCGGCGAAGCCGCAGGAGACGGTGCAGGCGCTGCTGGATGGCGTGGCGGCGGCAAAAGACGAGCCGGGACTCAGCCAGCGGGTGGCCGTGGAGCGCGCCATCGCGCGCCTGCAGCGCAAGGCGAAACTCCTGACGCGTACAGAGAGCCGCGACCTCGCGGAGAGCCTGCCTGCCGTGCAGGCGGAGGCAAAGCCCGCGAAGGATTTCCCCGCCTGGTTGCAACAGTTGCGCGCTGTAGATACGGTGCAGGCGGCGGAGACGCTGCTGGCGGCCCGCGCTCTGCTGGAGCCGCTGGAGCAGGTACATGGTCCGCGCAAGGCCATCGTCATCGACCAGCATGCGGATCATGTCGTGGCGACGACGCGCGGCTACGGCGAGGGACAGGAGCGCCCCGAGGACTATCTGGCCGCGTTCCAGAGCTGGGTGCAAGAGAACCGCGACCGCGTCTCGGCGCTCACGCTCATCTGCACGCGGCCGCAGGCGCTCACCTACAGTGAGCTGAAACACCTGCGCAAGGAGCTCAGCCAGCTGCATTTCACGGAGCGTCAGCTCACATCGGCCTGGCAGAGTACGCAGCCCGCGCCAGAGGTGGCGGGCCGGGAGACGGCGGCGGACGTGACGGCGGACATCATCAGCCTCGTGCGCCGCGCGACGCTGGGCACGCCGCTGGTGAGCCATCAGGAGCGCATCCGGCGGGCTGTCGCGCGGCTCATCGCGGAGCTGCGCCAGCGGCCGGACTTCACGAAGCAGCAGGAGAACGTGCTGCGCAAGCTCGGCGAGCGCTTCGCGCAGGATGAGAACTATGTGATCTCGCCGCAGATGCTGGACACGGATGTGCGCTTCAAGAAAGAGGGCGGCCGCGCCCGCTGCGAGCGCATCTTCGACGGGCAGCTGGAGCCCGTACTGGCCCGCCTGAATACCTATCTCTATGAAGACCATACTGCAGACAACCCCGATGGAGGCAAAATAGCATGACCACGCAGGAAATCATCGATAAGCTTTGGAATCTGTGCAACGTGTTGCGCGACGATGGCATCACCTACCATCAGTACGTGACGGAGCTCACCTACATCCTCTTCCTCAAGATGGCGAAGGAGACGGGCACGGAGGAGGCCATCCCGGAGACGTATCGCTGGGATGAGCTCGTGCGGCGCGACGGCCCGGAGCTGAAGCAGTTCTACAAGCAGCTGCTGGATAAGCTGGGCACGGAGACGACGGGGCGCGTACACGAAATCTATGCGGGCGCATCGACGAATATCGACGAGCCGAAGAACCTGAAGAAAATCATCACCTCCATCGATGCGCTGGATTGGTTCAGCGCGCGCGAGGAGGGTCTGGGCAACCTCTACGAGGGCCTGCTGGAGAAAAACGCGAACGAGAAGAAATCGGGCGCGGGGCAGTATTTCACGCCGCGCGTGCTCATCGACGTGATGACGCGCCTCGTGGCGCCGCAGCCCGGCGAGCGCTGCAACGACCCGGCCTGCGGTACCTTCGGCTTCATGATCGCGGCGGATGCCTACGTGCGCAGCCAGACGCAGGACTACGACACGCTCGCCATGGAGGCGGCGGCCTTTCAGGCGGAGGAGGCGTTCTCGGGCTGCGAGCTCGTGCACGACACGCACCGCCTCGCGCTGATGAATGCGATGCTGCATGGCATCGACGGCTCCATCTATCTCGGCGATACGCTCTCGAACTTCGGCAAGCAGCTCCGCGGCTACGACGTCGTGCTCACGAATCCGCCCTTTGGCACGAAGAAGGGCGGCGAGCGGGCGACGCGCGACGACCTCACCTACCAGACCAGCAACAAGCAGCTGAACTTCCTCCAGCACATCTACCGCAGCCTGAAGGCAGACGGCCATGCCCGCGCGGCCGTCGTCCTGCCCGACAACGTGCTCTTCGCGGAGGGCGATGGCACGGCCATCCGCCGCGACCTCATGGAGAAGTGCGACCTGCACACCATCCTGCGCCTGCCCACGGGCATCTTCTACGCGCAGGGCGTCAAGACGAACGTGCTGTTCTTCACGCGCGGCGTACAGGACCAGGGCAACACGCGGGCGGTCTGGTACTACGACCTGCGCACGAACATGCCCTCCTTCGGCAAGACCCATCCCCTGCGCCGCGAGGACTTCCGCGGCTTCGAGGCCGCCTACACGGCAGATGACCGCACAAAAGTGGAGGACGAGCGCTGGCACGTCTTCACGCGCGAGGAAATCGCGGCCAAGGGCGACACCCTCGACCTAGGCCTCATCCGCGACGATTCCCTGCCGAGCTACGACGCACTGCCCGACCCCTATGAGAGCACGCAAAGTGCCATCGGCGACCTGCAGGCCGCCATCCAGCTCCTGCAGGAAGTCGCAGACGAGCTCAAAGAGACAGGGGAGGGACAGGCATGAAAAAGCAGCTGACGCCCGCCGAGCAGCTCGCCAAGGCACAGGTACCCAAGGAAGAACAGCCCTACCAGCTGCCAAAAGGCTGGCAATGGGTGCGGCTGGGGGGCTTGACACAAATCATAGGCGGAGGCACGCCTTCTTCCAAGAACGATGCCTATTATGAGGGAGGCACTATTCCTTGGATTCGTCCGGCTGACCTATCGGGATATCAGGATAAGTACATTGAGCGTGGTGAACGTTCCATTACGGAGCTGGGACTGGCAAAGTCATCTGCGCGTTTGTTGCCCGCCGATACGGTGTTACTGTCTACCCGTGCACCAATTGGTTACGTAGCGATTGCCGCCAATGAGGTGACGACGAATCAGGGCTTTAAGAGCTTTTTGCCATCATCCCTTTATGAGCCGTCATATCTGTATTGGTATTTGAAGGGCAATAAGGATATGCTGGAAAGGCACGCAAGCGGCACAACCTTTTTAGAGTTGTCGGCAAAACGGGCCAGCGAAATTATGATGCCTCTGCCACCAATGGAGGAGCAGCAGCGCATCGTGCAACGCATCGAATCCCTGTTTGCCAAACTGGACGCCGCCGAAGTCCGCCTGAACGCCGTTGCTGCCTCTTTTGCTCCACGTAAGGATGCTTTGTTGCATCAAGCATTTACGGGAGAATTGTTGCACAAGCAATTACAGGAAACAATGCCAATGGATGACATTCTTGCAGATGTAAGGATAGGCCCATTTGGTTCAGCACTGCATAAGCAGGATTATCATGAGGGTGGTATTCCCGTTATCAATCCCAAACATATCGTTGCTTTGCAAATTAAACCCGAAGCGAAGGTGTCTATATCCGCAACCAAAGCTGATGAATTATCGGCTTATAAACTACAAGAGAATGATATTATCATGGGTCGACGGGGAGAAATGGGGCGTTGTGCTCCGGTAGGTGAGTATGAAACGGGCTGGTTGTGCGGTACAGGCAGTATGATTTTACGGCTCAAAGATGGGTATGATGCGAAGTTTTATGCACAAATCATTTCCAGTCAGACATGTAAGCAATATTTGGAAATGCATGCTGTAGGTTCCACGATGAAAAATCTCAACGAGCGCATTGTGCGAGGCATTCCCATTCCAAAATTCTCGCCGTCAGAGCAGCGCGCCATCGTGGCACAGCTCGACCACCTGCTGTCCCGCGAACACCAGGCCGCCGTCGCCGTGACCCGCGCCCGCACCGAACTCCGCCGCCTCCGCGCCGCCATCCTCGCCCGCGCCTTCCGTGGGGAACTGTGAGTCACTTACTGAACGGATAAAGGACTTTAACTGCATGCGAAGAAATAGTATAATTAGTATAGAGATTGATGAAGTGACACCGTGCCTTCGCCGCTTGTCGGATGGTGCCATTTTGCAAACGAAATCCTATAAACTCAATAGATTGCCAGAGCATGTGGATTTTTCGCAATGGGGGTTTGATTGGCCTGAACTTTTTTCTGACGGTTATGCCATATACACGATTAAAGTGGAAGGGGATTATCGGATGCAGGGCCTTATCGCTTTGCAAGATGAACCGCAGAATTCTTTGATCAGACTTCAGAATGTAGAGTCGGCACCTTTTAACAACAGGCACAATCGAAAGGTTGAAGGTCAGGAATACGCAGGTGTAGGAGCACATTTATTTGCGTTGTCCTGCCTCATTAGTTTTCAAAAGGGGTACGGTGGGTATGTGTCAATGATGGCAAAGACACAGCTTGAAAAGTATTACCAGGATAAGCTGGGGGCAAAACGGATTGGCAGCAGTTCGCTGATGTATATTGATGAGGTTGCTGCTAGAAAGTTGCTGGTGATGTATTATGGAAAAGATTTACACGGAAGACATTGAAACACTGGAGGATTTGCTGGATATTCCTATCAGTACGCCAAAGGACAGTAAAAATTATCGCATAAGGGACGTCATTGCATATTGCGAGGCAAAGGGTATTTCAACGGAAGATATTACAGATGAAGAGCTAAAAAAATTTGAAATAGCCAGCTAAGAGCCATCATCCATGTCTCAAATGCCATGTGTAGGAGCCTATCGAGAACGAGGATTGAGTTTTTTGTCACATAGCAGGGAAAAAGAAAAATGAGCAGGACGTTGGCAGATGGGCTCCCTATTCTTGAGCCGGAATGAAATATGGCAAAGCATGATGGATTGTGATAAGATAGTCATGACTCGTATAGTCGTGACTATCTTATTTTTATAGAGAGGGCGTGCGGCATGTTTATTGGACGTGAGCGGGAGATGGCGGAGCTGGAGCGACGGTATCGGCAGGCGGGGTTTGGTTTTCCTGTTATTTACGGGCGGCGGCGCGTGGGGAAGACGCGCTTGCTGCAGGAGTTTATCAAGGGGAAGCGTGCCGTCTACTTTATGGCGACAGAGCAGGGCGAGCGGGAGCAGCGCCATGCTTTTTCCATGGCCTTGCGGGAGCAGCTTCCTGAGACCCAGCTGGCGGGAGATTTTGCCAGCTGGGATGATTTGTTCCGCTATGTAGCAGAGCAGGCCAGGACGCAGCGTTTGGTATTGGTCATCGATGAGTTTCCTTATCTGGCGAAGGCCGTGACGGGCATAGCTTCGCTGCTGCAGAAATATATCGATCACGTATGGCAGGATACGCAACTTTTCCTGATTCTATGTGGCTCGTCCATGAGTTTCATGGAGCGTCAGGTGCTGGGCTATAAAAGCCCGCTGTACGGGCGGCGAACGGCGCAACTGAAGCTGCATCCCCTGCCGTACTATGAGAGCCTGCGCTTTTTCCCTGCGTGGCCGGATGAGGAGCGGTTGATGGCATACGGGATCTGCGGCGGTATTCCGCAGTACCTGGCCTTTTTCTCCCGCTATGGCAGCCTGCAGGAGGCGGTCTGCGAGGAGTTCCTCTCTTTGGGCGGTCACCTGCAGGAAGAGCCGGAGAATCTGATGCTGCAGGAACTGCGCGAGCCGGCGCTCTATAACTCCATCCTGACGGCAGTGGCGCACGGTGCCAGCCGCCAGAACGACATCGCCACGGCAGTGGGACGCACAGGCTCGCAGATTACGTTCTACCTGAACAACCTGCAGTCGCTGGAGCTGCTCACGCGGCAGGTGCCTGTGGAAAGCAAAAACAGCCGCAAGGCCATCTATGTAATTGCGGATAATCTCTACCGCTTTTGGTATCGTTTTATGCCGGAGTGTGCGACGCTCATCGCCATGGGTATGGGGGAGCGGGCCTGGCAGGCGCGCATCGCTCCTCAGCTATCGGAGTATTTTGGCCATGTTTTCGAGGATATCGCCATGCAGTACGTACAGGCGCAGGTACGTCAGGGGACGATTCCCGAGCTCTATACGACGTATGGCCATTGGTGGGGCAATAACCCCAGGCAGAAACGGGAGGAGGAGATTGACCTCGTCTGCACGAATGAAACGGATATCCTCTGCGGCGAATGCAAATGGCGCAACGAGCCCGTGGGCTTGTCCGTGCTGACAACGCTGCAGGAACGTGCCGCCCTGATTCAGCGCCAGCGCAGGCTGCACCTGATGCTCTTTGCTAAATCCTCCTTTACGCTGGAATTGCAACAGGCAGCAGCGGAGAAAGAGATTCAGCTGGTCACGCTGCGGGATTTGCTGGCTTTGTGCTGAGACAGGATAAATTGGCAGGATTTCGGCGGAGAACGGCGAAGTACCTCAGTAAATGAAACGGGGGCGGGCAAAATGTGTATCAGAATGTGTATGCTCTATGTACTGGTTGCCGTGCTTTGGCTGTTGCCATCGTTGGCGGGGGCGGCTGCGGCGACGGCTCAGACGGGACAGGCTGCGGCTGTTCAGACGAGCGCGGTGACGGCAAACGCTCAGGCGGAAGAGGCCGGGGTACAGCAACCGTTGCGCGTGGCGCGGGTGCCGCTGGTCGTGAGTCCTGGCTGCTGGATGGTGCCGGAGGAGCGCGTGCAGGCGGATTTGGAAACGCAGATTGATCACGCCATGCATGTACCGCTTAATGGTGTCCTGCATTATGTGGACAATCTGCCGGAGGAGCAGTGCGAGCAGGCTTTGGCCGATGCCTATGCGGCACTCGGCCACCGGGCACATCTGAAGCAGGTCGTGCGTCACATGGGGGAGCAGCTGCCGGCAGACCTCGTGGTGGTGCCCATGCTCACGGGCTATGAGCAGTATGTGACCTATGGCGGCTGGAACTGGGATCGCGGCCCCATTCTGCACAGCTATGCCGCTGTGGTCATCGGCATCTACGATCACCGCACGGATGAAGCTTTTGTCAAAACTGCTTCGCGGATGTTTCACGATGAGTACAGCAGCACAGGCGATGTTGCCACGCTGGCCCATGAGTCTATGCAGCAGGTGATACAGGAAACAAATCTATACCAGCGCGTCCACCGGAATGACCGCAGCCAGGCACAGGCCGATTAGGCAGGAGCCGGCACCTGCCTTTCTGGCTCTCTTTTATTCCCGATGACGTAAGAGGCCCTTCAGGTTTGTGCACCTGAAGGGCTCTTTGGCGTTTGGGAAAGCGGCAGGCTTTTGCAGGATGGCTTTACGCTGGACGGATTTATTGATATAATAGATAGGCTATAGATAGCGGCAATAAGCCGTAACAAGAAGCAGTGTTGGCCAAAGAAGACCGGCACGGCTGTTAATGCTTTTGAGTCAGGATCGATTTTTAGGATGAAACGCAGAGATTTTCTGAAGAATATATTCGTGCTGGGCACGGGGCTGGCCCTCGCACCGGAGCTGGCGGCCGGGAAGCTGGCGGAGGCGGCCTGGCAGACGGGCGGTGAGCTGCCTGGCGTCGTCGTGCAGCCGACGTACCTGCATTTTCGCAGCCTCACGAATCGCACGCGTACCGATGCGATCGTCGTGCACCATATCGGCAATACGAATGCCGATGTCTCGGCGGCTACGGTGCATGAATGGCACCTCGCGAATGGCTGGGCGGGTATCGGCTACCACTACGTGATTCGCAAGGATGGCACGATTGAGCAGGGGAGGCCGCTGGGGACAGTGGGAGCGCACTGCTACGGCGAGAACTATCATACGGTGGGCGTCAACATCGTGGGCAATTTCGAGATTGCCGAGCCGGAGCCCGCGCAGATGGCCTCAGCGGCGCGCCTCTTAGCGGCGATTTGCCGCTTCTATGGTTTCGCGCCGGGTAGCGATACGATCTTTGGCCATCGTGATTTCAACGCCACGGCCTGCCCTGGGGAGAATCTCTATGTGCGTCTGCCGGAGCTGATCCGCATGACGCAGGCACAATATTAATCCATGACGACATCAGATTGTACCTTATTGTATTTTATGATGCGAATCGGATATACATCTGGGAAGGAGGGGCGTTGCCTATGCGTTACCGTTGGTTTGATACGGAAGAACATGAGGATGAATACGGCCAGCCGCTGAGCCGGGCGGCCCACGACCCGACGCTGCAGCCGCCACCGGCCGAGGGACTGACAAAGGGCGGTGCGACGGGCTGCGTGCTGGCCGCGGGCATCCTGCTCTACGGCCTCGTCACCTGGGACACGCCGCTGAGCTTGTTCAGCCTATCCTTTCTCATGTATATGCTGCGCCCGCTCGTGCGTCAGCATGGCGGCGCGTATGGTGAATCCCTCAGCCATGCCATGTACGGTTTCAGCCTCGCGGCGGGCTGCGGTGCGTTGCTGCTCGCTTACCTGTGATCCCTTGCGGATTGCAGGTATTTTTTTATGCTTTTTCGTGTGATATTGTGCTATTTTTGCGCACTCTTTGCACATAAATGACAATAATACAGAAATTATCAAAAAATATTATTTTTTTCTTTTTTCAGCAGGAATTTTTCCTTGTATAGCGAATTCATGAGTATAGGGAAAACAAAACAAGGGTAATTCAAATGAAGTCAAATCACATCGTACCACGAAAACCCAAGGGGGATTTGTTATGAGAAAGACAGAGTGCCTCGCCATGATCCTGGCTGGCGGTCAGGGCAGCCGCCTGGGAGCATTGACGAAGAAAATCGCGAAGCCGGCCGTACCGTTTGGCGGCAAATATCGTATCATCGATTTTCCACTGAGCAACTGCGCGAATTCGGGCATTGACAAAGTCGGCGTACTGACGCAGTATCGTCCGCTGGAACTGCATAACTACCTGGCTTCCGGCAGTGCCTGGGATCTCGACAAGAAAGAGGGCGGCGTCTTTATCCTGCCGCCGTACGCACGCGAGAAGGGCGCGGATTGGTATCGTGGCACGGCTGATGCCATCTACCAGAACCTGAACTTCATCGACCTCGCCGATCCGGACTACGTGCTGATTCTCTCCGGCGACCACATCTACACGATGGATTATTCCTGGATGCTTGAGGCGCATAAGCGCAACAAGGCAGATGCAACGATCGGCGTCATCGAGGTGCCGTGGGATGAAGCACCGCGCTTCGGTATCATGAATACGGATAAGACGGGCCGCATCGAGGAGTTTGAGGAGAAACCAGCGAAGCCAAAGTCGAATCTGGCTTCCATGGGTATCTACATCTTCAGCAAGGACTTCCTCGAGAAGTATCTCATCGAGGATGCCAGGGATGAGACGTCGGCGCATGACTTCGGCAAGAACATCATCCCGAAGATGCTCGCGGACAAGGCGCGTCTCTTCTCCTATGCCTTCGAGGGCTACTGGAAGGATGTCGGCACGATCGAGAGCCTTTGGCAGGCCAATATGGATCTGCTGCAGGATAAGCCGCCCTTCGAGCTCGATGGTGACTGGCGTATCTATTCCTCGAACCCATCCATGCCACCTCACTATGTCGGTCCTGAGGCTCAGATCAAGAGCTCGATGATCAGCGAAGGCTCCATGATCCTCGGCACGGTCGAGAACTCGGTTATCTTCCCGGGCGTGCGCATCGGCAAGGGAGCTCATGTTATGAACTCCGTCATCATGCCGTCCACGGTCATCGCCGAGGGCGCCACGGTGGACTATGCGATTGTCGCGCAGAATTGCCGCATCGAGTCCGGTGCCCAGGTAGCCGGCGAGCCCGGTGCCATAACGGTTGTAGCCGAAGGCGAGACGGTAGCCGCAGAAGCAGGCAGCAAGCAGGCTGGCTGAGCCGCATGAGGATGGGAGTTGATAATCGTGAAAGATGTAATGGGTATCATTAACCTGCAGGAGGAGAGTAAGTTCATCCGTGAGCTGACGGAGGGGCGCAACGTGGAGTCCATCCCGTTCGCCGGCCGTTACCGGCTCATCGACTTTGCCCTCTCCAGCATGGTGAATTCCGGGATCAGCAATGTCGGCATCATGCTGCCGAACAATCCGCGTTCGGTACTCGATCATCTTCGTTCCGGCAAGGACTGGGATCTGGCCCGTCGTCATGAAGGCCTCTTCTATCTGCCGTCGGCAGAGGATGAGGATAACCCGGTGAAAGGCGACTTGAAGAATTTCTACCACAATCTGGATTTCTTCGAGCACCACGGCCAGCAGTACGTATTGCTCGCCAACGGCAGCTTTATCTACAACATGGACTTCAATGAGCTGTTGCGCTTCCACCAGAATACGGGTGCCGATGTCACGTTGGTCTATCACATGGTATCGGGTGAGCAGCAGGGTCGCAGTGTCGTCATTGAGACGGCGGAGAACGGCCTCGTCGAGGACCTGGCTATCCGCAACACCGTCTACGACGGCACGAAGGTCAGCATGGGCATCGTCCTCATGAGCAAGCGCCTGTTCACGGAGATTATCCGCGACAGCTACGAGCACGGCGGCCTGAGCTTCGAGCTCGATGCGCTCGTGCGCAAGGCGAAGGATTATACCATCTATGCCTACGAGCACGATGGCTATACCTCGCATGTAGACTCTACGTCGTCTTACTATCAGACCAGCATGGATGTCCTGCAGCCGGAGGTATGGGAAGAGCTCTTCATGGGTGAAAACTCCATCTATACAAAGGTCAAGGATGCAGTGCCGGTGCAGTACAAAGGCACGTCAGAGGTGAATAATTCCCTGCTGGCGAATGGCTGTGTCGTGCGTGGCAAGGTGAACAACAGCATCCTGTTCCGCGGCGTCAAGGTCGGCGAGGGTGCCACCATCAAGAACTCCATCATCATGGAGAAATGCGATATCCAGGATGGCGCGCTCATCGAGAACGTCATTTGCGATAAAAATGTCATCATCACGAAGGAGAAGTGGCTGAAGGGTGCGCCCAACTACCCGCTCATCGTGAAGAAAAATGTAGTCATCTGAGGAAGCATACCGCTTCCTTTATGGGGGCCGTTGCCCTGGCAGATACGCGATGTGGCGCTATGTCCGGGTCAGCGGCTTGTTCTGTAGTATCACTGAGGAGTGTGCAGACTATTGGTTAGGGAAAAGAAAGCGAGAAACGATAAGAGAACGGGCAAGACGACGGCCCAGAGCAAAGAGTTTGAGCAGTTCAAGGAGAAGCTCAAGAACCAGTTCGTCCAGACGGCACATATCATGTGGGGCCGCCAGGTGCACGAGCTGACGCCGAATGAGGTCTATCAGACCGTTGCGGCGGTGGCGAAGCAGTTCATCTCCGATAACTGGATCAAGACGAACAATGCCTATGCGGAGCGTCAGGAGAAGCAGATCTACTACTTCTCCATCGAGTTCCTCATGGGCCGTCTGCTCAAGAGCAACCTCATGAATCTCGGTATCGAGGAGGCCGTACAGGAGGTACTGGAGGACTTCCATCTCTCCTTGTCGGATACGTTCAAGGAAGAGCCGGATGCCGGCCTCGGCAACGGCGGCCTCGGTCGTCTCGCAGCCTGCTTTATCGACTCGCTGGCAGCACACTGCCTGCCGGGCCATGGCTGCAGCATTCGCTATCAGTATGGCTTGTTCGAGCAGAAGATCATCAACGGTACGCAGGTCGAGATCCCGGATAACTGGCTGAAGAACGGCTTCGCATGGGAGTATCGCAAGCCGGATAAAGCCATCGACGTCAAATTCTACGGCAACGCCTACATGAAGAAGATGCCGGACGGCAGCCTCAAGCTCGTGCACGAGAATCCGATGACGGTTATGGCTGTACCGTACGATGTGCCCATCGTCGGCTACCATAACAAGACGGTCAATACGCTGCGCCTCTGGAACGCCGAGGTCAACCGCGACTTCTCTGATTACGGCTACCTAACGCAGGAGCAGATTCACCAGCGCGAGAATTACCGCCATTTCGTCGAGTCCATCACGCGCTACCTCTATCCGGATGACAGCACCGAGGATGGCCGCCGCATGCGCCTGATTCAGGAGTACTTCATGGTTTCTGCCGGCGTGCAGAGCATCGTGCGCCACTACAAGAAGACGGGCATGGATCTCAGGGACTTCTCGAAGAAGATTGCCATCCATATCAACGATACGCATCCGGCACTCTGCGTGGCCGAGCTCATGCGCATCTTCGTCGATGAGGAAGGCATGGAGTGGAACGAGGCCTGGGCGCTCACGAAGAACACCATCGCCTATACGAACCACACCATCCTGCCGGAGGCGCTGGAGAAATGGCCAGTGGATATGTTCCGCAACCTGCTGCCGCGCATCTACATGATTATCGACGAAATCAACCGCCGCTGGCTCGTGGATGTGCGCGAGCGCTATCCGGAGGATGAGAACAAGGTGCACGCGCTGTCCATCATCCAGGATGGCATGGTGCACATGGCGCGCCTCTCTATCGTGGGCGGCCACAGCGTCAACGGCGTGGCGAAGATTCATTCCGATATCCTCAAGCACACGACGCTGCATGACTTCTACGAGTACAATCCGCAGATGTTCAACAACAAGACGAACGGTATCACGCATCGCCGCTGGCTCATGGGTGCCAACCCTGCGCTCTCGCAGCTCATCGATGAAACCATCGGCAGCTGTCGCTGGCACAGCCATCCGGAGCAGCTGGACGTACTGAACGACTATGTGACGGATAAACCCTTCCTGGATAAGCTGAGCCAGGTGAAGCGCATCCGTAAGGAAGAGCTCGCGAAGTACACGTTGGAGCACAACGGTGTCAAGGTCGATCCGGACTCCATCTTCGATATTCAGGTCAAGCGCATCCATTCCTACAAGCGTCAGCTCATGAATATCTTCCACATCATGTATCAGTACCATCGCCTGAAGACGGATAAAGACTACACGATTCCGCCGACGACGTATTTCTTTGGCGGCAAGGCGGCACCAGGTTACTTCATTGCGAAGGAGACCATCCGCCTCATCAATGCTGTGGCACAGGCTGTCAACGGCGATCCGCAGACGAACGATCGCCTGAAGGTCATCTTCATCGAGAACTTCGGCGTCTCCATCGGCGAGCTCGTCTATCCGGCGGCGGATGTCAGTGAACAGATCTCCACGGCATCGAAGGAGGCCTCGGGCACGGGCAACATGAAGTTCATGATGAACGGCGCCATCACGCTGGGCACGCTCGACGGCGCGAACGTCGAGATCCGCGACGCCGTGGGCGGCGACGACAACTTCGTGCTCTTCGGCCTGCGCGCGGAACAGGTGCTCGACTACTATGCCCATGGCGGCTATTCGGCCTGGGATGAGTTCAACAATAACGAGAATGTAAACTTCGTGTCAAAGCAGCTGATTAATGGCCCGTTTGGCGATTTCCGCTCCATCTTTGACGATATCCAGCACAGCAACGATGAGTTCTTTATTCTCAAAGACTTCAATGCCTATGCTGAGGCGCATGAGGAGATCTATCGCCGTTATCAGCAGCGCTTCAATTGGATGAAGTCGTCTGCAATCAACATCGCAAACTCCGGCTGGTTTTCTTCCGATCGCACGATCGATGAGTATGCGAACGGCATCTGGCAGGTCAAACCGGTCATTGTTTCCTGACGCTTTGCTTCATGTCTTGTAGTTCATAACGAGAGGATATGGAGGGAGAAATTTTGCAGACATCCGATCTCAGTGAGTTTGACCTGTATCTGTTCCATCAGGGAACGAACTACCGCGCCTACGAAATGCTGGGCGCACACCTTATGACGCAGGAGGGCAGGCAGGGTGTACGCTTTGCCGTTTGGGCGCCGCATGCGAAGGCCGTGAGTGTCGTGGGCGATTTCAACGCCTGGGATACGCGCGTGCATCCGTTGCAGCGTCTGCAGGACGGTGAAATCTGGGCTGGCTTTATCCCCGGTGTCAAAGAGGGCGATATCTATAAATACGCCATCGAGCCGCAGTGGGGCGGCCCTCCCATCCTGAAGGCAGATCCCTATGGCTTTTATGCGGAGAAAAAACCGCAGACGGCTTCCCGTGTTTTTGATTTGACGCATTATGCCTGGCATGATGAAGTATACCAGGCGAAGAAAAAGCAGCAGCCGAGCTATGGCCGCCCCATGCTGACCTATGAGGTGCATGCGGGCTCCTGGCGGCGCACGGCGGATGGAGAGTATCTCTCCTACCGCGAGCTCGCCGATCAGCTCATCGCCTATGCGGCGAAGATGCACTATACCCATATCGAGTTCCTGCCGCTCTGCGAGCATCCCTTCGATGGCTCCTGGGGCTACCAGATTACGGGCTTCTATGCCGTGACGAGCCGCTATGGCACACCGGATGATTTCCGTTATCTCGTCGACCAGGCGCATCAGCACGGCATCGCCATTATCATGGACTGGGTGCCGGGACATTTCTGCAAGGATGATCAGGGGCTGCGCCGCTTCGATGGCCTGAATCTCTACGAGTCCGATAATCCCCAGCTCGCCGAGAACAAGGGCTGGGGGACGCTGAACTTCGACTATGGGCGCACGGAGGTGCAGAGTTTCCTCATCTCCAATGCGCTCTACTGGCTGGAGGAGTTCCACATCGATGGCCTGCGTATCGATGCCGTGGCCAATATGCTCTATCTGGACTACGGCCGTAAAGATGGTGAGTGGACGCCGAACAAGTACGGCGATACGGGTAATCTGGAGGCCATCGACTTCCTGCAGAAGCTCAATGAAGCCGTGTTCAAGTATCAGCCGCAGGCGTTGATGATCGCGGAGGAGTCCACGTCCTGGCCAAACATTTCCAAGCCGGTCTATATGGGTGGCCTGGGGTTCAACTACAAGTGGAATATGGGCTGGATGAACGATATGCTTGCCTACATGTCGCTCGACCCCATTTACCGCAAATGGAATCACGACAAGATTACGTTCTCCCTTATGTATGCGTTCAGCGAGAACTTCGTGCTGCCGCTCTCCCATGACGAGGTGGTGCACGGCAAGTGTTCGCTGATTGGCAAGATGCCGGGCGACTACTGGCAGAAATTCGCGGGCCTGCGCGCCTTCTATGCCTACTGGATGTCCCATCCGGGCAAGAAGCTGCTCTTCATGGGCGGCGAGTTCGGCCAGTTCATCGAATGGAAATACGACGATGAGCTCGACTGGCAGCTGCCGCAGCAGTATCCGATGCATGAGAAAATGCTGCACTTCTCGCAGGAGCTGAACCAGTTCTATAATGAGAACAAGCCACTCTGGGAGGTCGATTTTGACTGGAACGGCTTCCAGTGGATTGACTGCGAGGACAACGAGCACAGCATCATCTCCTTCCTGCGTAAGGCGGAGAACCCGGATGACTACCTCGTGGTCATCTGCAATTTCACGCCGGAGGTGCGGCAGAACTACCGCGTCGGCGTGCCGGAGGCGGGTGCCTATGTGGAGGTATTCAACTCCGATGACGAGGCCTTCGGTGGCAGCGGCGTAAGGAATGACGGTGCCATCGAGACGCAGGCCGTGCCCTGGCAGGATCGCGGGCAGTCCATTACGTTGACGCTGCCGCCGCTGGCGACCGTCTATCTGCGCCATCAGGGAGCTGAGGGGAAGAACGTGACACGTACAAAGAAGAGAAAGGCAGGAACAACGAAATGAAAGTATTATTTGTAGCAGCTGAAGCAGTACCTTTTGCCAAGACGGGCGGTCTGGCCGATGTGGCCGGTTCCCTGCCGAAGGAGCTCAGGAATCAGGGCGTGGATGTACGCGTCATCATGCCGAAGTTTGGCAAGATTTCCGAGGAGTTCCGCCAGCAGATGGAGCATGTCTACGATGGCGAGCTGCAGGTGTCCTGGCGCACGAAGTTCGTGGGCCTCGACAAGCTGGACTACGACGGCGTGACGTTCTACTTCGTCGACAACGAGGAATACTTCAATCGTGAGGGCTTCTACGGCTACGATGATGATGCGGAGCGGTTCTCTTTCTTCAGCCGTGCCGTACTCAACCTGCTGCCGGCCATGGATTTTTGGCCGGACGTCATCCATACGAACGACTGGCATGCCGGCCTCGTCAACGTGTTCCTGAAGTTGGAGCACATGGACGATGAGCGCTACAGCAAGATCCGCACACTCTACACAATTCACAACCTGAAGTATCAGGGTGTGTTCCCGAAGAATGTGATGCCGGATGTGCTGGGGCTCGACTGGAAATATTTCAACAACGGCGATCTGGAGTTCTACGATGCGGTCAACTTCATGAAGGGCGGCCTCATCTATGCCGATTACATTTCGACGGTCTCCCATACCTACGCGCAGGAAATCCAGTACCCATACTTCGGTGAGCACCTTGACGGCCTGCTGCGGAGCCGCAAGGACGATCTTTATGGCATCATCAACGGCCTCGACTACGAGCGCTATAATCCGCGTACGGATAAAAACCTCTTCGAGACCTACGATGTGGATTCCTTCGACCGCAAGATCGACAACAAGACGGAGCTGCAAACGCTGCTTGGCCTGCCGACGGAGCGCCGCGTGCCCATGGTCGCACTGGTATCCCGCCTCGTGGAGCCAAAGGGCATGGACCTCATCGTGCGCATGATGGATGAAATCCTGCAGCATGAGAAAATCCAGTTCGTGCTGCTGGGCACGGGGGAAAAACGCTATGAGGATTGGTTCAAGGGGCTGGCATGGCGCTTCCCGCGTGAGGTGTCGGTCAATATCCGCTTCTCGAACCAGCTTGCGCAGCGTATCTACGCAGCGGCGGATATCTTCCTCATGCCGTCGAACTACGAGCCCTGCGGCATCGGCCAGCTCATCGCCATGCGTTACGGTGCTATCCCCGTCGTGCGCGAGACGGGCGGCCTGAAGGATACGGTCATCCCGTACGACAAGTCCACGGGCCGAGGCACGGGCTTCGTGTTCCGCGACTACAATGCGCATGAAATGATGTACGCACTGAAGCGGGCCCTGACGGCCTACGGCAACTTTGCTGAGTGGCACCAGCTGGTCCAGAATGCCATGAAAGCAGACTACAGCTGGCAGAAATCGGCGAAAAAATACATCGAGCTTTACGAGCAGCTGCTGAAGAAGAAGGACTAAGGAACTGCGCTGCTGCGTAATGGCATAGGAGGCGGCAGGAATGCCGCCTTTTCTATTTCTTTTCCTTGAATTGGGATGGTATTGTGTGATATGTTGTTACAAACTGAAGTGAGAGCAGTGAACGATGAAAGAAGGGAGTAACCATGCTGGATAATGAACATGCCCTGCATAATTCACAGGACATCTACTACCGCAACCCGGTGGGCGCAGCGGAGGCTGGCAACCGGGTACATATGACGCTGCGGCTCAGGACGCAGGGGGAGATCAAGAATGTGCTTCTGCGTTGCTGGCAGGACCAGCGCGGCGAGAAGCTCGTGGTCATGCGCGAGACGAAAGCACCGGAGCCGGAGCAGGAACAGCACGACTTCACGGGCGAAATCATCATGCCGGAAAAGGGATGTCTCATCTGGTATTATTTTATTATTTCTATGACGGACGGCACCTGGTACTACGGCAATAACCCGGAGCAGCTGGGCGGGCGCGGGCAGCTCTACGACCACGAGCCGCCTTCCTTCCAGATTACAGTCTACAATCGGGGGGCGAAGACGCCGGACTGGTTCAAGCACGCCATCATGTATCAGATTTTCCCTGACCGTTTCTGCCGCGTCGGCGACAAGATTGTGCCGAAAAAGGGTGCGGTCTACCATGCCTGCTGGGATGACGAGCCCTTCTACTATAAAGATGCCGATACGAAGGAAATCATTTCCTATGATTTCTACGGCGGCAATCTCAAGGGCATCGAGTCAAAGCTGCCCATGCTGCAGGAACTGGGCATCGGCGTCATCTACCTGAACCCGATTTTCGAGTCGGAGAGCAATCATCACTACGATACGGGCGACTACAAGAAAATCGACCCGATTCTCGGCACAGAGGAGGAGTTCAGGCACCTCGTCGCCGAGGCGAAGAAGCGCGGTATCCGCATCATCCTCGATGGCGTATTCAGCCATACGGGCAGCAACAGCCGTTATTTCAACCGCAAGGGCGAGTACGACAGCATCGGCGCGTTCCAGTCGCAGGATTCGCCGTACTTTGACTGGTACGATTTCCGCAACTACCCGTACGAGTACAATTGCTGGTGGGACTTCGATACGCTGCCGGATGTGCGCGAGACGACGCCCTCCTATATGGACTATATCATCCGCGACGAGGACAGCGTGCTGCATCACTGGCTGAAGGACGGCATCGCGGGCTGGCGCCTCGACGTCATCGACGAGCTGCCCGCGACCTTCTCGCAGGCCTTCTTCAAGGAACTGAAGCATACGAACCCCGACGCCGTGATGATCGGCGAGGTCTGGGAGGACTGCTCGCATAAAATCGCCTACGGCGTGGCGCGCGAGTACCTCTGCGGGCAGGAAATGGACTCGGCCATGAACTACCCGTTTCGGCAGGATGTCTTCGACTTCCTGCTCTGCCGGGCGGATGCCGCCGACGTGGCGCGCCGCCTGCGCAGCCTGCGTGAGAACTATCCGCGCGAGAACTACTACGCGATGATGAACCTCATCGGCAGCCACGACCGGGCGCGCGCCATCACCATCCTCGGCGAGGCGCCATTCTATGATCAGATGCCGGCCGTCGAGCAGGCGAAGTTCCGCATGACGACGGAGCAGTACAACCTCGGCACGGCGCGCCTGCTCATGGCTGTGGCCTGGCAGATGACGTATCCGGGGGTGCCGAGCATCTATTATGGCGATGAAATTGGCATGCAGGGCTTCAAGGATCCGTATTGCCGCCGTCCCTACAAGTGGCAGGGCGGCGACTCGTACATCCGCGAGAAGGTCGCGGCACTCGCCAGGTTGCGCAATGCGCACACGGTGCTGCAGACGGGGGCCATCCTGCCGCTCTACGCGCAGGGCGATGTCGTGGCCTACGCGCGCGTGACGTCGGGCGGCCACGATGTCTTCGGTGCGCCGGCCAGGGATGAAGCCTTTATCTATGCCGCGAACCGCAGCCGCACGGAGAAACACACGGTAACGTTGGATGTGAGTGATTTCGCGGGCAGCAGCTTCGTCGAGGCACTGGATCCGACGCAGCGCTATGCGGTCAGGGGCGGTCATCTGACGCTGGAAATGGCGCCGCTGACGGCCGTCATTCTGCAGCGTCAGGACGCGGAAGCCTTGCATCCGCGCCGCGCTGGTATCCTGTTGCACCCAACGTCGCTGCCGGGCAAGTATGGCATCGGCGATATAGGCAAGGCAGCGTTCCGCTTCGTGGATTTCCTGCAGGCGGCGGGCCAGTCGGTCTGGCAGATGCTGCCGCTCGGGCCGCTCGATTTCGGAAACTCGCCGTATCAGTCGCCATCGGCCTTCGCGGGCAATCCGTTGCTCATCGATCTCGACGATGTGGTAGCGCGCGGCTGGCTCAGGGAGTCCGACCTGCGGGCCCATCCTGCAGGCGGCGCGCGCGTCGACTATCAGGCTGCAGGCGATTTCAAGCGCAAATCCCTGAGCAAGGCCTGGCACAATTTCCAGCAGACAGACGCCGAGGATAAGGCTTACCAGCAGTTCTGCCAGCAGCAGGCCTGGTGGCTGGACGACTACGCGCTCTTCTGCGCGGCCAAGAAGGAATTCCGCGGCCGCATCTGGACGCAGTGGCCGCAGGCTGTGCGCGAGCGTGAGCCGGAGGCCCTGCAGAAGCTCAGGCAAAAGCTGGTCGATTCCATTGGCTTCGTGAAATTCGAGCAGTATCTGTTCCATGCGCAGTGGCAGCGCCTGCACGACTATGCCAGGGCGCATGAAGTGCAGCTCATGGGCGATATGCCTATCTTCCTCTCGCAGGACAGCGCCGACGTCTGGGCGCATCAGGAGCTCTTCAACCTCAATGACGACGGTACGCCGAAGACCGTGGCGGGGGTACCACCAGACTACTTCAGTGCCACGGGTCAGCTCTGGGGCAACCCACATTACCGCTGGGATGTCATGGCCAAAGATGGCTATGCCTGGTGGAAGCAGCGCTTCCAGAAGCTCTACCAGCTCGTGGATATCGTGCGCATCGACCATTTCCGCGGCTTCGAGGCTTATTGGGAGGTCGAGGCCGGTGCGGAGACGGCCATCAATGGCCGCTGGGTCAAAGGGCCGGGCAAGCCGTTCTTCGATGCCATCCTCAAGGCCTTGGGCGATCTGCCCATCGTGGCGGAGGACCTCGGCATCATCACGCCGGAGGTAGAGGAATTGCGCGACGCCTGCCGGTTCCCGGGCATGCAGGTGCTGCAGTTCACGCTGCATTTCAACGAACAGCATCGCATGGGCTGCGTGACGCCGGAGAACAGCGTGGTCTACACGGGCACGCACGATAACAACACGACGCTTGGCTGGTACACGGAGGACCTCGACGACGAGGCGCGCGTTGCACTCGCCGGTCTCGTTGAGGCGAACCCCGAGCACCCCAGGGATGTCGTCAAGCAGCTCATCCGCTTCGCCTATGCGAGCCCGTCACGGCTCGCCGTCGTGCCGATGCAGGATTTCCTCGGCCTCGACGCGCGCCATCGCATGAATACGCCGGGCACGGTCGGCCTGAACTGGACCTGGGCCCTGAAGCCCGAGCAGTTCCTGCTGGCCATGGATGCGGCACCGCAGCTGCGCCAGCTTACGGCGCAGTACCATCGCCTGCCGCAAAAATAAGGTAGATGCCTGACTTTTGGAGCCCCGTTTACACGGGGCTTTTTTGTGTGGCTATTCACATTCTAATGAATTTATGCTATGCTTTCTATCTGTCAATGGAACATGTGCAGGAGGGACAAACGTGAGCGAATACACTTATGTGGTAGAAAAAACTTGTCCGGTATGCGGTGAGAAGACGCGCGTGATCAAAACGAGGTCCAAGCTGATGCGCCAGAGTATCGATCCGGATTTTTGCGTGCATTACAAAGATTTTAACCCGTATTTCTATACAATCTGGTTCTGCGAGCACTGCGGTTTTGCCGCCGAGGAGCGGACGTTCCTCGCCCCGATGCCGCAGCGCCATAAACAGACGATTCAGGAGTTCCTGGCTAAGCGCCCGATGAATCTGAAATTCAAGGAAGAGCGCGGCGTGGCCGATGCCGTGGCCTCGTTCAAGCTCGCGATTTTCTATGCGCAGATGCTGAAGCAGCCGTATGAGCGCCAGGCGGGCCTCATGCTGGAGCTGGCCTGGGTCTACCGCGAGGCCGGCGACAAGGAGCAGGAGGAAAAGGCCCTGCGCGATGCCGCGGAGCTCTACGATATGTCGCTCATGAAGGAGCGCTATCCGATGAATGGCAAGACGGACAACTTCGTCGTCTATCTGATCGGCACGCTCTACTATGAGCTGAACGATGTCGAGAAGTGCACGCAGTATCTGTCGCGCATCGTGGGCAATCAGGAGATCCGCCACAGCGAGCCGGAGGTCTACAACAAGGCGCAGAATCTCTGGCTCGACATCCGTGAGGCGCAGGAAAAAGAAGGTAAAGCTTAACCATGATCGATTTACCGGCAAATATCGATACTTCCCTGCAGGCTGGCTGGGTACAGGTGCAGGATCAGGTGGCGGACTACGGCCCTACGCTGGAAAAGATCCGCAAGGTTTGGGATAAGCAGAGCCTCATGGCCCTGCTACAGGGGCATGTCTTCGTGTCCGATGACCTCATGAATGAGGCCATTGCGAAAAAGGTGCCCGCGGACGGCGGTGTCAAGGCCATCCATATCACTTCGCACGAGAACGGTCGCATGGACATCAAGGCGGAGACGACGCGCCACGGCACGCTTACCATGTCCGGCGACATCGAAGATTTCGTGCACAAGGACGGTCAGTCCTACATGGTCTATCATGTGCGCAGCAAGCGCCTGCCGGGGCATGGTCTCATGAGCTGGATTTTTTCGCGGGTATCTCTGGGCATGGCACAGCGCTTTGCCGGCGACCTCGACCTGCCCGAGGAGCTGCCGATGCAGATTCAGGGCAATCGCGTGCGCATCGACTACAGCCAGCTCGTCGCGTCTTCGTCGCTGGGGCAGACGGAATTCATGGGGCATAAGCTGGCGGATATGCTCGTCATCAAGGGGGCCACGCCGAAAGATGGCGGCATTGAATTCGCCACGAGCCTCAACATCCCGCCGGAGGTGCGGATGGCACTGTTGCGTATGGTTCTGGAATAAGAAGGGAGAGGTTTTTTGTCTTTTTTCAAACATAAAATTACTGTGCTCGTCGCGGCGCTCTGCGTGACGCTCTGTGCGCTGCCGCTGGCCTCGGCCCGGCACAAGCAGCCCGTGCACGTCGGCCCGCAGAAAATCCTCTTTATCCCGCATGACAACCGCCCTATCTCCGACAAGCAGACGGCGGAAGTGGTCAAAAAGCTGGGTTACGACGTCGTAGTGCCGCCCGATGATATGCTTGGCAGCCGCGACAATCTCGGCCAGCCGGAGCAGCTCTGGCAGTGGCTGGAGCAGAACGCGCCGGGAGCTTCGGCCGCTGTCGTTTCTTCCGATTCGATGCTTTACGGCAGCCTCGTCGGTTCACGTAAGCACACGTACACGGCAGAGGAGATTCAGGCCCGTGCTGCGAAGTTCAAAGACTTCCACAAGGAATTTCCGCAAGTGAAGCTATACGGCTTCGGCTCCATCATGCGCACACCGCGCACGGGCGAAGCTTCGGGCCATGAAGAGCCAACGTACTATCGCAACTATGGCTCGGATATCTTCCGCTACACCGTGCTGCGGGATAAGCAGGAAATGGAGGGCCTGACGCGCCGCGAAAAGAAGGAATATGCCTTCCTGGAGCGCCTGATCCCGCAGAAATCCCTGCAGGACTGGCTCGGTCGGCGCAATAAGAACTTTGCGGCCAGCGAGCAGCTTATCGACCTCACGCGCGACAAGGTTTTCAACTACTTCGTGCTGGGACGCGATGATAATGCGCCCTATTCGCAGACACATATGGAGAGCCGTCATCTGGCAGAGTACGGCAAGGACCTCGGTCGCTCGCAGTTCCAGGCGATGGCCGGCATCGATGAGATGGGCATGCTCATGCTCACGCGTGCCGTCAACGATATGCGCAGTGAGATTCCCTTCGTCTACACGAGATACAACTGGGGCCGCGGCGAGTTTACGGTGCCTTCGTACTCCGATGAGAAGATCAGTGCTTCCATCAACGATGCCATCCTCGCCACTGGCGGTATGGCCGTGCAGAAGCCGGAGAAGGCCGATATCGTATTGCTCGTGAATACGAACCCCGACGGCAAGACGGGGGAGGCCAACGAATGGTCGAACGATGGCAAGCCGCGCGAAGGTACGACGTATTTCGCCGACATTGTCAGCGACTACGTGGCCAAGGGATATCCCGTGGCCATCGCCGACATCGCCTATGCCAACGGCTCGGACAATGCGCTGATGGAAGAGCTGAAGAACCGCGGCCTGCTCTTCAAGATCAAGGCTTATGCAGGCTGGAATACGGCCACGAACAGCACGGGCTTCGTGCTCGGTGAGGGCATGCTTGTGAAGCACATGAAAGACGATGATATCGACGATCTGCTCATCACGCGCTACCTCGACGATTGGGCCTATCAGGCCAACGTGCGCAATACGATGGCCCGTCAGCTGAGCTGGCTGCGCGGCGATGGCTTCTATGGCAGCCTGGATGGCAAGCGCGATGCGGTGCAGTACCGTTCGCAGCGCATGCTGACGCGCTTTGTCGAGGACAATCTGCCGCCGATGCGTACGCTGGAGGAGATCAGCATAGATTTCCCCTGGAATCGCATGTTCGAGTCCGATATCACGCATACGCAACATGTGGAGCCGGATTTCCATTTCCCATCCATGGTGTTGAAACAGTAAAAGTTCATATGATCATCAACCGTCCCGTAAGCGGGGCGGTTTTTTGTCTTTTCCTTGAGGATATCTTGTGTTATATGGGCATAAAGTCTTGTATAAAGTGCCGGTCTGCGTTACAATAGGTAATGGCAAATAATAAGCATAACGTGTCATTACGTTATAAATGGCTGATGGCATGCGACGGGAAGTGAAATTTGTGTGGGAATTTGTCATGGCATTGGTTCGTGATGGCTGGCTGGCTGCAGCACTGCTGGGTATGCTGCTCATCATTTGCGCCGCTGAAATGTGGCATCAGCGACAGCTGCTCAGGAATAACCAGCAGCGTTACTGGTGGGTGCTGACGGCCACGAATATGTATGTTTTCGAGTATCTGCTGGATGCGGATGTGATAAATCTCTCCAGCCGCTGTGCGAGGCTTCTGGAGGTGCCGCAGCAAATCTATCAGTACACGCTCGTTGCGCGCTATACGCGGGATAAGCGGATGCAGCGCGGCATGCAGTGTATTCGTCAGGTCGTGCATACGGAAGAGGGCCAGACGCTGCAGGTGGAGCTGGAGCGTCCGGACGGCAGCTTCGGTATTTATCGCGCCCACAGTCATGGTTTTTACGATGAAAGAGGGCAGCTGATTTCCATTGTAGGCCTGCTCGTCGATATTACGCAGGAGGTGCAGGAGGAGCGCAACCTGCGCACCCGGGCTGAGCTCGACGGCCTGACGCAGATCTATAATTCCGGCACGATCCGTCATATCGTGGAGACGTCCCTGCGCCAGCGCCACCCGCAGGAACAGAGCGCTTTCGTGATGCTCGATGTCGACTATTTCAAGGGGGTCAACGATACCTATGGCCATCAGGTGGGCGATCGCGTGCTCAAGACGCTGGCGAGCGCCCTGCAGGGTGCCGTGCGCGCTGCGGACCTGCTGGGCAGGCTCGGCGGCGATGAATTCTGCATCTACCTGCCGCATATTCCAGACAAGGGATTTTTGCAGAAATTTTGCGAGCGGCTCAACGAGGTGGCACGGCAGCAGCTGACGGTGGAGCGCGCGGGCTGCGCCTGCACTATCAGTGTGGGCGGCGCGATCGTGCACCCGGGGGATGATTTCGCTGCTGTCTATAACCGCGCCGATCAGGCACTCTACCTTTCCAAAACCAAAGGCCGCAATACGAACAGTGTGCAGGTTTAGCCTGTCAGCTGCTGCAACCAAAAATCCGCTGAGACCATGACGGTTCAGCGGATTTTCTTTATGCTGTTTTTTTTATACTGGCGACTTGCTGTTTACGCGTTGGCCTTGCGGAATTTCTCCATGAAGTCAGCCAGGAGCTCGACGCCTTCATAGGGCATCGCGTTGTAGATGGAGGCGCGCATGCCGCCGACGCTGCGGTGGCCTTTGACGCCGCAGAGCTTCTGCTCCGCAGCCTCGGCAACGAATTTCTTCTCCAGTTCCTCGCTGGGCAGGCGGAAAGTGACGTTCATGAAGGAACGGCTCTCCTTGTCCGCATGGCCGCGATAGAAGCCATTGGAGTTATCGATGGCCGCATAGAGCAGGGCCGCCTTCTTCTGGTTGCGCTCGGCCATGACCTTGAGGCCGCCCTGCTTCCTGAGCCAGGCTGCAACCTTGCCAACGAAATAGATGCAGAAGGCAGGCGGCGTGTTGTAGAGCGAATCCTTCTTGAGGAAGGTGTTGTAGCGGAACATGGTTGGCAGGGATTCGGGGCTCTTCTCCAGCAGGGCCTTCTTTGCGATGACGAGTGTCACACCAGCCGGGCCGAGGTTCTTCTGTACGCCCGCGTAGATGAAATCGAACTTCTTGAAGTCCACGGGACGGGAGAGCATATCGGAGGACATATCAGCGAAGAGGGGCACGCCCTTGGTGTCCGGTACGTAATGATACTCCGTGCCGTAAATCGTGTTGTTGTAGCAGACGTGCACATAGGCGGCGTTCGGGTCGATCTTCAGCTCGTCCTGCTGTGGTACGTGATGGTAGCCCGTCTCCTTGCTGGAAGCGACGATTTCGGCGAGGCCGAGATGCTGGCCTTCTTTATAGCACTTCTCGGCAAAGCTGCCGGAGAGTACGTAGCTGCCCGGATGTTCCTTCGTGGCGAAGTTCAGCGGCAGCAGCGCGAACTGTGTGCTGGCACCGCCCGTCATGAACAGGACTTCGTAGTCATCGCCGAGGCCCATGAGCTCCTTGATGTCTGCCTTGGCCTGGGCGTGCACGGCGGCGTACTGCGGAGCGCGATGGCTGATCTCGACGATGGATTCGCCGCTGCCGTTGAAGTTCAGGAACTCTGCCTGCACTTCTTTCAGCACGTCCACGGGCATGGTGCCGGGACCCGGGTTGAAGTTATATACGCGGTCTGCTTCTAATGGCATAATCGAAACCTCCAATGATGAGCAATAGGAATCACAAACGACCATTTGCGTCTGCACATTGTGGACAATACCCATTTTGTAATATTCTAGCGCTAAAATATCGCAAAAGCAAGCGAAAAAATAAAATTGTGTTTTGCATGAAAATACACTTGACGTCTTGCGCGGCGTGTAATATAATGCGGATTAGCACAAGCGAATAAGCAACGCGATGAACAGGAAGCGCGTGAAAGGATCAGAAGAGAGCCGGCGGCTGGTGCGAGCCGGTGATCCCCAAGCAGCGTTCCGCCTGTGAGCGGCCGGCGAGGAGCCGGACGGGCAGCCCGATACAGCGGAACGAGTGGCAATGGCTGTGCCGTCATTGTCAGTTGGGTGGCACCACGGAACTAATGCTTCGTCCCATAGGTTGGGAGCGAGGCTTTTTTTATACCCGTTTTTACCGCGCCCCGGCCAACAGCTTATTGGCAGAATTTTTTTCAGGATTTCCCAATACGTGTATCAACAGAAGAGGAGCGAGCACAATGAAGGTTTTAGCAGCAGATGGTATTGCACCAGCAGGTATTGAGATGCTCAAGAAGGAGTTCGAGGTCGTCGTCAAGGATAAATTGCCGGCGGAAGAATTGCTGGAGATCATCCCGGAATTCGATGCGCTGATGGTGCGTTCGGCGTCCAAGGTGACGAAAGAAGTCATTGAGCGGGCTAAAAAGCTGAAGATTATCGGCCGCGCCGGCGTGGGCGTCGACAACATCGATATCCCGGCTGCTACGGCCAAGGGCATCGTCGTGATCAATTCTCCGGGCGGCAACACCATCGCCGCGACGGAGCACACGATGGCCATGATGCTCGCGATGTCGCGCAACATCCCCATCGCGAACGAGACCATGCAGAAAGGCGAGTGGAATCGCAAGAAGTACGTCGGCGTCGAGCTGCGCGGCAAGACGCTGGGCGTCATCGGCATGGGCCGCATCGGTTCGGGCGTTGCGAAGCGCGCCATGGCCTTCGAGATGAACGTCATCGCTTACGACCCCTATATTAATGAAGAACGTGCCAAGGCATTGGGTGTGAAAGTGGCCACGTTCGACGAAGTCATCAAGACGGCGGACTTCATCACCGTGCACATGCCGCTGACGCCAGACACGAAGGGCATGATCGGCATGGCCCAGATGAAGCAGATGAAAAAGAATGTGCGTCTCATCAACTGCGCGCGTGGCGGCATCATCGTCGAAGAGGACCTCGCCGAGGCCGTGAAGCAGGGAATCGTGGCCGGGGCTGCCATCGATGTCTACACGAGTGAGCCAGTGACGAAAGACCACCCGCTGGTCGGCGTACCGGGCATCGTGCTTACGCCGCATCTCGGCGCTTCTACGGCTGAGGCGCAGGTGCGTGTCTCCACGGATGTCGCTGAGGGCATCATGGCCTGCCTGCATGGCCAGCCCGTGTCCACGGCCGTGAACATGGCGCCGGTATCGCCGCAGGTCATGCAGGTCATCAAGCCGTATCTCACGTTGGCCGAGCGCCTCGGCGGCACGGTCATCGCCTTGGCGGATGGCCCGGTCAAGGAGCTCGAGGTCACGTATCAGGGCGAGATCACGGAGGTCAACACCGGCATGCTGACGACGGCCGTGCTCAAAGGCATGCTCAACCCCATCCTCATGGAGAGCGAGGTCAACTACGTCAATGCGCCGGGCTTCGCGAAGGAGCGCGGCATCAAGGTCAAGGAGGTCAAGGATAAGGACGCGGCGGATTACGCGAACCTCATTACGGTCAAGGCCACAATGGGCAACGGCACGCTGACGGTCGCGGGTACGCTCTTCGGCACGGAGGGGCGTATCGTGCGCATCAACGATTTCCGCGTGGACGTCGACCCGCATGCGCGCCTGCTCATCTGCCCGCATACGAACCGTCCAGGTGTCATCGGCACCATCGGCAGCCTGCTCGGCAACAACAAGATCAATATCTCGGCCATGGAGGTCGGCCAGACGGAGAAAGAGGGCACGAACCTTATGATCCTCACGGTCGACAACGACATTCCGGCCAATCTGCTCAGCGCGCTGAAGGCGCTCGACGGCATCTTCGATGCGAAGCTCGTCAACTTCTACGCCATCTAATCCTATACCATCGCATGCTCATGTCCCGGGGGATAACGCCTCCGGGATTTTTTATTGGTTTGCTGTAATCACTTTTAAAATAAAGACACTTGAACTTTTATGCAATCTAAAAGACAAATATGATTTACATTCTAGCATGTATACATGCATACAACTTGCAAATTTTGTAAACCCATGGTAGGATAAGAACACGTTAGGAGGAATGAGTATGTACACGCAAGCATTAAAGGTTACCCGTATCAAACTGATTGCCCTGAGCCGCATCCGCCAGATCGAGGATGAGTGCAAGGTGCGTCCCCTGGGGTACAAGAAGGATACGCGCGAGTATTGCGATGCGATGTACGACATCATCGACCAGATGGCGCCGGAGCGTCTCACGTCACTGGTGGAGAAGCTCTATGCGAGCTATGCTGAAATGGGTATGGCCGAGGACAGTTATATCGCTGATTCCCTCATGACGCTGGCTCTCGCCATGTATCAGAATGAAATCGGCGAGCGTAACGTCTACGATATGGGCTGGGATCGCATGGTTGAGGAATTCTTCCATACGACGGCCGCTGTGTAATGCTTCCTCCTCATAGCGTATGCGCCCCGGAGTGGGTGGCATTTCTTTTACCAACAATGGACTCCTAATGAAGTAAAACAGGCTTTGCTGTAGCAAAGCTTATTTTTTTTGCAAAAAATTATTGTCTTGTTGCAGGAGAATCATTTTAAAACGCGAATTCCTCAATGTAAATACAAATGTATTTTAAAAGACAAAGATACATCTAAACAGATGGGAGGAAGTCGCGATGCCGATGTACAAGAAGTCGCTGCTGATTTTGCTGGTGCTGGCCCTGACCGTGCTGGGCGGCACAGTCTATGGCCTGAAGTCGCAGGGGAGTGAAGAGACGCTGGACAGCGGCACGGTGCAGGAACAGTCCGCCGCTGAGCTCGTCGTCTACGTCACGGGAGCCGTGAACAAGCCGGGCATCGTTACGCTTGCGCAGGGCGCACGCATCGCCGATGCCATCGACGCCTGTGGCGGCCTGCTCCCCACGGCGGATGAGAGCAAGGTCAATATGGCCAAAGAAGTGCAGGATGGTCAGCAGATCCGCGTGCCGGAGAAAAAAGGGCAGGGTCAGGACCAGCAGGGCAAATCAGGGCAGAAGGGTACAAGCAAAACGCAGTCTGCCGATGCAGGCAGCCCGGTCAATATCAATACCGCCGACGCACAGGAACTCGACAAGCTCCCCGGCGTCGGCCCCGCCATGGCCCAGCGCATCATCGACTACCGCGAGCAGAACGGCGGCTTCCAGAACATCGAGGATCTGAAGAAAATCAAGGGCATCGGCGAAGCGAAGTTCAACAAGCTGAAGGATCAGGTCTGTCTGTAAGAAGATTGCAGGTACAGTTAAGAGGACAATCTGACTAAGAGACTGGCGTTAGTCTGATGAGCAACTGAAGATTTTGTAAAGGTAGTGATTTTTTGGCTCTTCCCCCACACTCATGGGAGAAGCCTCTCATATAATTTGCTGTTCAGTAGAACTTGCCAGTTACCTTGGGCTTGGTTGTTTGGGGATGTTTATCAAAACCTTGCCAACAATGCGCATAGTGCGTATAATAAACTTTAGAGGTGAGTTACTTGAAATTTCGGGAGATTGAGCGCATTTTGTTAGCTGATGGCTGGCGTTTTAAAAATGCGCGGGGCTCGCACTATTATTATACTCATCCGCAGAAAGCGGGAAAGATAACGATTCCCAATCACCCGGGAGATCTGGATAAGAGAACGGCGCGGACAATCCTGCAACAAGCGGGGTTGCTGGAGGAATGGAGGAAGCAGCTATGAAGAAATTGGCGTATCCCGCATGTTTTTATCCTTGTGAAGAGCATGATGGTTATACGGTTACAATCCCCGATCTGCCGGGGTGTGTGACGGAGGGAGCCTCGCTCGCTGACGCTATCGCTATGGCTATGGATGCGGCGTCTGGCTGGCTGCTGGATGAAATGGAGGATGGTAAACCCATTCCACAGGCCAGCAATATTCAGGATATCGTGCTGGAGAAGCCGGAGGGCTTCGTGAATATGATCGTGCTGGATATGGATGCCTATGCGGAAAAATATGGCAACAAGGCTGTGCGCAAGAATGTCACGCTTCCGGCGTGGCTTAACACCTTTGCGGAGGAGAACCATGTGAATTTCTCGCAAGTGTTGCAGCGTACTCTGACGAAAATGTATATGGCTAAAGTTTCATAAAGACTGCGTTTGGCAAGTGCGTCAAAGGCGGGATAGAAAGGTTGGCGTGTCGTAACTGACATGGTGGCCTTTATTTTTTTGAAAATTTTTGTCCAGTAGAAGGAGAATACCTCATGATGGCGAATTCCTTGTTGAAAGTACAAATGTAAGCATAAATTCAAATGCGTTATATGGTTGGGGCGTAGCATTCAAATGGCCAGCGCATCTTAGCTGGTTGGTGCATATGGAGGATGGAGGTGACAGGCTTGCCTATCGGACAGAGGCAGGAGGAATTCCTCGCGGGGGTGCTGGCCTGCTATGCGGGCGGAATCTGCCTGGGGCGCTGGACGGCGGTGCCGCTGACGGCGCTGGCGGCAGGGCTCGTGCTGGTCCTTGGCGCGGCAGTGTGGTTGCTGCGGCGGCAGAGCCGCTTTACCTGGCTGGCGTTTCTCGCCTTGTTTGTCTTGCTGGGAGCCATGCGCTTTACGGCGGTGTGGCAGTTGCCTATCACGGATATCAGCCACTGGCAGCGGCAGCAGGTGACAGTCACAGGCGTAGTGCGGGAGGAGCCACGCATCACGCAGGACAAGCAGGGGCAGTGGCACGTGCGCTACACCATCGACGCCGAGGCCGTGCGGGTGCCAGAGCAAAGCAGGGCGGCAGCAGGCAGCGGCAAAAGTGATGCCGAAAAAGCGCAGCAAGCACAATCGGGCCGTGACGGCGTAAAACAGAAGGCTGAGGAAAAACGCGCGTCGGGTGGGCTGTATGTCTATGCCAGCGGCGCACAGGCGAAAAAAGAGGCGGCAGCGGTGCGTATCGGCGACCGTCTTATGGCGCAGGGCAAAATCCGTTCGCCCCACGGCTATCAGGACCCGGGGCAGATTGATACCGTGATGCTGCTCCGAAGTGATGGCATCACGGCATCGTGCAGTGCGGGTAAGGCGGGCGTGAAGGTGACGGCTGTGGAACCGCAGGGCATGGATGGCCTGTGGCTGTGCGTCCAGCGCTGGCTCGTTACGGTGCGGCAGCATTATGCCCGGCGCATGGCGGAGGTAATGCCCCGTGAGGATGCGGCGGCCATCTTTGCCATGCTCTTTGGTGGCTACAACGGCATCAGGCCGGAGCTCGTGGAGGCCTTTACCGTCACGGGGATCGTGCATATCCTCTCGGTCTCGGGCTCGCATATCAGTCTGCTCGCGGCTGTGGCGGCAGGGTTGGGGGCGCTGCTGCATCTGCCGCGCAAGCTCACGGCGGTGCTGGTGGTGTTGGTCATCGCGCTCTACAGTATGTTAGCAGGCTGCGTGCCACCCGTGCTGCGCGCGGCCATCATGGGGGGACTGACCTTTATCGCGCTGGCATTTGAACGCGAGCGCGACGGGCGGCGGCTCTTGTTGCTCACGGGGCTCTTTATGCTGCTCTGGTCGCCACTTCTGCTCTTCCACATCAGCTTTCAGCTTTCGTTCGCGGCCACGGCGGGGCTGCTTTTTCTCGCGCCGACATATCAGCGCTGGCTGGACAGGCTGCATCTGCCACGGGCCGTGAGCCTCGGCCTCGCGGTGACGATCTCGGCGCAGCTCGCGACGCTGCCCTTTCTCGCGTGGTATTTCAATCAGCTCTCCCTTTCGTCGCTCATCGCGAACCTTGTGGTCGTGCCCATCATGGAGTTTATGATCGTGCTCGGCCTGCTTGGCGGCATCCTGGCGGCCATTGTGCCTTTCCTCGGTAAGCTCGTCTTCGTCTTTGACAGTCTGCTCTGCGGTTTGGTTTACAACCTCACGCGTGCGCTGGCGCAGCTCCCTGCAAGTCAGATCTGGGTGCCGAGCATGGGGATCTTCAGCGCATTCCTCTATTATGTTATACTGGGGGGGATGGTGCTGCCAACAGAGAAAAAGGCGATTCTGCGGCAGCAAATCCTGGCCCATAAATGGCAACTTGGAAGTGTATGCCTCGTGGGTGTTTTGTTCCCCTTCGTAGTATGGCTCGTGCGGCCGGCGGAATTGCAGGTACATTTTGTGGATGTGGGTCAGGGCGACTGCGCCATCGTCGTGACGCCGCACGGGCACGTCTTTGTGTTTGATACGGGCGGTGTGCGCGGTGGAAATTTCGACGTGGGGGCACGGGTGGATGTGCCCTATCTGCTGCACTATGGCCTGCGCCATGTCGATGCGATTTTCCTGACGCACGAACATGAAGACCACGCGGCGGGTTGCGGCGCTATTCTGCATGCACTGCCCGTCGATGCAGTCTATACGGCAGGCGAGGGGCTTGCGGGCTACGCGCGCAGCATGGGCTTAGGCGACCATGATCCAGTGCTGCAAAAGCTGCATGTCGCGCATGCAGGAGAAAAGCTGGCCATAGATGGCGTGACGGTCGAGGTGCTTTTTGCGCCGTCGGCGCCTGAAGAAGGAACGGGAAACGAAGCCTCGAATGTCTACCGCGTGAGCTACGGCCAGGCGAGTTTCCTCTTTACCGGCGACCTCATCCGTGAGCAGGAGGAGAAGCTGCTGGCGGATGGCATCGAGCCGCGGTCCACAGTGCTGAAGGTGGGGCATCATGGCTCCGATACCTCGAGCTCGGCAGAATTCCTGCAGGCGGTGGGCGCGCAATGGGCTGTCATCTGTGTGGGGGCGGATAATGGCTTCGGCCATCCCAAGCCGGCGGTGCTGGAGCGGCTGCAGCAGGCTGGGATGCGCGTCCGGCGCACGGATGAGGACGGTGCGATCGTCTTTCATACCGATGGGAAACGTATGCAGGTGACGCAGTTCGCACGGGCGGAGCGATGAGCAAAGGAGCGGGCAAATGAGTGAAGATAAGATGCAGGTACAGGCAGCAGGGCCAGAGGCAGAGAGCCGCGCACTATGGCAGCAGACCATGCAGGCTCTCAATCTGGAGCAACGCGCGGTCGTCGGGGAACTGGAGCGTAATCTCCTGCTGCTGGCCCCGGCGGGGACGGGCAAGACGAATACGCTGGCTTGCCGCATCGCTGCCATCCTGCAGGCGGGCTGTGCGGAGCCGGAGGAGATTCTCTGCCTGACCTTTACGAACAAGGCCTGCCGCGAAATGCGCCAGCGTATCGAGCAGCTGGCAGGCGAGGCGGGTGGCCGGGTTATTGTGCGCACGCTGCATGGCTTTTGCTATGACCTCATCAAGGCGGAAGCCAAGCGCCACTCTGACCTCTTTGCCGACTTCACGATTTTTGATGAGGTGGATGGCAAATCGCTGTTGAAAGAGCTGGGAGAGCAGCTGCTGACGGACGCCTGGCCGCTGCAATCCGTGCAGAATCTCATCGAGCAGCTGAAATCCGCACGGGCGCTGCAGAGCCTGCAGAGGAAAGACGCCGCCGACTATGAGACGGTGTTGCAGCGGCTGGTGGCGGAGCAGGCGGAGGCCGTGCGGCAGAAATGCCTCGATGAGAACTGGCATTTTTATCCGAAACTTTATGAGGGTTGGCAGCAGTGGGGGCCGGGCTTTACGACGGCGTACGATACGCGGCTGCAGGAATTGCATGGTCTCGATTTTACGGATTTAATCGTGCAGACCGGCCTGCTGCTGCAGCAGGATGCCATTGCCGGGCGCTGGGCAAGGCGGTTTCTCTACATTAATATCGATGAGGTACAGGATACGAGCGAATTGGAGTACCGCGTGGTGGAACGGCTGTTCGGCAGCAGCCATCTGCTGCTTTGTGGTGATTATTTCCAGACCATCTACGAGTGGCGCGGCTCGCATCCCGAAGTCGTGCTTAAAGCCTATCAGGATACCTATAAGCCCCAGCGCATCGTGTTGCACGAGAATTACCGCTCGACGCAGGTGCTGCTGCAGGCTTCCTTTGCCTGCCTTTCCGCTATGTTCCCCGAGCGCGTCGCGGCCATCTATCCCGAGGGCATCCAGGCGATGAGCAGGACGCCCGGTGCGCCCATCCAGCTGAAGACGGCGCAGGATGCGGCGGAGGAGGCCTGGTGGATATACCAGACCATTCAGCAGCTGCCGGTCACGGATTACAGCCGCGTATGTATCCTCACGCGCAGCAACCGTTACAATAAACTGCTCTCGGGCTGGCTGGAAGAGTATTGCCGGGGCGTGCCGCCTGCGCAGCGTTTGCCCTTCATGCTCATCGATGAGCTGAAATTCTTCCGGCGGCAGGAGATCAAGGATGCTTTGGCGTTTTTGCGCCTGACGCTGAACAAGCACGATGTCACCAGCCTCGTGCGCATCCTGACGCGTTTCGGTACGGGCATCGGCCAAACCGCCATTCGCCGCATTTCTTCTGCGGCCTACCGGCGTGCCGGCCTGCGTATCACGGATTATCTTGACCCGTTGGCGCGGGCGGCAGGCGATCCCTTTGCCCCCCTGATGGAGGCACTCGCGGCGGGCAATGTCGTCGTCTTCGACGTCGAGGCCACGGGTGTCGATCCGACACGCGATGAAATTATCCAGATTGCGGGCATCCGCATCAACGCTAAAGGGGAGGTCGTGGCGCGTTTCGAGCAGCTGTTGCAGCCAACGCGGCAGGTGGGCGACTCAGTGCGCGTGCATAAGCTCACGGATGATTTCCTCGCCGCGCATGGCCAGGATCCCGCCGCCGTATTGCGCGCCTTTTGTGACTTTGCCCGGGGCAGTATCATCGTGGGACACAATGTGACCTACGATCTCAGCATTCTCGGCAGCCAGCTTGCGCGGCTGGGCCTGTCGCCACTCGACTATCCGGCCTATTTTGATACGCTCGACATCTTTCGCCGTTTCTATCCGAGCCTGCCCAATCACCGGCTGGAGTATCTCGGGCAGTACTGTCAGGTGAAGCATGCCTCCAGCCATGATGCGATGGACGACATTCTGGCCACGGCCGAAATTCTGCAGTATGCGTTGCAGCGCAATATCATACCGTATACGGGGGAACGGCGGCAGTATTTTGCGGCTTATGTAGCGCCTTTTGCGCCGCTGGCAGAGTTGCTGGTCTCCCTGCGGCAGGATGTGGATCGGCTGCGCCCCTGCCAGATCCTGGCGCGCATCGTGAATGAAGGCGGCATCGTGGCTTATTATGAGCAGAAAAAGGAGGAGCAGCGTGTGGAGAACCTGCGTGATCTCTACCGTCAGGCGCGTGAGCGGGATACGGACAAGAGCGTGCGCCCGCGCGATGCCGCCTTGAACTTCCTGCGCGAGAGTACGCTCTCGGCTACAGATCTCGAGGCGCAGACACAAAAGGCGAAGATCCCGCTCATCACTGTGCATCAGGCCAAGGGCACCGAATTCGACTATGTCTTCCTCGCGGGTCTGCAGGAGGGAACGTTCCCCGTATTCAGCGCCCGTGATGCCGGGCGGCTGGACGAGGAGAAAAGGCTGTTCTATGTCGCCATCACCCGCGCGAAAAAGCAGCTCTTCCTCTCCTGGTCACAAACAGGTCCACACGGCTATTTTTGCCACCCCAGTCCCTTTCTCGCCTATCTGCCCGCGCAGGACGTGCAGCAGGTCTGAAGGGGAAAATATGCATATTTGTGCTTCAAACAATAAACACGCCCTGAAAAACGGCTGTCTGCGGTATGACGGCCGTTTTTTCAGGGCGTGATGCTGTTATATTCGTATGGCGGTGGATCCTATGATTCGTCTTGTTTTTCTAAAAAATGTGGTTCGTCATGCTTCATAGAGGGACTGTGATTCGTGTTCTGCTGCATGTTGGCTGTGTTTTGTCCATGCTGCTGTCAGCGCGAGGTGCAGCCAGGCGACGAACAGACCAAGAATGTTGCTGCCCGTGATGCAGGCGAAGGCCGTCAGCAGGTTGAGCCAGTAATTTTCCTGCACGGGGAAGGCACCCAGGTAATATCCTGCGAAGATGCAGGAAAAGGCGTTGAACGATACCATGGCTGCATTCGCCGGATTTTTTAGCAATATCATCACGCCGAGAATCGTGACGAACACAGCCGCCATATTGGCGCCCATGGGGGTCAGCAGACCGGAGAGTGCGTCCGTCAGGATAATAGCCAATATCGCCAACCCGCCGGAAAGAACCGCCGTACGCGCGACGGGACGAATGATGGAAGGTTTGCTGTCGAGGGAAAGGTACCAGACCCAGCCGATGAATACGGCCCAGACGGGCAGCTTGAGCAGGGCAAATAAGCAGGCAAGAGCCGACAGCCCCGCTACAACGATATCATTCTTGTCAATCGAACGGATTTCCTTCATCTTGGATTCCTCTCCCTACATCAATGTACGTAAATTTTTTCAACGAATATATCGATTTGTTCTTATTACGTATCATATTGTAACAGAATCCGGACAAGTAAAAAAGGACAGCCGTCTAAGTACATCCCCTATCTATATCGCGTAACAGCTTTATGGAATTGCTCAATTGGCACGAAAAGGGCTCCGGGGAAATCCCCAAGCCTTTCCACGGATTTCATAGATTTTTTCTTTTATTGACCCACTAAGGCGCAGATGCTTTAATGGCTTTCAGAACGGATTCGAGCTGGTGACGAGCTCCTCAATAATGGAGATTGGAGCAGTACATAGATTTTCTCAGGCGGTTATCCTTGATACAGGCCGCTTTTCGCGTTAAAATGAAAGCAAAAGGAGGAACTGGTCATGCTGAACCCAGAAATTGCTGAGGCGATGGACGCATCAGAGCGTTACCTGATGGACGAGGATGCCTACAGAGAGTATCTGCAGCGTGAGTCAGCCATCTGGGACTACAACAACGACATCAATGGCAGTCGTGAAGAAGGCCACGAAGAAGAAAAGCAGAATACGATTTTGCGTCTATGGCGAAAAAAGAAGTCGCTGGCAGATATGATAGATGCCACGGACTGGACTGCAGAGCAGATCAATAGCTTTCTGCGTTCCCAAAACCTGCAACCGACAAAGTAAACTGTATATGCTGATTTAGGCCGTCAGAGTACTACGCTCTGGCGGTCTTTTGGGTATGGTTAAGGGCCAGTCAGATGGATGGCTGGCAGTACGAAGTTAAAGTCGATTAGAGGAAATGTGAGAAGCTACCTTTTATTTGTTCACATAAAAGTGTAAAATATATGTGCAGATAAGCGATAAAATGTGTAAAATGGCGGTGATAATGTGCTGAGAAGTGTGATGAAGAACCTGAAAGCGTGGAAGGAAGCTCCAGATCGGAAGCCTCTGATCCTCAAGGGCGCTCGTCAGGTCGGGAAGACCTGGCTGATGAAGGAGTTTGCCCGTCAGGAATATATGGATATGGTCTATTGCAACTTTGATGAGGATGCGTCTTTGGGCGAATTGTTCGAGAGAACAAAAGCTCCAGGTCGGTTGCTGGAACAGCTGGGCCTTATCAATGGGCTCAAAATCAAGCCCGGTAAGACTCTGATCATCCTAGATGAGGTGCAAGAATGCCCGGCGGCACTCAATTCCCTGAAGTATTTCCATGAGCAGGCGAATGAATACCATGTTATGGCAGCGGGCAGCCTTCTGGGCACATATCTGGCTGAGCCGAAATCCTATCCGGTGGGGCAGGTCAATCTGCTGAGTGTCTATCCCTTGACGTTTTCTGAGTTCCTGCGAGCTATGGAGCCGACGCTGGCGAAAATGTATGCGAGCCTGCATCCGCATGAGGAAATTCCGGCAGCCTTCCACGAGCGTTTGCTGGAGGCGTGGCGGACGTACCTGATTGTGGGCGGTATGCCCGAGTGCGTCTCTTCCTGGGCCGAGCATCGCGATGCAGGCCGGGTGGAGGCTATCCAGAAGGAACTTCTAGCTGTTTATGAAAATGATATAACGAAGCATAACAAGCAGATCAACGCTGGGCGGATTCTCCTGGTTTATCGCAGCATCGTGCCGCAGCTGACCAAGGAAAACGAAAAATTCTCCTACCGCACGGTCAAGGCTGGGGCGAGAGCACGGGAATTTGAGGAAGCAATCGAGTGGCTGGTGTCAGCCGGCATCATGCATCGTATTTACAATGTCAGCCGTCCGGAGTACCCCCTGTCCGCCTATGCGATGATGAGTCATTTCAAGCTGTTCTTTTTCGATACAGGTCTGCTCAAAGCTATGGCTGGCATCGAGAACGAGGCCATCGTGCTGGATAAGGCGTTCCCGTTCCGGGGCGCATTGACAGAAAATGCCCTGCTGCAGCAGTTCGTTGGTGAGTTGGCCGTGCCACCGTATTACTATGCGCCGGATGTTAAGCATGAAATTGACTTCTTGCTCCAGCATCAAATGGAAATCATCCCGCTGGAGGCCAAGACCGGTAAGACGAAGAAGGCAGCCAGCTTCCGCTGGTATATTGAGAAATTCGCACCACAGCTGGCGTTCCGCTATTCGGAGCGGAACTATCGCAGGGATGGCAAATTTACCAATGTGCCGGTATATCTGGCTGGCAGGACGGATTTCCTGATTTGATCGAAGACGTAGAGCTATCTTTTTTGTAGCAGATGATTGATTGGACGATTGACCAGCACGAAAAAGGGTCCCGGGGAAATCCCCGGAACCCTTGATTTTACTGGTGCGTCTGGCAAGATTCGAACCCGCGACCCACGGCTTAGAAGGCCGTTGCTCTATCCAACTGAGCTACAGACGCAATAGATGGTCGGGATGACAGGATTCGAACCTGCGACATCTTGCTCCCAAAGCAAGCGCGCTACCAAACTGCGCTACATCCCGAATACCTAACTATTATAGCGATTCACTATGCTCATGTCAACTATTTTATGCTTTTGCCGCCATATATCAGGGATTGCTCCTTGCTTTTTTCATGATGAGCGGCTATAATTCAATTCGTGTTTTTGGGCATAACGTCCTAGTATTTAGGCAGGTGAATTTTTTGCAACAATATTCTTATGCTCTGCATCAGGTATCGGATATCGCATCGATGTTGGAGCAGGTGCAGTGGCAGGTGGCGGCGGTACCGCGCGTTTCAGGGATGCTGGTCACGCTGTATGCGCCTCCGGCGCAGAAGGAACTGCTGCGGCAGGTGCAGGTGCGCTTGCTGGAGGCTTTTCCCAAGGCCGTCCTGACAGGTGCGGTTACCCGTAAGCAGATCATGAATAGCCGTCTCATGGAGCAGGCTGTGGTCGTGACCGTTACGCTTTTTACCCGGAGCGAGGTAGAGCTTTACGCTTATGCATTGCCAGAGGTATCGTTGCAAGAGGCGGGGGAAGAACTGCTGACGCTAGTCCGGGGAGCCTCGGATGTCCGGGCAATTCAGCTTTTTGCGGCGGGAAAGGATCTGTATCTGCAGCCATTCCTGCACGAACTGGGGAAGTGTGTGCCGGAAATCCGGGTTTTCGGTGGCATCACGGATAATGGTTCTTTGCAGGGGAAAGGGCGATTGTTGGCGGGAAAGGATGTCCTGAATGCCGGTATTGTCGCGGTTGTTTATCGCGGTGAGGATTTGCATGTCGCCTTGGATTACAGCTTCGGTTGGCGTCCGTTGGGACAGAAGATGCGCGTGACGGCGATGCGCGGCCCGTTTACGATGCTGGAGATCAATCACCATCCGGCGGCGCGGGTATACCGCGATTATCTGGGAATCGAGGAAGGCGAGGAGTTTCAGCTGGATGCACTGACCTTCCCCATTTTCCTGGAGCGCCATGGCCTGACGCTGGCCCGGCATCCTTTCTACAGCCGACCAGATGGCAGCCTGCACTTTGGTGCGGATATCTACACGGGCGAGGAAGTCCAGCTGGCCTATGGCGATCCGCAATCCATCCTCGACCGGGCGGATGAGCTGGTCGTGAAGGTGGCCGGTTTTCGTCCACAGGTTCTTTTCGGCGTAAGCTGTGTGGCACGCAGCCTGCTCATGCGCGAGGATACGGAGAAAGAACTGGCGCTATGCACGTTTGCACCTCTGGGTGGGTTCTATGCTTTCGGCGAGTTCATGCGGCACGAGAGTGAAATCATGGTCGCGAATATGACATTCGTGCTCGTGGGCATGCGTGAAGGCAGGCCGGAGCAGAGTGTCGTTACGCTGCCACCGCGCCAGTCGCATTACGACAAGCGTACGGCGGATATGCGTCATCTGGTGAACTTTATCCAGACAACGATTGCTGAACTGGAGGAGGCCAAGAATCGCTACCGTGAGCTTGCTCGCACGGACTTGTTGACGCATCTCTACAACCGTGGCGCGACGGATCATTTACTGAAAAAGATGCTGCATGAGGCAGCTGCACAGGGGAAACCGCTTGCGGTCATCATGCTCGATATCGATAATTTCAAGGGCATCAACGATTCCTTTGGCCATGATGCCGGCGATCGGGCCCTGCAGGATGTCGCCCAGATTCTGCGGCAGCAAACGCGGCTTGGTGTCGATGTGCCGGGCCGCATGGGCGGTGATGAGTTCTTCGTGGTGTTGCGCAATACGGGGATGGCACGGGCAAGGGAGGTCGCTGAGCGTATGCATGCACATATCGCAGCGTTGGAGGCACTGCCTTCCGGTGAACATATCACGACGAGCATCGGCATTGCACTGGCTGAGGATGGTGACAACGAGGGGACACTGTTCAAGCGGGCGGATAATGCGCTTTACGAGGCCAAGAAGATACAGGGGAAGAATGCTATCGCCTGCGCCAAATCTGATTAAAGCAATAAAAAGACGAGAATGACAGCTTGCAAATGTCCTTGTGTCATGTTATAATGAGTGCAATCGCATAAGCAAATCTTTTTAGGCGGAGTCTGTTCAATACGGGCTCCGTCTATTCTTTTCTTCGCAGGCCCCTTTTGTCGGACTTGCGGTACAGCAAAGGAGGCATCTTATGGCAATTGTAGCAGCATCCATCTTCGTATTCATGTATGCGGTTATCGTCTCAGAGAAGATTCATCGCACGGTAGCAGCCGTCATCGGCGCACTGGCCATGATCATCACGGGCATCCTGAGCTTTGATAAGGCCTTATCTCATGTGGATTTCAACACGCTGGGGCTGCTCGTGGGCATGATGGTGCTCGTGGGCATTACGGCGCACACCGGACTCTTTGACTTCGTGGCCATCCGCGCCGCCCAGGCGGCCAAGGCGGAGCCACGCCGTATTCTCATTTATCTCGGTCTCATCACGGCGGTATTCTCCGGCTTTCTTGACAACGTGACGACGGTGCTGCTCATGGTGCCGGTTACGTTCTCCATCACGCAAAAACTGCACCTCAGCCCCAAACCTTTCCTGCTCACGCAGATCATTGCCTCGAATGTCGGAGGAACGGCCACGCTGATTGGTGACCCGCCGAACATCATGATTGGCAGTGCGGTGCCTCATCTGACGTTCAATGCGTTCATCGCGAATCTGGCGCCCATTGCTTTCCTCTGCCTGGCTGCAGTAATGATTATTGTAGAATGGCTCTACCGTGATCAGCTTCATACCAAGCCGGAGCTGCAGGCAGAAGTCATGGCCATGGATGCGCACAAGCAGCTTAAGGATCGCATGCTGCTCTGGAAGTCACTGTTCGTGCTTGCACTCACTGTACTGGGCTTCTTCACGCACAGTATGCTGCATCTGGAGTCGGCGGTCATCGCGCTCAGCGGCGGCTTCCTGCTGCTCCTGCTGGCGGGCGGCAGTCATCACCTCGTCGAGTCTTCGATGAAGGCGGTGGAATGGGCGACGCTCTTCTTCTTCATTGGCCTCTTCATCGCGGTGGGCGGTCTCATCGAGACGGGTATCATCGGTGATCTGGCGCAGAAGGCCGTCGAGATCACGGGTGGCGATGTCACGGCGACGGCCATGCTCGTGCTTTGGCTCTCCGCCATCGTCTCCTCGGTGCTGGATAACATCCCCTTCGTGGCGACGATGATTCCACTCATCCAGGGGATGGGTACTATGGGCATCAGCAATCTCGACCCGGTTTGGTGGAGCCTCGCGCTCGGTGCTTGTCTCGGTGGCAACGGTACGCTGGTCGGTGCGTCGGCGAACCTCATTGTGGCTGGCCTGGCACAGGAGCGTGGCGTGCGCATCACGTTCATGCATTATCTGAAGGTCGGTTTCTTGCTGATGCTACTGACGATTTTGCTTTCTACTATTTATGTTTACCTGCGTTATCTGTTGTAAGGCGTTGCAGAAAAACAGCATATTCGCTAAAATGATAATCGGGCCTGCCTGGCGGGCTCGATTTTTTCTTTTTATTTATACTCTCTGGCAGGAAATTTGTCTTTTGTATAGAAAAAGACAAATGTAGCCGGGAGTCGCATGGAGGGATTCCTTTGGCAAAATTGAGTGGGAGAGGCTACGGTATGTTCGTCCTCTTCGTAGTGGTTGGCGCCATCCTCGGCGGTATTATCGGTGAACTGATGCGTCAGGTCGATGCCTTCTCCGGCGTGATCCCCTATCTGGTCACGACGTATCCGGTTTTCAACATCGAGCCTTTTACGGTGAATCTTTACGTGATCCAGTTGACGCTGGGCCTGTCTTTTGCCCCGAATCTCATGAGCATTCTGGGCATTGTACTGGCTGTCTTCCTGTTCCGCAAATACTGAGCTGGTGGCGCCCGCGAAAGGCGGGATCAGAGAAAATGACGACAATGGTGCGGGATCTCCCCATGGAGGAACGTCCACGGGAAAAACTGCTGGCCTATGGTGCAGGCTCGCTTTCCGATACCGAGCTCCTGGCCGTGCTGCTGCGCACGGGGGTGCCTGGGGCATCGGTGCTTACGATTGCAGGCAAGATTCTGGAGCGGTTCAAGGAGACCGGCCTCACGGGACTCGTGCATCTGGCGCCGGCCGATATCACGGATATCCGGGGTATCAGTAAAAATAAGGCGGCCATGATCATCGCGGCCATCGAGCTCGGTCACCGGCTGTCTGTGCGGCAGGCGGCCAGGATCGAAATCGTGCACGGACCAGAGGATGCGGCGCACTATGCCATGCCGCGCTTCCGTTTCGAGCAGCAGGAACATTTCGCTGTGATGCTGCTCAATACGAAGAATCATATCCTGGGCTTTTCCGACGTCTCTGTCGGCAGTCTTTCGGCCTCAGTGGTGCATCCACGGGAGGTGTTCCGTGCGGCCATCCGTTTTGCGGCGGCCTCGATGATTCTTTTCCATAATCACCCGTCCGGTGACCCAAATCCCAGTCGTGAGGATATCGCGGTGACGCAGCGGCTTGTCAAGGCGGGACGTATCATGGATATTCCCGTTCTGGACCATATTATCCTGGGTGACAATCGTTTCCTATCGCTAAAAGAGCGTGGTTTGCTGGCTTGAGGAAAAGTTTGCAAATTTATCTTTTTTCGCGTCGATTTTTCAGTTACAAAGGCCGCATTATGTGCTACAATTAGATGTGCTGTCCTGTGGAAAGCAGGGGAGTCCTAATTTTAGTAGTCAACAATTCTGAAGGGAGTTTTCTTTTAAAATGTGGAGCCTTTTTGGTGGATTGTCGCATGATATGGGTATCGATCTGGGCACGGCAAATACGCTGGTGCATGTGAAGGGCCGCGGCATTGTGCTGCGTGAGCCGTCCGTCGTCGCGATTAAGAGCGATTCGGGTGATGTGCTGGCCGTTGGTGAGGAAGCCAAACGCATGATCGGCCGTACGCCAGGCAACATCGTCGCCATCCGTCCGATGAAGGACGGCGTCATCGCGGACTTCGATGTCACGCAGGCCATGCTGAAGTATTTCATCCGTAAGGCTATGAACACGAAGTCCTTCGTGCGTCCGCGCGTGGTCGTCGGCGTGCCGTCCGGCGTCACGGAGGTCGAGAAGCGCGCCGTCATCGATGCGGCGCAGCAGGCCGGCGCCCGTGAGGCTTACCTCATCGAGGAGCCGATGGCTGCGGCCATCGGTGCGGGCCTGCCGGTAGAGGAAGCCACGGGCAGCATGGTTGTCGATATCGGCGGCGGCACGACGGAGATCGCCGTTATTTCGCTCGGCGGCATCGTGACGAGCTGCTCTATCCGCATCGGCGGTGATGAGATGGACTCGTCCATCGTTCAGTACATCAAGCGCATGTATAACCTGATGATCGGCGAGCGCACGGCCGAGGAGATTAAGATCTCCATCGGCACGGCTATCGTGACGCCGGATACGGATAAGACTATGGACATCCGCGGCCGTGATCTCGTGAGCGGCCTGCCGAAGACGCTCACGATTCAGGCCAAGGAGATTCGCGAGGCCCTGAATGAGCCGATCTACAAGATCATCGAGGCGGTCAAGAGCACGCTGGAGAAGACGCCGCCAGAGCTCGCAGCCGATGTCATGGACCATGGCATCATGATGACGGGCGGCGGTGCGTTGCTCACGAATCTCGACAAGCTGCTCTCGCACGAGACGGGCATGCCGGTACTCGTCGCCGAGGATCCTCTGTCCTGCGTCGGTGAGGGCACGGGTAAGTCGCTGGAGAACATCGAGCTGCTCAAGCGCGTCGTCATGACCTCGAAGAAACTGAAACAGTAAGCGGAGAAGTTGAGACGAGACTATGGGCAAATACAGTAGAGAGAAAAATCCGCGCCGTAAATGGTGGCTGCTGCTGGTAGTTCTGGTCAGTGTATTCTGCATCGTCTTTTTTGCCGCTAATGGACGATTCCGCGTGCCGGTGAGCAGCCGGGCGGTATCGCTGGTGCTTTCGCCTTTCCAGTCCGCCGTGGGCTGGGTGGGCACGCAGGTGACATATCTTGAGTCCGAAGTCTGGGACTTCCTGACGTTGCATGAGCAGAACAAGATGCTGCGCAACGAAGTTACACAGCTGCGGGTGCAGAATCTGCAGGCGCAGGAATATGCTTCGGAGAATACCCGCCTGCGTGAAATGCTGGATTACAAGAACACGGCGACGCAGTTCGACCTCAAGGCAGCGCGCGTTATCGGCCGCGAGTCGGCGACCTGGTCCAGCATGATCGTCATCAACCGCGGCACGGTGGACGGTGTACATGAAGATATGCCGGTTGTGACGCCGAAGGGGCTCGTGGGCCGCGTCGTCGAGGCGGGGCCGAACTCCTCCAAGGTGCAGCTGATCATTGATCCGCGTTCCTCGGTGGGTACACTGGTACAGCGTCCCGAGTCGCGGGTCAACGGTATCGTGGAGGGCGATCCGGATAACCCGACCATGCCGCGCATGGTCAATATCCCGAAGACAGCCGATGTGCAGGAGGGCGATGTCATCGTCACCTCGGGCTTTGGCGGCGTGTTCCCCAAGGGCCTGGTCGTGGGCATTGTCTCCCAGCTGAAGATCGATACGGGCGGTCTGCTGCAGGTGGCTATTCTGGAGCCAGCCGTCGATTTCCAGAAGCTGGAGGATGTCATGGTTATCACTGCTTCGCGGGAGGCACCACCGGAACCTTTCCAGACACCGGAGCAGACGCCGGGAACGGAGACGGATCCGGCGCAGGAAGCGAAGGAGGCGGCACAGCAGGCCGCAGCTCAGCAGGAGGCAGCGCAATCCGGCGGGCAGCAGGTGGAGGCTGGGCAGCCATGAAGCATTTCGCCATTTGGACCGCGTTCGTTATGGGACTCTATGTGCTGCAGACTTCCCTGCTGCCGCTCATCGCTTTCCATGGCGTGTCGGTTGACCTCATGCTGCTGCTGACGGTTTCCTTTGCCTTCCTGCATGGCCTGCGTCAGGGAGCGCTTATGGGCTTCCTGACCGGCTTGCTGCAGGATCTGGCTACGGGCACGTTTCTCGGCATGCATACGTTCTCACAGACCCTGATTGGCCTTGCCTGCGGGCGCATGGCGAACGGTGTGTTCAAGGAGCAGTTTTTCCTGCCAGTTTCAGCATCTTTGGTGGCCGCGGCAGTCAACTATTTTATTTTGGCCGCGCTTATGTTATTATTAGGGTATCGCTTTAATCTGCTTTTGCAGATGCAGCATGTGCTGCTGCCGATGCTGATCTATCAGCTGGCGTTTGCCTATCCGGTGCACCGCCTGGCGTATGACCTGGATAAGAAGCTGAATGCCAGAAAGTAGAGAATTTTAAGGCACCTTGCGAGGTGCCTTTCGTGTGTTTATGTTGGTAATAATTTTTTCAATAGCAGGGGAGATACAGATTGAACGAAAATGATGATTACAGCGGGCGTCTGCGAGCGTTCGGCGTAATCGTGGTGCTCGTGATTGCCGTCCTCATCGGCCGGGCAGCTTATCTGCAGGTCTATGAGGGGGATTACTTTGCGCAGCTGGCAGATGGCAACCGCATCCGTATCATCCCATCCATGGCACCGCGCGGCACTTTCTATGACCGCAACGGTGAGGTGCTGGTCACGAACCGGCCAGGCTTCACCGTATCGCTGCTGCCACTCAGCAAGCCGTCCCCCGAGGTCATTCAGCGCGTATCTGATCTCGTTAAGGTGCCGGTGGAGGAAATCAACAAAAAAATCGCTGCTCACAGCGGTTTTGATCCTATCCGCGTGAAGCAGGACGTGACGCCGGACATCGTGGACATTGTTGAAGAGCACAAAGATGAGTACCCCGGTGTGGTCATAGAGGTACAGCCAATCCGCAATTATATCCTCAAGCAGATGGGCGCTCATATCTTCGGTTATGTCTCGGAAATCAACGATGCCGAGCTGGAAAAGAAGAAGGATGAGGGCTACAAGTCCGGCGATATCATCGGCAAGTTCGGCCTGGAGAAGATCTACGACAAGGAGCTGCGCGGCACGAATGGCGGCGAGCAGGTCGAGGTTGATGTGTCGGGCAAGCCGGTGCAGATTATCGGCCGTAAGGATCCGGAGGCCGGCCTTGATATGCAGCTGACCATCGACAAGAACCTGCAGGAAGCGGCAGAAAAGGCTGTGGATGATCAACTGGCGCAGATTCACGCCAACGCGGCGGCCGCTGTGGTTATGAACCCACAGACGGGTGAAATCCTGGCCATGGTCAGCCGCCCGGCCTTCGACCCTAATCTTTTTGCCCATGGTATCAGTTCAAAAGATTGGAATGTGCTGAATAACAATCCCTATCATCCCATGGACAACAAGGCGATTTCTGGTGAGTATCCGCCGGGCTCGACGTTCAAGATTGTCACAGGCACGGCGGCGCTGACCGAGGGCGTGGTCTCACCAAGCGAGAAGATTCTTGATACCGGCCATCACTGGATTATCCCGAAGGGCAATTCCGAGGGCGAGGCGCTGGGCTGGATTAATTTTGAGGAAGCTCTTGCTCACTCCGATAACGTCTATTTCTATGAAATGGGCAACCGCCTGGGCATCGACCGGCTGGAGAAGTATGGGCGTATGTTCGGTCTGGGCAAGCGCACGGGCATCGATCTGCCGTATGAGGCCGATGGCCTCGTGGCCAACAAGGAATATAAGAAAAAATGGTTCGATGACGGCGAATGGTATCTCTCCGAGACCTTCGATGCGGCCATCGGCCAGGGGTTCAACCTCGTGACGCCGCTGCAAGCCTGCATGGTCATGAGCGAAATCGCGGCGGACGGCAAGCGTTACAAGCCGCATCTCGTGAGTGCCCTGAAGTATCCAGATGGTACACTGGCCGAGAGCTTCGAGCCGGTAGTGTTGTCGCAGCTCGACACGACGCCGGATATTATTCACCTTATCCAGCAGGGGTTGCGCGGCGTTACGCAATATGGTACGGCAGCTTCGGCTTTCCGCGGCTTCCCTATCCAGATTGCCGGTAAGACTGGTACGGCGGAGAACTCGCAGGGGCGTGACCATGGCTGGTTCGTCGCCTACGGACCCTTTGATAATCCGAATGTCTGTGTGGCAGTCATCGTTGAGAACGGCGGCTTCGGTGCGCAGTCGGCCGTGCCAATCGGCCGGAAAATCCTCGAGGCGGCTTTCGGGCTGAACCAGCCACAGGCGGACGATACGCAAACAAAAAATAAAGCGAAGAATTGAGGCGTGAGACGGCAATGAGTGAAGAAATCGTCAAGATAAAGGGCGGTGCTGCAGGTCTGCAGCTCAGTTTTGCTCCCCAGGCAGATTTCGGTGCGATCGAGGCAGAGTTGCGGCGACGGCTGGAGTCGGGCTCAGGCTTTTTCCTGCGCGGCACGTTGGTGTTGCTGCCGCCGGACGTGCTTCAGGATAACGAGCGCACGGCACTGCAGAAAATGTTCCATAAATACGGCCTGATCTGTCGTGTGGCACGGTCGGAAGCCAAGACTGCCGTGAAAACGGTGAAAAAACAGCCGGAGCAGCAGAAACAAGCTGCTCCCCCGCAGCCGGCAGTGCAGGAGATGGTGGTGGTGAACCGCACGCTGCGCGGTGGGCAGGAGATCAAGACGCCGAGTTCCGTGCTGGTCTGCGGCAACGTCAATCCCGGCGCGCAGATCATCGCTGGCGGCAGCATCGATATCCGCGGTACCTGCCGCGGGCTGGTGCATGCGGGTGCCTATGGTGATACCTCGGCTTTCGTGATCGCCGATCATCTGATGCCAACGCAGATCCGCATTGCGGATATCATCGCCCGCTCGCCGGACAAGCAGGAGAAGACCGAACGCGCTGAAAGGGCCTCGCTGAAAGATGGAAAGATAGTCATTGAACCCATAGAAAGGTAGGATTCAGGCAATGAGCAAGATTTTTGTGATTACCTCTGGCAAGGGCGGCGTCGGCAAGACGACGACGACGGCAAACCTCGGTGTAGGTCTGGCTATGCGCGGCCAGAAGGTCGCCCTCATCGATACGGATACGGGGCTCAGGAACCTCGATTTGCTGCTGGGGCTCGAGAACCGCATCATGTACGACCTCATCGACGTCACCGAAGGACGCGTGCCCTACAAGAAGGCGCTCGTGCGGCATAAGAAGTACGAGACACTCTTCCTGCTGCCTACCTCGCAGGTCAAGGACAAGATGGCCGTCAATCCGGAGCAGCTCGTGAAGCTCTGCGACGAAATGCGCAAGGAGTTCGACTACATCCTTATCGATTGCCCGGCTGGTATTGAGCAGGGCTTCAAGACGGCGATTGCGGCCGCCGATGTCGCCATTGTCGTGACGATGCCGGAGATTTCGGCCGTGCGTGACGCTGACAAGATCATCGGTGAGCTGGGCCGTGCGGATAAGGATACGATCAAGCTCATCGTCAACCGTATCCGTCCGCAGATGGTGGAGGCTGGCGATATGCTCGCCATGGACGATATCAACGATATTCTCTCCATTGACTGCATCGGCCAGGTCCCTGATGATGTGAAGGTCGTCACCTCCACGAACCGTGGCGAGCCCTGCATCACGATGAAGGATTCTCAGGCCGGCCAGGCTTACCGCAACATCGTGGGCCGCATCATGGGCGAGAACGTGCCGTTCATGAAGTTCGAAAAAGAGGGCTTCCTCGCGCGCCTGAAACATGTATTCGGGATGTAAGGAGGCAGAAACATGCTGGACGCACTTATGAAAATTTTCGGCAAGAAAGAAAAGTCGGGGGCTATTGCGAAGCAGCGCCTGCAGGTCGTGCTCATCCATGATCGCGCCAACGTCTCGCCGGAAGTGATGGAAAATCTGAAGAACGACATCATCAAGGTCATTTCGAACTATATGGAAATCAACCAGCATGATATGGAAATTTCCCTGGCCAAAGATGATGATTCCGTGGCGCTCGTGGCGAATATCCCCGTGAGCCGCATGAAGCACGATAAAGGCGAGCACGCATGACCAAACGATTCTTCCGGCGCACGGATTTCCTGCTCATCGCTGCGACGGCGGGCATCCTCATCATGAGCCTGGTGATTATCGGCAGCGCCACCCATATCAATACACCGGGACAGGAGCGCTACTGGTATGTGCAGCGTCAGGGTATCTTCGCGCTTGTGAACATTGCGTTCGCGGCTTTTCTCATGAATTTCGACTACAAGATGCTGCAGGGGTATGGCAACAAGCTCTATATCTTCAACATCATCCTGCTGCTGGCTGTCATGATATTCGGTCATTCGGCTCTCGGTGCGCAGCGCTGGATCATGATCGGCCCCATCAGCATCCAGCCGTCGGAGTTCTCGAAGATCATCATGATCGTTTCGCTGGCGACGATGCTCAACGACCGGGTGGGCAAGATCAACAACCTGCATGACCTCGCGCCGATTGCGCTCTACGTGGGTGTGCCGTTCCTTTTGGTCTTGAAGCAGCCGGATCTTGGCACCTCGCTGGTATTCATGGCGATTACGCTGGGCATGCTCTTTGTCAGCGGCATCAATCTGAAACTGCTGGGCGGACTGTTTGTGGCGGGGGCTGCCTCGACGCCGCTGCTCTGGCATTTCATGAAGGACTACCAGAAGATGCGTATTATGGTCTTCATGGACCCGAACGTCGATCCACTGGGCTCGGGCTATCATATCATCCAGTCGAAAATCGCCATCGGCTCAGGCATGCTCTTTGGCAAAGGGTTGTTCCAGGGCACGCAGAGCCAGCTGAACTTCCTGCCCGAGAACCATACGGACTTCATCTTCGCCGTGGTAGGTGAGGAGCTGGGCTTCGTGGGCGTCGCCTTCCTGCTCCTCCTGTATCTCGTCGTGCTGTGGCGTGGTGTCTGCATCGCGCGCGATGCGGGCGATACCTTTGGTCGCCTGCTGGCCGTGGGCATCACCTCGATGCTGGCCTTCCATGTGCTGGTCAACGTCGGCATGACCATGGGCATCATGCCGGTCACGGGTATTCCACTGCCGCTGATGAGTTATGGCGTCAGCTCACTGACCACGAATATTCTATCCGTGGCGATTTTGCTGAATATCCAGCTGCGCAAGCAGAAATTATTATTCTAGGGAAACGCTGATTAATTGAGTTGGTCCAGATTGTTGTAGATTTTTCGTCTAGGCCAGGAAGTGGCTCGAAGGCATAGCGGTGCTATGTCGAGAGCCACTGACGACGCATAGGCGGAAAAGATGCAACAAGATGGGCTGACGATTTAATCAGTGATTCCCTGGTGTTGACGATGAGCCTTCCCGGCCGGGGGAGGCTTGTCTTGTTTTGGAGGTACAACGTCAATGGTAAGACTCGAACCGGAAGTCCTGCAGTCTGTGCTCAAGCCTTCGCGCTATACGGGCGGCGAATGGAACGCCATCGTCAAGGATCACAGCCAGATGGCCTGCACCTGGGCACTGGCATTGCCCGATGTCTACGAGGTGGGCATGAGCAATCTGGGCCTGGCCATTCTCTACGAAGTGCTGAATCATTGCCCGGACTTTGCGGCCGAGCGCGTCTATGCACCCTGGACCGATATGGAAGCCATCATGCGGGAGCGCCATATCCCGCTGTTCTCGCTGGAATCGAAAACGGAAATCCGTAAGTTCGACCTTTTGGGTTTCTCGTTGCAGTACGAGATGATTTACACCAATGTGCTCAACATGCTGGACCTCGCGGGCATCCCCATCTGGGCGAAAGACCGCACGGAGGACATGCCCTTCGTCGTGGGCGGCGGCCCTTGCGTCTACAACGTGGAGCCCGTGGCCGACTTCTTCGATTTCTTCATCATCGGCGAGGGCGAGGAGGTCAATGTCGAGGTTTCCGAGGTCTATAAGAAATGGGCGGAGGACGGCAAGCCGGGCGGACGCCGTGGCTATCTGGAGCGTCTGCTCGACGTCAAGGGTGTCTATGTGCCTTCCTTCTATGAACCGCAGTATTCGGCGGCGGGAGACTATGCGGGCATCAAGCCGCTGCATCCCAAGGCGCAGTCCGTGATCTACAAGCGCGTGCTCGCGGACATGGACTCGGCCATGAGTGTCGAGCATCCCATCGTGCCCTACATGGATATCGTGCATAACCGTATCATGCTGGAACTGTTTCGCGGTTGCTCGCGCGGCTGTCGTTTCTGCCAGGCGGGCATCTGCTATCGCCCCGTGCGCGAGCGCACCGAGGGTAAGCTGAAGGAAATGGCCCGCAACCTCGTCGATTGCACGGGCTACGATGAGATGAGTCTCACCTCACTTTCTTCGGCGGATTATTCCTGCCTCGCGACGCTTGTCGATGACCTGATGACGGACTTCAAGGATGAGAAGGTCAGCTTCTCCCTGCCGTCGCTGCGCATCGACAGCTTCTCCATCGGCCTCGCGCAGAAGATGCAGCAGGTGCGCAAGTCCGGCCTGACCTTTGCGCCGGAGGCGGGCACGCAGCGCCTGCGCGACGTCATCAACAAGGGCGTGACGGAGGAAGATCTTATGGCGGCCTGCAGCTCGGCGTTCCGCCAGGGCTGGAAGCAGGTCAAGCTCTACTTCATGATGGGTCTGCCCACGGAGACGGACGAGGATGTCATCGGCATTGCGCGTCTCGCGAAAAAGGTCGTGGACCTCTATACGGAAATCAAGGGCAAGCGTGGCGTAAAGGTCACGATCTCCGTGGCCTGCTTCGTGCCGAAGCCCTATACGCCGTTCCAGTGGTTCGGCCAGCTGCCTATCGCCGAATTCGAGCGGCGTCAGCAGCTTTTAAAAGAGCATATCACGGACCGCGCGATTACTTTTAACTACCATGACGCACGCCTCTCGGTCATCGAAGGCGTCTTCGCACGTGGCGACCGCCGTCTGGCTCCTGTGCTCTGGCAGGCCTGGCAGGATGGCGCGAAGTTTGACGGCTGGACAGATCTCTACCGCGACGACGTCTGGCACGAGGCCTTCCGCAAGTGCGGCGTCGATATGTTCTACTATAACGGGCGCACGCGTGACCTGGACGAGCCATTGCCATGGGAAATCACTTCGCCGGGCGTGGACCGGCGCTTCCTGCGCCGCGAGTGGGACAAGGCTCTCGCGGGCGAGCTCACGCATGACTGCCGCCGTGACACCTGCACGGGCTGCGGCATCTGCCCGACCCTCGGCGTGAAGGTCATCGACCATCTGCAGAGCGAGACAGGCCAGCATGAGGCCGAGCACCGGGAATTCAGCGCGCAGCGCCCGCCCAAGCAGGTGGGCCATGGGCCGGAGACTTCGGGCAAGCCACGTCAGCTCTACCAGTACCGCGCGGAGATCACTAAGGGGCCGGAGCTGCGCTATGTCTCGCATCTTGACTACGCAAACCTCTTTATCCGTGCCTTTGACCGTGCGAAGCTGCCCATGGCTTATTCCGAGGGCTTTAATCCACACATGAAGCTGGCTTTCGCCTCGGCGCTGTCGCTGGGCGTGGACAGTGAGGCAGAGTATATGGACTTCGAACTCACGCGCGAAGTCTGCCAGCCTGAGCTCTTCGACCGGCTCAGCGCCCAGTTGCCGCCGGGCGTGAAATTGCTGCGCCTGAAGCCGGTGCATGAGAAGCACAAAGCACTCATGGCGGAGACGGACGAGGCGCGCTATACGCTGCACGTGCCCTATACGGGCGATTTTGCCGCTGCCGAGCGGGTGATCAAAGCCTACAACGAGGCGAAGGAGGCTATCTGGCACCGCGTGACGCCGAAGAAGAAGCGCGAAATTGAGACGAAGCAGTACATGCTGCAGCCCGTGAGCATTACACAGGGTGAAGGCGAGCTGGTGCTCCATATGGATATTCGCATCACGCAGGCCGGCTCGGTGAAGCCGCTGGAGGTACTGCATGTTATCGTGGAGCAGTTTGGTCTCGCGGCGCAGCCGGCGCAGGCACTGATTACGCGCAACGGACTGTTTGGCCAGGGCAAAACGCTCATTGATCTCGTGAAGGGTTAACGTTAGAAATCGTCAGGCAGAGGAGGTGCTTTTTTTGCAGACCATCTATATCGACGCTGTGCCGGAGGAGACGCGCCTGGCCATCAAGGCTGAGGGACAGCTGCAGGTGCTCGAAATTGAGCGCCCGTCTCATGCCCACCTCGTCGGCAATATCTATAAAGGGCAGGTGCAGAATGTCCTGCCCGGCATGCAGGCGGCCTTTGTCGACATCGGTACAGGGAAGAACGCTTTCCTGCATGTTGGCGATGGCATGCCGCAGGATGTGCTGCACGTGCTGCCCAGGAAGGCGCATATTCATGTGGGACAATACTTGCCCGTGCAGGTGGTGAAGGATGCGACGGGCACGAAGGGCGCGCGGGTGACGACGCATATCTCCCTGCCGGGCCGTCATCTCGTGCTCATGCCGACGGCAGCCTATATTGGCATTTCGCGGCGCATCGCGGACGAGGCGGAAAGGCAGCGCCTGCAGGCCATTGCGCATAAAATCTGTCCTGAGGGCATGGGACTCATCGTACGCACGGTGGCCGCGGAGGTGAGTGAGGAAGAACTGGCGGCCGATGCCGCCTATCTGACGCGCCTCTGGCAGAGCATCATGGCGCGCTTCCGCCTCAAGAGCAAGGGCGGCAGCCTGCTCTACCGCGATGCCGACCTGTTGATCCGCGCCGTGCGCGACTACCTCACGGACGATACGGAGCAGATGCTCATCAATGATGCGCAGCTCTATGCACGCGTGCAGTCGCTGGTGGAACACATTTCTCCTACGCTGCTGCCGAAGCTCACGCTCTATCAGGAGCAGACGCCGCTTTTCCGTGCCGCCGGTATTGAGGCGGAAATGGAAAAGCTCGGTTCGCGACAGGTCGACCTGCCCAGCGGCGGCTTTCTCGTCATCGACAAGACGGAGGCGCTCACGGTTATCGACGTGAATACGGGCAAGTATGTGGGCAAGTCGGATTTCCGCGCCACGGCCTTTCATACGAATATGGAGGCGGCGCGGGAAATCATGCAGCAGATTCGCCTGCGCGACATCGGCGGCATCATCGTTGTCGACTTCATCGATATGGACACGGCGGCACAGAGGGAAAAACTGCTGCAGGCCATGCGCGAGCTCGTGCCGCTCGACCGCAGAAAGACGAAAGTGGTGGATATCACGAGCCTCGGTCTTGTGGAAATCACGCGCAAGAAGACGCGCGCGAACTACGAGAGTATGGTCTACAGCGACTGCCCCGTCTGCCACGGCCTCGGCCGCGTCGAGTCTCCTGAGACCGTCGCCATCCGCATCAGCCGCGCCATCCGCCGTATGGAGCAATCCTCGCATGCCAGCGAGGGCTACGAGGTCGAGGTGCACGAAAGCGTTGCCGAAGAACTGCGCCAGAACCAGCTCATGCTCAATCTTGCCGCCGAATATGGCACAGATATCAGGATTACCGTCAAGCCGGGCATGCATCCCGAGAATTACTCTATCCTACAGCAGGGATGAGAAGACAGCCATTACCGTGCACACTGGCGGTAATGGCTGTCTTTGCCTCTTATTGACTTTTGTTGGTCTTTAGGGTACAATATCCTGTGCTAATGGCTAATGCCATAGCGTGCGTAAATCCAGCGAATGGTTAACCTGCTGTGCTGGTGTAAGGAAAAGGATACGAGGTATCTTTAGCGCTAGTTCTGGGTTAGGGAATCCTATCCCAGAGGACGAGGTGAAGGTTGTCGAGGAGTCAGCGGATGCCTTCCGGCTGGTCCGGCCGAGAGAACCTGCCAAAAGCTTCAGCGTGAGTTGGAGGAGAGAGGCAGGCGGGGACGCAGCAGGACAATTTCATAGGAGGTACTATTATGTGTGGTATCGTAGGTTATGTCGGCGATAAGCAGGCCGTGGATTTCCTGCTGGAGGGTCTCTCCAAGCTGGAATACCGTGGCTATGATTCGGCGGGCATCGCAGTCTATGATGGGGCGAAGATTCGCGTCGAAAAGAGCGTGGGCCGTCTGGCAGCGTTGCGCGACAAGATCAAGGACGACGTGCCGCAGGGCACTATCGGTATCGGCCATACGCGCTGGGCAACCCACGGCCGTCCGTCCGATGTCAACGCGCATCCGCATACGGACTGCACGGGTGATTTCGTCGTCGTGCACAACGGCATCATCGAGAACTACCTGACGCTGAAGGAAGACCTCATCGAGAAGGGGCATTCCTTTAAGTCTGAGACGGATACCGAGATTGTAGCACATCTGCTGGAAGAAGTCTGGAACGGCGATTTCGAGGCTTCCGTGCGTGAGGTGCTGCGTCGCATCGAGGGCTCCTACTCCCTGGTGTTCATGTGCAAACGCGAGCCGGACAAGCTCATCTGCACGAAGCAGGATAACCCCCTGGTCATCGGTATCGGCGAGGGCGAGAACTTCATCGCCTCGGATATCCCGGCCATCATCAAGCGTACGCGCCGTACCTATATCCTCAACGACGGCGAGTTGGCCGTCGTGACGAAGGACGCCATCCGCATCACGAACCGCCGCGGCGAGCCCGTGACCAAGAAGGTCTTCGAGGTCAACTGGAACGCCGAGGCGGCCGAGAAGGGCGGCTACGAGCATTTCATGCTCAAGGAAATCAATGAGCAGCCGAAGGCCGTGCGTGACACGATGAGCCAGCGCATCGCCAAGGATGGCAAGTGCATCGCCATGGACGAGCTGAAATGGGATGCCGACTACCTGAATTCCTTCAACCAGATTTATATCGTGGCCTGCGGCACGGCGTATCATGCCGGCCTCGTGGGCAAGTACTATATCGAGCGCCTCGTGCGCGTCCCCGTGCAGGTGGATGTGGCTTCGGAGTTCCGCTATCGCGACCCGATTATCGACGAGCATACGCTGTTCATCGTTGTCTCCCAGTCTGGTGAGACGAGTGATACGCTGGCTGCGCTGAAGGAGTCGAAGCGTCGCGGTGCAAAGACGCTGGCCCTCACGAACGTCGTGGGCTCGTCCATCGCCCGTGAGGCCGATCAGGTCATCTATACCTGGGCCGGCCCGGAGATCGCCGTGGCCTCGACGAAGGCGTATACGACACAGCTTATTCTGTTCTTCATGCTGGCCCTCTACATGGCACAGATCAAGAAGACCGTGACGCCGGAGCGTATCGCGGAACTCATCGCTGCCCTGAAGCAGGTGCCAGCGCAGATTTCGGAGACGCTTTCCGATACGGAGCCCATCAAGACCTTTGCCAAACAGTACGGCTTCAACGACGACGTGTTCTACATCGGCCGCGGCCTCGACTACGACGTGGCTTTGGAGGGCGCGCTGAAACTGAAGGAGATTTCCTATATCCACGCCGAGGCGTACGCAGCTGGTGAGCTGAAACACGGCACGCTGGCGCTCATCGTCGAAGGTGTGCCCGTCATTGCACTGGCTACGCAGAAGAGCGTCTACGAGAAGACTCTCTCGAATATCAAAGAGGTCAAGGCCCGTGACGCCGTTGTCATCGGTATCGCGGCTGAGGGCGACGAGGAACTGCAGAAGTACGTCGATCATGTTATGAAAGTGCCGGAGACGGACGAGCTTCTGCTGCCGATTCTGGCTGTCGTGCCGCTGCAGCTGCTGGCTTACTATGCGGCCATCACGCGTGGTTGCGATGTGGATAAGCCGCGCAACCTGGCTAAATCTGTTACGGTAGAATAATTCTTATTTTTCAGGGGAGCACTATCTGCATTTTGCGGGTGGTGCTTTTTTTACTGGCAAAAAATCGCCACCTGATGTAAAATAGAAAAAGAGTCTGCAATAATAAGCCGCAGTAAGCATTTTTTGAGGAGGAAACCTTCAGATGAATAACAAGGCACAAGCTTTCAGTAATTACTTAGAGCAGAATCAGATTGAGGCCTTCCAGGTACAGGAAGTACCTGATGATGAGCAGGGAACCGTGGTATTCCGTTCGAATATCGAGGTTGATGGCCAGCGCCTGCAGACGCTCGTCATTCTTGATCAGAGCCCGTACGCGCTTATCCGCGTCCAGCTCTTGCCGCAGTGCCGCACGGAGGAGAATGAGCTGGATGTCCTGCGCTTCGTGAATGAGCAGAACCTCACCTACAAGCCGTTCAAGCTCTTCTTCGATAACAATGGCTCGTTGCTCATGGATACGAGCATCGTCCTGCCGATGGCTGATGACGCTGTGGATCCGGAGGAGAAAGCAGCTGAGCTGGGCGATGAGCTCCGCGGCATGCTGGAAGTTGTCATCAACTACCTCAACGAGAATTACAAGAAATTCATGCAGAAGATCTGGGGTTAATCCGGGATACTGTACTTTGCATTTAGCGTAAGCGGCTGCCTGTTTTCAGGTGGCTGTATTTTTTTTACAAAAAGGTGTTGACAAGTCGGTGACAGCGCGCTATACTAACATAGTCGCTTGAAGCGATGGAGTTGTTCTCTGAAAACTAAACAATGTAGATCATGCAAATTGATGAGCGAAGAAATTCGTGAGTCAACCTGAACATGAAAAAGCCAGATGTTATAAGCAGGGAGCCGAAATCTTTGATTTCGTGCGAGTCGCTTAGTTACGAGCGTAAGCGAGTAACTTCCTATGACACCCTGTTTTAACAAGATTGCTTGTAGCAATCGCAATT